>Ga0075163_10002266_pt1 | contig 25951 bp, 20 predicted proteins | sample JI1023141ADNA_FD_71478 | JGI IMG/M metagenome (GOLD analysis project Ga0075163, IMG submission 71478) | Wastewater effluent complex algal communities from Wisconsin, to seasonally profile nutrient transformation and Carbon sequestration -... | ecosystem: Engineered > WWTP > Effluent > Algae...
CAGTGCCTCGAGGACGATCTCGGGTTGGCGCTCGGGTTTGGGGGCGACGACGGACACTTAGCCACGATCTTCGAAATAGGTGCCAAGGCTACTTTATTCCAAGAACGTATCCCAGCAGCAGATCGTTCCAAAAAAGAAATTGTCTTTCTCGGCCGGTAGTCCACTTTGGCGTTGGCGAGCGTTGAACTTGCGTTGATCTCCGGCCGAGCGTTCGAGGACGGGCTGGGAAGCTAGGCAGCGCCCGCGGGCGCGGCGGTGGGCCTTGCACGCGCAGCGGTCGGGTCAGCTTGGCGCCGGCAGGGTCGCGCGCGACAGCGAGCAGATCGAGCTGCCGGGGGAGCGGCTATGTCCTGGGGACCAGTCGGGAGACCTCCCGGGCGAGCCGTGGGCTGAAGATGGCGCGGCCTGCGGCGTTGAGGTGAATCTCGTCATCGTAGTGCTCGGCGCGGAGCTCAGGGAACAGGCGCAGGTCGATCAGCTCCATGCCGGCGTCGCGGATCAGCACCGCGGTCTCGGGCGTGATGTCGTAGATCGCACTGCTGGCGCTCCGGCGGAGCGGAAAGGCGACGAACACGATGTGGGCGTGGTTTTGACGTGCGGCGTCGAGGAGGCGGCCGAGATCCTTGTAGGTCGGCGCCGTCGGGGCGCGCCGCGCGAGCCGCTCCTGCTTCGCGAAATTCACCGCGTTGATGTCCCGGATATACGACTTGTAGCCTGGGATTGCGTCGAGCGCGCGCTCCCGCACCCGGTCACGGGCGCCGAACGTCGCCCACCCCGAGGAGAGCACGAAGTCGACCCGCCGCTCGAAGTCGGGCAGGTCGTGGCGGAAGACGTCCGCCCAATCGCTTGGGTCGGTGAAGAACAGGGCCAGTCGGGGCACCTCGAGCGTACCATCGTCGGCAAGGCCGTTGAAAAAGGGGATGATCAGGAAGTCCACGCCGCGGCGGCGCTTCCAGAACTCGCTCTGGAGCATCCAATACCAGGTGTTGAGGTTCGAGGCGTCGGCGACGAACATGTCGACGGTGGCCCTGGTGCCTTGCGCGGCCAGCTCGGTGCGGAAGGTGTCGAGATCGACGCCCTGCTCAGTGGCGGAGTTTCCGATCAACGCCAGCCTCGTCCCCGACGCGCCGGACAGCTTCGCGGCCCGCGCCGGATAGGTAGCGAAGCGCGAGAAGTCCTTGGAGGCCGGGAACAGGACGCAACGGGTGGTGACCTCGAGGACCGTGAAAAGGAGGAGCGCGGCGAGGGCCAGGTAACGGCCGCGGTGGGGCGCGGTCTTGGGTGCTCCGGGCGGGTCCGCCGCCGGGCGCGAGCTAGAACTGGAAGTAGATGAACTCATGGGCTCGTTGCGCGTGGAAGAAAAGGAGCATCAGCCCCAGGTACGCGTAGCAGCACGTCTGCCAGAGCAGGGGCCCTCGCAGCAGGCGCTGAAGCTGGTTCTCGCCGTCCAAGATCAGCTCGACCACGAACAGGACCCCAGCGTAAAAGGCGATGAGCGCGGCGGCGGTCCAGGTCGCCGCTGTGAAGTGGAAGTTCGTCGCGATCGCCTCCAGCGCCCGTACCACGGAGCCGAAGGTGTCCGCCCGGAAGAGGAGCCAGCCGAGGCAGGTCAGGTGGAACATGACGACGACGCGCACTAGCCAGCGCGCCCGCTGCTGGGGCTCCGGGTCCCGCAGGCCGACGATCCGGAACAGGCACAGAATGACACCGTGGTAGAGCCCCCAGGCGACGAAGGTCCACCTTGCGCCGTGCCACAGGCCGCCAAGGAGCATGGTGAGGATCAGGTTGCGGTATTCGCCGATGACGCCTTGCCGATTGCCGCCGAGGGGTATGTAGAGGTAGTCCCGTAGCCAGCTCGAGAGGCTGATGTGCCAGCGGCGCCAGAAGTCGCTCGGGCTCGTCGCGATATAGGGCAGGTGGAAGTTCACGACGAGGTCGAAGCCTATCCATTTGGAGATGCCGCGGGCGATCGCGGAGTATCCCGAGAAGTCCCCGTAGATCTGGAACGCGAAGGCGTAGAGCCCGACGAGCACCTCGGCGCCGGTCATGCCGTGGGCGTCCCCTTGGCCGAGGCGCGTGAAGACCGCGTCGGCAATGGGCGCCATGTTGTCCGAGACGACGATCTTCTTGAACATGCCTACCAGGATGAGGAAGAAGCCCTCTTCCAGATCGCGCGCCCGGCGGCTGCGTGGGTGAACCACCTGCGGCAGGAGAGTATGGGCTCGCATGATCGGTCCGGCGACAAGGTGCGGGAAGAAGCAGACGAAGAGCGCAAAGTCGAGGAAGCTATCGGTGGGCTCCGTCTGGCCCCGATAGATGTCGATCGTGTAGCTCATCGCCTGGAATGTGTAGAAGCTGATGCCGGCAGGCAGGATGATCCCCAGGACCGACCACGGGGCGCTGGTGACTCCGATGGCGACGAGCAGAGCGTGGAGGTTGGCGATGAAGAAATCGCAGTACTTGAAGAAGCCCAGGATGCCGAGGTTCGCGACCATGGACACGACGAGAAACGCCTTGCGTCGCGCCGCGGTCGGCAGTCCGTAGAGGAACGGCAGCGCCGCGCCGTAGGCCAGCGCCACCCCCACCGTTGCGAACGGGATCCGGAAGTCGCTCAGCCGGTGAGGCAGCGCCGCGCGAACCCCCGACCAGTCGTGCGCGAGGATCCCCTGGAGCAGCGCCTGGTAGTCGACGCCCGAGCAGAGGAGCACGGACGCGCCGACGATTACGGAGCCCAGGCGAAGCAGGTGGCTGCGCGTCAGGCGGACGCCGGCGACGCCCAGGCCACCGATGAAGTCGATGACCGTCGAGATGAGGATGAGGAACAGAAACCGATAGTCCCAGAAGCCGTAGAAGATGTAGCTGGCGATGAGGAGCAGTCGATTCTGACCCTTGTGCCCAAGCCTCCAGTAGAGGGCATAGACGACCGCAAAGAGGAACCAGAAGATGGACTGATTGTAGTTCAACGGAGCCTTGCGCGATCTAGTTTATCCAATGCTGCGACGGGAGTCAATGTGACGGTGCCGAGGCTGGCATTTGGCATTTGCTTGGGGCGCCGGTGTTCTGTCCAGAGCGGGGCTTTGTCGAAGCGCCGCGGTGTCGACCGGACCGCGCTGATGTTCGTCTTCCCGCGGCAGTCTGACCTGTCCCTGGGAACCGGGCGCATCGGACCCCGATCAGTATGTGCGCGCAAAAATTTCGCATGAGCCCCGGTGCTCTGCAAGACTTGCGTGCTCATCCGCGGGGTCGCGAAAAAGCCTAATTGTTTACTTACCTTTGCACGAGCTGGCTCCGCCGTGCTTGATGGTACAGATTGTGCTGTTGCTTCTTCTGAATTCATCAGCGAGACGAGAACGCAGCTTTTTGCGTAATCAACATTGATAAGCGCTGGGGCGGGCGAGTTCCGCACTGTGATACGCAGGCGACTGGGGCTATATGCCACCAATTGGAGAACCCACTAATGACTACTAACCAGACGAAAGACGAAGCCTTGGGGCGAGTTGCCGCTCACTTCAAGGGTAAGAACGTATTGATCACGGGCGGGTTCGGCTTTATCGGCAGCCACATGACCAAGGCGCTGGTTGGCTTTGGCGCGAACGTGACGGTTATCGACATCCGGACCGAGCCGACCGTCGCCTCGATGCTGAATGATGAGACTTTGCAATTACGGCACAAGATCAAAGTAATTCACGGCGACATCGGTGATGCCAATCTTATATGCAATGTAATGAGTCAGGGTGCATTTGAATTCATATTCAACTTTGCGGCTTATGCAACTTGCATCGAGAAGGCAGTTGAGAATCCCTATGATACGATTCAGGCGAATACCATCGGATTAGTGAATATTTTGGAAGCGGAGCGCAAATTGAAGACCGGCCCAGCCATGATCTTCCACGCCTCCACCGACAAGGTGTATGGCGAAATGAACGGCGAACCATATGACGAAGAGAAGACCCCGCTGTGTGGGATCGGTATGTATGACGGCGCCAAGCTCGCTGCTGACGTATTTGCGCGGACCTATCATCAGGTGTTTGACATTCCCACCGTCGTCCTGCGTATGTGTAATATTTTCGGCCCTTCCGACTTTAATATGGGCTACCGATTAATACCCAAGGCGATGTTCAATCTCTATGCGGCTCCCCAACCCGTCAGTCCAGAGCTGTACTTCGATGCCATCGATCACTGGCGTGATTACCTGTATGTTGATGACTGCATTCGCGCCATATTGCTTCTCGCCTATAATCCCACAGCGACCGGGCAGGTATTCAATCTGGCTGCGGTCAAGTTCAGCTCAACACCCCAATTGCTGAAGACTGTCGTAGAGCTGGCCTATGAGATCGAGAAAGAATTTAGTCTGCCGCGCGCTGAGGCCATCCTCACCAACGGCATTGCAGTGAAGGTAAGGCCAGGTAATCCATCCGTCCTCACCATCAAGAAACAGCGCCTCAATGGGGAAAAGATCAAGCGGATGACGGAGTTCGCGCCGACCATCGAATTTATCGACGCGCTCACGCGAACGATCCGGGCCTATCGCAGCTATCTCACCGCCAAATGGAAGGTACAGTCATGAGTTATTCATGGTCTGACCGCACCTGCCTGGTCACCGGGGGAGCTGGCTTCGGTGGTTCCCATCTGTGTGCCAGGCTGCTCGGCTTGAACGCGAAGGTCTACGTGGTCGACCGAGAGTTTCCGCGAAACTCGTACCTGTTTCTAAGTGGATTGGCGAATCGGGTTGAGATGATCTCGGGGGACATTCGCAACCTGGATCTATTGCGATGGACCCTGGAACGGTATGCAATCGACACCGTATTTCATCTTGCCGCGCAGGCGATTGCGCCCACCAGCAACGTCCTGCCCATGGAGACCCTGAGTGTGAACGCGCTAGGGACTTACACCGTTCTGGAGGCTATGCGAACCAGCAGCACGGCCAAGCGCCTCATCTTCGCCTCGAGCGGTGCCTATTATGGGACGACCACGACCGATCGCCCGCTTGGTGAGGAGGATGCGCCAGGGCCGGCCACCAACATCTATGCACCGTCGAAGGTAGCGGGAGATGTAGCGGTTCGTGCCTACGCGCAAGTGTTCGGACTCAAGGCGGCCGTCTGCCGATTCATGAACACCTATGGACCAGGCGACACGAACTTCAGCCGGCTCGTGCCGCGAGCGGTCAAGAACCTTCTGACCGGATCATCCTATGACTTCGGTGATCGTGATGACGGCACGACGCGATTTACCTACCTGCACATTGGCGATATGGCCAGCGCCTACATCCGGATGGCGGAAAATGTCGACCTTGTCTCCGGAGAGGCGTTCAACTTCGACGGCGGAGTGCTGATGTCCACTCGCGATATGGCCAGCATGATCAGTCGCCTGTTCGATGGACGGGAGCGCGAACCGCGATTTCTTGGGAAGCCCCGAGCCAAGCCAGTCATCAAGTACCTGGACACCCAGAAAGCCAAGCGGCTGCTGGACTGGCAACCGGCGACGCCGCTGGAGCAGGGCCTCCGCGAGACCGTCGAGTGGTACCGACAGTTTCTGGGCAAGCTGTGACGGTGGCCCCCATGCTCGACACTCTGTTGGCCAACGAGTCGCTGCGCCGGCGCGAGTTCCCCGTCGTCAGCGAGCGGATCTACCTGGCCCACGCGGCGGTCTGCCCGCTGCCGGCCTGTGTCGTCGCGGCCATTACCCACTACCTCGCACAGGCGAGCGCCGGCGGGCAGTTCGAACACCTGCACGCCAGCGCGGAGGCGCAGACGCGCGAGCTGGCGGCCCAATTACTGGGAGCTTCCGCCGACGAGGTAGCGTTCGTAGCGTCGACGTCGTCCGGGCTGAGCCTGGTCGCCGCGGGCCTGGCTTGGCAGGCGGGCGACAACGTCGTCATCGCGGAGGGCGATTTCCCGTCCAACGTGTATCCCTGGCTCAACCTGCAGCGCCAAGGGGTCGATATCAAATGGATTCCCAGCCGCGGCGATGGCCTGGTGACCCAGGAAGATGTTGCGGCGCAGGTCGACAACAAGACCCGCCTGGTGTCCTTGTCTTCCGTTCACTACGCGACCGGGGCGCGCCTGGACGTCGATGCCATCGGGCAGTACCTGCAGTCCCGCAACATCCTGTTCTGCGTCGACGCCATTCAGAGTCTGGGCGCTGTACCGGTGTCGGTTCGGCACGTCGATTTTCTGACCGCTGACGCCCACAAGTGGCTGCTGGGCCCGCAGGGGATTGGCATCCTCTTTGTGCGCCGTAGCCGGTTCGACGTTCTTCATCCCGCCCTGCTCGGCTGGAAGTCTGTCTGCGCGAACAAGGACTTCGTCAATCAGCGGCTTGAGTTCCCAGCGTCAGCGCGCCGCTATGAACCGGGCTCACTCAACGCGATCGGCATTATCGGGCTCCACGCCGCGTTGTCGATGCTCCAGCGAGTCGGCGCGACCGCGATTGCGGAAAGGCTCAAGGTGCAGCGCGCCTTCCTGGTGTCCCGTTTGATGGCGAAAGGCTACCGGATCCTCGGCGTGCCGGCGCAGCAGGACCCGTCGGGCATCACGTCTTTCTGTTCGGAATCGAAAGATGTCCTGGAGCTCTATCGGCTGCTGGATGAGCGGGGCATCGCAGTGTCCCTTCGCGAAGATCCGCGCGGGAACAAGTGCATCCGGGTCGCGCCTCACTTTTATAACACCGAAGCAGAATTAGAGATTCTTCTGAGTCACCTGTGAGCTCTCGCGAAACATTTCTCGATTAGCAGCCGCGTTAATCTTGGGCGTAGCCGCTTGGGTGCTGCCGATGCCAGTTCCAGGCGGTCATGATGATTGTGCGAAGATCGCAATACCGGGGCTTCCAGCCCAGTTCTTTCACAATCTTCTCGGAGCTCGCCACAAGCACCGCCGGGTCGCCCGGTCTTCGCGCAGCTGGAACCGTGCTGATCTGCCTGCCTGTGACCTCACTCGCCAGCCGGATCGCCTGGTGCACGGAGTATCCGCTTCCATTGCCCAGGTTGTAGGTGGTCGTCGGGTGGCCAGCGCGCAGAGCTTGTAGGCCCAGGAGGTGGGCCGCCGCGAGGTCGGTAACGTGGACATAGTCCCGGATACACGTTCCGTCAGGGGTCGGCCAGTCGGTTCCATAGACCTTTACATGGTCGCGTTGCCCAAGAGCAACCTTTAGCACAAGCGGGATCAGGTGATGCTCTGGCGTGTGGTCCTCGCCGAGCAAGCCGGACGGGTCCGCCCCCGACGCGTTGAAATACCGGAACGAGATCGACCGCATGCCATAGGCGCGGTCGTACTCCTTGAGAATCTGTTCGAGCATGAGCTTGGAGCAGCCGTAAGGATTGGTCGGGCTTTTCGGGTGGTCCTCGGCAATGGGCACGCTCTCCGGCTCACCGAATATCGCCGCGCTGGACGAGAAGATCAGCATCCGGCAGCCGAACTCGCGCATCACCGCGAGCATGGCGAGGCTCGATGAGACATTGACGCTGTAGAACCTGTGTGGGTCGGCGACTGACTCCGTCACGTCCGCAAGGGCTGCGAAGTGCAGCACCGCTTCGATCTTGTGCGTCGAGAAGATGCGGCGGAGGAGCTCCTGGTCGCCAATGTCGCCGATCACAACCTCACTCCCGCTGGCCGCCTCGATGTGGCCGAAGGATAGGTTATCCAGGTTGACAACCTCTTCGCCTTGGTCCGTAAGCATCTTCACAGCATGCGAGCCCACGTATCCGAGCCCGCCGGTCACCAGAATCGCCATTTTCATCCTCCTCCTGCTGAAATGAGAATGGGTGGAGTGAGCTACTCCATCGGCTTGGGTGAAACACCGAGCCCCCGGTCTCCAGAAAACCGTGGAGACATCCACGGACACAACATACTAACGACGTGGAAGCGCTCCGTGTGCTCCAGCAGAACAACGAAGATAAATGCCGACACAATGACACCCAGTATCAACGAGACGATAATCAGACCCAGCCAAGAACAAACGGGAAATAAGGAGACGACCGTCCAACCCAGTGCGGCCAAACCAAGGGTTGCACCTGCCACAGGAATGATTGCGTAGAAGTAGGTCGACCACTTGAGCCCCAGAATTCTCGCCGCATAGATCGGCGCGAAGATCAGGTTCTTCGAGGTCAGCGCGATGGCGCCAGCCGCCGCCACACCATACAGGCCCCAACCGACGGGACCAGCCAGAAGGATGGCGAGCGCCAGGTTCAGCAGTCCAATCAGGCACGAAACGATGCCTGGGATCCGCACCTTGTTCGCAGCCAAGAGGATATGTAACAGCGGGAGGATCGCCAGATTGATACACAAATGGCAGGTCATCAGAGTCATTAGCGGCGCCAAGGGGACAAATTCCTCGCCCAGCCAGAGCTTGAGCAGCGGCTTTGATAAGCCGCAGATCAGACCGATTGGGATCGCCATGACCAACCCAACAAAACGGACCGCCCGCCGGGCATAATCGATCAGGCCGGCCACATCTTTTCTGGAATAAAGCAAGATCATGGTGGGGGCAAATACACCTGCCACGACACCTGCGAAGCTCGACAAAAGAGCGGACCAGGTCCCAACGGCGGCGTAATGTCCCGTGGCCTCTGCGCCTATCAATCGGTTGACAACCAAGAGATCGGTGCTCAGAGACAAAATGGTGCCAATGGAGTCGACGACCACCCAAGAGCCAAACCCGGCCAGCTGCCGCAACGTAGTCAAATTAAACCAAGATATGCGAAGCTCAAGCATAGGTGTCAGCTTTCGCCAGATGCGGACCGCTCCGAGGCAAGTAAGGCCAGTTGAAATGAATAGAGCGACTCCGACGTGCAATACCGATGGAGTACTCACGGTGAAAAGCAGAACGATAACCGCCACTCGAACAACCGTGCTGAGGATATTCACGACATTCATGACGGCAAGGCGATTCTGACAAAATGAACTGACGCTGAACGCACTACTCAGGGTGGTGAGATAGAACATGCCGACGATAGCCAAGAGGAGCCAGGCAGCGTCCCTTTCTTGGCCCGCTGGAACGGCGAACAGCCAGTCGGCATGGAAGGAGAGCCACAGGCACGGGCCGAGCAGGACGAGGAGGACAGCGACACTGCCCCAGAATGATGTGTTGAAGATGCGGTTTGCTTCGTCATAGTCCTTGCGATCCAAGGCGCTGGTGAGGAAGCGGCCGAGTGCGGAATTCACAATGAGCGTAAACAGGTTGATATACGGCGTCACATTTTTTGTAAGCGGAATCAAGCCATAGGCGGCCACGCCGACGTGTCGGATTAGATAGGGTGTGAGCCAGATCCCCACGAGCACCATGAGCAGAAAATCCAGAGCGTTTGCCACGAGATTTACAATAAAACGTTTGTTAATCATGGCATTGGGCCACATGCCCCCCGATGGGCATCCAGGAGCGCCATCAGCTTCGCGCTTCTCGTAGGTTCAACCTTTCGGCAGAACATCGCCCCGGAGGCGATGATCTTGTCAAAATCCCGTTCGGTGAGCCAGTTCGGACTCGGCGAAAGGCCTTTCGCGCAATCGGACCAATCGATATATCGCTTAATGTCGCTGACCACCCGGTCTTGGAACTGTGAGTTCATCACGATGGTTTGAAAGAAACTCTCGTCAGGGCCAAAGACGCTCTTCATGAAATTGACGAAGCTGGGATGGTCTTTGACGTACTTCAGGATATAGCGAATGCAGTCGCTCGACAGAATGAACCAACTAGCTCCGCCGTAGGCCCGCCAGCCGCCGACCATGTGTCGCTTCAAAGACAGGGCGCGCATGACGGTCCTGAGCGCGGCATACGCCGCCTTCAGGACGAGATTATTCCGGGAATAGTAGAAGTAATCGATCCGGTCGGCGGCGCTCGCCCAGCCGTTCGCATCCAGCGTAGAGCTCTGCAGGTATTCGCGGCGATCCGAGCCATCCAGGAACCGTACGATCTTCTCGCTCGGCCAGACAGGATAGTCCAGGCCGCTGACCAAGATCACGTAGTCATAGTCCCCGTCGGCATCGATCTCTGTCAAGGAATTGAGCGTGGCTTGGACCTGGCTGAAATCGCCCCACCAGACATCGACTCGGGATTTGACTAGCTTCGCACGTCCGTCGATAAGCGAAGGATCGACGTTCGACTTGCGGTCCAAATGGACGTAGACTGCGATCTGTCTGCCCGACACGGCTTGGATCAAGCGATTGAGCTGCTCAACGTCCTTATGCGCGTGAATGAGCAAGACGACTCTCATTTCGGCCTCCTGAGCTGAGCGAGGTTCGCCAGCATGGAATAGAGAAGCGTATACAGGAGCGGGAGCCCGCCGAAGAAGAGCCCGAGGAGAGCCCCGGTGAGAACGAGCAGAGTCTTTGATGGATGGGTAGAGGGCGTGGGGACCGTGGCCGGCTCGATGATCTCGGTCCGCCCCGCCGGGCGCGTCTCCTGGATGATCAGCAGCTCCACCTGCCGCGTAACCAACTCATAGGCTGCTGCCTTCGCATCGAGGTCCCGCTTCAGGCGAGCATACTCCACCTCCAGCCTTGGCGTCTCTTCCCAGGGAAGCAGGGGGCCCCTGTGGTTGTTTCCGAGCGAGCGGAGCGCGGCCTGAGCACCATCTGCGTCGACCCGGCTTCGCTGTACCTCGACTGAATACTTGCTTGCGTAGTGCCGGGCAAATCGCAGCTCGTTCTTCTTCTGGAGGCGCATGCCCTCAAGCAGCGTGGCTTGATCGACCGTTGCCTTGATCTGCGCTGGCAGGTCGAGAATGTGCTCTTTCTCTCGGAAATGCCGCATGGCATCTTCGGCCGCGGCCAGCGCAGCGGCAATCTGGTCGCGCCGCGCCTCCAGCTTCAAGCGGTACTCGCGCTGTGCGCCGGACCAGATCGCCGCGTTGCGGCTCGTCGCCACTTCTCCTATGGTGCGGGCTAGTGAGCGCGCCAGCTCGGGGTCGCGATCTTCGATCATCAGCTGCACGATTCCCGCCTTGCGATCTGTTGCTGTCGACACCCGCTCCAAGAGCGCCTGCCGGGCTTGCTCCTTGGTAGTCGTGTGGTAGACCCGTACCAGGTCGTGCCGCGCGACCGCCTCGTCGATGACCTGGTCGCTGCGCAGAAGATGGGCGAACAGCGGCACGGCCGCCCCAGGGCCCTCGACTGCGCTTGGCAACGGAGGGGGCCGGGCGGGATCGTCCATTGGGATGATCGTGAACTCGACGGTGGTCTTGTACCAGCGCGGCAGCAGGCGCGCGGCCCCAATGCTCAGTGCAACACTGACACAGACCGCCAGGCCGATGGTCTTCCAGCCCAAGAGGAGGGCGGCGACGATTCCCCAATTCCCGCCCGGCTGGCTCGAACTTTCAAGATCCCCAACAGGCTGCGTGGTTTCCATGACTTCCTGACTTCTTGGAACTTCCAATCACCGAATCGTGGTTAGCACGAGCGTGGTGGTTACTACCGCGAGGTTGATCAGGCCGAAGGTGATCCCGATCCATTCAGAGCTGTTTATTCTCTTCTCAGGCACCGTGATGATGTCCCCGGGTTCGATTGTCTGAACGTCCTTTAGCTGTCTGCTGCCGCCTCCGCGCCGTACCACTTGCGCCGCACGGGGTCTCCCATCACGAGTGGCGCCTCCTGCGAAGGTGAGATAATCCAGCGGCTGCAGATTGGGACTAAATGGATATAGGCCGGGGCGCTGCACCGCTCCGCCCACGATGATCGACTCGCGCCTGGCTGGAATCACCAAGGTATCTCCGGCGCGGATGGGAACTTCTGCAGCCCTGCCCAGGCTGATGGCGACCACGTCAACCTGGATGCGCTGCCTCACGCCTCCTTCGCCCGGGCGGAGGATGTATGCCCCGGCTCCATCGGCCCAGGGCTGCAGCCCGCCTGCCTTGATGACCAGGTCGCGCACGCCGTCACCATCCACAAACTCCACCTTGTAGGACACCTCGCGCTGGGCACCGGGCACGCGCTCCTCAATGGCGCTACTACGGTCGGCTTCCTCCGCAGCATTGCCACGCCTGATCGCCCCCTCCACGACCACCGTGCGCTGGCGGTCGGTGATAGCTGGCACGTGGACGGTATCGCCCGGGTGCAGCACGGTCAGCAGAGCCTTCGCCTGCGGCACGGCCCGGACGTCCTGGCGATCATCCGGGGTCCGGGTGGTAATCCGGTAGGGGAGCTCGCTGGACACGTTGGGCTCGAGCCCACCGGCCAGCGTAAGCAGCTCCTGCACGTTCTTGAGGTCCACGAGCTCGTACTTGCCTGGTCGCTTCACGGCACCCGATACTTCCACCTCGAGCTCGCGCAGGGGCACGTAGATGATATCACCATCGAGCAACTTTGAATCGGCGTCCGTCTCGCCCAGCAAGGTGATGCGGGCGAGGTCAACTGTGACCTTTGGGCCGCCGTTGTGGCGACGCAGCTCGATCCGGCGCGTTGAGCCCTTTGGCTGCGGAGAGGCGCGGGAGATGAGCGCGCTGGCATGGGTCAGCGGTGTCGCTGGGTACGGCCCCGGTTGTGCGACAGCTCCGACGACATAGACCATGAAGGTGCGGGGCTGAAGCAGACTGACAAGCACCTTCAGGCGGGGGTAGCGGTGATGCAACCCGTCATAAATGCTCCTGCGCAGCGCGGAGAGACTCCGACCTTGAGCCGGGAAGGCCCCGGCCCGGGGGATGAACACCTGTCCTTCCCCACTCACCACGACCTCGCTGCTCTGCTCCTGGAGCCCCCACAAATCGATCTGCAGGTGATCGCCAGGACCGACTATGTAGCGCTCCGGATCGACTGGACTTTCCAAGATCAGGTTGTCACGAGTCGGAATCGCCGCTGGGGGACGTTCCTCCACATTGCGTGGTGGTAGGTCGGCAAAGGCGAGCGTCGGCAGCGCCACTGCCAGACATACCAGGCCAAGTCGATTCATCTGAATCCCCCCTTCCGAAGATAAGAAAAAGGCACCCACTGTCCGACTCCTCGACTCCCCGGCTCTCATACACCTACCTGGCGGAGGGCAGCATCATCTGTAGTCAGATAGGTGAGGTTCGATGGGCCGGTGCCCGATGACCAAGGAACTGCCTAGCATCAAGGATGCCAGACGAAGCGGTTCAGCTGCTTATTTAGCAACATAGGAGGATCACAAGGAAAATCAGAAGTCTCTTACCAAATCAAGACTAGAAACATTACCGGTAAACGCAAAGCTTGCAGTCGACTTGGTTCGTTCCGCAAAAATTGCGTAGTTTTATGCGAAAAACTATCGGAAAACATGGCATGAAGTTTGCTCTTTGCGGAGTAGTATTCGATGCCCCATCAGGCGTCGCCGAGGTCCAAGGCAGACTGCAGCGGAAATCAAGAACATTTATAACATTATCTCGGTGCCGCAATAAGAACATAAAAAATATGGCCGCAACACAGCATGGCTTTTCTGAGTCTTCTTGAAAATAAAATAGTCATGACCTTGTAGATCTAACCGCAGCAAGATGGTTAAGACAGGGGAGCAGATGAGTAATTTAGTTTCAACCATTGAAAATTATGTAATGCGGCATCGCCGGACATGGCTAATAGAGGCAATCTATTTTAGTATTTGGATTGCTTCGTTCTACATAATATTTTGGCTGAGCTGGAGGCAGCTCGCGTACGCCCAAGTTGGGGTCGCCATCGGATATATTTTAGTCTTATTTCTAGCTGTGAAGGTCATTTGCGGTCGGTTGACCGCGAGCTTTCGCGAAATCTGGTACCACGCCAATAGACCAGAGCTGGTGTCACTACTTATCAACATCATTCTAAGTGGAGCGATTCTGTATGTGAGCCTGCTTTGCTGGCCCGGCCTGGGAGTCCCTCCGTGGGTGGCGATCCTGGATGGCCTGCTGACCCTCTTGGCCATCTCCTCGCTGCGCGTGCTCTGGCATATTGTGCAGGACAGTCTGCGAAGCGTCCCGGCAAGTCGGTCGGTGGTCTTCGCCGGTCGCCGTGCCTTCGTCGAGCTCGAGCTTCATCGCATGCACATCCGCCCCACTGGTGACAAGGTCACCGCCCTCCTGCTCGAAGATGAGCATACCGAAGGCGCTCTGCTTCGACGCATACCCGTGCTCGAGAGCAAGGCGCTGGAGCTGCTGCTTCGCAAGGGCAGAGCCACCGCCGTGATCCTGCTCACTCCAGTCAGCGCCTGGTTCAGGAGCGAAGTCGAGAAGATCTGCGACTCCACCAGCGTCCCCCTTGAACTGATCACCTCGTCCCACCTACCCACCGAATTGGTGGAGTCCGCAGGGGCCGAGCTCCTCGGTCGACCGCTCAAGCATATCGATTTCCATACGATAAAGGCTCCGATCAGCGGTAAGCGCGTGATGGTTACAGGTGGCGGCGGCTCGATCGGCTCCGAGCTGGTGCGGCAGCTTGCGCGCCTGGATCTTGCCGAGCTGGTGGTCGTCGACCGCGCCGAGAACGCCCTGTTCAATATTGAGCAGGATCTGGCCACGCTTCCTCACGCGTTTCCCATTCGAGCCGTAATTCTGGACATTCAGGACTCGGCAGCGGTGCTGCGACAGCTCAAGCTGCACCAACCAGAGATCATCTTTCATGCCGCCGCCTACAAGCACGTGCCAATGATGGAGCGCCATCCCGCCGAGGCGTTCATCAACAACGTCGTCGGCACGCGGAACCTCGTCGATGCGGCTGCAGCCTGCGGCGCCGAGACCTTCGTCTTTATCTCCACCGACAAGGCCGTCCATCCGACAAACATCATGGGAACCACCAAATGGCTCTGTGAGATGTACATCAAATCGCAGGCCGGCAAGAGCCGCACCCGCTTTGCTGCCGTGCGCTTCGGGAACGTCTTGGGCTCCAGCGGCAGTGTCCTGCCGACCTTTATCGAGCAGATACGGCGCAGCCGACCCCTCACAATCACCCACCCCGACATGACGCGCTTCTTCATGTCCATTCCTGAGGCCTGTCATCTGGTCGTGCAGGCGGCTGCCTTGGCCACCAAGGGCGAGATCTTCGTGCTCGACATGGGGGAGCCGGTCAAGGTCGTCGACCTGGCGCACCGGCTCATCAAGCATGCCGGCCTGCGGCCTGGAGATGACGTGCCGATCGTGTACACCGGGATACGCCCGGGCGAAAAGCTGAGCGAGCAGCTGTTCTACGCCGATGAGTACGCGAATAAGACGGCTGTGCCAGGAATCTGGGTGATGTCGAGCGCCAGCAGCCCTCCCTCGAGGCTGCCCTTGACGCTTGAGCGAATTGAGCAGTCCGCCCGAGCGGGGAACGGCGCCGAAGTGGTGAGTCTCATGGCCGAAATCGTCCGTGAGAGCTCGCGTCCTCCGTCGTGTAGTGGCGCGGCAGAAGAGAAACCGGCGGCGCTCTCCCCCCAAGCAGGACAGCCCCCGGAGAGCCAAGGCTGAACAGGTGTGTGAAGATGCCGACTGCCGCGGCACTCTCTTCCAGTGTAGGGCAGGTTGGACAGGGTGGTCAACTTGCGGCAGGGGTGCGATGGCGTGCGGTGAACCGCTGCGAGCGGCCGCGACGAAGTAGCGCCGTGCAGATCTTGCGCCGCGGACTCCTGATTGCGCAAAATTTGCTTCCGGGGTCGAGGCAATGACTAAGAAGTGTCCAGAATGCTTAAAGAAAGCCGAGTCTAGGATACCGGCACATATATTGCTGCTCCTCTGTGGTAACCCATTCCATGCTATGCTGAAGGTGGTAAGAAATACTTAAATGTCGCAGAGCTAAAAAGAAAAAATTATGTCAATAATTAGCATTATTGTTCCAGTTTACAACATGGAAAAGTATCTCGGACGCTGTGTTGATTCAATCCGCCGACAGATTTTTAGCGATTATGAATTAATTTTGGTAAATGACGGATCGGATGATCGCAGTGGCGCACTCTGTGATCAGTATGCGAATCTAGATAATCGGATTAAAGTAATTCATAAAATCAACGGCGGCTTGTCGTCAGCGCGCAATGCTGGCCTCGACCTGGCTCAAGGAAAATATGTAGGTTTTGTCGATAGTGATGATTGGATATCCGAGGAGATGTATAGCGGCTTATTCCGTTTGATAGAGAAGAGTGGTAGCGACGTTGCCGCGTGTGGGTGCCTGGAGACCTCGGTCTTTATGACGCGGACGACTTCAAAAAATTGGATTAGCCATTATGAGGGGAAGGCGATTTTACAAAACTATCTTCATGAAGGAGCGATCAGTATGCCTGGCGCATACTCAGTTTGCCGCAATCTCTACCGTCGAGATCTATTTAATGGCATCCGCTTCCCGGTAGGTAAATTATGTGAAGATATCTCAACAAACTATAAAGTCTTATCACGAGCTCAGCGGATGGTGGTGTCCCAGAGGGAAATGTATTTTTACTTCCAGGGCGATGTCAGCATTTCGCGGGCCGGGCTGCGGAGGAAGCATTTCGACCTTCTCGAAATGTGTAATGAGGTAGCGCTCCTGGCAGCGGATGAGACGGATCATAAAATCAAATACTTAATCGAAGTCTTAAATGCACGTTGCTATTTTTCATTGCTGGCGAGAATTGCTTTCTATGGGGTAGCTGACTCGACGCTCAATCGCGAAGCAGTGATTCGGGAATTGACTCGTGAATTAAGGAAGCGATATGGCCTACTCATACAGGCCCCTATTCCAATGAGTCGAAAAATTATGATTACGTTATTATGTGGCAAATTTGAATTATTAGAATTTCCCTTGAAAATTTATAAATTGATAAAGGAAAATTTCTAATGATAAGGATTTTGATGTATGGGCTTTCCGCTGAATGGGGTGGAATTGAAACAATTGCGATTTCAATATTGGAAAGATTAGACAAGAAGAGGTTTCACGTTGATTTTTTACTCTCGGCAGGAACACCCTGCGCATATGAAAATAAAATCACAACTGCCGGGGGTGGAGTCCACTATATTACGCCATGGGGCCGTAATCCGATCCGCTTTCAGATGGAATTGAAGCGGTTTTATGCGAGCAAACCTAGCTATCATTATGTTTGGATACACACTTCTGCGGCCAGTAATATAACTATCCTCACTGTTACAAAGCGCTACACACAGGCGAGGACCATACTCCACTCCCACGGAACCTCATTTGAATGCAAAAATCCATTAAAGCGCTATATATTAATGCATTTGCATAAGCGGAATCAAACGAAACTTGGCCAGCTGGTCGACCATGCCTTTGCTTGCTCGGCAATGGCTGCCGCGTGGCTCTTTGGCGCTGACTATGCCCAGACTCACCAGGTAAATATTATCAAGGACGCGATAGATGCCGCTTCCTTCCGCATTGATGACGAGATTCGTGCTCGCTACCGGAAGATGTTGGCTGTCGATCGGTCCTTAGTGCTAATGCACGTTGGGCGCTTTTCTTCGCCAAAAAATCAATCATTTCTTCTTGATGTATATCGCGAATTAGAAAATAGAAAGCTCGACTATCGCTTAATTTTTATTGGTGATGGTGAAATGAAAAGCGACGTCATGCAGAAAGCAAAGAAGTATAAATTGGATAAAAAAGTTCAATTTTTGGGGCATCGAGAGGATATTCGCCAGCTCCTGCAGGCCGCGGATTTGATGGTCTTGCCGTCCCTTTTTGAGGGGCTGTGCATATCGCTTATCGAAGCGCAAGCGGCCGGACTCCCTTGTTTTGTTTCTGATGCCATTCCACCAGAGGCGGCGATCACCAATTTGGTTCATTATCTCTCATTGGAAGCTGGAAGCGCATTTTGGGCAAACAAGATTGCCGAGACCATGCCTAAGCAGGAAAGAATAGACACGACAGCTGAGATTGAAAAGGCGAATTTTGATTTAAAACAAATGGTGCATGAGCTTGAAGATTTATTGAGTTCTAATATACCAACCTTCATCGGGCAAGCAAGGTAGCACAGGGCACTGCGGCGCGAGGAGACTTGGCGAAGCATAGCGGAAAGTGAAATAACAAGCAGTGACAAAGACGATGAATAGTGGGCAGCCTATGAAATCCAACACTTCATTCACGTTCGAGTTTCTATTGCTGTTGACAGGCTTCCTCTTGCCTTGTGGCGAAGAATTGAAGGAAATTTTCGGTTTTGACGTAGCGAAGCTCTACGTTGCACCGCTCGCTGGACTCATTATTTATTGGGTTTTGATAATTAAAGAGAAATTCGTCTTTCCCAAGTATCTAAATCTATTTTATTTATTTATTTTCTTGCACACACTAATTACGCATGGCATTATTTTTAGAAATGGATTTTCATTTGTCGACCCGCGATTCTATATTTTTTCAAATCCCGATCCCCATGCCTTGAACAATTATGACCGAACCGAAGCGATAGGGATTAGTGTCTTACGACAATTTATCTTTATTCTGTCCGGCTTTGCTATTTGTGCCGCAATTCAATCAAAAAGACTGCTGTTTCATTTTGTGTTGGCTTATTCAGTTGGATTAAGTGTCGTTAGTTGTATTAGTCTATCCTCATTGAACGTATCAACCGGAGAAAGATTATCAGGAGGGGTTCTTGATCCCAATGTCTTTGGCTTGTCAGGAGCCACGCTCGCCTTTCTAGCGACCATCTTCATCACCGACAAAGAAATTAAATTTTTCCAGAAGCTATTTTTACTCTTTAGCTTTGTCTTAGGTATCGCCGTGATTTTATCTAGCGCCTCCCGTGGGGCGCTCTTATGCGTAGTAATGGGATTCCTTGTTACCCTGAGTAATTCAAAGCTCTCATTTGAGAAAATCGGCGCCTTGGTACTTGGTTCTATTGTCGTTATTGTGTTATTTGAAATACTCAGATCTCAGGCGCAGACAGGCGATGCTCTTAGTAATAAAGATCGATATTCTTTTAGTGGAGCGTTGTCGGATCATGGTTCCGGTCGTACAGACATCTGGCATGATTATCTGCACCCTGCGGCGGTGAGGAAGTTCTTCATCACTGGTGTCGGATTTGGACGCTCAACAGAAGCAATTAGAGAGACATATACTTATGCACTCATGGTGCCTCATAATAACTATTTGGGCATTCTTGTGCATTATGGCATTGTTGGTTTTATGTTGTTTTGTGTGGCAGCGGTTCAAATTTGGAGAAATATACGAATAACGGCCATCCGAGGGCTATATATGATGTGGCTTGTATTTGGATTTTTTTCAGAGACATTTGACTTAAGAGAAACCGGGATTATCTTGAGCATTGTATGTTGCAGTGTTGCCCAGAAACCCTGGTTAGAGATGAAATTGAAAGCATAGCTTTCACGGAAATGAAAGAACTAGATCGAGGTTTTCGACCATGTCCGATTTACCGCTGGTCTCGTTTATTATCGTTGCGCGAAATGCCGAGCGCTATCTCGCCGAGCTTCTCAATGATCTTCTTGCGCAGGATTACCCCGCGGAGAAGATAGAGTTCTTATATGTTGATAGTAACTCTCGAGATTCGTCAATTGAAATTGTCAAAAATTTCAAGTCTCAACACCATGATCGTATCATTCATATTCTACATAATCCTAAAGAAATTCTGGCATGCGGCTGGAACGTAGCCCTGGGAAAAGCCACGGGGGACGTAATCATAAGGGTCGATGCCCACGCTCGGATTCCCAAGGATTTTATTAGACTCAATGTAGAGGGAATTCAAGATAAGAAAGATATTGTCGGTGGGCAAAGAATCAGTATCCTTCCCAAGGAGAAGGCATTGGCTCTTTACGCTCTCGCCGAGGCTTCTAAATTTGGTGCGGGATCTGCTGATTTCAAAAATCCGGGCCCGGCGCGATTTGTTGATACCTTAGCGCATGCTGCTTATCGTCGAGAAGTGTTTCTTGCGGCGGGTGGTTATGATGAACGCTTAGTCAGAACCGAAGATAACGAAATGCATCAACGTATGAAAGAATTAGGCTTTAAGTTCTATTTTTCTCCGGAGATAAAATCATACCACTACCCAAGAGCGAACCTCAAGGGGCTGCTTAATCAAAAATTTGCCAATGGTTATTGGGTGGGTCTGACCATGGCTGTATCACCGAAATGCTTTGGCTTACGTCACTTTGTACCATTGCTGTTTTTCATCGCATGCTTTGGTGGATTGATTTTTGGGGCCGCGGTTTCTTGGCTTCCCTTGATTGGTCTGTTAGTGCTGTATTTTTCGTGTGCTGTCTTTTTTGCCCGTAAGGCCATCATTGATTCTTCTTCAGAGGTTGGCGGATTAGGTGTCTCGTTGCCTTTTGTCTTCCTGTTAATTCATCTATCGTATGGCTTGGGCACCATGCTTGGATTGATGAGTATTCCTCAATTTATAGTCAAGCATGGGTCCAAACAAGCCCGGCCAGCAGCTCGGCCAGCGTGAGTCCGCGCAGGCGAGAGTCTGTGCACCGCATCGCCATCCCCCTATTTGGCGGCAACGGGCCGGGCGATCAGGCGGACGCGTGCGCGTGGATGTTTCTATGAGGTTTGAGACCAAGTGGGGGCCGTGAGCTGTGGTACGATACGTGTAGTTCCTTTTATGCTTGGCGCTGGGGGTGGCCATAGCATGGATGCTTTTGACGACCGGGCCGTGGTGCCGGCATTTTTCGCCACGATAGACAAGGTTGTAACGTCATGACTGAAGTCGATTGGCTGCCACTGCATCGTCCTTTTATCACTTCGGAGGAGATCGCCGCTGTGACCTCCGTGCTGCAATCCGGCTGGCTGACCACCGGCATGGTCTGCCGTCATTTCGAGGAGGAATTTGCCAGCTTTCTGGGCGTGCCCCATGCCGTTGCTGTCAACTCCTGTACCGCGGCCTTGCACCTGGCGCTCGAGGCTACCGGTTGTCGCCCCGGCGACCTGGTGCTGGTCCCAGTGCTCACGTTCGCGGCCACGGCCGAAGTGGTAACGCACTTTGGTGCGACGCCGGTCCTCGTTGATTGCGAGCGCGACACGTTGAACATTGATGTCGCGGCGGCATCGAGCACGATCGCGGCCATCGCAGCAGGAAGTCCCGTTCCAGGTGTGAAAGTTCCCGGGCGCATGCATGCCATAATCCCGGTCCACTATGGCGGACAGATGGCCGATGTGGATGCGGTGGCGGCGCTGTCTGCACGGCACGGCCTGCGCGTCATCGAGGATTCCGCCCATGCCCTGCCGGCGTCGGCACAAGCAGTGACGGGACAGTGGCGCTCCGTGGGTACGACTGCTGAGCAGACGTGCTTTTCGTTTTACGCCAATAAGACGCTCACTACCGGAGAGGGAGGGATGCTGGTGACTCACAATCCCGACATCGCCGCGCGCGTACGCCGGATGTCCTTGCACGGGATTTCAAAGAGTGCCAACCAAAGCTTTGTCTCGGGGATGAGCTGGGACTATCAGATCCTGTCGCCCGGCTTCAAATACAACCTTGCTGATATGGCAGCGGCGCTCGGTCGAGAACAGCTCAAGAAGGCTACTCAGCTATGTCAGGCGCGCAGCCGGATCGCTGCCCGCTACCACGAACTGCTGTCCGATGTGGAAGAGCTGGAGCTGCCCACCGTGCGCGCCGATCGCCGCCACGCATGGCACCTGTATGTCCTGCGTCTGAATCTTGGACGCTTGCGCATCGACCGCGATGAGTTCATTGAGCAGCTCCGGCAGGTCGGCATCGGTTCCAGTGTGCACTGGCGCCCGCTCCACCTACACCCCTACTACAGGGATGTACAGGGCTACCGCGCGGAGGACTTCCCCATTGCCAACACCGAGTGGAAGCGCTGCATCTCCCTGCCGATCTTTCCTTCGATGACCGACTCGGAGATCGAGCGCGTCGCCGGCGCCATACGGGCCATCGTGTCTCGGAGCAGGCGCCTGGTGACGTCATGTTAGACCCGGCTGCTGAGACCCCGCCCTGGACTCTCGGCCAGCGTGTGCTCAAGCGGGGGCTGGATTTGTTGCTGTCAAGCTCGGCGCTCGTGGTGCTGGGTCCCGGGCTACTCGCTGTGGGTCTGCTGGTGCGATGGACCTCGCCTGGGCCGGCGCTGTTCCGGCAGGAGCGCATCGGTCGCGGCGGGCGCCCCTTTTTCATTCTGAAGTTCCGCACCATGCACAGCGGCGCCGAGGCTTGTGGACCGGCGATCACAGCCGCTGGGGATGCGCGGGTGACCCCCCTAGGGCGCATCCTGCGCAAGACCAAGCTGGATGAACTGCCGCAGCTGATAAACGTGGCGCTGGGCGACATGAGCCTTGTCGGTCCGCGGCCGGAGGTCCCCCGCTACGTGCGGGAATATTCCGCCAAGGACCGTGCCGTCCTGGCGGTACGTCCAGGCATTACGGATCTGGCATCCATCGCCTTCCGCGATGAGGAATCGATCTTGGCGCAGGTCCCCGATAGAGAGCGCGCGTACTGTGAGGTCATCCTGCCGCGCAAGCTCGATTTAGCCCGTCAATATATTCGGGAGCAGGGCTTCTTCGGTGACCTGGGAATCCTATTCCGCACTCTGGCCGCCATTGCCCGCCTACATTGAGAGTATCGGTTCGCCGCCTCTGGCACGTCCGCCTGGTAGCGTAACGGCCTCTCGTCGGCGAGGGTCTTTCGTCGAAAAAGAGCCGCCCCATCTGCTATAATTTGGTCTTAGATGCCTCTAACATTCCCATCTCACGCCGCCGCAATACTGCCCTTACTCCATCTGCCTGGTACACGGCGCCTGGCCCCGAGTGCCTTGGTGGTTGGCAGCACGGCACCGGATCTAAGCTATCTCCTCGGCGCGTATGGCGGCGCAGACTCCCATCGCCCCTGGGGGTTGATCAATTTTTGCCTGCCCGCAGGTCTGGTGGCTTTTCTATACCTGGAATGGCTGCTGCTTCCTGTCTTGGGACCCCTTCTTTGGCCGCTTCTGCCAAAGCCCTGGCAGCGAGCCGGCATTCGCCTCCTACATCCGAGGCCGCTGCCGGGCCGGCTTACTGAGTGGCTTGCGATCAGCCTCGCCATCGTGCTCGGAGCAGCGACCCACCAGTTTTGGGACGGCTTTACCCACCCCGGGATGTGGCCGGCGCGCGCCCTATATCCCGACCTCGGCATTCCACTCCTGGGCCACCAGGTGTTGTTCTCCAGGCTGCTGCAGCATCTTTCCACCGTCTTGGGTACAGTCGTGGTCTTGTTGTACGTGCTTTACGTCGTGGTTCCCTCATCCACAGGCGAGCCGCCGCGGGAAGACCGCGCGGGCGGAACGAAGCGACTTGGGCATCTTGTCCTGTGGCCGCTTCTCGGTGGAGTTGTGGCTGGCGTACTGCGGCTCCACCACCAGAATGAGCTGCTTACCGACGCGGTCTGGGAAGCTGCATGGTCTCTTGTGGCCTGGTTTGTGCTCCTGCTCGGGGCGGCATGCCTACTTGTGCGCGGCAGAAGGATGGCTCGGTAGCCGGCGGTTTCGCGCCAGGATGAATAGACCATTACACCTGGCCCTCGTCCTGGAAACAGGCAAAGTTGAGCACTACCTTATTTTTCCTACCCATGCAAGAATGGCTATATGCGAGTAAACGTAATCTCAATCGTTGGTAGCGACCGCGAAAAGACGGCTCTCGCCAGGCTGACGAAAATGGGATTTGCAGTAGATCTGTTTCCAGCATTCGATTTCAGGGAAAGGCAAATTGCGGAACTTGATGGGATTGCCAACTTGCAGGAGTTTTCAAAGAGATACGCCCGGCTTCCTAGCGCTGGCGAAATCGGATGTAGTCTGAGCCATCTAAGTCTAATCAAGTCAATGAAAATGACAGCGGGGAAAGACTATCAAGTCATATTCGAGGATGACGCCCTGCCTAAGGTTTCCGGTCGGGAGTTCCAGAGGATATGCGACGAGCTGTCAGACTCGCCCTTCGATGTCATTCTGCTTGGGTATTCAAAGGTTGATGAAGAGACGGAGTCGTACATCAATGTGGTGAATCCGTTCTATCCGTTACATCGAGTGGCGGACGGTTCGCATGCGGTCGGCGCGAGATATTCGGAGGGCTTCACTGGTGCAGTGGGTTATTTGGTCAAGAAGAGTGCGATCGTCAAGTTCGCCCGACTCGAGAAGGTGGAGCACGTGGCGGATGACTGGTGTTTCTTCTCCTCCCTCGGCTTGCGTATTGGCCATATCAGCCCAATGTTAGTTGAGGAAGACTACGCACGGACGAAGAGTACCTTGGGACATGATTTCGTTTTTCCCATAAGGTTTCACAACATCATAGGTGTGAAATGGATACGCCGTGCGATGGGAGCTTTGCGCAGTATTCTCCTCGGGATCAGGTGTCGGGTAGAATATGGTCTTCGGCGCAGGGAATGAATGGCACACGATGTGTCGACGATTCCGCCACACGCTGATAGGGGGGTGAACGCTTACAAAACTTCAAATTATACATCAACACTCGAAGTTGAGGGAGCTGTATGAGAATTTGATTTTGCTGTACCGCAGAACATCTTTTTCAAACGTAGAGGTAAACGACCCAGTCTCTTTTTTACCCCCAAAATTTTCCTCCAATAGATGCGCATTTTATATATTTTGCCTTCGAATTCATGCGGTTTATAAAAGCCAGTTCGAGTTATGTAATAGACGGGCTCCGGATCAGACCATGCGGGGAAGGAAAATTGATCGAGGTACTTTAGATTCACGAAATGAATCAAAAGATACTCATTGCCGTCATTGCGTTTGACCGAACCGGAATGCCAACAAATGCACTCATCCTCATGGAGATCTTCGATGATAAGGTCTTGAAAAAAAGCGCGGAGGGTTCCGTTTTGGGATGCTTTCTTGACGAGCCATGTCATAGATTCATTTTTATCCAAGTTGAAAATGGTTTCCCCGCGTTCCAAACGTCTGTGAAATTCTCCTAAACACTCGTCGAAGCATAAGCATTCGCGAGATTGTAGCACCTTGAGAAGCGACCGGCTGGTTTTATATAGAGAGTTGGTGGGAACAGTGTTTCTGTAGAGAACGAACGCTCCCGAAAGCCAATGCTCCCTGAAACTAATTATGTCATGTTTATCTAAAATTTCAGCGGTGACAAATTTGGAAATATTCCCATAAATAACGTCAATATCGCCGCATCCCCAAAAATCATATCCGTCTAACAAATTTGAAAAAATGTCTCCGTACATGGGTTTGAAATCGCACAGTTTGTAAGCAGTTGAAACCGGTACTTTCACGCCTGTCTTTTTCTCCACAAGCGCAAATAGATCCTCAATTCTGAGGTGCTGAAACGTGACGTTAGGAGGGTAGTCTGATGGAGGGTGCAAGTCGGTTATAAACAAGAAACTAATTTGACTGTTATGACGGCAGCTTTCCAGAAAAAGTCTGAAATAAACCGGCCAATTGCCATAGTAAGGCAACAAGAGACGTATGCGGTACGTGCCATCGGACATGTTTATTCCTCTCTAAACAGTGCTTTTAAGAGGATGCTAATAAGGCCCGTTCGATAGGCGGGGAAGAACCGAGCCGAGTGAACGGCGCCAGTCTTCGACTTCGAGCGTCCCATGTGTCTCCTTCGGTGACCCGACTGACTCGGAGAGTCCCGTGGCTTTGCGTCCCCCGGTCGCCCGGGTTTGCCGTTTCGAGAGCGCTTTATGTTGATGAATAAATAGTATTTTATTATACTTAATATTGTCAATGGAAAATCCGTATGCGCTGGCGAGCGCCCTGGAGCGGGGCTGGTAAAGTGCTCCGAAACCTTGAGAATCCTGACCCGAGGCGCTCTTCTCTTGCGATTCTGACCGCGGCTCCCAGAGCTTGCCGGGCCGGCTGCTCATGGCGCTGCGCCCAGGCGGCTAAGACAAGCAGTACCTGTCAAGACCCGCCGTTGTCTGCCATCTGGATGATACCCTTGACGAGGCAGCCGAGCGGATGTTGGCGGGCGCAAAGTGATGAACGATTGGGCGCACACTGAGGTGCACGGGAATTAGGGTGCGCGAGAACAGACTTGCCGCTTCAATGCGTCGGCGCCGCGGCCGCGAGGCCGTCGGCGGCCCGCCCGATCCGCTCCAAGATCTCGCCCTCTTCCTCATCGGAGATGTCGTGCTCGACCCCGGCGTACTCGCGCAGCTCCGCGGTGTACCCGGCGCGCTG
>Ga0075163_10002268_pt1 | contig 25947 bp, 25 predicted proteins | sample JI1023141ADNA_FD_71478 | JGI IMG/M metagenome (GOLD analysis project Ga0075163, IMG submission 71478) | Wastewater effluent complex algal communities from Wisconsin, to seasonally profile nutrient transformation and Carbon sequestration -... | ecosystem: Engineered > WWTP > Effluent > Algae...
GCCGATGAACGCGGCAAACTGCCCCATTTGGTTATGATCGTGGACCATGAATTCCGGATGTGGGCGATTTATAATCGCAATGACGGTTATTGCTCGGGGCTCAAATACGCCGATTGGTTCGAGGCGTTTTCTAATGAGCCACGATATTCGGGGTTGCGCAGCGGGTTTATTTCGCACAGGCCAGCCAGGAATTTTTTCAAAAGCGGCACGTTGAAGGCCTTCACATCCATCAATACTTCCGTTTTTTTGGACACCGATGGCCGCGAAACGGATGGAACAATCCAGAAACCTTTGCCCAAACAGGGATATAGCCTGCGCTTGCCACTCCCTGAACCGGAATCATCGCCGGAAGTAAAAGATATAATGTTGATACATAACCAGCCGGAATATGTCCCGCTTCCGCCCGTTTTGGTGAAACGGATTGGAACGAAATACCGGCTGACCGATAAAGACGGCAAAACGCTGCTCCAGCATGAATTCGACAACGCCGGTCAGACCAATGTGGGAGGCATTGCGTATGCCTGCGACAGTATCGGTGTTGTGGAAAAAGAAATCGGTTGTCCGCCTGTCCGTCGTCTGGTAGCACTGTACCGTTGCGGCCTGGTCAACGCCGCAGGAACCTTTGTACTGCCGATGGAATACGAATCTGCCTACGCCTGGAACACCGCTTTTTGGGAAACCGCCAGGCGAAACGCAGCCGGCCAGGAAGTTCATTCCATTTTTGACAACCAGGGAAAATTGCTGTTTGAAAAAGTTTGCAGCGACATCTACCCGCTGAACCTGAAATACCTGCAAGTCACCGAAAATGGGAAACGCTACCTGGTGGATGCTGCCGGCAAAGTAGTGATCGATCGGGCATTCGACGATATTCGCGAACTGGGTTCATCTGATCTGATCCTTTTCCAGAGTTGGGAGGGAGAGAACCGGAATTTGATCAACCTGAAAGGTGAGATCATCGCATCTTATTCCTTCAAAGAGGAGTATGATTCCCCGGTTGACAATCGGCTGACCCCAAACAGGATCATTTTCAACTTTGGGAAAGAACATTTTATCGTTGACAATCAAGGGAATATCATTTGCCGCGACGATTTCGAATACTGGGATTATGCTGATTGGCTGGAGCAGGAAAATCTGCTGAAAGTCGGCAAACAAGGCAAGTTATATTACATCGATATAGCATCAGGAAGGGTATTTAAGGATTAGTGTAAAAACTGCGGCTGCTTCTATGAAAGAAAAACATTCAAAGCGCTCTATTTTTGCCCGCGCATGAAAAACTACTTCGGGCAAACACTCGGCCTCACTTTTCTCATCCTGCTTTTACTCACCGGCCTGTCGCTGGTACCCGAACACCTCTCTGTAGGCGGCTTCGAACTCAAAAAGATGGATATTTTTGCCGATATCCGCAGCGACGTATCCGTTTCAGTGCCGGATTCGATGTTCGTTTCACCCGACACATCCTCCCTTTTTTTACAGGATTCTACCGGGCTGGCCCTTCAGGATTCCTTGTCTACCGACTCCGTCGGCCCACTCCCCCCCAAGGATTCCGCCTTTTTTGGAAAAATCATCGAGGACTATACATTCGACCAATCGGGCCTCAGCCATTTTTTTGCCGCCATTGATTCGATTAAAAACGGCCGGAAAGTGCGGGTGGCCTGGTACGGCGATTCATTTGTGGAAGGCGATATTTTGATCGGTGATCTGCGCGACACATTACAGTCGCTGTGGGGTGGCGCCGGGGTTGGTTTTGCGCCCATCACCTCAGAAGTGGCACAATTCAAACGCACGCTGAAGCACCAGTTCAGGGGCTGGTCCACTTACTCTATCGTCAAAAAAACAGAAAGCCGGCCCGTGTACGGGATCAACGGCTTTGCCTACCGGCCTTTGGAAACCGATGCCAAAATCCACTACGAAGGCGTCGATTATTTCAGGCACACCAGGTCCTGGACGGAATTCCGGCTTTTTTATGCCTCGGGGCACAACACACCCATCGTTTGGCAACAGGAAGGCGACTTGCCCAAAACGGGCATTTTGAAAGGAAAACCCGGCAAGGTCAGCCAGTGGGAATGGGAATCAAACTTTCCCGGCACCACGGCCTTTGCCTGCCGCTTTCCCTTTACAGATTCCACCAACAACCTGATTGTTTATGGTGCCTCGCTGGAAAGTGGCCCCGGTATTTATTTTGACAACTTTTCGGTGCGCGGCAACAGCGGTGGCCCATTGAAATTATTGAAACCCGATTTTATCCAGCAATTTGACGCCTTTCAACAATACGATCTGGTGGTGATTCAGGTTGGCCTCAACGCCGTCACCAATTCGCTGAACAACATCCGTTGGTATGAAGCCGAACTTGACCGCACTTTCCAACACCTGCGCGCCTGTTTCCCCGGCAAACCCATCCTTGTGGTGAGTGTGGGCGACCGGGCGGGCAAAATCGGCACTGAACTCGCAACCATGCGCAGCGTGCCGGCCATTGTTGCCATGCAACGCAACCTGGCGCGCAAGCACGGGTTGTTGTTCTACGACCTGTTCTGGGGCATGGGCGGTCCCGGATCCATCATCCAGATGGCGCATCAAAAACCCAGACTGGCCAATACAGACTACACCCACCTGACGCACGAAGGCGGTCGCGTGATCGGCCTCAGTTTTGCCCGTTTGTTTGTGGCAGAGCAAGCTGCCTGGAAAGCGAAAAACGCAGCGGGAATGACACAATAGCTATTGGCGCCGGAAAAATAATCTTGCTTTATTTGACTGGCAGTCAGCACTTTAGTGCCACCATTGAAAAAGTAGTATTTGCCGTTCTCGATAATTCTGGGGATTTTGGCACGCCTTAGCCATTTCAGGAAAAATTCGGCCGATACCTTATGCGTGAGTATTTACTCCTTCCTCTCCCCCACTCTACCCGAATACGCCTCATGGCATGCCTGCCCCTGCTGATTCTTTTTATAGGTCAGTGCCAGTCACAATTTCGCCCACCCCAGGTTGAAATAACCGATCGGGATACGGTGAATTATGACTTTTTCCGGCAGGAAGAAAACCAGATCGAACAGTCAGATTACCTCGAACCCTTATTTCAAAAACTCTACGAGCAACGGGTGCGCGGTGGTCAGAAAATCAGCATTGTGCACATAGGGGATTCCCACATTCTTGGAAATTTCCTCACCCGCGAAATCCGCGCGCGTTTGCAAAATGCCTTCGGTGATGCGGGGCGCGGTTTTGTTTTTCCATACAAACTGGCCAGTTCGAACGGTCCCAAGGATTTCCTCGTGGAGACCAACACCCGCTGGATCGGCTCCAATTGCCAGCGTGTGCTGGCCGATGAAACCCCGTTCGGGATATCCGGTTTTTCCATCCAGACTTCCAATCTCAATGCCGAACTCACATTCCGGCTGCGCGACACTGCCACTGCCGAAACCCGGCTCTTTACCAAAGTTACCGTTTTCCAGCACAAAACCGGGTATGAATACGACCTCGAAGTGCTCGACGAAGTGAGCGGGCAAAAGGCCGAACTGTTCGTCGAGGACCAGTATTCCCAGACTTATTATTTTGACCGGCCTGTGAGCCAGGCCACGGTGCGCGCCCGCAAACTCACCAGCCAGCAGCGGCGCCTGACCATCGACGGTGTGGCATTGGAAAACGAACTTTCCGGCGTTATCTACAACTCCATCGGTGTCAATGGCGCCAAATTTCAGGATTATGTGCGCGCCAAATTTTTTGCCCGCCAGGTCGCCGACCTCAATCCGGACCTGATTATCCTTTCCTGCGGCACCAACGAAGCACAAGGCAAAACGGATTCTGCTTTTCTGCGCCGGAGCATGCAGCGCCTCATCGATGAACTGCACGAATATGCTCCAAACGCGCTCATCATGCTCACCACGCCGGCTGACTCGTATTTGCGGGGTGGAAGGAGTTTCAACCCCAACATGGCAGCGGTGAGCGACATCATCCGCAATTTCGCTCGCGAAAAAGGATACGCCCTGTGGGATTTGCACCGCTTTTCGGGCGGTGAAAACTCCGCGCAAAACTGGAAATCCAGCGGATTGATGTCTTCGGATTCCGTTCACTATTCCAAGGTAGGTTATGCCGCCCAGGGAAAACTACTGTATCAGTCACTGATAAAGGGTTACAACGATTTTGCTGCGGCAAAGCAGTAGGGATCTGAAGTCAGGGCGTTGATGCCACCTCTTTCCCAACCGACTGCGGCGGAACGGGTATCCGTACGGGTGGCTGCCGGCGTGTATCGGGCAGATAGGGCTGGACCGTCATGCCCCCGGCTTCGATCTGGATATGCCTGGACGTGTCGCCGTGGATACAGGCGCCGGCCCAAATTTCAAGATAACTGGATGCGGGGATTCCTATCAGCAACAGAAGGGTGCACAGGAAAAAGAGCCCGGACGCGGGCTTGTGGGCAGGAAGCGGATGCGCTTCGCTGTGCCCATGGTTTAAATTGGACATGAATGCGTGTTTTGAAAGATTATGAATGAAGCGGATTAAAAATTACTGCCCCCTTTTACGGAGGCAAGGATGATTTGTTTCAAAAAAGGAAAATCTTTTTCACTGCATCACAATTTCTGTCTGCCATTCCTCCTGCGGCTGGCAGTAAAGTTGCCAGAATTCGGCGGCAATCAAATCCGGGTCGAATTTGGTGCCCTGCTGAATCATGCCGCAAATGGTGATGGTGGCCGCGTGAATATGCAAAGGGCTGCATTCCTGAGCCAGTGAAAAGGCAAGGTTGCGGAGTCCGGCTTTCCCAACGCCAAGGGACGCCAGCATCGGAGGCGCCTGCAAAGCTGTGCCACCACCCGTGAGGAAAACGGCTCCCCGCTGGCGGGCTTTCATTTGCGGGAATACAGCCTGGTAAGCCAGCAAGCCGCCAACAACATTGATGTTGAAGTCGCTCAAAAAGACAGGCAGGGACAATTCAGAAGGCATCGCGGGATTGTAGGCGCTTGGGTTGTAATGCAACACTTCAATGTCGTTGTGCTCGCGCACGATTTGTTCCAGCACCTGTTTGAATGCCGTGGCATCGGCAATATCAGCCGGATACGCCGTCGAGCGGATGTTGTCGGCAGCCAGTTGATCTTGAAATTCCTGCAATTTCTGCGCTTTGCGGGCGACCATCACGACTTCAAAACCTTCGCGGCCGAATCGCCGGGCCGTTGCCAGCCCTACTCCCGGGCCGATTCCTATAACCAGTATTTTCATTGAAATATTGAATTGCGGATTTCGGGGTGAACGCTATGACTTGCTTGAAAGGGTTGGCCAATAGCCGGGCCGGACTGTATTCTCAAAGTCCTTTTTGGCGAATGTAAGCCTGAAAACGATTGGCATTCACCTTGTGCGCGGCGAATGTTTCGGCAAATGCATGGGTGCCCGATTCATCCGGTTTTGCACAAAAATAGAGGTACTTGTGTTGTCCCGGGTTGAGGACGGCATTGAGCGTCGGAATGGCTGCCATGCTGATGGGCCCGGGAGGCAATCCCTTGTAAACGTATGTATTGTAAGGGGAATCAAAAGTGGTGTGGTACTCTGTTACGCGCCGGGTAGCGAAATCGCGGGTGGCAAAGACTGAAGTCGGGTCGGCCTGCAATTTCATACCGATTTTGAGTCGGTTGAGGTACACACCGGCAATCGTCGGCTTTTCCGGATTGGCATTGGTCTCGCGTTCGACGATGGACGCCAGGATGTACACTTCGATTTCTGAAAGGCCCAGCGCCTGCGCTTTGGCGCGTCGGTTGTCCTTGCTCCAGAAGGCATCGTGCTCTTTGAGCATGCGGCGCACGAAACCCTGGGCATCCGTATTCCAGTACATTTCATAGGTATTCGGAATAAACGCTGTCAGCAGCGTTTCGGCGGTGTACCCTATTTCATTCAGAAAAGCCGGATCACGGAAGGTCCGGAGCAGGGTCAGTGAATCCGACTCGATAAAACGCGACACGGCGCCGGCCACTTCTTCGGGGAGGCGCTCGTTGTTGAGTATGACTTTCACCGGAGCCTGCTCGCCGGTACGCAGGTGTTGTATCAGTTCGCGGTTGTTCCAACCGGGTTGAATGGCAAACCGGCCGGCGCGCATTTTGTCCTTTTTGTAATTCATTTTTTCGGCCAGCCACCGAAAATCGGCCTCGCTCGAAATAAATCCGCCCATGCGGAGGATGGCTACCACCTCGTCAAAAGAAGATCCCGTGGGAATGCAGACGTATTCGGTAGCAAGTTTGTCGGGCACCCCGGAAAAGTAAATTGCCTTGACAGGTCGCCAGCCAAAAAAGGCGCCGCCGGCCACGGCAATCGAAAAGATTAAAAGAAGGATTTTCCAGCGCGAAGATTTTTGCGGTTGCATGCTAAAGGCCCTAAGTAGATTGTTGAGGGTAGAAAAATTTTGAAAATCAGAGGCAATTGTCATTCCAAGGGGGTTTTTGATCTCATAAAATCAGCGCAAAAATAACAGGCTGGCGAGAAATTTTATGTTTTTGAATCAAGTACCCATCGGCGGCTGGCTTCCGGCCGGATTATATTGAACACATTCTAATACTGCTCGGAATCATTCGGGAAATCGTTGGACTTTACATCGGCGATGTAGCGTTGTGTAGCGCCTTCAATGGCATCGAACAGTTCGAGGTATCGCCGTAAAAATCGCGGTTTAAAGTCCTTCGTAATGCCCAGCATGTCGTGCGTCACCAATACCTGGCCATCGGCATCCTTACCGGCGCCGATCCCGATGGTGGGAATTTCGAGGCTTTTCGAAACTTCACTGGCCAATGTGGCAGGTATTTTTTCCAATACAATGGCAAAACAACCGAGCCGTTCGAGCAGCAGGGCATCCTCCATCAGTTTGTGCGCTTCTGCTTCCTCCTTGGCGCGCACCGAATACGTACCGAATTTGTAGATGCTTTGAGGGGTCAGCCCCAAATGTCCCATGATTGGAATGCCGGCCATCAGGATGCGTTTGATGGATTTTTCCACTTCGGCGCCACCTTCCAGTTTGATGGCGTGCGCGCCGGACTCTTTCATGACCCGGATGGCACTTGACAGCGCTATTTCGGGATTGGACTGGTAACTGCCAAAAGGAAGGTCGACTACTACCATCGCCCTTTTAACGGCCCTGACGACCGACTGGGCATGGTAGATCATTTGGTCGAGCGTAATGGGGAGGGTCGTTTCGTGACCGGCCATCACGTTGGAAGCCGAGTCGCCGACCAACAGGATATCAATGCCTGCTTCATCCAGGATGCGGGCCATGGAATAATCGTAGGCCGTGAGCATGGCAATTTTTTCGCCGCGCGTTTTCATGGATTGAATTACATGCGTCGTGACCCTTTTAATTTCGCCGGTAGATGCTGACATGGGTGAGAATCGTGATAAGAGGGTGAGAGAAGAAAAATTGCATGAGCGGTGAGTGTGTTGGGAACCTGATGACGCCCGGAATCTCACATCAGGGGCGAAAGGTAGGGGCTAAAAATAAAAAAGGCCGCGCCTCTTTTGGCGCGGCTTGTAAAACAACAAATTATAATCCCATGAACATTTCAAGACTGGTGGTTCCAATTATATTTAAATCGGAACAAAAAACGCTGTCAAACACCTCAAATAAACGGTTTGACAATTCTTATGTTGCGCGAAGTCAACCCTTAACAAATTATTCAGGCCGGAGATTCAGGTTCAGCAAGTCCTCCTAACTTGAGAAGAAGGACTTGCCTTGTTACCTGAATTTGTATAATCCCATGAACATATCTCTTGGCGGCAATTCGTTTATTACCACCGTTCATGGTACAAAAGTGCGGCGTGTTGTACTTCTTACCAATGACAAATTTTGCACCTTGTGAAAGCAAATATTTGCTACATTGAAAGATATTATTTTTGCAATTAACTGTTTTACTGTTACTTATGTCAATTTTTTTGTTTACCAGAAATGCCGATTTGTGAAAAATCAATTCGCCATTTTTCAGGCTTTTTGTTTAACTTTTTTTAATTGAAGGCCGGAAAATGTAAATTGGGTGACAAAATGGGATAAAAAAAACAAGCCGGAGCGCCAATTTCTGACGCTCCGGCTTGTTTTTAAAAAGCAGCGGTATCTTTCGATCACAAACGGAAATTCAGGTGCGCCGTGATCGGATTGGTTTCTATTTCTTCAATGGTGATATCCGTCAGCCGGGCGTTGTTCAGTCTTTTGGTATTTTTTGAAGTGAACAAGCCGTAACCTTCAGACAGGTTGGTATAAGTTGGAAATGCCTCTGCGCCGGTAATTCCGGAATTGGCTGCGGCGGTAGCGAGGAAATCCTTGATCTCTTTTCCGCCGCCGGTCAGGATGATGTCAACACCTGTAAAACGGCGCACCGGCGGATTGGCGACAGAGTCAATGTTGTTGCTCAAAAATCGGTAAAAACTCTCGGCGGGTATTTGGGTAAAACCCTTGAAAAGGCCGCCGGCTACCTGAAGGTCGGTCCGTTCCACGTTTTTGGCGGCCAGCCATTCCAGGGAGTGGTTTTCAACCGTGCCGTCCGGATACTCTTCGCGGTAGCGAATCACAAACGAAACGTTGAAATAAACACCGCTTTGATCGCAACGCCACTCCACCAGCGTTGTGCCCGGACCGGTGGGAACGAATCCGATGACCAACGGGATGTCCTGGGCACTGGGTTCGAAGAAAAAGAAATCCTTGGGTATGGTAGTTTCGGCCGTCACGTCGGGTTTGCCATCCGCCCGTTTGATCACGAGCCGGTATTTTTCGCCTTTTTTCAGGCTGTCGGTCGCGGAAGTTGGTTTGAACTTGTAAAGCCAGTTGGGCTGGGTGGCGAAAATCCCGTCCTTGCGCGGATAACCCTCCAGGGCGCCATTGACGCGGGTCATCTGGAGCAGCTGGTTGTTGCTGACCCGTTGAAGGTAAACGGTGATGGCGCTTTCCGGGTAGTAAAGCGAGTCGGGAATCTGGGCGATGGTGAGGGCGCTGGTTTCGGGGTCCAGAAATGCCTTTTCTACACGGACGTAATGGGCCGTATCCACCGGCGAAAGAATGCCGAAGGCCACCGGAATTTCTTTCCAGTCGGCAGCAACCTCAAAATCATTGGAACAGCCTGCCAACAAAATCATCCATACTGGCAGCAAAAGGAGTAGTTTTTTCATCGTAAATTGTTTGAAAACATCAAAGCGGCGGCAAAAGTAGGAGTTTGTTTCACATCAAAAAGCCTTTGGCTTGCCAACCTGAGACGAAAGCGGTGGAATTCCGGTTGGCCGGCTTCGAATTTAAACAAATTATAAAGAAGGGCCGACACTTTCAGTGCCCCGGTTTTTCTAAAAGTTGAATTGAATAATAATACCTTTGCCGCCGTCGGGAAAGGCCCGTTCAGGGGTTCCGTTCGCCGGCTCAGATCAAACACAATTTCCGGATCAGCGTTTAAAAGCAAAGATCAAAAATCAGTCATGGAACCTTCAGGATATTTACCGGTCATTCTACAGGCCCTTGTGGCAATTGGATTTGTGGCATTTGTTCTCATCGTCGTGCCACGCCTGGGCCCCAGCCGGCACAGCGCCAAAAAAGACGAAAACTTTGAAAGCGGCATCAAAAGTGTGGGTAATGCCCGCTTCCCCGTCTCCATCAAATATTTAATGACTGCCATCCTGTTCGTCCTGTTCGACGTGGAGGTGATCTTTTTTTACCCCTATGCCGTCAATTTCCGCGCAATGGGTTTCAACGGCTTTTTTGCCGTACTGATGTTCGTGGCGGTTTTCCTCATCGGCTTCTACTACGTATTGCGCAAGGGCGCATTCGAATGGGACAAATAACAGAAGCCGGGACCGCAAATTCAAAAACCTCTCTTTTCAAAAATTAAACTGCACCAGATAATATGGGCGTTTCAAAAGCAGAAGTACTCGAAGGATACATTGGCGAAGGCTATCAGTTAACCACTGTGGAAAAAGCGCTGGGCCTTGCCCGGTCCAATTCGATCTGGCCCCTGCCGTTTGCCACTTCCTGCTGCGGCATCGAGTTCATGGCAACCATGGCATCTACTTACGACCTGGCACGCTTTGGCATGGAGCGCCTGTCGTTTTCGCCCCGCCAGGCTGATTTGCTGATGGTGATGGGCACCATCGCCAAAAAAATGGGCCCTGTGCTCAAACAGGTGTACACCCAGATGGCCGAACCCAAATGGGTGATCGCCGTAGGCGCCTGCGCCAGTTCAGGTGGTATTTTCGACACCTATTCTGTATTGCAGGGCATCGACAAGGTAATACCGGTGGATGTGTACGTGCCCGGCTGCCCGCCGCGCCCCGAGCAAATCATCGACGGTGTGATGAAAATCCAGGAACTGGTTCAGAACGAAACCTTCCGCCGCCGCCATTCCCCGGAATACCAGCACCTTTTGGAAAAATATCAAATCGGTTAAATATTGGTTCCGGCCAGGAAAGCGCTTTTCAGGCGCTCCCAATCCGGCAGCCGCTTTCGCCCGAAAACCCTGTCCTTGTTATGCAACTCGACAACGCAACCCTGCTCGCCGCCATAGAGCGCCGTTTTCCCGGAGCGATCCTCGCACACAGCGAGCCGCACGGAATGCTGACGCTCGAAACCACCCGGGAGCAAATCATCGATCTGCTGCAATTCGTCAAAGATGATCCGGAAATTGAAGCCATTTTCCTGACCTCGCTTTGCGGAATGCACTACCCTGACCATGCAGGCAAAGAACTCGGCGTGGTCTATCACCTGCACAGTTTCGTCCAGAACCTGCGTTTTCGCATCAAGATATTTTTCCCGGTCGACGATCCGCACGTACCCACGGCAACCACCGTGTGGCCCACCGCCAACTGGATGGAGCGTCAGGAATACGACTTTTTCGGCATCATCTTTACGGGCCACCCCGACCTGCGGCGCATCCTCAACGTGGACGACCTCGACGTGTTCCCGATGCGCAAGGAATACCGGCTCGAAGACGGAACCCGGACGGACAAAGACGACCGCTTCTTCGGCAGAAAAGGGCACGAGGGAAGGGAGTTTGATTGATTCAATTGAAAAAGTTTTAAACAAAAGTTCTGACTTCCATGCAAGTCCAATCATATTTCTCCTCCCTCGACAATCTCGACGGAGAACTTTCTACCCTCAATCTCGGTCCGACGCACCCGGCCACGCACGGCGTTTTCCAAAACGTGCTCAAAATGGACGGCGAACGCATCCACTCTGCCGAACCGACCATCGGGTACATCCACCGGGCTTTTGAAAAACTGGCCGAACACCGCCCGTACAACCAGATCACGCCGATCACCGACCGCCTGAACTACTGCTCCTCGCCCATCAACAACATGGGCTGGCACATGACGGTGGAAAAACTCATCGGCTGCGAACTGCCCAAACGCGCCCAGTACATGCGCGTGATCATCATGGAACTGTCGCGCATCGCCGATCACCTGGTATGCAACTCGGTCATCGGGGTGGACACGGGCGCACTCACGGGCTTTACCTACATGTTTCAGGAGCGCGAACTGATCTACGAAATGTTCGAAGAAGTGTGTGGCTCCCGCCTCACCACCAACATCGGGCGGATCGGTGGCATGGAGCGCGATTTCACCCCCGCTTTTCACGCCAAACTGAAAGCCTTCATGCAGGGTTTCCCGGCGCGTTTTGAAGAATTCAACAACCTGCTGGAGCGCAACCGGATTTTTATGGACCGCTGCATCGGCGCCGGCCCCATTTCAGCCGAACGCGCCCTGGCCTACGGTTTCACCGGCCCCAATCTCCGCGCTACGGGCGTGGACTACGACGTGCGGGTCATGACCCCCTACAGCAGTTACGAAGATTTTGACTTCATTATTCCGGTCGGCAGCGGCCAGGGCGACACCTACGATCGCTTCATGGTGCGCCAGGAAGAAATCCGCCAGAGCCTGCGAATCATCGATCAGGCCTGCAAAAATATGCCGGAAGGTAATTACCACGCCGATGTGCCGGATTTCTACCTGCCATCCAAACCGGATGTGTACACCAAGATGGAAGCACTCATTTATCACTTCAAAGTGGTGATGAGCGAGACGCCAATCCCGGTGGGCGAAGTGTACCACTGTGTGGAAGGTGGCAACGGCGAACTTGGTTTCTACCTCATCAGCGACGGCGGCCGCCATCCATACCGGTTGCATTTCCGCCGCCCCTGCTTCATCTATTATCAGGCATTTCCTGAAATGATAAAAGGAGCCATGTTGTCCGACGCCATTCTGGCGATGAGTTCCATGAACGTCATCGCCGGCGAACTGGACGCCTGACCCGACAACCCAACCCTCGAACGCTGAAAATTCTACCATTCTGTAAATTCTGACCCGGAATGCACGCCACAACTCAAAACGGAACACCCTTCAATTATTCCCCTGCCGCGCTCGCCGAGGTACAGGGCTTGATGAAAAAATACCCGGAAGGCCGGGGTAAAAGCGCCATTTTGCGCGCATTGCACATCGCCCAGGAAGAAAATCAGGGCTGGCTCAGCGTACCCGCCATGGACCATGTAGCCGAAGTACTGGGTATCACCCCGATTGAGGTTTACGAAGTGGCCAGTTTTTATTCGATGTACAACCTCGAACCCGTGGGGAAATATGTACTCGAATTCTGCCATACCGGCCCCTGTGCCGTCGAAGGCGCCGAACGCATCATCGAATACACCAAACTGAAACTGGGTATCGGGAAGAATCAGACAACCGGCGACGGCTTGTTTACCATTAAAGAAGTGGAATGCCTCGGCGCCTGCGGGTATGCTCCCATGATGCAGGTCGGTGAATTTTATCATGAGCACCTCGACGAAGCAAAAATCGACCAGTTCATCGAGGATTGCAAAGCCGGTAAAATTGACAAAGGCACCTGGAAAATGCACTGATGGTCAAAACAACCTTGGATACAAAGCATGACAGCCAGATATTTCATTCCGTGTATATTGCTGATTGTCACGTTTTTACTCTATAATTGTGGCAATGAGCCACCCAAAAAAAGCCAGCCTGCCGGCACGGAAACTCCCATCGCCAAGCAGGATACAAGCACTGAAAACAACCCGAAACCAAAAGAAAGCCCGGCAGGAAAGTCGCTGGAGGAATTGAGGCAAGATCAGACCAACCGAATCGGGACTTTGCCCAGCGGGAAAGATGCGGAACTGAATCATGTGGCTGTAGCCCCGCCGATTCAACCGGTGGAGAAAAAAGCACAACCGGTCGGGCCCAGCGGATACATCAGCAGAAAAAGTGTTGTGCTGCAAACCGCGCCCCAAAATGAAGCCCCGCAGATCAGAACCTTCAAAATATACGAAGAGGTGCTGATTCTGGAAACCAAAATGACCGACGAATCCGGCAACACAGCCCGGTATCCGAAATGGTACAAGGTGCGTTGCAGTGATAAGAAAGAAGGCTGGGTGGTGGCGCGTTCTGTAACAGTTAACTAATACATCCTTTTGAGACCATGAAACTGACGCAAAAGCAAGTGGACGAAATCCTGGCCAAAAAACCCGAAAGCCGCTACAAATATTTTATCAGAACCGTAGCGGCCGAGGAAGAAGTATGGGGCCTGGCCGATGAAGAAGGCTGGCTGCTGCTGGAAGACGACGAAGACGATACGGATGTGTTGGCGGTGTTCCCTTACCCCGAATTTGCGGAAGTGTTTCGCGAAAAGGGGGGATTTGACGAATTCCAGGTAGAGGTGCTGGACTTGAATGAATTCATGGAATGGCTGGATGATTTTGAAAAGGAAAAAATGAAAATAGCGGTATTCCCCACGCCTGATTTCCAGAGCGCGGTGATGACGCCCGAACGCCTGAGAGCCGACTTTCAGGCTGAATTTGACAAAGAACAAGAATGAGTCTGAAGGGATGAAGAGTGGGTTATTTAAAAAGAGACGAGATTTTTCTGCACTCGATCGCTCATAACCCATAACTCATCACTAATAACCAAAAAAGTATGGGTCGCAAATTACTCTTGGAACACGCCCACATCGAGGGCATCCGCAACTACGACGTGTACCGCAAACAAGGCGGCTACCGTTCGGTGGAAAAGGCGTTGAAAACCATGTCGCCCGATGCCGTGGTGGAAGAAGTAAAGAAATCCGGCCTCCGCGGACGCGGTGGCGCAGGCTTCCCAACCGGCATGAAATGGTCGTTCCTGGCCAAACCCGAAGGCGTGCCGCGTTACCTGCTCTGCAATGCCGACGAATCGGAACCCGGCACCTTCAAGGACCGCTACCTGATGGAGAAAATCCCCCACCTGCTCATCGAGGGGATGATTACTTCGAGTTACGCGCTGGGAGCCAATACCTCATACATTTATATCCGCGGGGAATATTCCTGGATCGTTTTCATCCTGGAAAAAGCCATCGCCGAAGCATACGCCAACGGATGGCTTGGCAAAAACATACTTGGCTCCGGTTTCGACCTCGATCTGTACGTCAACCCCGGCGCCGGCGCCTACATCTGCGGTGAAGAAACGGCCCTGATCGAAAGCCTCGAAGGCAAGCGGGGCAACCCGCGTGTCAAGCCGCCCTTCCCCGCCGTAAAAGGCCTGTGGCAAAGCCCAACCGTAGTAAATAACGTGGAAACCATTGCGGCAGTGGTACCCATTGTCAACGACGGTGGCGAGGAATACGCCAAAATAGGCATCGGCAAAAGCACCGGTACCAAACTCATTTCCGCCGGTGGCAACATCAACAAACCGGGTGTGTACGAAATTGAAATGGGCGTATCTGTGGAAGAATTCATCTATTCCGATGAATGGTGCGGCGGCATCAAACGCGGCAAACGACTCAAAGCCTGCGTGCCGGGCGGCTCGTCCGTGCCCATTCTCCCGCACACGCTGGTAACCAAAACTGTCAACGGCGAATCGCGCCTGATGACCTACGAAAGCCTGGCCGACGGCGGTTTTGCTACCGGCTCCATGCTTGGTTCGGGCGGCTTTATCGTGTACGACGAGGACCAGTGCATCGTGCGTAACACCTGGAATTTTGCGCGTTTTTACCACCACGAATCCTGCGGTCAGTGTTCGCCCTGCCGCGAGGGCACTGGCTGGATGGAAAAGGTACTATGGCGCCTCGAAAACGGCCAGGGCAAAATCAGCGACATCGACCTGCTGAACGACGTGGCCAAAAAGATTGAAGGCAACACCATTTGCCCGCTCGGCGATGCTGCGGCCTGGCCGGTAAGCGCCGCCATCCGCCACTTCCGCGAGGAGTTCGAATGGCACGTGCGCGAGCCAAAGTTGTGCATGGAACGGAATTACGGTCTGGTAAGTGAGGTGGGTGTGTTTTTGGAAGGGGTTCAGGGGTAAAGCGATGTGGTGGCGCAGCTTCTTTTTACAGGTACACGTTTTGAAATAAAAATTCAACAATTATGAAAAACGAACTTGTTTTTTGCGCGCTCTTTTGCTTTCTAAATCAATCCTGCAATCAATCGGAGCCATCTCCCAAAATTTGTTTGGTCAATGATTCGGGGCATGATGTTCATTTTTGGATGCTGGATAACTGGGGATACGGTCAAAACTACTTCAATAGTTATTGCACCGATTTGGTGTCTGCGGGAAGTAATTTATTGTGGAATGCTCGCTTCCCTACCTCAGATCCATCATTGAGTGCAACAGGATATAGCTATTTCGCAGTTTGGGAGGGCACAATAGAGATGGGAATGGAAGACAAGGATTTTCATTTTACTGATTCCGCCGGTCACTTGATCTATGATTTCAGGGACTCGTCAATCGGCAATTATACGTTGACAAAGACGGTGCTGGAAGTGCAAGGAACTGATACCATCACTAATGTTTCAACAACATTGACCGGTCAGATTTCGAAAGCGACGGCGTTTAATCTTGTTTTGTTCCAATTGGATACCAACCCAACTGACACGCTGTTTTTTGACCGATATACCCATACTTTTAATTGGAATGGAGACTTGGGACATCTTTTTAACAAAACCTTTGACTGGGAAAAAACCGATTACTTGCAAAACGATCACTTTGTAAAACAAATAATCAAGGGAACAAAAAACTGATTGCGGCTTACATCCAATGCATGCGTTTTTTGACCTGAAATATTTGCGGCCCCGAGCACCTCAAAATATCACCATAAGAAAACCGCTCGTGTTTAAAAACAACTCTTTTTGCTCTAAAAAATGGCAAAAGTTAAAATAGACAATTTCGAAATCGAAGTGCCCGACGGCACTACCATCCTGAACGCAGCGCGCCAGATCGGCGGCGACATCGTGCCGCCGGCTATGTGCTACTATTCCACGCTGAAAGGTTCGGGCGGCAAATGCCGCACCTGCCTGGTGAAAGTGACCAAAGGATCGGAAAAGGACCCGCGCCCCATGCCCAAACTCGTGGCTTCGTGCCAAACGACGGTCATGGACGGCATGGAGGTCGCCAACATCACCAGCGACGAGGTACAAAAAGCCCGTGCCGGTGTGGTCGAATTCCTGCTGCTCAACCACCCGCTGGATTGCCCGATCTGCGACCAGGCCGGCGAATGCCACCTGCAAGACCTGGCCTTCGAGCATGGCGCTGCCGAAACACGCTACGAATTCGAACGCCGCACCTTCGAAAAAATCGACATCGGTTCCTACATCAAACTGCACATGACGCGCTGCATCCTGTGCTACCGCTGTGTATTCACTGCCCAGCAACTCACGCCGGAACGTGTACACGGCATCATCGGCCGTGGCGACCACGCCGAGATCAGTACGTACATCGAGCGGGCGATCGACAACGACTTTTCGGGCAATGTGATTGATGTGTGCCCGGTGGGCGCGCTGACCGACCGCACGTTCCGTTTCAAAAGCCGGGTGTGGTTCCTCAATCCGATGGATGCGCACCGCGACTGCCCTACCTGTTCGGGCAAGGCCGTGGTGTGGATGTACGGCAACGAAATTTTCCGCGTCACGGCGCGCAAGGACCAGTATGGCGAAGTGCACGATTTCATTTGCAATACCTGTCGTTTTGAGAAAAAAGGCGCCGGAGACTGGACCATCGAGGGCCCGCGCGACATCGACCGGCATTCGGTGATTTCGCAGAATCACTATGAAGGCGAGGCGATCACGGTGCGGTAGAACCGCCCCCCAAAACCTACCTGATGAAACAGTTGATATTCTCAAATTCAGTAGGAAGGATTACTGACAAGGATGTCAGAATAAAGTTGGAGCATGGGGGGAAAAGAACACTGGAGTTGCACCGCATTGTTGAGGTAAAGTACAAACACAAGAGAAACTACGTGTTGGCTTCTGTCTTCTTCTTGGTGGCAACCGGCATTCTTGTGATCACTATTGCTGAATCGAAAATGCTTTATACAGGCGAGTACGTCAAACCCACTCGCCCCATTGGTGGCCGAGGTATTGTGCTGGCATTCCTCATGATCCTTGGAGGGTTGGCCAATCTTTTGGGTTATTACCGCATCGAAATCATTACCAAAAAATCGAGTGTCAAGCTTGAAGATGTAGAATTCAACAAATTGAAAGAAGCGCGGATTTTTATTGAAACGCTTCAAAAAACGCTGAACGCCCAGAGTCACGAAAACCAAGCATAAAAAAAAGAAAATGAGCGCATTATTACTTTTGGCAACGGCCTTTCTTATCGAAAAAATGATCCTCATCTTGGTGCTTTTCGCCCTCACACTTGGAGTGGCGGCCTATTCCACCTGGGGTGAACGCAAAGTGGCGGCTTACCTGCAGGATCGTCTCGGCCCGAGCCGGGCCGGTTGGGGCGGTTTGTTGCAGCCCCTGGCCGACGGCGCCAAAATGTTCACCAAGGAAGACTTCATTCCCAAAGCCGCCGAACGCTGGTTGTACATTCTTGCGCCCGGTGCATTCATGTTCGTGGCACTCATGACGAGCGCCGTGATTCCCTGGGGAACCCAACTCAACTGGTTTGGGCACATGGTGGACCTGCAGGTCGCTAACATCAACATCGGCATTTTGTACATCATGGGATTCACCTCCCTCGGCGTGTACGGCATCATGGTGGGTGGTTGGGCCTCGAACAACAAGTATTCGCTTTACGGCGCCATTCGCGCCTCCGCCCAGATGGTATCGTACGAACTGGCGATGGGTTTGGCGATAATTTCCATGGTGATGATGTCCGGCTCGCTGAGCCTGCGGGAAATCGCCGCCCAGCAAACCGGGTTCAACTGGAACATCATTTACCAGCCGCTTGGCTTCCTCATCTTTTTCGTGTGCAGCCTGGCCGAGTGCAACCGCGCTCCTTTTGACATGGCCGAATGTGAAACGGAACTGGTCGGTGGTTACCACACGGAATACAGTTCGATGAAACTCGGTTTTTATCTGTTTGCCGAGTACATCAACATGTTCATTTCCTGCGCAGTCATTTCCACGCTCTATTTCGGCGGCTACAATTTCCCGGGCATCGATCCCAACTGGTTGTGGGGTTTGATGGGACCGGCGGTATTGCTGGGTAAGACGGTGTTTTTCATTTTTGTCTTCATGTGGATTCGCTGGACCATCCCGCGGTTCCGCTACGATCAGCTCATGCAACTGGGCTGGCGTTCGCTCATCCCGCTGGCCATTCTCAATATGTTGCTGACGGGAGCCGGGGTGTTGCTGTTTGACAAGTAAGCCACCCCATTCCAGATCAAGATCACATTCCTCACATTCCCCGCATTGACCACATCTTAAAAATATGCAATCACTCACCAACCGCTCGAAAAACGTCGTCAATAAAAAAATGACCTTCTGGGAGCGCATATACCTGCCCGCGATCCTGGCCGGCATGTGGACGACGTTGAAGCACTTTTTCCGGAAAAAGGTATCCATCAACTATCCGGACGAAAAGCGCCCGTTTGCTCCCGTTTACCGCGGCTGGCACGTGCTCAAACGCGATGCACAGGGACGTGAAAACTGCACTGCCTGCGGTCTTTGCGCGGTGGCCTGCCCGGCAGAAGCCATCACCATGACGGCTGCCGAGCGCGAAAAAGGAGAAGAACACCTCTATCGCGAAGAGAAATATGCTGCCGTGTACGAGATCAACATGCTCCGCTGCATTTTCTGCGGACTTTGTGAGGAAGCCTGCCCGAAAGAGGCCATTTTCCTCACGGATCGCATCGTGCCGTCCGATTACGTACGCCAGAATTTCATTTTCGGCAAAGACCAACTCGTGGAAGGCGTGGACCCCGACAAAAGGATTGATGTTACGGTCCGCCAAAAACATGTTACAGAAAATAAGGCAATGGCCTAACCCTGTAACCTTTTCAACCTCTTTACCCCGTAGAGCGGACGGCTTCCATCAGAATAACAAAGGCAACCCTTCAACCCCCTAAAAACCCTGAAACCTTATTTTCCGACATGACACTTTACATATTCCTGACCCTGGCGGTCGTTTCGGTCATTACTGCACTGCTGATGGTGTTCTCCAAGAACCCCGTGCACAGCGTGTTATACCTGATACTCACCTTCTTTTCCATTGCCGGGCAATACGTGCTGCTCAATGCCCAATTCCTGGCCGTCGTGCACATCATTGTATATGCAGGAGCCATCATGGTATTATTCCTCTTTGTATTGATGCTGCTCAACCTGAACAAGGACACCGAGCCGCAAAAATCCAACCGATGGAAACTGAGTGCCGCCATTGCTGCGGGTTCACTGCTGGTGACCCTGGTAGGCGCCATGCGCGGCAGCATTCAGGTCAACAGCCCCGCGGAAGCAAACGGTCAGGTTGGCCTGGTGGAAAACCTGGGCAAGGTATTGTTCACCGACTTTGTGGTGCCCTTCGAGATTGCCGGCATTTTGTTCCTGGCAGCCATGGTGGGCGCTGTGCTCGTGGGAAAAAGAGATTTGAAAGACTAAGTTGTTCATCACTTATATCAGAAAACAATGCTTGAAACCATACGCGTCGTCCCGATCGACTACTACGTTTACCTCAGCACCCTGCTTTTTGTCATCGGTGTGTTTGGCGTGCTGACGCGCCGCAACGCCATCGTCGTACTGATGTGCGTCGAACTGATGCTCAACGCCGTGAACCTGTTGCTGGCGGCGTTCTCGACCTACCTCAACGATTCACAGGGTCAGATCATGGTGTTTTTCATCATGGTGGTGGCGGCAGCCGAAGCGGCCGTCGGCCTGGGTATCCTGGTGATGATCTACCGCAACACCAAGTCCACCGACATTTCACTGCTGGACAAACTGAGACATTGACCGACTTCAAGGCAAAGCAATCACAGAAAAACCCCCGATTCACGACATTCGAAATATGAATTCACTCATACCACTCATCCCATTTTTGCCCTTCATCGGGTTCCTGATCAACGGGTTGTTCGGCAAAAACCTGTCGAAAAACGCGGTCGGCATCATCGGCTCCGGCACGTTGCTGGCCTCCTTCCTGTTGAGTGTTGCCTGTTTCAACCAGGTTGGTGCAACCGGCCCGATTCAGTCGACGCTGTACAACTTCATGAGTGTAGGCAACCTGCAGGTGAATTTCGGCTTTCTGGTCGATCACCTGTCCGTCTGGATGATGCTGATCGTCACGGGAGTCGGTTTTCTGATCCATGTGTACAGCATCGGCTACATGCACGACGACGAAGGATTGTGGAAGTTTTTCGCCTACCTCAACCTCTTCATTTTCTCGATGCTCCTGCTCATCATGGGCGACAACCTGCTCATGCTGTTTTTTGGCTGGGAAGGTGTGGGTTTGTGTTCCTACCTGCTGATCGGGTTCTGGAACAAAAACCGGGAATACGTGAAAGCCGCCAACAAGGCGTTTATCATGAATCGCATCGGCGACCTGGGGCTTTTGATCGGCATCTTCCTGATTTACAAAACTTTTGGCAGCGTCAACTTCTCCGAAATATTTGCGGCTATCCCCACCATCCAGCCGGAAGCGGGTGTGGTTACACTGATTTGTATGCTGCTGTTCATCGGCGCCATGGGTAAAAGCGCTCAAATCCCGCTTTATACCTGGCTGCCCGATGCCATGGCCGGCCCGACTCCGGTATCGGCACTCATCCACGCTGCAACGATGGTGACGGCAGGTGTGTACCTGGTTGCGCGCTGCAATCCGCTCTACTCGCTTTCGCCCGATGCCATGCATTTTGTGGCGCTCATCGGTCTGGTTACCTGCATTTTCGCGGCAGTGATCGGTCTGCGGCAGAACGATATCAAAAAAGTACTGGCCTACTCTACCGTGTCGCAATTGGGCCTGATGTTCGTGGCGCTCGGTATGGGCGCCTACGCCAGCGCTATTTTCCACGTCACCACCCACGCCTTTTTCAAAGCCCTCCTGTTCCTTTCGGCAGGCAGTGTGATCCACGGCATGGGCGGCGAGCAGGACATTCGCAAAATGGGCGGCCTGCGCAAGGCCATGCCCGTCACCTTCTGGGTATTCCTCATCGGCACTTTTGCCATTGCCGGCTTCCCCTTGCTGTCTGGCTTTTTCTCCAAGGACGAGATATTTGCCTACACCTGGGCGCATGGCGGCAAAGTATGGTGGGGCCTCGCAGGTCTCGGCGCCATGTTCACTGCCATCTACATGTGCCGTCTGCTGTACGTCACCTTCTTCGGGGAATTCCGAGGAACAGCAGAGCAAAAACACCACCTCCACGAAAGCCCGAAAGTGATGACCATTCCGCTCATGATCCTGGCTGTGTTGTCGGTAGCGGGCGGTTTCCTGAATACCCCGCACTTCATGCACCTGGGGAATGAGCAATGGCTGGCCCACTGGTTTTCGTCGGTCGGCGCAACCGGATTGCCGGTGATCCCGATGGCGGAGATGCACCTGGAGCCGTCCACGGAATGGGGACTGATGGGCTTCACCACCTCGTTGGCCGTGGCCATCATCATCGCCTTGTATTTTATTTACGGAAAAATATCGAACCTGCCGGTCACGGATGCCGAACAAACGGGCCTCACACGGCTCATCGCCAACAAGTTTTACGTGGATGAAATCTACGACTTCCTGGTGGTGAAGCCGTTGGAAAAACTCTCCCGGCTGTTCTACCACTACGTCGATATTCAAGGGATTGATGGCCTGGTGAATGGCATTGGGACGGGCGTTCAGCGCCTGGGCGCCGAATTCAGAAAATTGCAAAACGGCAACATCGAATATTACTTGTTGGGAATGGTGGCCGGAGCCGTGCTGCTGCTGCTGACCCTGCTGATTTGAAGAACCGGCAGCCGGCAACCTTGAAAGCAATCGCCCGAAATGAAGAACAAGTTGCACATCTTTGAAACTGCGGTTTTCTGCACCATCCTCGTCTTTTGGCTGGTGCCGGTGTGGAAACTCGACTTTTTCGTTACCGGTGACGGCCCTTGCCATTTGTTCAATTCGAAAATATTGCTGGACTGGGCACAGGGTGTAAACAAGGAGTTTTACAAGCCTTTTTACTTTTTGAATACCAATTTTGACCCCAACTGGCTTTTTAACCTGATTACCATGCCTTTGCTGGCTGTGTTCAGCCCGGGCACTACTGAAAAGATATTTTTTACGCTGTACATCCTGGGATTCGGTTTCGGGTTCCGGTTTCTTGTCGGCGCGATTAATCCGCAAGCCAGATTCATCAGTTCGCTGGGGCTGCTTTTTTGCTGCCACAAATTGCTGATGACGGGTTTTCTCAACAATTCCATGAGCCTGGCCTTGTGGTTTTGGGTCGCAGGCTGGTGGTGGCGCACTCGCAACGATCAGGGGAAAGGGACCATTTTAGTGACTGCCTTGCTGTTGTTGCTGCAATTTTCAGCCCACCCGATGGGGCTTTCTTTTGCCGGAATGATGCTCGCAGCCCTGATGGCCGGCTTGTTTTTTTATGAATTCAGGACAGATGGCTGGCAACAGAGCCGCAATGCATTCGTCCGCAGATCGATCAGTCTGGTATTGGCTTCCTTGCCCATGCTCGTGCTTTTTGCCGAATTCTGGATGCGGCGGGAATGGTCGCCGGACACCAACACACCTGACATACTCAACATTTTGGAAAACATAGGAAAATTGACAACCCTGGTGACATTGAACTCCACGGAACGCGACCTGGCCAGTGCCACGGCGATCGCGTGCGTTGTCTTTTTCCTGGGCGCCGTGGTGCTTCGCCTGCGCGAACGCCGGCTGGTGCCTGCCGACGGATTGCTGTTGTTCATTGCACTGGCCATGTACACAGTGCTGAACCCGCCCAGCAGTATTTCGGGCGGACTGGATGTGCCGTTTCGCATGGGCATGATTCCGTATTTTGCCTTGTTGTTCTGGTCAGCCACAGCCAATTTCCCTGCCTGGGCCAAGGTGACGGGTTTGCTGACGGCCCTGGTTCTGGCCGGCGGATTTGTCACAGCCCGGATGCCGATCCAGCAAAATGCTTCGGATTACGCGAAGGAGGTTTTCAGCGCCAACGAGCACATCGGCAATCCGGCCACGATCCTGACCCTCAATTACGACTGGGCCGGCCAGACACCGGACGGGAAAACGATTGCCAATAAAATCTGGCTTTTCAACCACGTCGATTGTTATTTGGGAACTACCCGTTCTGCCGCCATCTCGGACAATTACGAAGCCAACTACTGGTATTTCCCGACCATTGCGCGCAGCGCACCCAACATGTACACTGCTACGGACAAGGACGGCGTCAATTTTGACCACCGCCCGCCCCGTGCCGATATATTGAATTATCCCCAGCGATCCGGGCAAAACCTGGATTACGTGCTCCTGTTGAGTTACCGGGACGAATTCAAGGATCACCCTTACACACAGGAAATTTTCAGCCAATTGGATCAGGCATACGATAAAACGTTTGTCTCCGAACACGGCAGGGCCATTCTTTACAAACGCAAGGGTTTGTAAACCGCGCTGCCGGGCAATACACGAAAAAAACGAATAAAACACCCCCCAAACCGAAATAGTGAAGACACCGAGTTCCAGATTTACAAAATAACGAAAGACTGACGAATGTCTCTTTTACTGATACTTATCCCTTTGATTGTTTCAGCATTTCTGCTGATCGGCCGGCCTGCCGGATCGCGAATGCTCGCGCTTGCTGCCACATTGGCCAATCTTGCCATCAGCGCCTTCGCCTGCATCGGTTTCAATGGCGACGGCTCTCTGAACCATGAATTCAGCGTGCCCTGGGTGGCCGAAGCCGGTATCACCTTCAGCATCGGACTGGACGGTGTGAGCCTGCTGATGGTGTTGCTCACCAACCTGCTCGCTCCGCTGATCGTTGTCAGCAGTTTCAGCCGTGCATTCGACAAGGAACCGCGCTACTACGGTCTGATGCTCATGATGCTGGGCGCCCTCAATGGTGTATTTATGGCGCAGGACGGTTTGCTGTTCTATATTTTTTACGAACTGGCGCTCATCCCGATCTATTTCATCTGTGCCATTTGGGGCGGTCAGGATCGCATCCGTGTCACCCTGAAGTTTTTCATATACACCTTCATCGGGTCCTTGTTCATGCTCGTTGCACTGTTGTATGTGTACCTGCAAACGAATGTGGAGGGGCACCACTCCTTTGCCTGGGCCGATCTGGTGCAGGCGCCCCTTTCGACCACCGATGCCAACTTCGTCATGCTCGGTTTTTTCCTTGCTTTCGCGGTGAAAATGCCGGTATTTCCGTTCCACACCTGGCAGCCGGATACCTACGTCACTTCACCCACAGGCGGCACCATGCTGCTCGCCGGCATCATGCTCAAAATGGGTGTGTACGGAGTGATTCGCTGGATGGTGCCGCTGGCGCCGGAAGGCATGCACTACTGGGCCCCGGTATTCATGGCGCTGGCCGTCATCGGTATCGTTTACGCGAGCATCATTGCCATCAAACAAACGGACCTGAAAAGGCTCATCGCCTATTCGTCCATCGCCCACGTCGGTCTGATTGCTGCCGGTGTGCTGGCCTGGAATAAAACGGGCATGCAAGGCAGCCTGATCCAGATGCTCAACCACGGCATCAACGTGGTAGGCCTGTTCTACGTGGTCGATCTGATCGAGCGGCGCATTGGAACACGCACCCTGGCCGACATGGGCGGCATCGCCAAATCGGCGCCCAAATTCGCCGCACTGTTCATGATCATCATGCTCGGCTCAGTTGCCGTGCCGCTGACCAACGGTTTCCCGGGCGAGTTCCTGTTGCTGAATGGTGTTTGGAACTACAACATGTGGCTTGGCATCGCTGCCGGTCTGACCATCATATTCGGGGCAGTGTACATGCTGCGCGCCTACGGACTGGCTATTTTCGGTGAATCGAACCGCGAAACGGCACAATTCCAGGACGTAAATGCCCAGGAATGGGTCGTTCTGGGGGTGATCGCAGGTCTGGTGATTGTGCTGGGCTTTTTCCCGCAAGTGGTGCTGAACCTGACCGACGGCAGCGTCAACCGGATTTTGGGGGCGGTGCAGTTTTGATTTGTTGATTTGATGAGTTGTTGATTTGTTGAGTTGTTGATTTGTTGATTTGTTGAATTGTTGATTTGTTGAGGGAGCGAAGGGTTTGCCGCCAAAAAAGGGCTGATTTGCATCTTGGGGTAAAATACTTTTGATATGCGAATTGGCTTGTTTTCAGTGCTCGTGCTGCTGTTTTGTTGCTGCAAATCCAAAACGGAGGGGCAAGCAAATCCGAACAACGTGGACAGAGTGGCGACAGCCCGGGATTCAATCGGGGAAAGGCTTGAAAAGGCAGTCCGCGATTTTGGAGCAAAACCCGGTAGCGCCATCTTTTTGCGGGCGTTCAAACAGGAAAAACAGATGGAATTGTGGATGAAAAAGGATTCGTTTTTTTATCTGTTCAAAACCTACAACATCTGTTACGTGCCGGGGCGTCCGGGACCCAAACGGAAACAAGGCGACGGGCAGGTGCCGGAAGGTGTTTATTACATTGACCGGTTCAATCCGGAAAGTAATTTTCACCTGTCGCTGCGGGTCAATTACCCCAATGAATCCGATCGCATCCTCTCGGATCAGGAAAAGCCGGGCGGGGAGATTTATATTCATGGAAATTGCGTCTCCGTCGGTTGTATTCCGATCGAAGACGCCAACATCGAAGAGGTTTATTTGCTG
>Ga0075163_10002270_pt1 | contig 25939 bp, 22 predicted proteins | sample JI1023141ADNA_FD_71478 | JGI IMG/M metagenome (GOLD analysis project Ga0075163, IMG submission 71478) | Wastewater effluent complex algal communities from Wisconsin, to seasonally profile nutrient transformation and Carbon sequestration -... | ecosystem: Engineered > WWTP > Effluent > Algae...
CATTACTAGAGCACTTAAATTACTGTCATACATTACTTAGTATTAAACCTGAACAGCTTCGTTATGCTAATAAATGGTTACAACAACAAGGGTACCAATATAGTAATCTAAATAAAAGGCTAGGAAATATTACTAGTGGTATTGAAAATATTCAGCAAATTAGACAAATAATGTATGAAATAATGAAAGACTTAGAAGACACAAATGATTTTGGTGACTAAAAGATTGACAGTAGTAAAGTGCTAATCTATACTGCCAGGTCAACTAAGGCGCATTAGTGTAGGTGGTTAACACGCGGCCCTCTCAAGGCCGAGATCACGGGTTCGAGCCCCGTATGCGCTATATACACTTCCCTATGAGCAACTTAAGGTTGCTCATTTTTATTTAAGACTGTTTCTTTATGTAAAACAATATTTCTAGCTACTTGATTTAATTTAAGCCTAACTTGAGCTAAATCCACCATAGCCCTATCTAAAATAAGATAAAAAAATAAAACCTGACTAGCCCTTGAAGGAAAAAACAAATAATATATACTAGGTAAAGTAACTAGCACACTTTCAGTTTCATTTTCTAGATTAGTAAAAATAGTCTTTATTAAATCTAAGTTGATTGTTAAAGGGTTACCATCATCAATCATTTTTTCATAAGCCAAACAACGCTGTTCTGTCCCATCAATAATAGCATAGGAGATAACTCCAGGAAGCGCCATTACTTCACTAATAGCCTGCTCTATTGTATAAGTTTTACCAACTAGTAAATCTTCTGAAAATTCATCATTAGTATCAAACTCAGATGATACTAACTCCTCATTACTTAAAGCATCTCTTTCTAATACTCCCTTTTCTCGATTAGCTTCATCTTTTATCTTAAAAGCATCCATTAACACTTCATCTAAAGAACTATTTATTACATTTTTCTTTTTACGGCAAATATTATCTATTTCTATTTTAGCATTGTCCCAAACAAGTATTTCATAAGCGCTATAGATACTTTCTATTCCTTCACAAACTGCACTAATTAACTGGCCTTCAGAAAAATATAAAAAACCTTTTCGGCCATTAGCTTTAATAGTTAAAGTACAAGTTTTTTTATCTAAATTAAGTAATTGTAAAAAACTAAATAAAGTAATTCCTTCAAGATGCCCTCTAGTAACGGGTATAAGTGCTCTTGTTACTTGTTCAGAAAAAGCACGAAAATCTAAATTATGTTTTTGGACAAGTGTTAAGAAATTATTTTGCTTAAGTCTTTTTTCTAGTTTATCTTCGCTATAACCTGTTAAAACAATAATAGGTAAAGAATGAAAGTTTCGCATTATATAAGCAATTAGCTCAAATCCATCCATTACAGGCATTTGTAAATCAGTAATTACTAAATCAATGTTTTCACTACTAAGTATAGAAACAGCTTCTTCTCCATCTTCAGCAGTAAACAAGCTTAGGTCTTTTACATAGTTTGTTAAGATACGAGTTAATAGTTTTATAATAAATGCTTCATCATCTACAATTAACACTTTTTTCATAAATACCCACCTTAGAAACTTCAAGCAAACAGGCTTACTAGATAAATTCCCCTAAAGAATTGATATAAAAGAAGTTATTTTTATTATACAAGATCTAAAGCTAATACTACCAGCTAGTTTAAGTGTTAAATAATAAATATTCAAGGGTTTTAGTTTATTTTATAGGTTATAGGTCTTGGTTTTTATTTTACTATTAGGCTTAGGTAGTAAGTAGAGGTAATAAGAAATAAAGCAAGGATTGAACCCTACTTTATTTCTTAGAGATTTTATTGTTTTGTGCTAAATGAGTAGATAATTCCTAAAGTTAGAGTAGTTTGAGCATTTACAGTTCTTTGAATAGACTTATTAAAAAAGTCTTTATCAGAAAAATCACGACGATATTCTAAACGGCCAAGTAGTCCACCTTTAATAGCACGTTCACCAGTTAAAGTAAAAGATTTAACTGTTTGAACTCTACCTGTAGTAAAACCATCATTATCATCATAAACTTCAAATCTAGGTGTAAAAGCAATGCCTTCTTTTGGTTGTAAGCGTAAATAACCAACTATGCCTTTAGCATGAACGCTTGCACCATTGATACGATCAGAAACATAGAAATAATTAGAAGCAACACTGATTTTATCATTAATAGCATAAACCAATGTTCCATCAACTAGGTGACGATAATCATCATTGTTATTAGCTTGTTCAGGCCCACCAGTGTAATTTTGATAAAAAGTAATTTTACTAGTAGGTTTAATTATTGCTTGGACAGAAAATGATTTACGTCCATTATTATCAACAACATTGTTATAACCATTATGCATTTGAAAACCTAATGTAACCTTATCATTTACAGCATAAGTAAGTCTTACGCCATAGTGATAATAAGGAATACCAAAAGCAAAAAGTATTGAGCGTGAATAATTCCAATTATCTTTAGTCTCTATCACTTCATTACCATGGTAGGTGACAAATTTACCAAAATCTATTTGCAACCCATTACCAACAGGCGCTAAATAACTAAGGTAAGCTTGTTGTAAGTTACGAAAAACATTTGCTCCCCCAGGTTCACCAGCATGAATAATTTCTGTAGCAGGGCCAAAGTTTAAGTCAAATCTAAAACCTAAACGATGGTCTTTATCAGGAACATTGTTAAGAACAAGTTTAGCTTGGTTTAAGCTAAATTGATTATGTTTAGTATCAAAATTACGTAATTGATTATCAAAAACTGTTACATTTGTTCCTACATCAGGACGATTAAAGTTATACCCATAATAAGCATCAATAAAACCTGAAACCTCTGTTCGCTCAAAGAAAGATAATACTTTATCTGTTGTAGATTTATCATCTTCAGGTTTAAGCGGCTCAGGAACAGTAGTTGGAGCTATAGCAACGCTGCTACTATTGCTAACAACATTTTCTTTAGCACTTTCATTTGTTATTAATGGTTCACTATTTTTTTCTACAGATTTATCTAACTTAGATTCTAGCTCCTTAATCCTTGTTTCTAATAGTTTTACAGTGCGTTGTAAATCTTGCACTTCTCTTAACATAATTTCTGTTTCACTATTAGGTTTATTTTCTCCTTTTACTTCAGAAGATTTCTTATCAGAAGCTTTATTAGAGTTATCTGAAGTCTTATCATCAGACAATTTACTAGTAGCTGTATCGCTAGCAAGTGCCATTAACCCTAGTTGTTGTGCCATAGTTGATTGGGCAAAGATTGCTAGAACTATAGCAACAAAAAACATTTTCCATTTTATTGACATCATATCTCCTCTCTACAAAACCTAATAATACATTTATTGGCCAATTCCAATGAGCTATCTTACTTTTACTATATTAGATATCTTGAAGGTACTTGAAGGTAGTTACTAATAGTAGCCCTTCAGCCAAGCCAGTTAATTTTCTAACTAATTAATTAATACAACAATTTGTTTTGTCCAAGCAGTAAATGCTTTTGTAGTAGTTGAAATTTAACTTACTACTTTTGCTAATGAACCAGAAATATAGGCTTGTTGTCTAGCAGAAAGTAAATTTGTTTAAATAAGTCCTGCAAGTCATTTAGATACAACTTAAAAAACTGCAATGTTCTTCTAAATACTATTATTAATCGCAGATCTATTAAAAATTTATATTGAAACTTATATTAAGCCAAAAGAAATTATAAAATTTAAATTGAAATTATTTGATACAAATAATTTTTATTTTTGAAATTATAAAGATCAACAAGATAAGGAAATAATAAAAAATTTATAAAGACTAAATAATTTAACGATCTTTAAGGTAAATCATTTTCTCTCGTCAATCCAAAATCACAAATATCACAAATATATAAGCTACTACTAATTATCATTGGGTTAACTATCTTTGCCCTAATCAGTTGCGCTTTAGTTGCTACTATTTAATCAGTTGGTTAAAATCACAGTCTAAAATTCATACCCAAAGTTAAGCTTTAAGAGTTTTAAGAGTTTTAAGAGTTTTAAGAGTTTAAGAGAATGAGGAACAACTACAAATGGGACTTGGTTTAGCAATAAAAGCTTTTTTTGCTCTGCTAACTTCTAACACCTTACCTGATAACCTGTTAAAAGCAATGCACCTACAACGCGAAGATATTAAGAAAGAATTGCCAAAAGAAACCGGCCCTTCCCCAGCAGAGTTGCGCAGGCGTGAGCTAGAAACGCAAGCTAGGACAGTACAACTATTAAATATTTTACAAAGAGATGCACGATTAGTAGATTTCTTAAGTGAAGATATTAAACCTTACTCAGATGCTCAAGTAGGTGCTGCTGTACGCAATCTACATGAAAGCTGTCAGCAAGTACTTAACCGCTATTTACAACTTGAGCCAGTAATTAGTTCTACTGAAGGAGAGCCTATCACTGTAGCAGAAGGGTTTGATCCTGCTACTATAAAGCTAATAGGTAATGTCACAGGTAAACCACCAATAAAAGGCGTATTACGCCATAAGGGTTGGCAAGTAACCAAAGTTGATTTACCAGCATTGCCAGAAAATCACAACCTAATTTTGGCACCAGCAGAAGTAGAAATTCAATAAAATTACTTAAATAAAGTTATAGGCACTTTGTAAAATTATGTCTAATATACATACAAAAAACAGTAATGCTCAATATATTATAGGTATTGATCTTGGTACTACTAATTGTGTACTAGCATCTACTCCTAGTGTCGTTCCAGAAGGTGAAAAAGGAGATATTTCACTTTTTTCTATTCCTCAGTTAATTAATGCAAGTGAAGTAGCAGAACAAAAACTTCTACCATCATTTCTTTATCTTCCAGGCGAATATGATTTTCCTAAAGGTAGTCTTGCTTTGCCTTGGCAAAATGAACCTCCTCAAGTAGTAGGAGAACTAGCCCGTAAACGTGGAGCAGAAAACCCTAGCCGTTTTGTTGCCTCGGCTAAATCTTGGCTTTGTCATCCAGGAGTAAACCGCACCCAAGCTATCCTACCTTGGCAAGCACCCTCGGAAGTTCCTAAACTCTCACCTTTAGAAGCTTCTCGTCTCTATTTAGAATACTTACGTGAAACTTGGGACTATAAACAAGCCCAAACCAACTCACAAGCTCGTTTAACTGACCAAGAAATCTTTCTAACTGTACCAGCATCTTTTGATATGGCGGCAAGAGATTTAACAATGAAAGCCGCTGAATTAGCAGGACTTCATAATGTTACTTTATTAGAAGAGCCTCAAGCCGCTTTTTATTCTTGGATAGAAAGCCAAGGCGAACGCTGGCGTAAACAAGTCAAAGTAGGAGATTTAATTTTAGTTTGTGATGTTGGTGGTGGTACAACAGACTTTAGTCTAATTGCTGTATCAGAAGAACAAGGTGAACTAATGCTAAATCGTGTTGCAGTAGGTGAACATATCCTACTAGGCGGTGACAACATGGATTTAGCCCTAGCTCGCCTACTACAATTTCGCTTACAAGAAAAAGGTACTCGTATAGATAATTGGCAACTACAGAGCCTTTGGTATCGCTCACGTTTAGCAAAAGAGCGTTTACTAAGTAACCCTAGCCTAGAAAGTGAACCAGTAACGATTTTAGGCAAAGGAACAGGTTTAGTAGGTGGAACAATTACTACTGAACTAACTCGTAATGATATTGAACAGATTTTACTCCAAGGCTTCTTTCCTACTTGTCAATATACAGAAATGCCTGCAAAACAACGCCGTGTAGGGTTACAAGAAATAGGTCTTCCCTATGCAGCAGATCCTTCTGTAACAAAGCATTTAGCTAAATTTCTCTCTCAACAAGCTCGTTCAGACTCTCAAGAATATGAGTTACGTCGCACTAGTGATGGATTTACTTGTCCTACAGCAATACTCTTTAATGGTGGTGTAATGAAGGCTGATATCTTACGTAATCGTGTGATAGAAACCATTAACAATTGGCTAGCATCAGCAGGGTTTGAACCAATTAAAGAACTATTTTCCGAAGATTTAGACACGGCCGTTGCTTGTGGAGCAGCCTACTATGGTCAAGCACGTCATGGTCGTGGAGTACGTATTAGAGGCGGTGCTAGTCGTACTTATTATGTTGGAATTGAAAGTTCAATGCCTGCAATTCCTGGCTTGCCTGCCCCATTAAAAGCTTTATGTGTTGTGCCTTTTGGTATGGAAGAAGGCACAATGGCAAAAATCCCTGCACAAGAATTTGGTCTAGTAGTTGGAGAACTAGCCGAATTTCGTTTCCTTAGCTCAACTACTCGTAAACAAGACTCTTTAGGCACTTTAATTGAAGATTGGGGAGATGATATTCAAGAATTAGCTCCTTTAGAAGTAACTTTATCATTACCTGGACAAGAAGATACTGTTTTACCTGTAGAATTAGAATCTCATATGACTGAAATCGGGACATTAGAGCTTTGGTGTGTGGCTCGTGATAATGAGCATCGTTGGAAACTAGAATTCAACGTTCGTGAGCAAGAGTAGGGGCGAACAGTTCGCCCTTGTTTGGACGCGACTATGTTGTTTAAACTTCTTTGGACACAAACCTATATGTTTGATCTTCTCTAAGATAATTTAGACTAACTTATAACAAAGTTTCTTTGGACGACTAAATGAGTTTAACCAAATCAAAGTTTATTATTGGCATAGACTTAGGCACAACTAATTCCGCTGTAGCTTATATCAAACGACAAAGCAGCGAGGAAATAGACTTTCCAACAATTGAGCTTTATGAAATTCCTCAATTGGTTGCTCCTGGTGAAGGCGCTCCACTACGTACATTACCTTCATTTCTCTATATTGCAGGTGAGTATGATATTGCAGCAGAAAGCCTTTGGTTACCTTGGGATGAAACAATTCGTTATGCGGTTGGAACATTTGCTCGTGAACAAGGTGCTTTAGTCCCAAACCGACTAGTAAACTCAGCTAAATCTTGGCTTTGTTATCCAGAAGTAGACCGTCGAGCTAAAATCTTACCTTGGGGTTCAGACCTTGGTGTTGATGCCCGCTCACCTGTAGAAGCCTCTACACTTTATCTTAAACATATCCGAGATAGCTGGAATTATGAGTTTGGTGAAGATATAGACTCTCGTTTTGAAAACCAAGAAATAGTGCTTACTGTACCAGCCTCATTTGATGAAGAAGCAAGAGAATTAACTGTAGAAGCTGCCCGTGAAGCTGGTTTTACTAATCTTACTTTGCTAGAAGAACCTCTAGCCGCTTTTTATTCTTGGGTTGTTACCAATCATGAAAGCTTTGAAAAATATGTTGCTGATAAAGAAATCATTCTGATTTGTGATGTTGGTGGTGGTACATCTGACTTTAGTTTAATTAAAGTTTCTCGTCATAATGATGAGGTCAAATTTGAACGTACTGCAGTAGGAGAACATTTACTTCTTGGTGGTGATAATGTTGATTATTCACTTACCTACCAAATCCAAAACCAAATCACTAGCAAGCTTACCTTACAACAACGTGCTGCATTATTACGCCAATCTTGTAGTGCTAAAGAAAAGCTCCTTGCTGATGATAGCCAACAAGAAATAACAATTAACATTGCTGGTAGTGGTAGTAGCTTAGTTGGTGGCCTAGTTCAAGCTACTTTAACTCGTAGCCAAGTACTAGACTTAATACTAGAAGGTTTTCTACCAATCACTGAACTAACAGATCTAGCAAAACATGAAAGACGTTCTGGACTACGTGAAATCGGTCTACCTTATGAATCTGATCCAGCAATTACTCGTCATCTAGCAGAATTTCTTAATCGTGCTGGAGGCGAGAGTGGCCCAATAAGACCAGATGCAATTCTTTTTAATGGTGGCTTTTTTAAGCCTCAAATCTTGAGAGTAAGACTAGCTGAAGCATTAATGAATTGGTTTGATGATGGACAAGGCTGGCTGCCTAAAATGCTTTCAAATGATGCTTTAGATACAGCCGTTGCCATTGGTGCTGCTTATTATGGTTCTGTTCGTAGTCAAGGCGGTATTCGAGTCGGTTCTGGAAGTGCTAGAGCCTATTATATTGGTATAAACCTAGATAGTCCTACTAGTGAAGAACAAGTAACGGTTGTTTGTGCTTTACCTCGTGGTACTGAAGAAGGTACAAGACTTGTTTTAGACTCACGTCGTTTTGAGTTACAAGCTAATCGCCCTGTTAGTTTTACTCTTTGGAGTTCTAATTCCCGTCAAGGTGATGCATTAGGAGACTTAATTACTACTAATGTAGCTGACCTTCATGCCCATTCTCCTTTAGTTACTGTAATTCGTTTTGGGAAACGTTCTACTAATATTGATATTCCTGTCAAAGTGGTAACAGAATTTACTGAGGTTGGGACATTAGAAATTTGGTGTGAATCCCAAATTAGTGAACATCGCTGGCGATTACAATTTCAACTACGTAAAGATACCACACAAGTAAGAAATATTCGTAAAGACACAGGGTTACTAGTACAAACCCATCAAATTATTGCTGATGAAGCAATGGAAAAAGCTAAAACCGCTATTTTTCAAGTATTTGGCTCTACTGCTAATGAAGAAATTGGTAAAGTTTGCCCTATTAATAGTAGCCCTGTAGAGCTTTTAGGCAAACTAGAAGAAACTCTAGGAATAGGCCGTGATAGTTGGCCTTTAGAAATAATTCGTAAACTCTCAGATTCTTTAATAGAAGTTTCTGAAGGACGGCGATTAGGAGAAAAATTTGAAGCTCGTTGGTTAAACCTTTATGGTTTTTGTTTACGTCCTGGATTTGGTGATCCAGTAGATGATTGGAGACTGCAACAAGCTCGTAAGCTTTACCATCGTGGCCTATATTTTATTGATGATGAGCAATGCCAAGCAGAATGGTTAGTATTATGGCGTCGTGTTTGTGGTGGGTTTACTAAAGGCCAACAAATTGATTTTTATGAGCGTTATGCAACTCAACTAATAGGTAGTCGTACTAAAAAACGTATTAGATTAAACCAACAAGTAGAAAGAGAATCTTGGCGAGCATTAGCTAGTATGGAACTCTTACCTATACAAAACAAAATTGAGCTAGGAAATGCCCTTATTTCCCGTATCCAACAAGGACAAATGGGAGAAAATGAATTTTGGTCATTAGGAAGAATTGGAGCAAGAATTCCATTTTATGCAACTATTGATACAGTAGTTCCCCCTGCTGTTGTAACTAGATGGATTGAATCAATATTAAATGTTAACAGTCCTTCACAAGATTCTTTTGTTGCAGCCTTAGCACAACTAGGGGCAAAAACTAATGATCATGCCCGTGATATAAATGATAATTTACGTAAACGTATTGTAGGAAAGATTCAAGAAATAGGTAAACAACTTTATTTAATTGAAAATGTAGAGTCTTATTTACCTGCTAAAGAGCGAGATGCAACACGTATTTTTGGGGAATCACTTCCTTTAGGCTTAAAGCTTATAGAATAAAAACCTTTAATTTTGCGGTATCGCTACTAGCTCAGTTAAACTGTTTTAGCTAAAATAGCCGGAGTAACCCCAGTAAAATTTTCTTATGTTTAAGCATTATACCTTACAGTATAACCATAAGTCACAGTATTTTAACAACTTATTCCATAAGGAGGAAGTACCAAATAAAGCCTGGTACTAGTAATTATTCAATGGAAGAAATGGCACATGACCTTTCATCTTATAGCCGAGAAGATCGTTTGCAATTTTGCCGTATTGTGGCAAATATGATTGCTGCTGACCACAAGATCACAGAAGAAGAAGAAACTCAACTAGCATTACTAGTTTGGCAAGCTGGCCTCTCAATGTTGGAAGAAGACGTTGCTGAAGCAGTTAACCAAGAATTACAAAATCCTTCTCAATTATCTGACTTAATCAAAAGTATTGATAAACCAGATATGAAGCGTTGGCTTTATCGGGTTTTAGTGGAACTTGCTTATGTTGATCTAGAATTAGCTCCAGAAGAAACTAGTAAACTTAAGGAAATGTCTAGCGCCTTTGGGCTTAATCAAGAAGCAGCAGAGAAGCTAATTGACTGGACAAAAAATAGTATTGAATTAGAGCGTCAAGAAGCAGAAATTATGAGCCAGTTGTAAAGTTTACAACTGGCTTTAATTAGCCTAAATAATGTTACTTAACTGTGTGTTCAAATACTGTTTCCCCAAAAAGGTTCTTTTTCTGAGTTTTATTAAGTAACCCCGAGAGCACCATCTCATGATAAGCACGAACAACCTCGCCTTCTGCGATGTTGTTTGCGCGAGCAATTTCTCCCACTTTAGGAAGCTTATCACCACTTTTTAGCTGATTAGAACTAATCATTGCCTCTAATTCATTTTTTACTTGTTGGTAAACAGGGCCAGATTGTGCAAGATCTCTCATAGTGAGCTTCATTACTTTATTTTCAGCGAAAAAGATAGAATTTCTTCTTTTACACTGCCTCCATATATTTATATTAAACTTTAATCAATAGTGCAGGAGTTTTGAAAACACCCCTCAAAATTTTTTCTATTAAAACAATATTATTATTAATCTATTTTGGAGTTCCCAAATTCCTATAATCCTTTTATAGATACAAATGTCAATTAAATCAAGCACTCCTATCCTAATTTTGCGCAAAACTTATAGTTATTAAAATAATTAATTCATAGCTAGAATATCAGAAACTAACAAAGCTAAAAAAATTTCTAGGAATAAGTTTTTAAAAAAATAGGTATTTAAAAGTAAGGAAATAAGTTAAAAGCTTCGCTTATTAGATAGGTTATTATTACTTGGCTAAAGACCCTTACTTTATCAATTCTAGAATGAAATCCTCCAAACTATAGAAAACTTCTATAGGTCTTCTGCTAAAGCTTCTACATGGGCTAGAGCTATTTTACCTAATTGTTTTAAATTATATCCCCCTTCTAACACAGAAATAACTCGTCTATGTCCAGATGATTCTGCTACTTGTTTTAACCTAGTAGTCATCCAAGCAAAATCCTCATTTTCTAACATCAGTTGTCCAAGAGGATCTTCACGATGAGAATCAAACCCAGCAGAGATTAAAATTAAGTCTGGTTTAGTTTTAGTAAGTATTTTCTTTAGTGCTTCATCAAAAATATTTCGATAACTTTTAGCAGAAGTACTAGCAGGTAATGGAGCATTAAGAGTATAACCTTCGCCTTTACCTAGACCTATATCAGTAGTCTTTCCTGTTCCTGGATAATGTGGGTATTGATGTAAAGAAAAATAAAAAACTGAGTTATCCGAATAAAAAATATCTTGAGTACCATTACCATGATGAACATCCCAATCCACAATTAATACACGTTCTAAATTATGTTTTGTTTGTGCATAACGAGCGCCTACAGCAACATTATTAAATAAACAAAAGCCCATTGCACGTTCTGATGTAGCATGATGTCCTGGTGGACGTGCAATTACAAAGGCATTATCAACTTGGTTATCCATTACTGAATCAATTGCTGTAATTACACCTCCTGAGGCCATTAAAGAAACTTGAAAAGACTCTTTACTAATCACAGTGTCAGCATCTAATGCACCTAAGTTTTTCTCACAAGCTTGACGAACTAGATCATATTGTTGATTAGAATGACAACGTAAAATATCTTCTTGTTTACAAACCTGGGGAGTTAACCAAACATATCTATGTTCTAGAGAATCTCTTTGTCTAATTTCTTCGGCAATTAAAGCGGCTCTTTCTGGTCGCTCTGGATGTGCACCTGTTTCATGTTTAAGATAATCTGGATGATAAACAATTGCTGTAGCCACAAGTTCCTCCAAGTAAGTAGATTTTTACATTAAATTATTATTGGTGGTTTATTATAAAGGAAAAACTAAATGCGAGTAATAGCAGGAAATTATAAAGGCCGAAATTTACGCACTGTTGCAGGGCTAGACGTGCGCCCTACTTCAGATAGATTACGAGAAACATTATTTAATATTCTTGCCCCTTATATTGTGGACTGTAACTTTTTAGATATTTGTTCAGGTTCAGGAGCAGTAGCAATAGAGGCTTTAAGCCGTGGTGCTAAAGAAGCTACTTTAATAGAAATTTCTCGTCAAGCAATAAAGGTAATCAATGAAAATATTGAGCATTGCCAAATTCCAAAAACAGAAGCAAAAGTACTTCCTATAGAAGCGACTACAGCATTAAAACAGCTAAGCAAAAACTCTAGCTCTTTTGATATTGTTTATTTTGATCCACCTTATAAATCTAATATCTATTTACCTGTGCTAGAGTTTTTAGGAGATAAAGCTATTCTTTCAGATACAGCAATTGTAATTGTTGAACACCATAGTAAATCCCCTCTACCAGAAATAATTGGACACTTAAATTGTTATAGAAAGTTAAAACAAGGAGAAACACAGCTTAGTTTTTATCAAATACAACTTGAGTAATTAATATAGATTAAGAATAGCTACCCATTATCTTTTGGTGAATGGGTAGCTATAGACAAAAAAACCTTATCACTCACTTTCTGTTTCTTTTTCTGCTTTTAATAATTCTTCCATTGCTCTTAGTGCTGCTAAGCGAGGGGTTAAGCCCTCAGCAAATCCACCCACCATCCAAGTTAATCTCCATTTACCTTTAGTAAAATATTCTAAGTTTGGTGTGTGATTACGTTGTATTAAAAAAGCTAAGGAATCTTCTAAAGTAGGGATAAAGTAACATATATCTTCTTCTATATACTCACCTTGATAGCGAAAGATTTCTGGTCTAGTTGCTTGCATATAAGTTACATTGGTTTCTTTAGCATATTCATCATGATCTTGCCAAGGTTGGCGTCTAACCCCAAGTTGATGCAAGTTTTTTGCTACTTCTACTAACTCTTTTTGGTCTAACTCTCGGAAGAACCCACTCATAAAATACACCTTTATCCTTAAAAATTAACCAAGGCTTAAAAACAAAGAGATAGTAGAGAACCAAAGAAAAATTATCAACTCGTTCTTAACTTTTAATTTTCATCAAGCTAGAAAAACCCTACACCCAGCGTTAAAAGGCTGGGTGTGTAAGCTATTTCTCTTAAGATGATTTGCTTTTATAGATTGCCACTGCTTTAGTAATAAAACTTCCTACATCATCTGTCCAAGGACGATTAAAATTATCAGGCCAATTTGATTGATCAGCATAGAGATTTTTCAAGCTATTTTCTATTCCAGAATTTCCTTGAGTAAACTGATAAATTAAGTCAGTCCATCGAGCAGCTAATTCCTGTGCTTTAGCACTAGCAGGATCTTCGCCTATAGCAGCACTTACATCTTTCATTAGTATTGCCCAATCTTCTTGAGCTTTAGCTAGTATTTCTGGTGTACCATGTTTAGACAGTTCATCAAGTTGTTCTTGTGTATAGTATTTTTTTACCCATTCCATATTATTTTGCATACTTATCACCTCAATGATTTTTTTAAATAATTCCCAATCAATTTTGTTATTAGATTTAATAACTGCTTCTGCTGTTTCAATAGCTTGAACAGCTATATCTAATTGGTCACGTTTTTGTTTAATCGCTTCACGTTGAAGACGAAACATCATCAACAAATCAATATAATTTTCCTTAAAAAACTCTTTGATTTGCTTTAATGAGAAACCAAGAAATTTAAGCGTTATTATTTGTTGTAGTCGAACTAGTTCTTGTTCACCATAAAGCCTGTAACCAGCTTTTGTATAACTGCTAGGTTTTAATAAACCTACCTGGTCATAATGATGAAGTGTTCTTACACTTACCCCAACACGCTCTGCAAACTCTTGTGTTTGGTATAAGTTACGGTTAATTTTTCTCATAGTTTCTCCTGATGGTTTTATCATAAAGCCTTACGTAAGGTTAGACTCAAGAGGTTTTACCGAAAAGTTTATTTAGCTATAAATTATTTTTTGGAAATTATTTAAGAAGTTGGTTATAGGAACTAAGCAATCATCAAAAAGGTTTAAACATAAAGTAAATCAGGCAGCCAAAGCTGCCTGATAAATTATTAACTAACGTATATTAACCTACTATTTTTCTACAGATTAGCCATCATGTTTTGTTGATTTGTTGACATATTTTGCTTTAAGGTTTCTAAGGATTTTTTAGAAACTGCTCTAAGGGTTTCTAGTACCCCCTGACCTTTGTCTGCTACTGCTTCAATTACAGGTTCATCTTTAATAATAAGTTCTTTTTTCATTTCTTCCACAGTGCATACATTAGGCAAATCCCGCTTATTTAATTGTAGTACATAAGGTAATTGATAGAGGCTTAGTCCATAAGATTGTAAATTATGTTGTAGATTCCAAAAAGATTCGATATTAGCATCTCGGCGATCAATTTGGCTATCAGCCACAAAAACCACTCCATCTACTACATTTAACCCACGTAAAATAGTTTTGCGTGTAATTTCATAAAAAAGCTGGCCAGGAACAGTATAAAGATTAAATTTGGTTTTAAAATCATCTATCAAATCAAATTCTAATGCTAAATAATCAAAAAACATTGTACGGTCAGTTTGTGTAGCTAAATTTATTAAATGTCCACGAGATTTATTTACAGCATATTGGTGTAAATAATAGAGGTTAGTTGTTTTACCACCTTGACTTGGACCGTAGTAAATAAAATTGCATGTCATTATACGCGCTTCATAATCTATGATTGGCACTGACAACCTCCCTTATGCTAACTATACTGATGGTACTACCGCCAATCTTTGGATTTTTAGCAAAACCCGTTCTATTAAAGTAAAAGGCGTGCCATATAGTAACTTGTTAAAGTTTAGAAGTAAAGGTTTTGATTGATTTTTTGATAAGGAAATTTTTTATTTTTTTAGTAGAAAAACACAGACAGGATAATCTTTTTTTATAAAAAAAGAAATCTAGTAGATTTACTAGCCATAATTTTTCTTTATTTTTAAGAAATATTATAATTAGAAAGCTTCCTGAGTATGTTTTATAACTTTGCCTTCCATCATATAAATAACCATCTCACAGATATTAGTAGAATAATCTGCCATACGTTCTAAATGTTTAATAACAAAAAGTAGCTCGGCTCCCCTTTTTATAGTGTTAGGGTCACTTTGCATAATGGCTAAGAGGTCATCATAAATTAAATGGAAAAGTTCATCTACTTGGTCATCTCTTCTAATAGTTTGACGTGCTAGGTTAGTGTCTCCATTAATTAAAGCCTGCAAGCTATCACGAAACATTTCTCTAGTCACTAACCCCATTTTTGGTAAGTCGACATAGGGTTTAAGCGGAGGTTCGTTATTAATTACTCTGATATGTTTAGCAATATTTACTGCATGATCGGCTACTCGTTCAATTATTCCTGCTGTATGTAGACAAGTAATAGTAAAGCGCAAATCTCCTGCGGCAGGTTGGCGCAAGACCATAACATCTGTAGCTAGTTTATCAATTTCATTTTCTAAAGTATCAATTTTATCATCAGCAATAATAACTTCTTCAGAAAGTTTCGTATTACCTTCAACCAAAGCTTTTACAGTTTGTTCAATAGCATTTTCTGTCAAAACACCCATTAAACTCATTTTTTCTTTTAGTTTGTTTAAGTCTGCTTCAATAATACGCAATTGCAGCCCTCCTAAAGTAATTTTTAACCAAATCGCCCAGTTATATAATCTTCTGTTTTCTTTTCTTTTGGATAAGTAAAAATTTTTTCTGTCTCATCAAACTCAATTAATTGTCCTAATAAAAAGAAGGCTGTGTAGTCAGAAACTCGGCTAGCTTGTTGCATATTATGAGTAACAATAATCACAGTATATTTTTCTCTTAACTCTACAACCAACTCTTCTATTTTTTCAGTTGCAATAGGATCAAGGGCTGAGCAAGGTTCATCCATTAAAATAACTTCTGGCATAACAGCAAGTGTCCGGGCAATACATAAGCGTTGTTGTTGTCCACCAGATAAAGCTAAAGCTGACTCATTAAGTCTATCTTTTACTTCATTCCAAAGAGCAGCTTGTTTAAGCGCTTGCTCTACCATTTGCTCAAGCTGCTTACGTGAATTAGAAAGCCTATTAATTTTAATCCCATAAGCAACATTATCAAAGATAGATTTAGGAAAAGGCGTAGATTTTTGAAATACCATCCCTACTCTACGACGTAAATCCACCACATCAATACTAGGGGCATAAATATTTTGATTATTTAATAATATTTTTCCTTCTACACGAACTCCTGCAATTATATCGTTCATTCGGTTTATTGAGCGTAAAAAGGTAGATTTTCCACACCCAGAAGGCCCAATAAAAGCTGTTATAGATTTTTCAGGAACCTTTAAGTTAATAGAATAAAGAGCTTGTTTCTCACCATAAAAGAAATTAAGGTTTTCTGCTTCGATTTCTATTTTAGGAGCAGCTATTTTTTGATCTTCTGCTTTTTTAGTCTCTATTGATTCTGTTGACATATTTTCCATCTGTTTTATTTCTTTATTAATGCCTAACATAAAATCCTAATTATTTAAAGACATTATTCTTTAGTACGAATAAAAAAACGTACCACTAAGTTAATTAGTAGAATAAACATTACTAATGCAAATGTTGCTGCCCAGGCTTGACGATGCCAATCATCATAGGGTGAAACAGCATAAGAATATATTTGTACTGGCAAAGATGCCATAGGACGATCTAAAACAGTAACTAGAAATCTATTTCCTAGGGCAGTAAAAAGCAGTGGAGCAGTTTCACCAGTAACTCTAGCTACTGAGAGTAAAACCCCGCTAACTATTGCTTTATTGGCTGAGACAACAACTATTTCTAGTACTACACGCCAGTAAGGAGCACCTAAAGCTAAAGCAGCCTCTCTAAGAGTTTGTGGAACTAAGCGAAGTGCTTCTTCAGTTGCTCTAACAATAGTTGGAATCATAATAATTGCTAGAGATAGAGCACCAGCAATAGCAGAAAACCGCTTCATTGGTAAAACTACAATGGTATAAACAAAAATTCCTATTACGATTGAAGGAACACCTGCAAGTACATCTACTAGAAATCTTACAATAACAGCTAAATAACCTTTGCCAAATTCTGCTAAATAAATTGCTGCGCCAATGCTTATAGGAATAGATACTAAAGCAGCTAATCCTACCATAATGGCTGAACCAACTATACCATTTACCATCCCTCCACCATCTTCCCCAACAGGTTTTGGTAGTTTGGTAAAAAAATCTAGGTTAATAGCTAATACTCCATTAGCAAGTATATAAATTAAAATTAACGCTAATACAGCTAAAACTAAAGCTGTGCTTAAAGAGCAAATAGTAAATATTAGTTTATTGATCAGCTTTCGCATAAGATTTTTTGCCCTTAGATATTTGGCGGATCAGTAGTTGTGCCACTGCTTGAACAATAAAAGTTATTACAAATAGCAAAATGGCTATTTCTATTAAAGCATGTAAATAAAGCTCATAAGTTGCTTCAGTAAATTCATTAGCAATTACACTAGCCATAGTATAGGCAGGGGCAAGAAGTGAAGCGGCTATTTCTGGACGATTTCCAATTACCATAGTAACAGCCATTGTTTCACCTAATGCACGCCCTAACCCTAGAATAATTCCACCAATAATCCCTGAACGTGCATTAAGCAAAACAATTTGTGTTGCTTCCCAACGAGTTGCCCCTAGTGCTAAAGCTGCTTCACGTTGTGTTGGAACAACTGCATTTAATGAATTAACAGAAATAGCAGTAATAATTGGGACAATCATTACTGCTAAAATCATTCCTGAGGTTAAAAGACCAATACCATAAGAAGGCCCTTTAAAGAGAGGTAAAAACCCTAAAGTGCTTTCTAAAAAAGGATTGATATAGTTACGCATAAAAGGGACTAGTACAAAAATTCCCCATAATCCATAAGCAACACTAGGAATTGCTGCTAGTAACTCTACTAGACTTAATACTATTGGTCGTAATTTATAAGGACACTGTTCAGTAAGAAATATTGCTACACCTAAACTAACTGGTACTGCAATTATTAAAGCAATTAGAGAACTAACTAAAGTACCATAAACAAAAGGTAGAGCGCCAAAAAGCTCTTTTACAGGATCCCAAGTAGTAGAAAAAACAAAACTAAAACCAAAACGGCTAAGGCTAAGACGGCTATTATAAATCATAGACGCAACCAAAGCCGTTACTAAAGCTAATAGTAATATCGCTAACCCTTTGGTGAGATAATGAAAAGCATTGTCTGCACTAGGACTCATTAACCAACGCTTTTTTCTAAGTGGTAAATGCATAGACTCTTTTACTAGGCTATCAGCAATAGTAGGTTTGTTTTCCATAAATTTAGAACCGATAATTAATATCTAGATGAACCCTTTTAGAAGTCCGATTATCTACCCCTTTAAGCACATTAAAGCGTTCTGTAAAAAATACTGTTCCTTTAACAAAAACACTCTTACTTAAAGTATAGCCAATAGAAGCGCGACTACTACGACTATTAGTAGCTAGAAAATCGCTATAAGCAAATACACTTAATACTGCATCTTGTTGAACACGAGCAAAAAGATAACCTACTTCTATATCACCTTTCTCTTTTAGTTGTCCAACTTTGAATTCTGCCCAATAAGCATTACGTTCTTTTAGGCGTTCTAATCTATCAGACATATTACGAGCATAGTTAAAAAGCAGTGAAACAGGATAGCGAGCAGATCCAGTATATCTAACTTCTCCTATAATATCTAAAATATTATAGTTAGCTAAAAATCCAATAATATTTCCAGCAGCATCTCGTCTTACTCTGTTAGTAGTACCAGCAGCAATTCCACCCCCAACTTGGTTAACTGACCTATTAAGATTACGGGCAACAATATCAGTTTGGTTAAAATTAAGAAAAGTAGTTGATGGGATAAAAGACCAATTTCCTTTACTAAAAGTAGCTTGAACTTGACCACCAAATAAAGCACTATCTTTGCCTCCAGAAGCCTCAAAGAAAGGCAACTGAAAAGCAATTAACCTAGCATCTTTAAGAATCCCTTTGGATTTATAATAAATTGTTTCTGTTGCACCTTCTGGTTGTAGGTCATTATCAAAAGTTAGTTCTGTTCGTTTCCAAGGATAATCAAATTTACCGCCCTGTAAAATTACGCCTACTCCTTCTGTTACTTTTGAATCATAGCGTAAAAAATAGCGGTTAAAACCTACTGCTTTACGGTTAAAAAAGTCTGTTACAGTTTGATTATTAGAAATTGGGTCTGTTAGCTCTCCAGTAGATACTTGTATAGCCCAATCTAGGTTTTTATTTAATTGCCCTGATAATCCTAATCTTACTTGTACACGTATTCGATTACGGTCTGGCTGACTAACTGGAGCATCAAACCCTTGGTCATATTGACCATCATAGCGAAAACGAAAATCACCATTAATATTTATTGCCCCAAAAGCTTTTACTAAAGATTCTAGTTTCTTTTGTTGGTCTTCGTTCAATCCTTGAGGTTGAACATTTATTGTAGAGTTAGCAGAGTTAGTAGAGCTAGTAGAAGCCACTGTAGTTGCAGTATTAGAAGCTGCACTTTCATTTTCATTAACCTTGTTAGCTAATGTTGTTATTGTTGTAGGAGTATTTGTTTCAGAAGCTTTTGTTTGTAAAACTTCAATAATTTGCTGTTGTTTTTCAACTAGCTGTTCTAATTTACGTACTTTTTCATTAAGCAAGTACATTTGTTCATCTATAGAAAGATTTGATTTAATAGATTTTTCATCTTTACTATTTTTACTGTCTTTGTCTGTCGTAGAATTTTTATTATCTGTAGCAATTAACACATTTTTGTCTTTGTCTTCTTCACCGCTAGCAAAAACAGATGTGGTTACATTTAACCAAAAACAAACAAGTATTATTGCAGCCATTAGTGTGTTTTTTCTCATATTGTTTTCCTCCTAAGATTATCATTTGACCAACTATTGTAAGCCTATCTACTTAAAAGACAAATCTATATAGAACTATTCCTTTAGTTTCCTAAGATAAGTGCTAATAAAATTAGATAAGCCCTGCTTTGAAAGGCTAGTTACTATCAAAAGTTCCTGTTGGGATTTAAGATTTAGATAATCTATTTATTCAGCATACAAAGTATTAATAAACCAATAAGTACCTTAAGAAGTAGCCAAAGGAGAGCCTTTAGCTTTTAGTGAATTGATCTTTTCTGTTACTTTTTTTATAACTTCTTCTGGTAATGGAGCATAGTTAAGTTCTTTAGCAATTTTTTGGCCATCACCAACTGCCCATTTTAAGAAATTAGCTAAAGATTCTGCTTTTACTTTATTGTCCATATCTTGGTAAACTAAAAGGTAAGTATAGCTAGAGATAGAGTAGGCTCCATCGCCTTCAGCATCAGTAATTGAGACTCTCATATCATCAGGCATTTGACCAACTGTTGCTGCTGCTGCTGCGGTAACAGAATCAGCACTTGGTATAACAAACTTACCAGCTTTATTTTTTATTGAAGCAAAAGGCATTTTGTTTTGTAGTGCATAAACTAGTTCTGTATAACCAATTGCACCTTCTACTTGTTTAACTTGCCCTGTAACGCCCTCATTACCTTTTCCACCTAACCCAACAGGCCAATTAACAGAAGTACCTTTTCCAACTTTGTCTGCCCAAGTTTTACTAACTTTGCTTAAATAATCAACAAATACGGCTGTTGTACCACTACCATCTGAACGATGGACTATAGTAATGTCTTTATTAGGTAATTTAAGGTCTGGGTTTATTGCTGCTATTTTAGGGTCATTCCAATTTTTAATTTCACCTAAAAAAATTCCAGCTAAAACATCAGCATCAAGCTTAAGTTCGCCTGTTACCCCAGGAAGGTTATAACAAACAACTACTGCACCAAGTGTTGTAGGGATATGAAATAGCGGTTTTTTTAGCGCTTTTAATTGCTCATCTGTCATTGGAGCATCAGAGGCACCAAAATCAACTGTTTGTTCAGTAATTTGCTTAATCCCTCCACCAGAGCCAATAGATTGATAATCTATTTTAATGTTTGGATTTATCTTGTTATATTCACTAGTCCATTTTGAGTAGAGAGGGAAAGGAAATGTTGCTCCTGCTCCTTGTAACCCAATATTGCCACTTTGCCCAGGTTTTTGACCATCAGAATCATTAGGCGCTCCAGCACAAGCACCTAAAGCAACTGTAAATAATAGTACGAATAAAACGGTATAAATTTTCTTTAACATAAAACCCTTTCTAAATTTCTTGCCCTAAAAAGGCATTAAGAATTTATTTACTAACATTTTCTTTAGAGTAAATTATTTATACAATAAACCCTAAGAAGATTAGTTATCAAATATCATTTGGAATTACTTTTAACCAGAGCTTACTCTAGCTCTGTAACAGGTCTGTTAATGGTCTGTAAAAAGTCTGTAACGGTGATGTAAAATTTATGTAAATAGGACATTTATCGCTATACATAGACTAGCCGAAAAAAGAAAAAAAAAGTATTCTGTACTCCACTAGTTACTTAATCCAGGAGAAGAAAAATGTCTTTTGGTGATGATGATCTTAGTTTACTTAGAGATAACATCCTTTTATTAGGCGGAGCAGCAGAGGCTGCTATTGCCCGTGCTACTTCTGCACTAATGGATCGAGATGCTGACCTAGCAGAAGCTGTAATTGCTGATGATGATGAAATAGATCGTATGGAAAACGATATTGATAAGTATTGCAGCGATTTACTGATTAATAAACAGCCTGTAAATTTAGACCTACGTTTTGTGCTACTAGTTTCTCGTACAGCTCAAACAATTGAAAGAATTGCTGATCATGCAGTAAATATTGCTAAACATGCCCTAGTCTTAATTGATCAACCACAACTTAAAATTCATATCCAATTACCAGAGTTAGCAAGTATTGCTCAAGAAATGCTCTTAGGTAGTCTAGATGCTCTTACCCGCTCAGATTGCAATCTAGCATTTGAAACTATTCATAAAGATGATAAAGCAGATAAACTCTTTCGTACTATCTATGCTCAACTTGTAGGTTTAATGGAACAAGACCCTAAAACAGTACGTCGAGCCGTTGAACTACTCTTTATTATCAAACACTTAGAACGAATTGCTGATTATGCTACCAATATTTGTGAAATGGTTATTTACTTGGTAGAAGGACGTTTAATTAAACACACCCCAGAAGCTAAATAATTTATGCTAAATAAAACTCGTATTTTAGTTATAGAAGATGATGAAGATATTGCTAATAATATTAAGTATAACCTAGAGCGCAGCGGCCCTCACGAAGTACTATTAGCCCTTACTGGAGAAGCAGGGCTTGAACTATGTGAAGATAATGAATATGACTTAATTATTTTAGATCTTAACTTGCCTGGAATGAGCGGCTTTGAGCTATGTCGTGCTCTACGTCGTCGCCGTCGTACCTCTCATATACCTATTTTGATACTTTCTGCTCGTAGTAGTGAAGATGATAAAGTTTATGGTTTTGACCTAGGAGCAGATGATTATGTAACCAAACCCTTTAGTATGCGTGAACTAAAAGCACGTGTTGCAGTACTCTTAAAACGCCGTACTGAGCCTGTTAAAAATGCTCCTTTTGATGATGGTCAATTAATAGTTGATTTTGAACAAATGCGAGTACGTTTTCGTGGTCGTAATGTAACCCTTACTCGTAAAGAATTTCAACTACTAAAACTTTTACTGGAAAGCCGTGGTCGTATTCTTACTCGTGAGCTTTTATTAGAACGTGTTTGGGGGCTAGAATACCTAGGAGAATCACGAACTATTGATGTCCATGTCTCCCGCTTAAGACAAAAACTAGGTGGTGATGAATATATTCAAACTGTTGTAGGTCTAGGTTACCGTTTTAAAGACCCTAATCAAGGTGATGATGATGAGTAATCAAGAGTTTTTAGACTCAAAAAATAATGAGTTACATTATGAACTAACAGAAAATCCCCTTCTACATGCATTATTAGACGTAGTTAGGGAAGCTGTTTTAATAATTGACTTAGATACTAAAGTTGTTTTTACCAATCGTACTGCTAGGGAAATATTTGCCTTCCCTACCTCTAGTCATCCTAAGTTAAGACTTACCGATATAACTCGAAATAAAGAAATTTATCAATGTTTTACAATTTGCTTAAAAGAAAAAAGTAGTTTTGAAAAAAAGATTCGCTTACATACAAATAGTGGAGAGCGTAGTCTAGATCTTAAAGTCGAGTCTATTACTACCAATGATCCTACTTTGGGAGTAAAAGTAATTGGTGTAGTAGGAACATTTTTTGATAACACTAAGCTTGAAGCTTTAGAACAAACACGAAGAGAATTTTTTGCTAACCTATCTCATGAATTACGCACTCCTCTTACTTCAATAGAAACTTATGCTGAAACCCTTTTATCTGGAGCACTATATGATCAGGAACATAATGTTAAATTTCTACAAATAATTGCTAAACATGCAGCAAGAATGCGTAATCTTGCCCAAGATATTTCTGACTTAGCTGCAATAGAATCTGGTACTATCCCAATGCGCCCGCAAGCTTTAAGAATTTCTCAAGTTATGCGCGAAGTAGCAGAACTACTTAAAGATGCCATAGCAGCTAAAAATATTTTATTTTCTATCTCAATTCCAGAAGATTTATTTGTTTTTGCTGATCCAAAAGGCTTTGAACAAATCCTTTTTAATTTGGTACAAAATGCAGTTAACTTTAATCGTCAAAATGGTTCAATTACTGTCACGGCTCAAGCAAGTGGAGATTACCAACTAATTAAAGTAAAAGACACTGGTATTGGTATTGAAGCACGACAAATCCCACGTATTTTTGAGCGTCTTTATAGAGTTGATGAATCTCGTTCCCGTAAAGAAGGAGGTACAGGTCTAGGGCTTGCCATTGTTAAACATTTAGTACAAGCCCAAGGAGGAGCAATTTTTGTAGAAAGTGCTCCTAATGAAGGTAGTACTTTTTCTGTCTCTTTGCCTGCAACAAAAAATCCCTAAAGTCCTTAGGAAATTTATTATAAAATCTTGGCATTTCTAAAACTCCATATTTATTATAAAAAGGAGATTAATAAGAATTTGTCAGACTTTCAAGAAATTACATATTTACTTAACAAGTGGAAACAGGGTGATAAACAAGCCTTAGATAAACTTGTAGCCTCAATCTATGCTCAATTACATCAAATAGCAAAAAAACGCTTATCTTCTGAACGGCCAGACCATACTCTTCAACCTACAGCACTTATTAATGAAGCTTATTTAAGACTAGCTAATTGGCAATCTATTGACTGGAAAAACCGTGCACACTTCTTAGGTGTCACAGCAGAAATAATGCGTAATATTTTGGTTGATCATGCACGTAAAAACCTAGCTACTAAACGCGGTGGGGATAGATATAAAGTTTCTCTTGAACATTTAGCTGATAAACCTAAGCAACAAGATTTAGATTTAGTAGCTTTAGATGATGCATTAAAACATTTATCTTTAATTGATCCATTACAAAGTAAAATCGTAGAATTACGCTACTTTGCTGGTTTAAGTATAGAAGAAGTAGCCGAAGCACTTAACACTTCTCCTCGTACTGTTAGTAGAGAATGGACATTGGCTAAGTTTTGGTTAATGAAGGAGTTAGACAAGACAGAAAAATAAACTTAAAATTCTGCAAACTTTTTGGCAAGAAATTATTAGCAACTACGCTTTAGAAAATATGAAAGATGAAAATTGGCAACAAACTAAGCAAATATTGGCTCAAGCCCTAGAAAAAACTTCTACTAGCCGTGAGGAGTTTTTAATAGAAGTTTGTAAAACCAATACGACACTTAAAAAAGAAGTAATGGCTTTGCTAGCTTATGATGAACAAGTAGAAGGTTTTCTTTCTGCTCCAATAGTAGATGTGCCTTTAGCTGCAAATCCAATACAAAGCCAAGCTAATCAACAAAATGCTAATCAGGAAAAGCCAAGGAGTTTACAAGAAATGCTAATAAGTTTAATTGGAGAAACACTTGATGGTAAATACTTGATAGAAGAGCAATTAGGACAAGGTGGAATGGGAGCAGTGTTTAAGGCTACCCACCTAGGAACAGACCGACCTGTAGCACTTAAAATTATTAACCCTCAGTTTATGACCAATGATGAGTTTATTGAGCGTTTCAAACGTGAAGCAAAAGCAGCAGGACGTCTTTCTCATCCTAATGTTGTTAATGTTACTGATTTTGGTTTTACTAAAATTGGAATAGATAATATAGCTTATTTGGTAATGGAATATCTTAATGGTTGTACATTAGCTAGATTATTAGCAAAAAAGAAAACTTTCCCTTTAGAATTTGTAGTTGATATCATTGAGCAAACTTGTTTAGCCATAGAACTTGCACATAAACGAGGAATTATTCATCGTGATTTAAAACCAGATAATATTTGGTTAGAGCCTAATGAACGTGGTGGTTATAATGTTAAAGTACTTGATTTTGGAATAGCTAAACTACGTAATACCATCAACAATAGTAATCTAGATAGAGCCTTACCTAAATCTATTAACAATATCAAAGAAAATTTTAATCAAACAGAAAATGATTCTTTAGCCTCTACTTTAATAAAAGACCAAATTAATAACCTTAGCCAAAAATCTCTTACATTAACTTATGGCGAAGAACTTAAACCTAATATTATAAATACTGTAGATACAGTATTTATAGATAAACGCTCTACACTTGAAAATCTAGATCCTCAAACAGAAAATAGCTGGTTTACTGAAGTAGGGGCAATTGTTGGAACCCCTACTTATATGTCACCTGAACAATGCCAAAGCAAGCAACTAGACGCAAGATCAGACATTTATAGCTTAGGAATAATTGTTTATAAAATGCTATCTGGAGAAGCCCCATTTAAGGGCGATTTTCTTCAGGTAATGTTTCATCATAGCAATATTGCAGCACCACAATTAAAAGAAAAATGTCCCAAACTGCCTACTAGAGTTACAGATGTGGTTATGTCTGCCTTAGCCAAAGACCCAGAAAATCGCCCTGTTAGTGCTATTGCCTTTTCTATTGCGCTAAAAACTGCAATGGAAGGCGAA
>Ga0075163_10002271_pt1 | contig 25937 bp, 20 predicted proteins | sample JI1023141ADNA_FD_71478 | JGI IMG/M metagenome (GOLD analysis project Ga0075163, IMG submission 71478) | Wastewater effluent complex algal communities from Wisconsin, to seasonally profile nutrient transformation and Carbon sequestration -... | ecosystem: Engineered > WWTP > Effluent > Algae...
CCACTGGGTGCGTCATTGGTCGACCGGCCAGGTATGAGCGGCGCCGCTGTGAATGCCGGGGTCGCCGCTGCGGCTGGCGCGCGCGGGCTGACGGCGCCGCCGCGCGCGGGCGTCCAGCGTCCGGAGACCGCGCGAGGGCAGTCGCGGGCAACGGTGGGCGCCCAGCGCCCTGACGCGCGTGCCGGGGCGGCTGGCGTCCCCGCTGGTCGGTCGGAGCCCACACCCGCCAGCTTCGGCCAGCGTGCCGCGCGCGAAACCCGCGATCAGCGCATCGTCGTTGGTCTTGTCAGCGTCTTCGTGATCATGGCCGTCGCCCTGATGGGCATGTCGCTCGCCACGTCCACCCGCGAGTCACGCGCCAAGGATCAGCTGAACGTGACATTCGCGAATGTGCATACCCAACAGTCCGAGTACCGCGCACTGTTTGGACGGTTTGCGTCATGGCCCGAGCTCAAGGCGCGCGGCGCGGAGGTGGGACCGCGACAGACCGTTCGCGGCTGGAATGCCGACGCCTCCCACTGGTTCATTTCCATCCGCGATCGGGAGACGGGGCTGATCTGCGATCGCACGGGCGAGTTGTTCGATGAAGACGCGGCGGAACGCGCGCCCGTCTGTCGATCGATCAAGTAGCACGCACCGCCGCCGATCACGACGGCAACACTCGACATTTGCGGCGACGGGCCGCACTGTGCAGTCGTGTCAAAATCACTCACCTCCTGTGTCCTGCTGGCCGGCCTAACCGCCAGCGGACTGCGCGCACAATCGACGTCCGCTGATTCCGCGCGCACGGTCTTGCGTCCCGTCTCGGTCACCGTGTCACGTGACGTGGCGCGGTCGCCCTTCGAACTCCCGTTTGCCACCACGCGCCTGACTCCGGACGCAACGCGACCGGCGCAGCGACGTGTCACCTTGGGCGACCTGCTCCTGGGCGTCCCCGGAGTGATCGTGCAGGAACGCGCCAATCCGTCGCAGGATCCACGGGTTGCGGTACGCGGTTTCGGCGCACGCTCGGCGTTTGGAGTGCGCGGCGTGCGCGTGATGCGCGATGGCATACCGTTGTCGCTCCCCGACGGACAGACGCCCGTGGACTGGCTCGAGCTGGAAAGCGTCGGCAGTATGGAGGTCGTGCGTGGCACCGCCGCTGCGCTCTACGGCAACGCGGCCGGCGGCGTGGTCGATTTCCGCTCGAAAGATCCGCAGGCCTCGCCCGTGGCCATCGATGCGCGTTACTGGAACGGAGGCGGCGTGGCACGTACCACCGCCACCCTTTCGGGGATGCATGCGTCGTCGACGCGTGATGCGGGAGCGTCTTCGGCCCCGCCCGCGCGACTGCACGATCTCGGTGCGACCCTCACGGCGACGCGCACCGAGGGCGATGGAGCGCGGCAGTGGTCGCGTCTCGAGGCATCGCACGCCTTCGCGCGTGCCTTCGCCAACGTGGGCGCGACGCGGGTGGAGGTGCAGGGGACCTACTACGACACACCGCGCGCCGAGAATACGGGCGCGCTGACGGCGGCAGAACTGTCACGCGATGTGCGGTTGCCGGATTCGCTCAACATCACGAAACACTCGCGCAAGTCGGTGCAGCACCAGCAGCTCGCAGTCATCGCCACGCGCGGCTCGGCGCAGCGATTGCTGACCGCGTCCGTGTTCGCGGGGACGCGCGCACTCGACAATCCGTTGCCCTTTGCCATCGTGGCGGTGGATCGCGCCGTGGCCGGGGCGTCGCTGCGCGGATCGCTGCGTGTGGCCAGCACACCGTGGCCGCTCCGGCTGACGGTCGGCGTCGACGCGCAGCGTCAGGATGACGCGCGGCTCAATTTCGAGAATTGCGCAGACGTGGTCTCCGGCAGCCCGACGACGCGTTGTCCGGTCATCGGCCGCGAACGCGGAGCCATTCGCCTCGACCAGCGAGAACAAGTGCGGGGCGTTGGCGGGTATGCGCGCGTGGAAGTTGAGGCACCCGGACAGCTGTTTCTCAGTGCGGCCGGCCGCCGCGATCAGGTCTCGTTCGACGTGTCCGACCGCTTTATCACCGCGTCCAATCTGGATGACTCCGGAGAACGCACATTGGCGGCCACCACGCCGATGCTCGGCGTGGTGTGGCGCGCGCGACCGCAAGTGTCGGTGTTTGCCAACTGGACGTCGGCATTCGAGACGCCGACGATTACCGAGCTCACGAATCAGGTGAACGGGGCGGCGGGATTGAACGCGACGCTGGCACCACAACGCACGCGGACCCTCGAAGCGGGAGCGCATGGGCTGATCGGCCAACGTGTGCGGGTGGAACTGGCGGCCTTCCGCGCCGTGGTCGAAGATGAGCTGGTGCCGTTCGACGTACCCGGACAAGCGGGGCGTCGCGCCTTTCGCAATGCGGGACAGACCTCGCGGCGCGGCATTGAATCGAGTGTGGTGGCGGCGTTGCCGCGACTCGACCTGGGGGCGTCGTACACCTACTCGCGGTTTCGATTCGACCGCTATCAGGTGGGAACGACCGACTACGCCGGCAAGCCCATCCCGGGGCTGCCGACGCATCTCGCGCAATTCTGGAGCACGGCACGCGCCGGCGGGTGGTTCGGCACCATCGAGTCAACCATGTCGTCGCGCGTCACCGCTGACGACGCCGCAACGATCACCGCGGCAGGCTACGCCGTCTGGGCACTGCGTGCGGGATACGCCGGTACGTTCGGGTTCGGACCGATCGCCCTGGAACCAACGCTGGGCGTGGACAATCTGTTCGACCGCACGTTTGCACCGAGTGTGGTGATCAACGCGACGCGCGGCCGCTACTTCGAGCCCGGACTCCGCCGACGGCTCTTCCTTTCGCTGCGCGTCAACGGTCTGTCGCGACTTCCCTGACGAACGACTCCGAAATATCACACGTACCCGCGTGTAGCCGACCACTCGCGCACGCGGCAACCGATTGTGGTATCATCCACGACACGACGTGTGTGCGGCATTCCGCCGCGCCGTACCTCCTCTTTCCGCGAGTTCGTCATGGCCGACATCGATGGCTGGTTGCTCGAGTTCGTTCCCACCGCCGACGGCATTTGGAGCCTGTACGGCATTGACGATGATCGTCCGATGGCCGCCTGGAGTGGACATCACTACACGCGCGCGCTGGAAGCCAGCGCGATTGCGCGGAGCCGTGTCGCTGTCGCGGAGTGGACGGTAAACGATGTGACGACGCGTGGTGCCGGCGCCGGTGTGGTGGCTAATGCGCAGGCCACACTGGCGGCTGCGCAGGCCGAACTCGCTGCATGGTCGGCCCAAGCCTCGCGGCTTGCCGCACTGCGCGAGTAGCTCGCCAGCCGGTCTCTACACCGACGGCGCCCCACGCGCGCAGGGTACGACAGCACAACGGCCCGCCTCCTTTTGGGAGTGCGGGCCGTCGTGTCTTGCGGGCGTTACCGCAGCGTCAGCACGAACGGCAGGCGCGCATAGACCCCACGCGGATCGTCGAAACTGAGCAAGACGCCCACCTGTTGCATGATGTCTCGTGCCAGACGCTGCGCCGGACCACGCCCACGCAACGCCTGCGCGGTCGCGAGCGCGGCCAGCGGTTCCGGCTTTCGCTCGAACATCTCCGACAGCAGCTCCGCGGCACTCTTGGTGAGCGGATACTCCCTGATGTCGTAGTCGCCCGTCAGTTTGGCGAGCGCGGCGGCACTGGTGATGGCGGCGTCGAGTCCGCCAATCGAATCCACCAGCCCGATGCGCATCGCGTCGGTTCCCGACCACACGCGCCCTTCGGCGATCGCGCGCACGGAATCCGGCGTCAACTTGCGCGCCGTCGACACGCGCGTGATAAACGCTTCGTAGATGGCGTCGGTGCCGCGCTGCAGCACTGCGAGTTCATCGTCGGAGCGCGGACGCGAGAGCGTGTAAATGTCGGCGTATCGCCCGGTCTTCACCGAGTCGAAGGTGATGCCGTTCTTGGCCGCGATTTGCTGAAAGTTGGGGATCAGCGAAAAAACACCGATGGATCCCGTGATGGTGTTGGGCTGCGCAAACACGCGCGACGCCGCGGTGGCGATCCAGTAGCCGCCACTGGCCGCGACCGTGCCCATCGACACCACGACCGGCTTGGCGCGTTGCATCAACGCCAATTCGCGCTGAATCTTCTCCGACGCGATCGCGCTGCCGCCCGGACTGTTCACGCGCAAGACCACCGCCTTGATCGACGCGTCACCGCGCACTCGGCGAAGATCGCGCGAGAGCGCGTCCCCGCCAATACTGCCGGGACTGCCCTGGCCGTCGACGATGTCACCTTCGGCATAAATCACCGCCACGCTCTGTCTGGCCCCAAACATACGCGCGCGCGTGGAGGCGATGGGGGCATAGTCCTCGAGGGCAATCTGCGGCAGGGCGGGCAATCCGAGGAGGGTCGACGCGTCGGGCTTCGTGACCGCAGTGGCCTCGACCTTGGCGTCGGCCTTTCCGTCGTCGGACGCACCCGCGGCGCGCGCGCGACTGGTGCTGTCCGCGGGCGTTGAACGCACGCCCGCCAACGTCTCCAGATCGCCGAGGACCTCGTCGAAATACGCAACGCGATCCACCAGCCCTGCCTTCTTTGCATCGGCGGGGAGCAGAATGCCGTTGGCATCCACCAGTGTCTGCAGTGTCGTTGTATCGATCCCCCGACTCGACGCGATCCCGCGCTTCACTTCGCCCCACATCTCGTCGATGTAGAGACGGGTTTGCAGCCGATTCTCCGGGCTCATCGACGTACGCGTGTACGGTTCGACGGCCGCCTTGAATCGGCCTACGCGGCTCACTTGCACGCCGATACCGTACTTCTCGAGCATCCCGGCGAAGAACACCTGTTCCGACGACAGACCCGGGAGCGTCAGCGCACCGAAGGGATCCAGCGTTACGACAGACGCCGCCGACGCGAGGTAGTAGTCGCGCGTTTCCGGGTTCACCAGATAGGCATGCACCGGCTTCTTCGAGGTCCGGAAGTCCGCGATCGCCTGGCGCAGTTCACGCAGTGCCGCGTACCCCGATCCGTATCCGCTGGGATTGATCGAGCCGCGCAGCAGAACGCCGGTGATGTTGTCGTCGGTGCCCGCCTCGCGGAGGGCCAGAATGGCGCCACGGAGTGGCACCGTGTTGGCCCCGCCCGCCAGCAGCGCATCATCGAGTACGGAACGGTGATCGGCGGCCGTCGGCGCGTCGACAAACGTCTGGTCGAGGTCGATGACCAGAATCGCCCCCTTCCGCACGGTCACTGGCTTGTCGCCCGCTGCGGCTGCAACCAGGCCAATGATCAGCAGGAAACCACCCACCACGCACAAGGCGATGGTGACCAGATTGGCGGCAATGGCGGTGAAAAAAGCCTTCATGCAAGAAGCTCCGGTATCCAGTGCGAGCGCTGCCGCATCCGTATGTCACGGCGGGAGGGTGCTCCCGCGCGCCGGCCAGCGATACAGGAGTCTAGCAGAAAGCGCCGGCGCCTGCCCTTGGCGCCACCCCGGGGTCGGTGCCCCCAAATGTGACGGTGCCGTCGCAATTGGGCTTGCCACGTGCGAAGCCGCAGGACAGGTTCAAGTGACCGACCCTTCCTGCCCACGTGTCTCCGAGGACGCCGTTCATGCCCGCCTACAAGGCTCCGCTCGACGATATCCGCTTTCTGCTTCACGACGTGCACGATGTCGCGCAGCTCTCGGCGCTGCCGGGGTTTGAGGAAGCGACGCCCGATGTGATCGATGCCGTCCTGACGGAAGGGGCCGCGATGTGCGAGCAGGTCCTCTTTCCGCTCAACCAGAGCGGCGACGCGGAAGGGGTGCGACTGGAAAACGGCGAAGTGCGCACGCCGAGCGGCTTCAAGGACGCGTATGCGCAATACGCGGCGGGCGGGTGGACCGGGATCGCTGCGGATCCGGCATTCGGCGGTCAGGGACTCCCCGAGTCGGTGCGATTCGTGATGGAAGAACTGCTCTGCTCATCCAACTTGTCGTTCAGCATGTACCCTGGGCTTTCGCACGGGGCGTACAGCGCGATGGTCAGCCACGGCTCCGACGAGATCAAGCAGCGGTTCCTCGCCAAGTTGGTGGACGGCACGTGGGCTGGTACGATGTGTCTCACCGAAGCGCATGCCGGAACGGATCTCGGCATCATCAACACCAAAGCGGTGCCGGCGGGTGACGGCGCGTACAAGATCACCGGCTCCAAGATTTTCATTTCCGCGGGTGAGCATGACCTCACCGAAAACATCCTGCATCTCGTGCTCGCGAAGCTGCCCGATGCACCGGGCGGCACCAAGGGCATCTCGATGTTCCTGGTGCCCAAGTATCTCCCGACCGAAGACGGAAAGCCGGGCACACGCAACGCCGTGACCTGCGGCGCCATCGAACACAAGATGGGCATCAAGGCATCGGCGACCTGTGTGCTCAACTTCGACAACGCCACCGGGTGGATGGTCGGCGAAGCGCACAAAGGCATGCGCGCGATGTTCGTGATGATGAACGGCGCGCGGCTGGCTGTGGGCCTGCAGGGTCTTGGGCTGTCGGAAGTCGCCTATCAGAATGCGCTGGCATACGCCAAGGAGCGGTTGCAGGGCCGCTCGCTCACTGGCCCGAAAAACCCCTCCGGGCCGGCCGATCCGATTCTCGTTCATCCGGACGTGCGCAAAGGATTGCTGCGCATCAAGGCCTTCAACGAAGGCATGCGCTCGCTGGCCTACTGGATCGGCATTCGTATCGACCTCGAACACCGGCATCCCGACCCGGCGGTGCGCAAGGAAGCCGAAGATGTCATTGCACTGCTGACCCCCGTGCTCAAAGCGTTCCTGACGGACAAGGGATTCGACAACACGAACATCGCGCTGCAAACGCTTGGCGGACACGGCTACATCAAGGAATACGGCATCGAGCAATACGTGCGCGATGCACGCATCGCGCAGATCTACGAAGGCACCAATGCCGTGCAGGCGCTCGATCTGGTTGGCCGCAAGCTGCCGATGGAAGGGGGCGGTCTGGTGCGGCGATTCTTTGAGTTGGTAAAGTCCGATATCGAAGCCGCGGCGTCGGACGAGTCGATGGAGGAATTCGCCAAGCCCCTGGGCGCGTCGCTCTATCAATTGCAGAAAGCGACGATGCTGCTGGCCGAGCGTGGCTTTGCCAATCCTGATGAAGCGGGTGCGGCGGCAACAGAGTACCTGCATCTGATGGGCTACGTCGCCGTCGGCTGGCAATGGCTGCGCATGGTCACGGTCGCCAAGGCCAAACTCGCGGCGGGAACCGGCGACGCGCGCTTCCTCGAGGCAAAGATTAAGACGGCACGGTTCTACATGGTGCGCATGCTGCCCGAAGCGGCTGCGTTGCTCACGGCGATCCAGTCGGGAGCCGGGCCGATCATGGCGATGAGCGCGGACGAGTTTTAGCAGAGACGGGTGCGCCGACGGCGGACCGTGCGGTGCGTCGTCACGGAGTAACAGCAGGGCACAGGGGGGGCAGGAACGGCGACAGGGGTCAGGAGGCAGAGGATACGAGCCCGCGGGGTTCGATCTCCTGCCCCCTGACTCCTGTCGCCGTTCCTGCCCCCCAGTGCCCTTTGGCCGTTCTCTCCGGTCGCGCAGATCCGCCCGGGACCCGCCCCGTGACCCTCGTGCCAGCCATGAAACAGTCACGGCCCCGGCACTCAACTCCTGACTGGGACATGTCGATAAACAGAGACACCCTTTCACCAGAGCCATGTTCTTCAAGAAGCTCATCAGCGAGCCACGCCCCACGTCCGAGCGAAGCAGCTCGAACGGCGCGAACGGCTCACCCCAGTTGAATGTGATTCATGGCGGCGCAGGAGGATCGGCGACCGCTCGGCCCTCCCCTTCGACACACGATGACGTGGGCATTGGACTCGTACTCGACGCGCTTGGTGGCGTGCTCACCGCGCTGTCGCGATATCCTATCGACCTCCCCGACCGGCCCGGCGAAGAAAGCGCGCGGGAGATCGGGAAATGGCAGCGTCACGCCACGCTCGGCTACGCGCTCGAAGAGAACTCCGAAACCTCCGCTGTCGGCGTCCCCGATCGCGATTGGGACGGCATCGTACGCGCCGTGACCGAACAGCGACGTGACGAGCACCGTCACGTCACCGGTTCGATCAACGAATTGCGCGATGCACTTTGGGCGTGCGTCGAAACCGTGCACAACGCGGTGAAGGTCGATCAGAAGACCGACGTCACCACGAACGAACAGATGGATAAGGCGCGCAATGCACTCAAGCGCATGCAGCCCGGCTCCATCAAGCAGGATGTGCTCGGTGCCGTGATGGCGATCGACAACGCGCTGCAGGCTCGCCGCGATCAGCAGGCGGATCAGTACACCACGCTCGCGGGCAAACTCGACAAACTCGGCAAGCAGCTCGAAGAGGCGCGGCGTGAGAGCACCACCGATGCCTTGACCGGCATCGGCAACCGCAAACTGTTCGACACGATGATCGAGCGCGCGGTGCAGATGTTCTCGCTGGGTCGCCAGCCCGTCGTGCTGCTCATGGTGGACATGGACAAGCTCAAGATGGTCAACGATATGTACGGCCATCAGGCGGGCGACACCGCCATCGCCACGCTGGGCCGCGCGCTCACGAAGGTGTTCATGCGCCAGTCCGACGTCTTGTGCCGCTACGGTGGAGACGAGTTTGCCGCCATCCTGCACAACACCGATTGGAAGATGGCGCAGACGCTCGCTCGCCGGCTGCAGGACACGCTGACGCAGCTTCCCGCGCCGCACCCGGCGATGGAGTTCAGCATCGGCGCATCGGTCGGTGTCGCGCAGCTCGAGCCACTGGAAGACGCCGAAGCCTGGAAGGCGCGCGCCGACAAGGCGCTGTACAAGGCCAAACAGAACGGTCGGGAACGCGTTGCGATCGCGGAGAGTCCGTCAGTCAAGATTGCATAGCGAGATGCCGAGACTGTGACATAGGACACAGTGTGACAACGATGACCAATGTGAATGTCCGAACGCCCCAGCCGATTGGCTGGGGCGTTCGGGTTTTCTGGCGATCGCTATTGGCGCCCCTCTCCCTCACCTGGGCTCCGGACGTGCGAGGGCCATTCACGTGCGACTGGCGCGCAACGCGTTGAGAATGACCGCCACGTCAATGACTTCTTGCGTCAGTGCGCCGGCCACCGGCGTCAGCAGCCCCACCATCGCAAAGAGCATCCCCACCAGGCTGAGCCCAAGGCCCACCCCGATGCTCTGTTTCGCGATACGCATGGAGCGACGGCCGATCCGGACCGCGGCGGCAATACGCGCGGGCTCATCAACCAACAGCACGATATCCGCCGCCTCCGCCACCACCCCGCCGCCGTGACCGGCCAGTGCGACGCCGACGGTCGCCGAGCTGAGTGCCGGCGCGTCGTTGGTGCCATCACCCACCATCAGCACGCGCTGCCCTTCGCGCTCCAACTGCGCGACACGGACCGCCTTGTCCTCCGGCGTGAGATCGCCAGCGAAAATGGCGATGCCAACCTGTCGCGCAATCGCGGCCACATTTTCGCCGCGGTCGCCGGACAGCAGCTCCACGTGTTTGATACCGAGCGTCGAGAGCTCCTCAAAAAACGCCGGGAGATCGCTGCGCAGCTCGTCCGCGAATTCGATGCGACCGAGCGCGCCCGCCGTGCTGCCGACGTACGCGCGCAGTCCGTCGGCATCGCCCTCCAGCACATCGATACGTGCGCGAAGCTCGGGTATCACGGTGCCCACATAGTCCGGCGACCCCACCGCCACCGTGTGTTCGCCAACCAGCCCTTCGACACCGCGCCCGGCCGTCTCTGTTGTGCGCTCGGCGATCACGGTCGACAACCCACGTGACTCGGCTTCGGCCACCACGACACGTGCGAGCAGATGACCCGAGCCGTGTTCGACACCGGCAGCCAATGCCAGAAGTTCGTCGGGAGGCGCGCCGTTGTCGGCAACGATGCGCGACACGCCGGGCTTCCCGATGGTCAGTGTGCCCGTCTTATCGAACACGGCACTATTCACGCGTGAAAGCCCTTCGAGTGCGCCACCATTGCGCACGATGATCCCGCGCCGTGCGGCCTGATTGATGCCGCCGATGATCGCGACTGGCGCGGCGAGGATCAGCGGACATGGCGTGGCCACCACCAGCACGGCGAGCACGCGCGATACATCATCCGAAATGAACCAGGCGACGGCGCACACCAGCAGCGTGAGTGGCGTAAACCACACGGCCACACGGTCCGCCGTGCGCTGCAGCGGGCTTTTGCTGGCCTGTGCTGAGCGAACGAGCTCGACGATGCGGGCATACTGACTGTCCTTCGAGGCCCGGAGCGCGCGAACGGTCAGCACCCCTTCCTGATTGACACTGCCGGAGAGCAGCGGCGTGCCGACGACCGCGGTGATGGGTATCGGTTCGCCGGTAATGCGCGACGTATCCACATGTGAGGTGCCCGACTCCACCTGCGCGTCACACGGTACCAGCTCTCCGGGACGCACCAGCAGCAGATCGCCCGGGGCGGCGTCGCCGGCGTCGATGTCCGACACCACCGAGCCGACAACGCGATGTGCGTGACGCGGGGCATCGGCTTCCAGCGCCGCGACGGCACCGCTGGCCCGGGCGACCGCGTACGTCTCGAGTGCCTCACCACCGGTTTGCATCAACACCACCACCAGCCCGGCGAGCGGTTGCTGAAGGCCAATGGCGCCGGCGATGGCCAGCATCGCCACCACATCCGATGCAAATTCCCCGTGCAGCATGCCGCGGAGCGTTTTCCAGCTGACCGGCACACCTGTCAGGATCAGACCGACATACCAGATGCGATCCCGCCACACGGCGCCGTCAGCGAGGCCGCTGACGGCCGCTCCGGCAACCAGAAATACCAACGCGGCGACGGGCATCTTCGGGACTGAAAATGATGGCATTCCGGAGAATACGCTCGGAACGTGAGCGCGGCATGAATACGTTGAAAGCGTGTCGTCCGATGCTTCTGGTTTCGTCGCGATTTCGGGTGTACACTCGAAATCTCACCTTCGCATGAGTTTTCGTGCCAACATCGCATCACTCTCTCGCTGCGCTCGCAGCGATCGTTGACATCGCCGCCGACGCGATCATCGCGCTCGATGACGCATTCAAGATCGTGCGCTTCAACCGCGGCGCGGAACAGACCTTTGGCTGGACAGAAGCCGAGATGATCGGCCAGCCTTTGGATCGATTGCTCCCCATGGTCACACGCGCCGTGCATCGCGGACATGTGCGCACCTTTGCCGAAGGGCAGCTTGACGCGCGGCGTATGGCGGAGCGACGGGAGATCTCCGGCTTGCGTCGCAGCGGTGAGGAATTCCCGGCCGAAGCGTCGATCGCACGCGTCACGATCGATGGTGAGCGCACGTTCATGGTGACCCTGCGCGATGTGAGCGAACGCCGTCGATTTGAGGAGCGCCAGCATCTGCTTGCGACCGCCGGCTGGGTGCTGGCGTCGTCACTGGATGTGGAGTCGACCATGGCCACGGTAACCGAGCTGGCGGTGCCATTGCTCGGCGAATGGAGCATGCTCGAACTGCTGACGCCGGACGGGAATATCCGCCGCGCGGCGGCCGCGCACTCGGATCCCATGCGACTCGAAACCACCAGCGCACTGGTCTCGCGAACACCGCTGGTGGTGAGTGCCGATCCACCCACCCATAGCGGAGGGCGCGCGGCACACGAGGCCGAGGCGCAGCGCATCACCGACATGGAGCAGTGGCTGACTGCCAACTTTCCCGACGCCGCTGATCGCGCCAGCGTCGAAACGCTCGGCGCATCGGCGGTGCTGTTGGTGCCCCTGCGTGCCGGTGGGCGTGCCATCGGTGCGTTGCACTTGGTCAGGACACGTCCCGGAGCTCGGCACGCACTGGAAGAATCGCAGGTGGCCGATCAGTACGCCGGCCTTGCGGCGTTGGCCCTCGAAAACGCGCGACTGTATCAGGAGTCTCGGCAGGCCGTTCGTGAACGCGATGACATGCTGGCTATCGTGTCGCACGATTTGCGCAATCCGGTCAATGCGATTGTGTTGTTGACCGGCGCGGCGCTGGAGCGCGATCGTGATGCGAAGGCGCTGCTCGATCACGAAGAGGTCGACAGCATTCGCGCCGCGGCACGTCAGGCGGACGGACTCATTCAGGATCTGCAGGATGTCTCGCGCATCTCTGCTGGGCGCCTGCGGGTGGAACAGCGTCGGATGTCGATTCTCGAAGTGGTGGAAGAAGCGGCGGATCTGTTCGAGCATTCCATGACGAACGCCGGTGTGCATTTCACTCGCTCGCTCGACCCCGACGCGCCCTCACTGGTGGCGGATCGCGGGCGCATCCTGCAGGTGTTGTCCAATCTCCTTGCCAACGCCGTACGCTTTACGCCCACCGACGGTCACGTGGCGTTGACGCTTGCGATAGTCGACGGCATGGTGCGCATTGCGGTGCGCGATTCGGGCCCCGGTGTCTTGCCGGACGATGTGCCGCGACTCTTTGAACGGTACTGGCAGGCGCCGCGACTCTTGCGCGCCGGGTCGGGTCTTGGACTGTACATCGCCAAGGGGATCGTCGAGGCCCATGGCGGGGAGATCGGCGTGGTCAGCGAGCCGGGGCAGGGAAGCGAATTCTGGTTCACGCTGCCCATTCCCAAACCTGCCAAATAGCGCGACCGCGCTCGGAGCGCTGCCCAACACGCCGCAACGCTGATCAACGTCGATCAACGTCGATCAACCTCGATCAACGCCGCTGACCGTGTCGACTGCGTGCGTCGCCCTCAGGTGAACAGTCGCGTCCGCGCGGCATCGCTCAGCGCACGGACGGCGGGATGGGCCAGCTTGCGCTCGACACTGATCGCGTAGAAGCGTTCGCGCACTTCCGGCACTCTGCCGACGACCTTCACGCCGTAGTGCCGCTTGATCTGCGCCTCCACCACAGTAGGCGCGGCGAACAGTCCCATGCCCTGCTGGCCAAACACCTGCAGAATTGCCACGTCTTCGACCTCCGCGATCACCTGCGGCGCGATCGCATTGGCGATGCACCATGCGTCGAGCGAACGGCGGAGCGCCGTATTTTCCGTTGGCAACAGAAACGGCGCACCGTGGAGTGCGCGCGGGAACCGACGGCGGTGCGCTGTGGCGAGCGCGTCGGTACCGAAGATGGTCACGCCACATTCGCCCAGCAGGTGATTGAACGTGCGCACCGACAACGACGGCGACACGGGCGTGTCCGCCAGAATCACATCGATCGCGTGGACGGCGAGGTCGGCCACCAGTCGCTCGGTCTTGTCGATGCGGCAGGTGAGGCGCAGGCGCGGCGAAATCTCGAGCGCCGGCTGCAGCAGGCGCCACGTGGTGAGCTTGGGCAGTGAATCCGAAATGCCCACCACGAAACGTGTCGGCGCCGATCCGTCACCGCGCGCCAGCGCCTCGGTCAGTTCACGCCCGGTGCGGAAGATCTCATCGGCGTAGCGAAAGACCAGTTGGCCGGTCTCGGTCAACGCGAGTGTACGTCCGTGACGCGCGAACAGCGTCGCACCGAGAGATCGTTCGAGCAGTTTGAGCTGAACGCTGATGGTGGGCTGCGTGAGGTTGAGCACCCCGGTTGCGCGCGCAATACTGCCTTCGCGGGCCACAACCCAGAAGTACAGCAGATGCTGATAGTTGAGCGAGTTGAGCGCCGTGTTGATCACGCACCACCGGTGGAAAACGTCAGTTGGCCCCGTCGACGATCGGATTCGGACAAATGAACGCTAACGCCGTGGAATCGCCATACGATCGAGCGGCACCGGGGACACACGGCCGGTGTCGAGATCGTAAACGCCTCCTGCGATGAGCAGTGTCCCTTCGGCGAGGCGTGTGGCGATGATCGGTGACGCGTCGAGCAGCACCTCGGCCTGAATCTGTACGTTGCGCGCGATCGCGGCGGCGAGGTCGCCCTTGGCGTCGGTGACCGCGCGTTGGATGTGGCCGAAGAGCATGCCGATATGCCCTGGCGCATCACTGCCGCTGACGGTGGCCGACACGGCGCCGCAGCGTGAGTGACCAAGGATGTACAGGACTTCGGCCCCCAGCACCTCGGTGCCGAACTCCAGGCTGGCAATGATGGCCGGGTCCGCGACGTTCCCGGCGATGCGCGTGACAAAGACATCGCCAAAACCTTGATCAAAGATGATCTCGATCGGGACGCGGGAGTCTGCGCAGCCAAGAAACGCCGCGAGTGGCTTCTGGTTGTATGCCACCGCTTTCAGCCGGCTCACGTCGCGATGAGCGGCATCCGTGGTACCGCGCACGAACCGGTCATTGCCCTCGTACAGCGATTGCAGCGCGAGCGGGGGCGTACGTGGGGATGGGTGCCGGATGGACATCCGCGAAACATGCCCTATGCACATGCGTCATCAAAATCGATTGTTCGCATCAAACAAATAGAGAAAATCTATGAAATCGAAAAGGCAAAAAAAACCGCCGGACGTGATGTCCGGCGGTCACTGCGGAGATGCGTCCCGAAAAAGCTTCAGTGCTTGGCCGCCGCGGGTGCGTTCTCTGTCGCCGCTCCGCCAGCCGAATCAGCCTTTGCCGACTCACCGGCCGGCGCGGCATGCTCTTCACCGGCAGCCGGCGTGTGTTCCTTCGCAGCCGCGTCACGCTGATTGTAGACCTGCACGGCCATCGGGTCGCGCGGGTGCAGGTAGGTGTTCTTGTGGATGGTGTACGCCGTGAATCCAAGGGCGGCGGTCAGCGCGCACGTGGCGGCGGCAGCACCCCAGCCCAGCTTGTTCGGATCGTACGCAGCACTCATGACGAAGAACCCCATGTGAAGCAGCTGGTTGGCGCGAACAGCCAGCCAGTAGTCGAAGGCGGTTGGAAAATCCCCGTACCAGGGATCGAATCGGACCAAAGCTAAGCGACCGGTGCCGGAGCCGGAAGCGGTCGCTTAGCCGGCGGCTACTCCTCGACCCGTGGACCCACGTCCGAGGCCGGATCGAGCAGCCGCGCCGGTACAATGGACTCGGCGCCGAATCGGTTCCGGATGCGGTCCAGGGCTTTGGTCAGGGCCAGCTCCCGGGCGTCGTCGACTGGCTCATCGTTGGGCGTGGCTGGCGGCGCCTCGAACAGTGCCAGTTGCGTCGGCACCGGCGCGACCTCGTCGAAATGGGACAGGCCGATGCCGATCAGGCGGGCGCCTACGCGACGGCGTCCACGCAGCTGTGCCAGCAGCGCCTTGGCGACGGCCAGCACCGATCGCTCCGAGGCAATCGGCAGGCGAAGCGTGCGCTGAGCCGACCGCGTGCGAAAATCTGCATCGCGCAGCTTCACGGTGATCGTGCGCGCCCGTAGCGATTGTTTGCGGAGGTCTGCAGAGACGCGAACCGCCAGTCGGAGCAGCTCCCGCTCGATCAGCGCGTCGTCGTGCAAGTCGCTTGCGAAGGTCTCTTCGCGGCTGACTTGCTTCTGGGTATCGCGCGGCGACACGATGCTGTCGTCTTCACCGCGCACGCGGCGATACATCCACCCGCCCGCCCGTTCGCCCAGTCGTGCGATCAGCGTGTCGCGAGGCCATGCCTGCGCTTCGGCAACCGTTTCCAGTCCCATCCTCTGGAGCGTGTCAACGAAGCGTGGCCCAACCATCGGAAGGTCGCCCAACCGGAAGCGCGCCATGAAATCCACTTCGTGGCCCGGCGACACGCAGAAGACGCCCGTCGCGTCGGTCCCCGGTTTCGGTTTGGCCACTTCCACCGCCATCTTGGCCACCAGGCGAGACGTGCCGCCACCAATCGATACCGAGAGCCCTGTGGCATCCCGCACAGCGCGTCGAATCCGGTGTGCCGTGTCGGCGAGCGACTCGTGTGCGTACAGTGCTTCGGTCCCGCCCATATCGCAGTACCACTCGTCGATGCTCGAGGCCTGCACCACCGGGGCAAACGTCGCGAGGACCTGTTGAATCTCCCGGCTGCGCAGCGAACAGGCGCGGCGGGGCACCGGCACGCACGTCGCCTGGGGACACAACTGCAGCGCGCGGGCAATCGACATCGCCGAGCGCACCCCGTAGGCGCGACACTCGTACGAGGCGCTGCAGACGACACCGCGCGATCCCGGTCGACCGCCGACGATGAGCAGCGTCGCGCGCCCAGCCACCTCGGGATCTTCCTGACGCGCTACGGCCACAAAAAACGCATCGGCGTCCACGAGCAGGATGCGCCGCGGTGCGGGCGAACCCGTCAATGTGATGCGGCGCGCGCCGGGACTGGCCGCCGGCTCGCGCGAAGCGTGTGGGTCCTCACTCATGATGGGCCGCGTGGAGCGAAGCAGTGGCGCGGGAACAGCGCGTCATGACAAGATAGCTGTCATGACTCCTGCGATCCTGCTCGTCCGCAAATCGGGTGTGCCTCACGAGGTGCTGGAATACACGCACGATCCGTCCGTGGCCTCGTATGGACAGGAGGCGGCGGACGTGTTGGGCGTGGACCCATCCTCCGTCTTCAAGACGCTCGTCGCCGATGTCGAAGGCGTCGGGCTCGTCTGTGCGGTGGTTCCCGTCAGCGCGATGCTCGACCTCAAGGCCTTGTGTGACGTGGTGAAGGGTCGGCGGGCGAAGATGGCTGATCCGGCTGCCGCCGAGCGCGCCACCGGATATGTGGTGGGCGGCATTAGTCCGCTCGGCCAAAAGCGGGCGCTGCCGGTGGTGATCGATGCAAGCGCCCTGTCACACGCCCGCGTGCACGTCAGTGCCGGGCGCCGCGGATTGGAGTTGGCACTGGCGCCGATGGATCTGGTGAAACTGGCCCGCGCCAAAACCGGACCCCTGGCGCGTCGATGACGTCCGTCTCGCGCTCAGTCGTCGGTAACGGCGCGAGGGCGTGACGGCGCGGAGGTTTCCAGCTCGTAGGCAGGTCCGCGACCCCGCGCGGCAACGGGCCAGCGTGTCTCGACGGCATGCCCACGCACGCCGATGATCTCGTCGAAGAGGTGCACCACGATGCACACGTGGTTCGGCACGATGCGCACCTGATCGCCAAGACGCGGTCGCCAGTCGGTTTTTGATAGGTCGAGCACGCCGTGTTCTTCCGACATCCGGGACACCACCACCTCAGGGTGTTCGAGTACCGCACCAAATCCGTCGCCCTCCGCGCGGAGCGGTTCCCGGCCCAGCGACTTCGTTCCTGCGTCGATCACCGCCTGACCTTTGACCGCCACACTCACGACCGTTGCGAGCACGGTGAGTGCGCAGTCGTCCCAGTCGCAGGCACCGATCATGGCCGTGGTTCGATCGTTGTAGACGTAGGTCCCTGGCCGCACCTGCGTCACGCCCGCCACTTCGTGCATCCGCCACGCCGCGGGTGTCGAGCCGCCGCTGACTACGGGTGCTGCGAGCCCGGCGTCCGTCAGGGCGCCGGTGAAACGCGCCAGATCGGCATTCAGCTGCGCGAGTGGTGCCGATTGCTGATCCACCCCGTGTCGGATGTGGCCGGGATAAAACAGCAGGCCAGCAAAACTGAGGTGCGAACTGTCGCTGATGGCGCGCGCCAGTGCGACGGCTTTTTCGGGCGACGCGACGCCGACGCGATGCATCCCCAGATCGGCCTCAACGTAGACATCGAAGGTCCGACGTCCGAGCTTGGCGGCGACGGACAACGCGGTCAGCGCCGCCGCGTCGTCCGCGGCGACCCCGACGCGCACGTCGTGTGGCAGACGGGCCAGTCGTTCCAGTCGCGCCGCGCCCACGGGCGGATAGGCAACGAGAAGGTCGTCGCATACTTCACTCATGACCTCGGCTTCGCGCAGCGTCGCGCAGGTCAGGCCAACTGCGCCGTGCCGAAGCTGCTCCGCGGCGATCCGCGGGGACTTGTGCGTCTTGACGTGCGGACGCAACTGGAGACCGTGAAGGGTGGCATATGCCGCCATCCGGTCCAGATTCAACGCCATCCGGTCGAGGTCAACGACCGGCACCGGCGTTTCGAGTTGTTCCAGGAACGTCGTCATGCCGCCTCCGCCATGGACCTACAATGCGAGCAATCCCGCATGTCAGCAAGCGCACGTGACTGGACACCCATTACTCTGCCCGATGTGCCACCGCCTGCAGGAGCCTACTCTCCCGGTGTCCGTGCCGGCAACCTGCTCTTTGTATCGGGGCAGACGCCGCGCGACCCGGCCACCGGCCAGATCGTGGGGGACGACATCGAGTCGCAGACCCGGGTGACGTTGGAGAACGTGGCGCGCATTGTGACGCTGGCCGGTGCGACCATGGCGCAGTTGGTCAGCGTCACGGTCTATCTCGCCGACGAGGACGACTGGGGGCGCTTCAACGAGGTGTACAAGTCGGTCATGTCACCACCCTATCCCACGCGCGCCGTCGTTGGTGCGCAGCTGCGGGGAATTCTCGTGGAAATTTCCGCCGTCGCGTACATCCCATGAGTGACGCCGAGCGTACCGGCCTGCACATCCGCGAACGCACCACGACGCGCACCGCACGCTATGTGGTGCTGGGCGCGGCGCCCGCGCAGGCGCGACGGGTGTGGTTTGTCCTGCACGGGTATGGCATGCTGGCCGCGCGTTTTGTCCGGCCATTTGACGGGATCATCCCGCCAGATACCTGCATCGTGGCCCCCGAGGCGCTGTCGCGATTCTATCTGGAATCGCCGCGCGCCGACGGCGGCCACCAGCAACGCGTCGGGGCAGCGTGGCTCACGCGCGAATCACGTGAGACCGAGATTGCCGATGCGCATGCCTGGCTGACTCGCGTGTACGACGAGGTCATGTCGGAGGCGCAGGCAGATGGCGCACCTGCTCCGCAGGTGGCGATTCTGGCGTTCTCGCAAGGCGTGGCGACGGCGATGCGATGGGTGGCCTCGGCGCAGGTGCATCCGACATGGTTTGTGGCCTGGGCCGGTGGGCTGGCGCACGACGTCGATCGTGAGGGATTTGTATCGGCGATGCGCGACGGAGAGATCGTCATGGTGACCGGGACTGCGGATCACTTTGCAACGGACGCGGCGCGTGACGCCGCGCAGTCTGCGCTGCAATCCATCGGCCTCGAACCGCGCATTCTTTCCTTCTCGGGCGGTCATCATCTTGACGCCTCGCTGCTGCAATCGATGCTGGAGTCGTTTGGCACACCGGGCCACGGCACACCGGGCCACGGCACACCGGGCCACGGCACACCGGGCCACGGCACACCGGGCCACGGCACACAACCGTGAGCACGGCGCTGCCCTCGGCGGTATTGCTACATGGGGGAACGCCGGCCAGACGCGCCGCGCTCTCGGCGGCGCTGCGTGCCACGTTTCAGGAGGACATCCGCATCCGGCTGTCCTCACGCGCCGCCGAGGCGGCGAAATGCCTTGCCGATCCCGCCGTTCGCGCGGTCTTCCTGCTCGACGCACCAGACGATGGCGAGGCAGTGCGGCAGGCGGCGTCCGCGCGTGGCCTTGCTCCGCGCGTCTACGACATCGAGCCGCGCGATCAGGCTGATGTCATCGTGCCACTCATACGCGCGTCGGCAGCTGACGCGCGTTAGTGGTCACCCTTGAGACGCCGCAGATCCCGCCGCTCACGCTTGCCCGGGCGGCTGTCGCCATAGGCGAACGCGGTCGGCATGGACTTGAGTTGCAGATGGATCGCGTCACGACGGGCGCGGCTGTCGGCGGTCTCTTCGTACAATTGCTGCGCGATCTGCGCCGATCCGCGACGGTGCGCAATGTCGCGCACCTCCAGATGCCACTCATAGGGTCCGTCGCGCAGCCGAAGCCGATCGCCAACCTGGATCAGCTTCGCGCGTTTGGCTCGATCGCCGTTGACATCGACCTTGCCGCCGTCCAGCGCCTCCGCAGCGAGCGCACGCGTCTTGAAAAAACGTGCGGCCCACAGCCACTTGTCGAGTCGCACCTTGCCGGCCGGTGCATCGTTGTCTTCATCGTCGTCTGGCGGACCGGGCCGTCCTCGGCGACTCATGCGACGCGGCCTCCCGATGGCGCGTCGTCGTCGGTCGCGACGTCCAGGTCGTCGTCATCCACATCGTCGTCGTCCACGTCTTCGTCGCCCACGTCATCATCGTCCACGTTGTGCTCGTCGTCGGCGAGGTCGTCGTGGAGGGCGCCGTCCTCGGCGATCTGCAGAACGGCGTGTTGACGCTCGACTGACGCGACCTCACGAATGCGCGTGGCCGCGCCAACGTAGACGGCGCGCACCGGCGGCACGTTCGCGGCCGCTGCCCGCTGTTCCAGCAGCGGAACCAGCGCCGACAGTGCGTCCAGCATCTCATTCACCGCTGCGCCGGCGGGCAGGGCCTCGATCATGGCAAACACGTCCTCGCACGCACTGGCCATCTGCAGCGACGTGTTGGCATCCGGGCCAGGTTGCGCTGGCCCACGGCGAAGTGCGGCGGCACGTTGACGCAGCGTGTCGGCATCGGCGCGGAAACGATCGAGGAGATAGTCGCGTGGAGTCATATCGGAGAACAGTCGAAGGGTCAGAGACTGGCGCTGATGCCCAGTTCATCGCGTGCGGCGCGCCATGCGGCCAGCCACGCTTCGGCGACCACGAGTGGCGCCATCCCCAAGCGCTGGCAGCGCGATCGCAGATCATCCCACCAGCCGTATTCCATCGTGTCGACGACGTCGACCAACATGCCCAACGGGCTGCGGCGATCGGTGAGCACGTCGGCGAGCACGGGCGGCAACTCCAGGCGGTCAGCCAACTGGGCAGACGGCGCGCCAAGGGCAAACTCTGCGACCGACAGCAACCCGCCGATCGCACGCGCCCGCGGATGCGGTGCGCCGTCCACGGCGGCCCCGAGTCGTTCCAGCAGGCGTGCGCGTCGCAGCGCGGTGAGGGCCAGCTCCGGGTCGTGTGCGGCGTCGGCGAGAAGTCGCGCGGTGACGGCGAGCAAGACTTCCATCACCGCGTCACGTCCAAGCACGTTGAGCGCGTGTGACACCGACCGCGGACCGCGCACGCCGAGCGACGCCGAGCCGAGGGTTTTGAGCAACGCCGTTCCCAGGTGCGGATCGCTGTGCACGTACTTGTCGAACGCCGCATCGGCGGGCCGTCCGTCTGCGTAGCCGGACAACGTGCGCAGGGCACGCATCGCACTTTCCTCGGCGGCGTTATCGAGCGGCGCGGAGGCCCCGCGTGTCAGTGGCCGGCCACTCACCAAAGGCACACCGGCATCGAGCACGCGGTGCCGCGTGGCGCGGTCGTTCACATTGCGCACAAGTGGCCGGAGCCCCGCATCGAGCAGCACGCGCACCCGACTCTCGAGCAGGGCCGGCGTGATGCGCAACGCATCGAGCACCAGCGTCGACCCGATCAGCGACGGCGGCAGTGGCGCACCGTCGGGAAATCCATGCAGGGCAAAATGCAGCCCGGCGCCAAGCAGACGTTCGACAACCCGCCGCGTGGCCGCGTCGTCGAGTGCGTCGGTGCTGAGGAGCCAGACGGCGTCGGTCGACGCGAACCGCGTGACGGCGCCATCGCGCAGCAGGCCCGGCGTCACGGGCACAACAAGACTGCGTCCGGTGAGACGTGTCAGTGTGCCTACCGATTCGAGCGTCCGGCGTGCTTCGGCGTCGAGGTCGGCGTCGGCGCCGCCGCTGCGATCGTACGCCGGACATGATGACACCGAGTATCCCACCACGCGCTCACGCCGATCACGGATGGGCAACAGTGTGGTCAGCACGCCGTCCATCGTCACGTGCTCACCTCAAAGCGCCACGTTGTCTGGTGCCGCAACATCCCGCTGCGCCATCACCGAGTTGAGATAGGCCGGATCGTGCGTCACGTCGGCGACCACAAACGGCGCGAGCCAGTCTGGCAGCGGTGCACTCTGCGCCTCCGAGGTGAGTTCCACTTCCGCCAGCACCAGGTCGCGGTCGAGAAACACGTCCACTTCCCACGTCAGCGCGCCATCGCGAATGACATGCCGGCGTTTGCGAATCCGTGCGTGCGCGGTCAGCGGCCAGAGCGCTTCGAACAGCGTCGCATCGGTGGCCTCCTCGATTTCGATGCGCGCACCCATCGGTCCCAGTTTGATGGTCCGCGTGCAGGTGCTGTGACCGTCGCTCGTCGTGGTGCGGCGCAACCGCTCGCGCAACTGCTCGCCAGGCAGCCAACCCTGATCGATACGCCACGATGGTGCCATCGCGGCAACGGGCGGAAGACCATGCAACAGATACTTTCGTTCGATCTCCATAGGGAGAACCGCACGCATCGCGGGCGGGATGCCGTCGTCGAGTCGCGCGCCGGAGCGATCGGTATCGGATGAGGTATCCTCGGATGCCGCGACCGTACGCGCTCCGGCGCCGATCTCGTGCAACGCGTGCACCGCCGCCTGCGCAACGTCCGCAACACGTTGGTGATTGTCGCACCAGTCGTGGTGAAACGCTTCGTAGTGTCCGAGCGCAATCGAGTGCAGTGCGGCAGCCAGCGCGCCGAAGTCCCTCAAGGACGCCAGCTCGGCCAGTAGCGTCGTGTCGCGCATTGCCCCAAGCATGTCCTGGCCGCTCGTTGCCAGTGCGTACCACTCGCCAATGGCCGGATGCACGCGTGCGAACGGGGCGAGCATTGCGCGCTGCCGCTTGAGTCGAATGCGACAGCGATGCAACACGTCCTGAGCGTCGACGCCGGTCACCAGGCCAAGATCGCGCTGCAGTGCCAGTGTACCGCGTTCGACACGGTCCGCCAGATGACGCGCGAATGTGACACGCACGCCGGACTGCCCGACCGTGTACGGCATCGCGAAGTGACTGAGCCGTTCGACCATCGCCTCGACGCGCGGATCGAGCTCGCGGGCAAAGACGCGCGTCACGAGCGCGCGGCCGTCGCCGGCTTCGTGCTCCAGCGCCTCGAGCATCGCGTCGGCCTCTGCGCGGGCAGCATCGGTCAAGGCGTGCCGCTCGACGTCCAGCCACTCGCGCTGGGCGTCACGGTCGCGAATGACATTGGTTGCCTTGCCGATCCGGCGCAGCACACGCCGACTGCGACGGTCGACCTCGACGCCGAGCGACTTCTCATGTTCGCGCAGCGTGGCACGCAGGCGACGCACAGCCACACGGGCGCGATGCAACGCCTCGGACGCGCTCCATTCGGGCGTCACCACATCGGCGCTCCGTTCAGCATCGTCGAGCGCGAGCGTCCACGCCTGTCGAGCTACGGTCAGGTCATGGAGCCAGTGGAGCGCCACGATGCGAGCGCCTTCGTGCGCCGACCGGGTCAATGCGGAGTCGAGCAGCGGCGCGAATGAGGAGAGCGGAACGGGCGCGGTGGGCGGGTCGGCGATCTGCGATGTCGGCATCACTGGTCGTCACTCGCATCCACGAACACGTCGGCCGACCCGTCCTCGTGGTACGTCACCGACACATTCCAGGGGCGACAACACACCGAACAGTCCTCGATATAATCCTGCTGCGCCCCCGATCCGGGATCGAGGGTAATCTCCACGGGCTCGCCACAGTATGGGCAATGCACCTGGCTCACCAGATCGGCGACGCCGTCGCCGAGTGGGAACTCGGCATCGAGCTCGTCGTCGGCCTGGTCGGGCGCGTCGTCTTCGAAGTACTCGTCCACCACGGGCTCCCCATCGCAGGCAGGTCGATCGGCGCGCACCGGGCCCGCCGTACCACCGCAATATGTAGCACTCGCAACAGGCGGCGCGGGGCCGGACGGGGAAATTGAAGGCGACGGGGCCGTGGCTGGGACGGGGGGTTCAATCCCGATGGAATGAGTCGTATATTCTGCAATTGCCTATCACAACACATGATACCAGCGGTGCAGTGAGTGTGAGTGATCGGTCAAAGTGACTGTAAACGTCTTGGAGCGACCGGCCGCGCTCATTCGTTTATCGGGCGCGGCGCTCAGGCTTGCCGCATCCGTGGTCATCCCGCAGACCTTATCGCATGCCATCACGTCAGGACATTGAGATTTCGTTGCTGGTTGCGGAGTCGCTGGGCGTCGAGCTGACGCCGGAGACGCGCACAATCATCGCGCGGCGCCGCGACGTGGGACCGTTGGCGGACCGCCTGCGGGCGGTCGGCGGCGCGATGGGCATTTCGTACCTTACGCGGACGCTCGACGCGGGTGGCGTGCGCGACGCGGTGCGGGCGCGCACCGCTCCGCTGTTGCTGCTGGCCGCCAACGACGACGTCATCATCACGGGCGTCGATCGCAGCGCCCAGGACGCAGCCGCCGTGCGGGTCGATGTCGCTGGCGTCGTGCATCCCATCGTGGGCGATACCGACACCGTGGCCCGGGCCATTGTCGGCCTGGTCGGTCCGACGGTAACGGCGCTGGCACCGCTGTCATTGGCCGCGCCGCAGGATCCGCTGCGCACGACGCTCGAGATGATGGTCGAGACGCGTTCGATGCCGGCAGCGCAGGCCCCGCGCAAAGAGCGCAATGTGTTTGCGCGCGTGGCCCAACTGCTGGCGCGTGACAAGCGCGACATCATCATTCTGTTCGCATTCGCGGCACTCGCCGGACTCTTTGCGCTGACGCTGCCACTCTCCGTTGGCGCCATCGTCCAGCTGGTGCAGGGCGGGCTGGTGCTGCAGCCGGTCGTGATTCTGATCGGCTACGTGGTGGTCGGCACCATGGCCAGCGGTGGCTTGCAGATCCTGCAACTGCAGGTGGTCGAACGCATCCAGCAGCGGGTGTTCGCGCGGTTGGCGCTCGAATTCACGTTTCGCGTTTCGCGCATTCAGTACGAAGTCGCCATGCAGGAAGATCTGCCGGAAACGATGAACCGGCTGTTCGAGGCGGTCAACATTCAGAAAAGTCTGTCCAAGTTCTTGCTCGACACCTCGACGGCCATGCTGACCGTGGTGGCCGGTCTCGTGCTGCTGACGTTCTATCACCCGTACTTCACGTTCTTCGGCGTGCTGTTGCTCGCCGTACTGGGCGGGATTCTGTGGTGGTCGGGACCGCGTGGACTCGAGTCGAGTCTCATGGAGTCCAAGTACAAGTACCGGGCCGTCCACTGGCTGGAGGAGCAGGCGCGCGCGTTCCACGCCTTCAAGTTTGCCGGCCGGTCACCGCTTGGCGTGCAGCGCATGGACGAGATTCTCACGAGTTACCTGGTGTACCGCGGCCAGCACTTTCAGGTGCTCAAGCAACAGACGATCGCCATCGTCATCTTCCGCACACTGGTTGTCGGCGGCTTTCTGATCCTCGGCACGCAACTGGTCATCGACCGACAGATCTCGCTCGGACAGTTCGTCGCCTCCGAGTTGATCATCGTGACCGTGCTGGCCGGCGTTGAGAAGCTCATCCTGAGCATGAGCACGATCTACGATATCCTCACGTCGGCCGAGAAGGCCGGACACGTGTCCGACCTTCCGCTTGATGACAGTGGCGGAACGGCGCTCCCGCAGTCGCCCATCGGCATGTCGCTTGAACTGCGCAACGTCACCTATCGGTACCATCCAGGTGCTCGCGCCGTTCTGCGCAACGCCACGGCGGCCGTGCGGCCGGGTGAACGGGTGGGCATCACCGGCTACGAAGGGGCTGGCCGGACGACGCTGCTCAAACTGATGTCAGGGTTGCTTGGCGAGCACGAAGGCACGCTCCTGTTTGACGGACAGCCGCTGCGCACGCTCGATCGCACCGTGCTGCGTGAGCAGATCGGTCAGTACATGTCGTCATCCGATCTGTTCGATGGGACGATTGCGGAAAACGTCGCGGTCGGGCGACCCGGCATCGATCTCGACGCCGTCCAGCGTGCCATTGCTGCGGTGGGGCTCACGCGCGAGATCCAGGACCTGCCCAACGGCGTCGACACGCCGATTACGCACGGCGGCAAGCGGTTGCCGCACGATACGGCGATCAAGTTGCTCTTTGCGCAGGCGATCGCCGGTGCGCCGCGTCTGCTGGTGATCGACGATCTCTTTCAGAACCTGCAGGGCGACGATCGCCGGCGTCTGGTTGATCTTGTCAACGATCGGTCGCGGGATTGGACCGTCCTCGTGGTCTCACACGATCCCGC
>Ga0075163_10002273_pt1 | contig 25923 bp, 35 predicted proteins | sample JI1023141ADNA_FD_71478 | JGI IMG/M metagenome (GOLD analysis project Ga0075163, IMG submission 71478) | Wastewater effluent complex algal communities from Wisconsin, to seasonally profile nutrient transformation and Carbon sequestration -... | ecosystem: Engineered > WWTP > Effluent > Algae...
CAAGCAGCGCCGCGCGCCAGTCAAGGCTGGTCAGCACCGGCAAGGACAGATTGAGCGGGCCCCAGCTGACCATGGCCGATTGTCCGAACAGCAAATGCACCGCAAACCACAAGGCCAGACTTCCAATCACCCCCACGATTGACGCTGTAATGGCAGCCAGCGCGCCTTTGAGGTTTTGGGCATGTTCCAACCGCTCCATCCATGGCGCCAGCGTAAAGATCCACAAGAAGCAGGGCACGAAGGTTACCCAAGTGGTCAGCGCCGCACCGATCAATCCAGCGACCAGCGGCGTGAACGGTTCTGGCGCACGGAAGGCGGCGACATAGCCGACGAATTGCGTGACCATGATCAGCGGCCCTGGCGTGGTTTCGGCAAGGCCCAGCCCATCGGCCATTTCCCCGGCGCTGAGCCAGCCGAAATCCTGCACGGCGGTCTGTGCCATGTAGGCCAGCACGGCATAGGCTCCGCCAAAGGTCACCACCGCCAATTGTGAGAAGAACGCGCCGATCTTCCAAAGTACGTGGTCCGGTCCGAGCAGCAGCAATACCGCAGCCATAGGTGCCGCCCATAGCGCTCCGGCGACCGCGATCGTGCGCAGGCTTCGGCCCCAGGGGCGCGGGGAGCTGGGCGGGGCGGCGGTGTTGGGTTTCAGTGCGAGCCAATCGGGGCGCAGCGCGGCGGTGATCGCTCCGACGATGCCTGCGCCAAGCACCACCAGCGGGAAGGGTAGCGCGAAGGCTGCCAGCGCAATGAAGGCCGCGGCAGCAATCCCGCGCTTGAACGGCGTGCCCAGCGTTCGCCTGGCGATCCGCAACAGCGCCTGCACGATGATCGCCAGCACCGCCGCCTTGATCCCCAGAAACAGCGACGCGAACCAATCAAGCCGGGCGGCGTAGCCATAGAGAACCGAGAGCGCGAGGATCACCAGCGCGCCAGGAATGACAAACAGCAATCCGGCGACCAGGCCGCCCCGGACTCCGTGCAGCTTCCACCCGATCCATGTCGCCAGCTGCTGCGCCTCTGGCCCCGGCAACAGGTGGCAGAAATTGAGCGCGGTGAGGTATTGCTCCTCATCAATCCAGCCGCGTTCCTCCACGAATTCGCGGTGCATCAGCGCGATCTGCCCCGCAGGACCGCCAAAACTGAGGCAGCCGATCCGCGCGGAAACGCGGACCAGTTCGGCAAAGGTGGGGGAGGCGTCCATGGCGCATCTCATGAGCGCGAGATGACGCGAAGGCAATCGGCAGATGCCCCGCCCGGTTGGGGCCGGACGGGGCTCTGACCGATCCCGCAGTCCTCAATCCCGCGGGATCTGCCAGGTAACGGAGCCGGAAAAGCTGCCCGCCACCCGTGCGCCGGTCTGGTCGCTGGCGGGCTCAAACCGGGCGCGGTTGCTGACCCGGTCGCAAGCCGCCTTGTCGAGCCCCGGCCAGCCGCTTGATGCGGTAACGGCGCAATGGGTTACCCGTCCGGCGGTGTCGATGCTCAGGCGATAACGTGTGGTGCCTTGATGCTCGGCGCGCAGATCGTGGGTCGGGTAGTCATTGGTGGTGACCCATTGCTGCCACAGGCCCTTGGGCGCGGCAGCCTTCGGCTTGAACAGCGGGGGCGGGGAGGTGCTGGGTTCAGGCACCGGGAACTTCGCTTCTCCGACCGCCTCGGTCCCGTCATTGCCGGATTCGAGGACCAGCTCAGGCAGGGCGGTATCGCCGGGGGCAGGGGGCAGCTTGATAAGGGTATCGGGCCGGTCGATCACGCTCGGGTCCTTGCGCACGGAGTCCCTGGCCTCGGGCGGAGGCGGGTCTTTTGGCTTGGGCAGGGGGATGTTGGTCGCCTCGAACCCGCGATCGCGGGCCGGCGTGATCGTGGTGGCGAGGCCGGTGATCAGTGCCAGCGCAAGGCCGGCTTCGATCGCCAGCACGGCAGCTCCGGTTCCCAGTGTGCGGCTGGCGCCCGCAGTATCGGTATAGGCCATGGCATCCTCTCCTTGTGGTGGGATCGCCCGGTGGCCGGTTTGCCCGAGTCGCACCGGAGCGACGGGTAATGAATGTCATAGTATAACATGACTGGCGCGAGTCAAGTCCATTCCGTAGCGTCAACCGCGCGGCGCTGGCCATGTGTTCGGGCGGTGTTAGGGTGGGTGTATTGCCAGCCACGCGCGGAGGCGATTGGCGCACCAAGGAGAGAAACCCCAATGATCACCTTCTACGATTGCACGCCCGCCCCCAGTCCGCGCCGCGCCCGGATCGTTCTGGCTGAAAAGGGCATCCCCTACACGGTCAAGATCGTCGACCTGTCGAAGGCCGAGCAGCTCACCCCCGAATTCCGCGCGATCAATCCAGCCTGCACGGTGCCTGCGCTGGTGCTGGAGGATGGCGCCGTGCTGACCGACAACGCCGGGATCGCCGTGTGGGCCGAAGCCGCCTATCCCGATCCGCCGCTGCTCGGCCGCACCCCGCTGGAAAAAGCTGCGATCGCCAGCTGGAACAGCAAGTTGGAGGGCGAATGCTTCATGGCCATCGCCGAAGTGCTGCGCAACACCGCCAAGGGAATGAAGGACCGCGCGCTGCCCGGTCCGCACAATTACGCTCAAATCCCCGAACTGGCCGAACGGGGCAGGGCGAGGCTGCTGCATTTCCTTGACCGGTTTGAAGCGCACATGGCGGGGCGCGATTGGGTGGCTACAGACAGCTTCTCGCTCGCCGACATCACCGCCGGGGTCGCGCTCGATTTCGCCGGCTGGGTCAAGGTGGATGTAAACGAAAGCCGTCCAGCAATTGCAGCATGGCGAGGGAAGCTGGCGGGGAGGGAGAGTTTCGCGCTCTAACCCCTGCGCTCGCCGCGGAGCAGGGCCATTTCCGGATCGAGCCACTCTGTCCGGCCATCGGGCAGCACCCGCATCAGCCCGGCGTCGATCGCCTCCTGGCGCTTTTCACCGATCCGCCGGTTGAGCTTTTCGATGAACCGCTCATTGGCCTCAAACCGCAGATCGCTCTGCCGCCGCTTCTCGGCCTCATACTCCACGCGCCACTGCTCGCGCTGCCGCTCATAGGCCGCCGTACCAGGGATCTGCGCCGATGGCTCCAGGCTCTTGTTGCCGGATTGGCCCCCGCTACTGTGCCCAAACCGATCCCCCCGGCGCTGGCTGAGCATAAAGCGGATGTGCCCGAAATTGTGCTTGCGATAGGTCCCCAGCAGCTTGCCACCCGAAGCAATCGGCAGCTCCTCCCCGCGCAGCGCCAGCTCCACCGCGCAATCCTCCAGCCGCAAGATCCCCCGATCAATCGCCGCCTCCCAAGCCGCCGAAAACCCCTCCGCCCCCGGCCGCGCCCGCAGCTTGTACAGCGCCTCCAACGAAGCCCCAATCTCCCGCGCCGCCTGCGTGACGATCCCGCTAGCGGCGAGCGCGGAAATGAAGGCCCGCTGGCGATCCGGCGTGATCGAATTGCTGCGCGGCCGGTCGTGGAGATAGGGCGCAAAGCCCAGCAGCGGATCGTCCGGATCAGGCGGCTCAGCGGTAAATGCCGTGCGGCTGGTGCGGCGAGATGGGCGGACTGAGTTGCAGGTCAGCGCGGCAGGGCCATCAGTTTTGTTAGACACGTTGGGAGAACCTCTGGGGCAAAATGTAGGAGTCGCCCCTCGGATGGAGGTTCCGGGTATCAGAACGGTGACGGTGTAGGAAAATGGTTTGTGCCAATTGGGCAAGATTAGTCGTTGTTGGCTTTGCCGCCGCCACTCCGTAAATGCTGTAGCGGGCCAAATAGCGATCGAACAATACATTCTTCAGACAGGTGGATGGCGAAACTCCAGATTTCGGAGGCTGACGCGAGCGAAGCTAAAACGCTTTTGAGGCAATCTGGCGCCCATTTGACATAAAATGATATTGGATGGTTGCAATTGGTCGGGTCCCCCGTCTCATCGTGTGCCTAACTCGCAACAACTCCGCGGGATTTACATTCAGGCACGAATCGGTAGGGGCGTTGTGTCAGCGAGCCGATTTGGAATTGGTGTTTCAATTTGGGGCGTGATTTGATCCATTTCGGATCAAATTTTACGGAGGTTGTGATGGCTGAAAACAACGGCGGTGGCACAACGATTAACGAGCCGCCGCTAAGCCCTGATGCCCCTGATAATCTTACTTCCCAAAACGTTAAGCCACTGCTTTTTCGGTTGCAGGAGCTATTAGAAGAACTCGATGGACTTGGCCTTCCGAAGGCTGCCGCTTACCTATCGATGGCCATTGATCAATTAGAAGCTGATTTCAAAACCGAAACAGATTGATTGATCTTACGGGGTTGGGATCGACTTCTTATCCTTGTATAGAGACACCGCGTTGCCGCTTACTGTGGAGCGGACTGGGGTCAATATAAGAGGCTTGAGAGATGTCGGATCGTTCTACGGTCGCGCTAGATGCCCTGTGGGATCCAGTGAGTGCGCAAATTGTGCTCGATTCCATCACAGACCGGCAACGCGCCGTGCTCAATCTTGTGCTTGAACATCGGACTTCGAAAGAGATTGCACGTGAACTTGAAATCGCTCCAAATACTGTAGACCAGCGGCTCAATGCCGTGCGAAACAAGCTTAACGCGCGCGATCGTGCCGAAACTGCAAGAATTTACGGATACTTACAGAACATATGTGGAGAATCCATATGTGGTTCGGCGGTGCTCGATTCCCATACCTTGCCGCAGTTATCTCAGGTTCAGGAAACGGCGATTTCCCCGGTTTTCATGCTTAATGACGCGGCGGTGGCTCATACAGGTGCCTTGCAGCTAGAAGAGTGGGAAAGCCTGGGAATGACCCGGGACCTGGGAGCCAGAGGGTTTGACAGCAAACTTGGGCGTTTGGGCATTATCGTTGCGATAGCAATTGGGGTGGCCGTTGTTGTGGCGACTATCCTATCGGTCATGAATGCACTGAACGCTCTGATTTGAAGGAAGATTTGGCTCCCGCCATCGTCATATCCGCCATGGGCGGCCTGGGAGCTCAAAAATGCAAAGCAATATCTTCACTATGCGCATCGTTCGAAGCCTTACTCAGTGCGAGGAAGGTGCTGATCGTTTGTTGGCCGATACTGCGGGCCTGCTATCTGAAATGGTTGCTGCACGCCTCGAAACTGATGCCGCCTTTGGTACTGGCCAACGTGCCCTCAGTCGCGTTGTAGAAGCACAAAAATCTGTGCTGGCAGCGCAGGCCGATCTGATGCGCGCCCACGCTGACCTTCTGAAGATCGGCCAAGAGCGAGGGGATATTTGGACAGGTGACTGCCCGCCAGCAAAGAATGAGCTTTCTGCCGCTGCCTAAGCCGACTTGCACTTTGCGCAAAGCCGATCCATCGATCTTTGATGTTTTCTGCTTACCTTACGCTCTTGGTTTTGATCCTTGGCCTCGCTTTTTGGAAGGGCGGGGCGCCGGAGCGGCTTTGCGCTGGTGTGATTTCTGCAATGTTCGCCATCCAGTTTGTGGGCCTACTGGCGACTGACAATCGGTATGATCAAATTGATCCGATCAGTCTGTCTGTCGATTTGTTAGGCCTGTCAGGAATGACGGCCATCGCACTTTTTGCGAACCGGATTTGGCCTTTATGGACATCAGCAATGCAGCTGTTGAGCTGCACATCTCATCTCGGAAGGGAAGTTTCCGGGAAAGTCGAACCGCTGGTCTATGCGGTACTGAAAACTGGACCAACTTTTGTAGTTCTGATCATACTTCTTTTGGGTACGCTTCTGCATTGGCGGAGGCAGCGGAAGTTCGCGCAGGATCCGAGTTGGATCGCCTCGTTTCGGCCGCCAGAATGGATGCCGCAGTCGCTGCGCACGTAGCGCGCCTGATATTGCATCTCGGTCAATTGCGTGAAGAGCGGCTACATCTGCTGCTCTTTGATCAATCGGGTAAGAAAATTTGCGAGCGAGCCATCGCCTGCGGATCAAAATCACAGATAGTGGGACGCTTTCGCCCTATCGTGTCCTGGGCGCTCCAGCGCAGTGCTCGAGGTTTACTTCTGGCGCACAATCATCCTTCGGGTAATTCGCAGCCTAGCGCGAGCGATGTCGACTTTACCCGCAATATTGCCTGGTTGTGCAAGCCACTTGAGATTGATTTGCTCGACCACGTTGTTGTCGCAGGACGCTCAGCTTTGAGCATGCGGCAGGCTGGTTACCTATGAGCAAAAACACTGAACTGCGACGTCTGGCCGAACGACTGATTCTGTTGTCAGATTCTGAGGGCCTCGAGGGCGCGCTGGTTGATCGGCATGATAGCCAATCAACCGACGCAGACCATTACGATGAAGCTGTTCTCGTGCAAGTTGCGCGTTCATTTTACAAAATAAGACGCAGGCGTTCACGGGTATTACCCGCCGATCTCTTCGCTGAACCAGCGTGGGATATGCTGCTTGATCTGTTTATCCAACGCTCAAATGGTCAACGAGTATCGGTAACCAGTCTCTGCTTCGCCTCAGGTGTTCCGCCTACGACTGCACTGCGTTGGATTTCCGGATTGATCGAAAGCGACTTGGTCGTCCGGGTTGAATCCGAGCAAGACCGACGCAAGGCTTTCATTGTTCTTACTGACCGAGGGTATCGGCAGATGCGCTCAATTCTAATTGAAGCGATTAGATATTTTCAGCCGCGCCATGAGCCATTCATGTTGAAATCTCGCATCAAATGAGTGGGCGGTCATTAATCACAACCCTGGAAAACCTGCCACCAAAGCGAGGAAGACTGCTTAGGATTCTCGAAACGTGGATCGTCACGCTATTGCTGGTGCCGGTTTGGTTTGTGGCAAAGTTCATTAAATGATGAACCCCGCCAACCCTTGACCCCACCCCCAAACCCACCTAAGGGCCGCCACTTCCGGGGCAACCTGGATTGAGCTGAACATTGCCGGTGCGCTGCGGAATTCGCGGTAATCCGTCAAAGTAACCCGGTCATTGTGCCTGGTGGAGCGTTTTCGGCTCGTGATTCGTCGGACGGGGCAGGGCCCCGTTGTTGGCGCATTCGCGGGTTCCGCATTCCTTCACCTTTTGCTGCAGCGGCCATTTGCAAGGTGAAGTCTTTAATGCCCACTATCAACCAGCTGATCCGCAAGGGTCGCGAGCCGCAGAAGGCCAAGTCGAAGGTTCCTGCGATGGAGCAGAACCCGCAGAAGCGCGGCGTTTGCACCCGCGTTTACACGACCACGCCGAAGAAGCCGAACTCGGCACTGCGTAAGGTCGCGAAGATCCGTCTGACCAACCAGCGCGAAGTCATTTCGTACATTCCGGGCGAAGGCCACAACCTGCAGGAACACAGCGTTGTGCTGATCCGCGGCGGGCGTGTCCGCGATCTTCCCGGTGTGCGTTATCACGTGCTGCGCGGCGTGCTGGATACCCAGGGCGTCAAGGACCGCAAGAAGAGCCGCTCGAAGTACGGCGCCAAGCGTCCGAAGTGACCTGACGGCCTAGGGCGTCTGGTCATCCTGAACTCGTTTCAGGATCCATGGTGCCGCAAGCCCAGGTTTTGGAATTCACACGGCTGAGCCAACCGCCTGATAGACCCTGAAACGAGTTCAGGGTGACAAGGTGGGGATAGGCAAGCCGGGTTGATGAAAAGGAATATGTGACATGTCACGTCGTCGTCGTCCCGAAAAGCGGGTTATTCTGCCTGATCCCAAGTTCAAGGATCAGACCCTGTCGAAGTTCATGAACAACCTCATGCTCGATGGTAAGAAGTCGGTTGCTGAAAGCATCGTTTACGGTGCGATGGAAACCATGGAAGCGCGGGCCAAGTCGGACCCGATCCAGCTGTTCCACGATGCGCTGACCAATGTGAAGCCGCAGATCGAAGTGCGTTCGCGCCGGGTCGGCGGGGCCACCTATCAGGTTCCGGTCGAAGTGCGTCCCGAACGCGCTCAGGCTCTGGCGATCCGCTGGTTGATCACCGCCGCGCGTAACCGCAGCGAAACCACGATGGCTGCGCGCCTCTCGGCCGAGCTGCTCGACGCTGCCAACAACCGTGGCAACGCGGTCAAGAAGCGTGAAGACACGCACCGTATGGCCGACGCCAACCGCGCGTTCAGCCACTACCGCTGGTAAGCACCGGGGCGCCTCCTTCGGGGGGCGTCACCGCGCTGTCACAGTTGTGAACCAAAGGACGGCGGCAATCCGGCCCCGTCCAGCGACTTAAGGAAATTCCCATGGCCCGCAGCCATCCGCTCTCGATGTATCGCAATATCGGTATTATGGCGCATATCGACGCCGGTAAGACCACGACGACCGAGCGCATTCTCTATTACACCGGCAAGTCCTACAAGATCGGCGAAGTCCATGACGGCGCCGCGACGATGGACTGGATGGAACAGGAACAAGAACGCGGCATCACGATCACCTCGGCTGCCACGACCTGCTTCTGGAACGATCACCGGATCAACATCATCGACACCCCCGGGCACGTCGACTTCACCATCGAAGTCGAACGCTCGCTGCGCGTGCTCGACGGCGCGGTGGCCTGCTTTGACGGCGTGGCCGGGGTTGAGCCCCAGTCCGAAACCGTTTGGCGCCAGGCCGACAAGTACGGTGTTCCGCGGATGTGCTTCATCAACAAGCTCGACCGCACCGGTGCTAACTTCAAATACTGCGTCCAGTCGATCATTGACCGGCTCGGCGCGAAGCCGGCTGTGCTCTACATTCCGATCGGGCTCGAAGCTGATCTGAAGGGGCTGGTCGATCTGGTTCACAACCGTGCGATCATCTGGAAGGACGAAGCGCTGGGCGCTGAATTCTTCTATGAAGACATCCCGGCGGATCTGGCTGACGAAGCAGCCGAATATCGCATGAACCTGATCGAGCTGGTCATCGACCAGGACGACGACGCGATGGAAGCCTACCTCGAAGGTAACGAGCCCAGCGTCGAAGTGCTGAAGGCCTGCATCCGCAAGGGCACGCTCAACCAGTCGTTCGTGCCGGTTTGCTGCGGCTCGGCGTTCAAGAACAAGGGCGTTCAGCCGCTGCTCGACGCCGTGGTCGATTACCTGCCTTCGCCGCTCGACATTCCTGACGTTCAGGGCGTGAAGATGGACAGCGACGAGAAAGACAGCCGTCCGCCGACCGATGACGCGCCGTTCAGCGCTCTGGCATTCAAGGTCATGAACGATCCTTTCGTTGGCTCGCTCACCTTCATCCGGATCTATTCGGGTACTCTCGTCAAGGGCACCTACCTGAACTCGGTCAAGGACAAGAAGGAAAAGGTCGGGCGTATGCTCGAAATGCACGCCAACGACCGTAAGGACGTTGACGAAGCTTTCGCGGGCGACATCATCGCACTGGCCGGCATGAAGGAAACCACCACCGGTGACACGCTCTGCGCCGAACGGTCACCGATCGTGCTCGAACGGATGGAATTCCCTGAGCCGGTGATCGAACTGTCGGTGGAGCCCAAGACCAAGGCTGACCAGGAAAAGATGGGCGTCGCGCTCAATCGCCTGTCTGCCGAAGATCCTTCGTTCCGCGTTTCGACCGATCACGAATCGGGCCAGACGATCATCAAGGGGATGGGCGAACTTCACCTCGACATCATCGTTGATCGGATGCGCCGCGAATTCAAGGTTGAGGCCAACGTCGGCGCGCCGCAGGTGGCTTACCGCGAATACCTCGGCAAGCCGGTGGACATTGACTACACTCACAAGAAACAGTCGGGCGGCACCGGTCAGTTTGGCCGCGTAAAGGTCAAGGTCACCCCGGGTGAGCGCGGTTCGGGCTTCGTCTTCAAGGATGAAATCAAGGGCGGTAACATTCCCAAGGAATATATCCCTGCGATTGAAAAGGGTTTCCGTGAAACTGCTGAATCCGGCAGCCTGATCGGCTTCCCGATTATCGACTTTGAAGTGCTGCTTTATGACGGCGCCTACCATGACGTCGACTCGTCCGCTCTGGCGTTCGAAATCGCCGGTCGCGGTGCAATGCGCGAAGTCGCGCAGAAGGCCGGGATCAAGCTGCTCGAGCCGATCATGAAGGTCGAAGTTGTGACCCCGGATGACTATCTGGGCGACGTCATCGGCGACATGAACAGCCGTCGTGGTCAGATTCAGGGCACCGACACTCGCGGAAACGCTCAGGCTGTTGAAGCGATGGTGCCGCTGGCAAACATGTTCGGCTACGTGAACCAGCTGCGCTCGTTCACCCAGGGCCGGGCGAATTACTCGATGTTTTTCTCGCACTACGACGAGGTCCCGGCGAATGTCGCGACCGAGATCAAGGAGAAGCTTGCCTAACCGGCAAGATCAGACTAGGGGCGGCGCCTGATTCAGCGGGTGCCGCTATTTCCCGCAGACAACAATTCAAGCGAAGAAGAAGGTTTGAACAATGGCTAAGGCAAAATTTGAGCGGAACAAGCCGCACTGCAACATCGGCACCATCGGTCACGTTGACCATGGCAAGACCACGCTGACCGCAGCGATCACCAAGATCATGGCCGAAATCAACGGTGGTGTGGCTGTTGACTTCGCAAACATCGACAAGGCTCCCGAAGAGCGCGAGCGTGGTATCACCATCTCGACCGCTCACGTTGAGTATGAAACCGCCGCGCGCCACTATGCGCACGTCGACTGCCCGGGCCACGCTGACTATGTGAAGAACATGATCACCGGTGCTGCGCAGATGGACGGCGCCATCCTGGTGGTGAACGCTGCTGACGGCCCAATGCCGCAGACCCGTGAACACATCCTGCTCGCCCGTCAGGTCGGCGTGCCGGCTCTGGTCGTGTACATGAACAAGGTTGATCAGGTCGACGACGCTGAAATCCTTGAGCTGGTCGAACTCGAAATCCGCGAGCTGCTGAGCTCGTATGGCTTCGACGGCGACGCCATTCCGGTTATCCCGGGTTCGGCTCTGGCCGCGCTCGAAGGTCGCGATGACAACATCGGCAAGGAATCGATCATCGCCCTGATGAACGCTGTGGACACTGCCATCCCGCAGCCGCCGCGTCCGACCGACAAGCCGTTCCTGATGCCGGTGGAAGACGTGTTCTCGATCTCGGGTCGTGGTACGGTTGTGACCGGCCGCGTTGAAACCGGTATCGTCAAGGTCGGCGAAGAAGTTGAAGTTGTCGGCATCCGCGATACCCAGAAGACCGTCGTCACCGGCGTTGAAATGTTCCGCAAGCTGCTCGATCAGGGTGAAGCTGGCGACAACATCGGCGCGCTGGTTCGTGGTCTGAAGCGCGAAGACGTTGAGCGTGGTCAGGTTCTGGCCAAGCCCGGCACCGTTACGCCACACACCGAGTTCTCGGCAGAAGTCTACGTGCTTTCGAAGGACGAAGGTGGCCGTCACACGCCGTTCTTCGCCAACTATCGCCCGCAGTTCTACTTCCGCACGACCGACGTGACCGGCGAAGTGATCCTGCCTGAAGGCACCGAAATGGTGATGCCGGGCGACAACGTTTCGATCTCGATCAAGCTGATCGCACCGATCGCGATGGATGAAGGTCTGCGCTTCGCAATTCGCGAAGGCGGACGCACCGTCGGTTCGGGGGTTGTCAGCAAGATCACGAAGTAATATAGGCCCGCATCCGCCGGGGGATTCGTTCCCCCGGCGGTCGGATTTTTTGAGGGCCAAGTCGGCCCTCTTGGCTCTTTCTCATCGGTAGCAGGACACAATGGAAGCTCAGAATATCCGCATTCGCCTTAAGGCATTCGATCACCGCGTGCTCGACCAGGCGACCAGCGAAATCGCGGATACCGCCCGCCGTACTGGCGCGTTGATCCGGGGCCCCATTCCTCTGCCGACGAGAATTGAAAAATTCACCGTGAACCGCGGACCGCACATCGACAAGAAGTCGCGTGAGCAGTTCGAAGTTCGCACTTACAAGCGGTTGCTCGACATTGTGCAGCCCAACGCCACCACCGTGGACGCGCTGATGAAGCTCGATCTGGCCGCTGGCGTGAACGTCGAAATCAAGCTGGCTTAAAGCCAGTTGCTACCTTCTGGCCGCGGCCGGAACTTCGCGGGGGAAGCTCCGCGCGGACATAGGGATACCTCCGGCCAAGCCTTTCGAGGCACCTGGGTCGGGCTAGCGTCCCCCGTCTTGCAGCTCTCTTTGAGAGTTGCTTTCAGCCCGGACGGGGCTCGTTTCACATTTCGGGCTGAGCACGCCTTTGGGGATGGTCCTCATAGGCCTCTGTAGGAGACTGATCATGCGCACAGGCGTGATCGCCAAAAAGGTGGGGATGACTCGCCTTTTCCAGGAAGACGGTCGGCACGTGCCGGTTACCGTTCTGGCGCTGGAAAATTGCCAGGTGGTCTCGGTTCGCACCGCAGACCGTGACGGTTACGTCGCGGTTCAGCTGGGCGCCGGGGTGGCCAAGCAGAAGAACGTTGCCAAGCCGCAGCGTGAACACTTTGCCAAGGCTGAAGTTTCGCTGAAGGCAGAAGTTGTCGAATTCCGCGTCGCTGATGACGCATTGCTCGAAGTTGGTTCGACCATCGCCGCCTCGCACTTCGTGCCGGGTCAGCTGGTTGACGTTTCGGGCCATACCCAAGGTAAAGGCTTTGCCGGCGCCATGAAGCGTTGGGGCTTCGGAGGCATGCGCGCCACGCACGGCGTGTCGATCAGCCACCGTGCTCACGGCTCGACCGGTAACCGCCAGGATCCAGGCAAGGTCTTCAAGAACAAGAAGATGGCCGGCCACATGGGTGACCGTCAGCGGACTCAGCAAAACCTCGAAGTGGTTCGCGTCGATGACGAACGCGGCTTGATCTTCGTGCGTGGTTCGGTTCCGGGCGCTAAGAACAGCTGGATGACGGTCAAGGATTCGGTGAAGGTTTCGCGCCACGCCGAAGCGCCATACCCCGCCGGCCTCAAGGGCGCCGCCAATTCGAACGAAACCCCGGCTGCTGCCGATACGCCTGCGGAAGATACCGCAGCTGTCGAGCAGACCGATGGCCAGGAGGGCTAAGTCGTGAAGGTCAAGCTTTCCAACCTCGATGGCACCGCCGGCAAGGGCGACATCGAACTCAACGATGCGGTGTTCGGCCTTGAGCCGCGCGCTGACATTCTCCACCGCGTTGTCACCTGGCAGCTCGAAAATCGCCGCGGCATCGCCCGTGCGACCCGTGAACGGTCGGACGTTGCGCGCACCGGTAAGAAGTTCGGCAACCAGAAGGGCGGCGGTACGGCTCGTCACGGCGATCGTGCGGCTCCGGTGTTCATCGGCGGCGGTAAGGCTCACGGTGCACGTCGCCGCGAGTTTGACGTCTCGCTGAACAAGAAGATCCGTGCGCTCGGCCTGAAGATGGCGCTGTCGTCGAAGGCGCAGTCCAACCTAGTGGTCGTCGATACCCTTGATCTCAAGGATGCGAAGACCAAAGGCATTGCTGAACAGCTGGCCAAAGCCAACTGGGGCCGCAAGGTGCTGGTGATCGATGGTGAGCAGGTGAACGAGGGCTTCGCCCGCGCCACTGGCAACCTGGTCGGGGTCAACGTGCTCCCGGCGATTGGTGCCAACGTCTATGACATCCTGAAGCATGACACGCTGGTGCTGACGCGCGCTGCGGTCGAAAAGCTGGAGGCGCGTTTCAATGGCTAAGACCGCAATCGACACGCGTCACTATGACGTGATCGTAGCCCCTCACATCACCGAAAAGGCGACGTTGGCCAGTGAGCACAACGCCGTCGTCTTCAAGGTGGTGGACAGCGCAACCAAGCCGCAGATCAAAGCTGCGGTAGAGGCTCTGTTCGACGTGAAGGTGGTGAGCGTCAACACGCTGACCCAAAAGGGCAAGACCAAGCGCTGGAAGGGTCGTCCCTACAAGCGCTCCGACGTTAAGAAGGCGGTAGTTCGTCTGGCCGAAGGCCAGTCGATCGACGTCACCAGCGGGATCTGAGGCGCACCATGGCACTCAAGAACTATAACCCGACCAGCCCGGCGCGCCGCGCGCTTATTCTGGTCGACAAGTCGTCGCTGTGGAAGGGCAAGCCTGTCAAGGCGCTCACCGAAGGCAAGAACAAGACCGGCGGCCGTAACAACAAGGGCCACGTCACTTCGCGCGGGATCGCTGGCGGTCACAAGCAGAAGTACCGGTTCATCGATTTCAAGCGCCGCAAGTGGGATGCTCCCGCAACGGTTGAACGCCTGGAATACGATCCCAACCGGACTGCCTTCATCGCGCTCGTCAAGTATGCAGACGGTGAACAGGCCTACATCATCGCGCCGCAGCGTCTCGCCGTTGGCGATAGCGTTGTTGCCGGTGAAAAGACCGACGTGAAGCCGGGCAATGCAATGTTGCTCAGCACCATGCCGGTTGGCACGATCTGCCACAACGTGGAGATGAAGCCGGGCAAGGGCGGTCAGATCGCACGGAGCGCCGGGACTTACGTCCAGGTCGTTGGTCGTGACCGTGGGATGGTGATTGTTCGCCTTAACTCGGGTGAACAGCGTTACCTGCGCGGTGATTGCATGGGTACGGTTGGTGCGGTTTCGAACCCTGACAACCAGAACCAGAACTTCGGTAAGGCCGGGCGCACGCGCTGGCAGGGCCGTCGTCCGCTGACCCGCGGCGTCGCCAAGAACCCGGTCGATCACCCGCACGGCGGTGGTGAAGGCCGGACTTCGGGCGGTCGTCATCCGGTTACTCCGTGGGGCAAGCCGACCAAGGGCGCCCGCACCCGCAACAACAAGCAGACGGATAAGATGATCATCCGTTCGCGTCACGCCAAGAAGAAGAGGTAAGGCCCCATGGCACGTTCCGTCTGGAAAGGCCCCTTCGTCGACCTGCACCTGCTGAAGAAGGCAGAAGCTGCGCAGGATGGAGGCAACCGCACTGGTCCGATCAAGACCTGGTCGCGTCGTTCGACGATTTTGCCGCAGTTCGTTGGTCTGACGTTCAACGTCTACAACGGTCACAAGTTCATCCCCGTCTCGGTCAACGAAGACATGGTCGGTCACAAGCTTGGTGAATTTGCGCCCACGCGCACTTTCCCGGGCCACGCTGCCGACAAGAAGGGTAAGCGCTAATGGGCAAGGAAAAATCTCCGCGCCGGGTTGGTGAGAAAGAGGCTCTGTCGGTCGGAACCACGATCCGTGGTTCAGCTCAGAAGCTGAACCTCGTCGCTGCCCTGATCCGTGGTCGCAAGGTTGAAGACGCGATGAATATCCTGTCGTTCTCCACCAAGGCTATGGCCGTTGACGCCAAGAAGGTGCTCGCCTCGGCAATCGCCAATGCTGAAAACAACCATAACCTGGATGTTGATGCTCTGGTCGTTGCAGAAGCCAGCGTCGGCAAGTCGATCACCATGAAGCGCTTCCACACCCGCGGTCGCGGCAAGTCCACCCGCATCCTCAAGCCATTCAGCCGGCTGCGGATCGTGGTTCGCGAAGTTGAGGAGGCGTAAGTCATGGGTCATAAGTCCAATCCGATCGGCCTGCGCCTTCAAATCAACCGTACTTGGGACAGCCGTTGGTACGCCGAAGGCAAGAACTATGCGACGATGCTTGAGGAAGACCTCAAGATCCGCAAGTTTGTGCTGGAAACCGTTCCGCAGGCCGCTATCTCGAAGGTGGTTATCGAGCGCCCGGCTAAGGTTTGCCGCGTTTCGATCTATGCTGCTCGTCCCGGTGTGATCATCGGCAAGAAGGGCGCAGACATCGAAAAGCTGCGCCTGCAGCTCGCCAAGATCACCGACAGCGACGTCAAGCTGAACATCGTTGAAATCCGCAAGCCGGAAATCGATGCCAAGCTGGTTGCTCAGGGTATTGCCGATCAGCTCATCCGCCGCGTGGCTTTCCGCCGTGCGATGAAGCGGGCGATGCAGTCGGCCATGCGTCTGGGTGCTGAAGGCATTAAGGTCGTTTGCGGAGGCCGTCTCGGCGGGGCCGAAATCGCCCGCGTTGAACAGTACCGCGAAGGCCGCGTGCCGCTGCACACCCTGCGCGCCAACATCGACTATGCTGAAGCCGAGGCGCTGACCACCTATGGGATCATCGGCATCAAGGTTTGGGTCTTCAAGGGTGAAATCCTTGGTCATGACCCGATGGCCCAGGATCGCCTGATGATGGAAGCCCAGACCACTGGCGTCCGTCCGGCGCGCGAAGACCGCAGGAACTAAGTCATGCTGCAACCGAAAAAGCACAAATTCCGCAAGGCCTTCAAGGGCCGGATCAAGGGTGATGCCAAGGGCGGCACCGATCTGAACTTTGGTTCCTATGGCATGAAAGCCCTGGAGCCGGAGCGGATTACGGCGCGTCAGATCGAAGCGGCTCGCCGTGCGATCACCCGCCACATCAAGCGTCAGGGTCGGCTTTGGATCCGCATCTTCCCGGACGTGCCGGTTTCAAAGAAGCCTGCCGAAGTCCGTCAGGGTAAGGGCAAGGGTTCGGTCGAGTACTGGGCAGCTCGGGTTAAGCCCGGCCGGATCCTGTTCGAACTCGACGGTGTGGCCGGTCCGCTGGCAGCAGAGGCTTTCAGCCGCGCTGCGATGAAGCTGCCGATCAAAGTCAAGGTCGTCGCCCGTCTGGGTGACACCAGCCATCTGGGAGGCGAATAATGGTCAATGCAACCGACCTGCGCGTCAAGAGTGACGATCAGTTGGCCGGTGATCTGGCTGAACTGAAGCGTGAGGCATTCAACCTGCGTTTTCAGTCCGCCACCAACCAGCTCGAGCGTCCCGCCCGCATCAAGGAAGTGCGCCGCGATATCGCCCGGATCAAAACGTTGCAGGGCGAACGCGCCCGCGCAGCGAAGTAAGGAGTCCACGATGCCCAAGCGTATCCTGATCGGGACCGTGGTTTCCGACAAGACCGACAAGACCGTGGTCGTGAAGGTCGAACGCAAGGTGAAGCACCCGCTCTACGGGAAGATCATCCGGCGTTCGAAGAAGTATCACGCCCACGACGAAGACAACGCCTTCAAAACCGGCGAAACTGTGCGGATCGAAGAAACCCGCCCGATTTCGAAGCTCAAGACCTGGAAAGTGATCGAACGCGTCACTGCCAGCAAGGGCACCGCGGTCGAAGCCGACGTATAAATCGAACTTTGGAACTGCCGGACAGGTTTCGGCAAGCCAGTAAGAAGGAACCGGATCTATGATCCAGATGCAATCCCAGCTTGAGGTCGCTGACAACAGCGGTGCCAAGCGCGTCCAGTGCATCAAGGTGCTGGGCGGATCGAAGCGCCGGGTGGCCGGTGTGGGCGATGTCATCGTTGTTTCGGTGAAGGAAGCTCAGCCGCGCACCAAGGTGAAGAAGGGCGACGTCCACCGCGCGGTGATCGTTCGTACCCGCAAGGAAGTGCGCCGCACCGACGGCAGCGTGATCCGTTTCGACAGCAACGCTGCCGTGCTGATCAACAAGAACGCTGAACCGATCGGAACGCGTATCTTTGGCCCAGTGGTCCGCGAACTGCGTGGCCGCGGCTACATGAAGATCATCTCGCTTGCTCCGGAGGTGCTGTGATGGCTGCCGCAAAGATCAAGAAGGGCGATAACGTCGTCGTCCGCTCGGGCAAGGACAAGGGCCGCACCGGCACTGTTCTGCAGGTCCTGCCGAAAGACGGCAAGGTGCTGGTCCAGGGCGTCAACGTCGCTGCCCGTCACCGCAAGCCGAGCCAGGCGAACCCGCAAGGCGGGATTGACCGCCGCGAGGCACCGATGGCGATTTCCAAGGTTGGTTTTGCCGACCCCAAGACCGGCAAGGCAACCCGCGTTCGCTTCGAAACGTCCAAGGACGGCAAGAAGGTTCGCGTGGCTGTGAAGTCCGGGGAGAAAATCGATGGCTGAGAAGTATGTGCCCCGGATGAAGCAGCGTTTCGACGCTGAGATCGTCAAGGCGATGACCGAAAAGTTCGGTTACAAGAACCACATGGAAGTCCCCAAGATCGAGAAGATCACGATCAATATGGGCGTTGGTGAAGGTAGCCAGGACAAGAAGAAGGTTACGATTGCCGCCGAAGAAATGGCGCTGATCGCTGGCCAGAAGCCGGTCATCACCAAGGCCAAGAAGTCGATCGCCCAGTTCAAGCTTCGCGAAGGCATGCCGATCGGATGCAAGGTTACCCTTCGCCGTGAACGCATGTATGAATTTCTGGACCGGCTGATCACCGTTGCCATGCCCCGCATCCGCGATTTCCGCGGCGTGAACCCTAAGTCGTTTGACGGCCGCGGGAACTACGCGATGGGCCTGAAAGAGCAGATCATCTTCCCAGAGATCAGCTACGATCAGATCGAAAAGGTGCGTGGGATGGACATTATCGTCACCACCACTGCCAAGACCGACGACGAAGCACGCGAATTGCTGCGTCTGTTTGGTTTCCCGTTCCCGGCGGAAGCCGAAACCGCGCAAGCGGCCTGAGCTAGAGAAGAGAGCTTAAGTCCATGGCGAAACTGAGTTCCGTAAACAAGAACGAGCGGCGCAAGAAGCTCGTTAAGAAGTACGCGGCGAAATACGCGAAACTGAAGGCTGTCGCTGACGACAAGTCGCTCGATGATACTGAGCGTCTGATCGCCCGCCTCAAGCTGGCAGAAATTCCCCGTAACGGGAATCCCACTCGCGTGCGCAACCGCTGCGTCACCACCGGCCGCCCGCGCGGCTACTATCGCAAGTTCGGCCTTTGTCGGATCGAGCTGCGGGATAAGGGCAACAAAGGCCTTATCCCCGGCCTGACGAAGTCGAGCTGGTAAGGATCAAGCGATGGCAATGACCGATCCCCTGGGTGATATGCTCACCCGCATCCGCAATGGCCAGCGTGCGAAGAAGGACTCTGTCCTTTCGCCGGCTTCGAAGCTGCGTGCTCGCGTGCTCGAAGTTCTGCAGCGCGAAGGCTATATCCGTGGCTATGCAGAAGACGCCACCGGCGCTCATCCGCAGCTTCGGATTGAACTGAAATACTTTGAAGGCGAACCGGCGATCAAACATGTCGCCCGCGTCTCCAAGCCGGGCCGCCGCGTCTATTCGGGTTCGAAAGAACTGCCGGTAGTGCGCAATGGCCTTGGTATCACCATCGTCTCGACGCCGCGCGGTGTGCTTTCGGATGCCGAAGCGCGCGCTCAGAACGTCGGTGGCGAAGTGCTGGCGGAGGTGTTCTGATGAGCCGCATCGGTAAACGTCCGGTGTCGATCCCGAGCGGCGTCAGCGCCGAAATCGCGGATGGCACCCTCACCGTAAAGGGCCCGAAGGGGACCCTTTCGCTGAGCCTGCGCGATGAAATCAGCTATACCCTTGATGGCGATGCCATTCTGGTAAAGCCCGCTAACGACAGCAAGTCAGCTCGCGCCTTTTGGGGCATGCAGCGTACACTGGTCGATAATCTCGTTACCGGGGTTACGCAGGGCTACACCAAGGTGCTTGAAATCACCGGTGTTGGTTATCGTGCCAACGCTCAGGGCAAGAACCTGAAGCTCCAACTCGGTTACAGTCACGACGTCGATTTTTCGATCCCCGAGGGAATTGAGATCAAGACGCCGGACAACACGACGGTTGAGATTTCCGGGATCGACAAGCAGAAGGTCGGTCAGGTTGCCGCCGAGATCCGCCGCTGGCGCAAGCCCGAGCCTTACAAGGGCAAGGGGATCAAGTACCGCGGCGAGTACATCTTCCGCAAGGAAGGGAAGAAGAAGTAATGGCCAAGCTGTCCCTGTTCGAGCGCCGTCGTCGGCGCGTCCGCACCGCCCTCAAGGCGCATTCCGGTGGCCGTCCGCGGCTTTCGGTGCACCGCTCGGGCCGTCACATCTACGCCCAGATCATCGACGATGCTGCTGGTCGCACTGTGGTTGCCGCCAATTCGCTTGGCACCAAGGTTGGCGCCAATATCGATGCGGCAGTCGTGGTTGGCAAAGCCTTGGCTGAGGCAGCCAAGAAGGCTGGCGTGACCACCGTCGTGTTTGATCGCGGTGGCTTCCTGTTCCATGGCCGCGTTAAGGCGCTGGCCGATGCCGCCCGCGAAGGCGGGCTGGAGTTCTAAGATGGCTGATGAAGCAAACAACGAAGCCGGCGTCGTAACTGAAGCCGTAGCTGCTGAAGTCTCTGCCCCCACCGAAGGTGGTGATCGCGGTGGCCGTGGTCGTGGGCGTGGCGGCAATGACCGTAACGCTGGCGGCGATCGTGGTGGCCGTGGCCGTGGACGCGATGATCGTGGCCGGGGCCGTGGTGACAACGACGATGGTGGTGAAGAGCTGATCGAAAAGCTGGTTCACATCAACCGCGTCTCGAAGACCGTCAAGGGCGGTAAGCGCTTTGGCTTTGCCGCGTTAGTCGTGGTTGGCGATGGCAAGGGCCGGGTTGGCTTTGGTCACGGTAAGGCGCGCGAAGTGCCCGAAGCGATCACCAAGGCAACCGCTGCTGCCAAGAAGAAGATGATCCGCGTTGCACTCAAGGAAGGGCGCACGCTGCACCATGACGGCAAGGGCCACTTCGGCGCCGGCAAGGTCAATGTGCGTTCGGCTCCGGCCGGTACCGGGATCATCGCCGGCGGCCCGATGCGCGCTGTCTTTGAAAGCCTGGGCGTTGCAGACGTGGTGACCAAGTCGGTCGGCACCAGCAATCCCTACAACATGATCCGCGCTACTTTTGACGCACTGGGTGAACAGACTTCGCCGAAGTCGGTTGCACAGCGCCGCGGCAAGAAGGTTGCGGATCTGCTGGGTCGTGGCGGCGCGAGTGCGGTAGAGGCTCAGGCCGCTGCTGACGCGATTGTGGAGTAACAGATCATGGCGAAAATCAAGATCAAGCAGATCGGTTCACCGATCCGTCGTCCTTTTACCCAGAAGCAGATCCTGATCGGTCTGGGCCTGGGGAAGATGAACCGGGTTGTCGAGCTCGAAGACACCGCCGAAGTACGCGGTGCGATCGCCAAGCTGCCGCACATGGTGGCCGTGGTCGACTGATCGCAGTTTGCTGCAAGCAATTCAAAGGGCTCCGGAGCAATCCGGGGCCCTTTTGCTTTGCACCGCTTAGTGACAGTCACCCCAGACCAGCACATGATCGGTCCGCAGCCGTTCGGGGGCGTCCACTGCTGCGGCAAGCCGGCAATGGGCAGTTACATAGGCTGAAACAGCCGCATAGGTTTCAGCATTGATCGGTCCATCGCGTGGCTCGCGCATCATCACAACCACGCCAGGGCGCTTTGCCATTACGCGCTGTACTTCGGCGAGCGTGTCCAAGTGGCTGACGTTGCGTTCGATCCGGTGATACATGTGCGCGGGGAACGCGAGCGGGGACGGGAAGGGCTGCGCGGTCAGGGTGTAAAGCATCGGCGGACCTTCATAGACCAGCAAGCCCCGTGAGGCACCGTTCTGGCGGATGGCATTGGCAAGCTTTGCCATGGCGGCTTTGGAACGCGCGGTGTGCTCAAAATCTATCGGGGGGGCTTCCCGGTATGCTAGCAAGCAGACGGCCGCTGTAGCGGCAGGCCCGATCCACTTGCGCGTCAGAAACGCTCCGCCTGCTACGCATAGCGGGACCAGCAGCGGCAAGGCATAGTGCCGATGGAAATAGGGAAACGCCGCAAGCCCGACCAATGCGGCGCCTATCCATAGGGCGGTGAAGCGCCGGGCGTCGTTCTTGAGATCAAGCCAGCCGAATGCCGTCACCGCCAGCAGCGGTGCAAGACTGGCCAACATCAGTCGCAGGCGAATTTGCGCGGAATAGGCGTCCCAGCGCGCGGCGGATAGGTTGGCGCCGGTCATTGCCTGCCAGTATTCGCTCCAATGGCCGATCAGCGCGTAACTCGCCGCTATCAGGAGGGTCGGCGCAGCGCCGATCAGCGCCCAGAGGAAACCCTGCTTGAGCCATTGGGGGCGGGGCAGAGCTGATACTGCGTAGAGCCCCAGAAAGACGGCTTCAAATAGCGCGGTTGTCTTGATCGTGATGGCAATGCCGGCGCTGAGCATCGCCAGCGGGACGGCACCGGGGACCTTTCCGCTGCGTAAGGCTGGGGCCGAGCGGATTACGAGCCATGCTGCCAATGCGATGAACAGGTTATAGAAAACCGGGGTTTGTCCGCCGAAGCCCTGAAACGCACTGAGCAGAAACAGATAGGCGATCCCGGCACCCACGGCGCCCAGCCAATCGCTCCACAGCGCGACGATCCGTCCGACAATCCAAGCCGTCAGCGCCGCAAACAGCGCAGCCGCCAATTGGTAGGCGATTGGCGCGGTGGAAATCCCTGCGATCAGATAATAGAGCGCGAATAGCCCAAATGGCTTGCGATCCCACACGTCAACATAGGGCAGGGCGCCCTGATGCATCGCGTTGCCGGCGGCGAAATAGAATGCCTCGTCGATAAACAGGTTGGGGTCGCCGAAGGTATAGCTGCGCAGCGCAAGCGCCGCGCCGATCAGGATCAGCAGGTGAACCAGGCTATTACGAAAGAGGGACAACCGGCATTCCTGTGCTTGGAGGGTTCCAGCGCCATGAGCTTTGCCATGCCGCGGCGACAAAGCAAGGTGCGAAAGGGGGTGACATTGCGGCAATCTTCGCCTAAGCGCGCGCCTCCTATCAGCGCGTCTCAAAGCGAAAGCGAGTGCAACACATGAAACTGAATGATATCCGCGACAACCAAGGTGCCCGTAAATCCCGCATGCGCGTGGGCCGTGGCATTGGTTCGGGCAAGGGCAAGACCGCAGGCCGCGGCCAGAAGGGTGCCAAGGCACGCTCGGGCGTTTCCATCAACGGCTTCGAAGGCGGTCAGATGCCGCTCCACATGCGGATTCCGAAGCGCGGCTTCAACAACATCTTCGCCAAGGACTTCGCCGAAGTGAACCTCGGTCTGATCCAGAAGGCGATCGATGCGGGCAAGCTCGACGCCAAGGCTGTGGTCGATCACGCTGCGCTGAAGGCTGCTGGCCTGGCCCGTGGCGGTAAGGATGGCGTGCGTCTGCTCGGCAAGGGTGAACTGACCGCCAAGGTCAAGTTCTTCGTCCACGGCGTTTCGGCCGGGGCCAAGGCGGCAGTTGAAAAGGCTGGCGGTTCGGTCGAACTGCCCGAAGCCGGACCCAGCGAACACGAAAAGAAGACTGCGCGGCGCGAAGTCAACAAGGCTGCGAAAGCCGCCAAGTAAGCCGATCAACCAGATCCCCGCCCGAAAGTGGCGGGGATTTTGGCTTGGGGGGTTCGACTTCGCGTCCGGCTCCCTATATGGAGCCCGAAACTCCACGCGAGCGGGTCTGACAGACCAGCATTCAGACAAGGCATCCAGTTCCGATGGCATCACGCGCCGACAATATCGCGAGCAACATGAGCCTCGCCAACTTTTCCAAGGCGACCGAGCTTAAGAAGCGCATCTGGTTTACACTAGGCGCCCTGATCGTATTCCGGTTTCTGGCCTTTGTGCCGCTGCCGGGGATCAATCCGATCGCGCTGAAGCAGTTTCTGGATCGCAATGCCGGCGGCGTGCTGGACTTTTTCAACATGTTCTCGGGCGGTGCGCTTTCGCAGTACAGCCTGATCACTCTGGGGGTGATGCCCTATATCACGGCGTCAATCGTGGTGCAGCTGGCCTCATCGCTGCACCCATCGCTGGCCGCGCTCAAGAAAGAGGGCGAAAGCGGGCGGCGTAAGTTGAACCAGTATTCGCGCTATGGTGCGGTATTCCTGGCCTTGATCCAAGGCTATGCGGCGCTGCGTGCTGCCGAAGTTCAAGGCTTTGCGATCAATCCGGGGCCGCTGTTTTATGTTGCAGGCCTGATCTCGCTGGTTGGTGGAACGATGTTTCTGCTGTGGCTTGGCGAACAGATCACCAGCCGCGGGATCGGCAACGGGACGTCGCTGATCATCATGGCCGGGATCGTGGCGCAGTTGCCGACCTTCATTTCCAACCTGTTTGAAGGTGGCCGGACCGGATCGATTTCTGGCTTCCTGATCTTCGGGCTGATCGCCATGTTGGTGGGTCTGGTGCTGCTGATCTGTTTCATGGAGCGCGCCACACGGCGGTTGCTGATCCAGTATCCCAAGCGTGCCAGCCAAAACGGCATGATGCAGGCCGACCGCAGCCACTTGCCGCTGAAGCTCAATACCGCGGGGGTTATCCCGCCGATCTTTGCCAGCTCGCTGTTGCTGCTGCCGCTGACCATCACGCAGTTTGCGGGGAATTCGATTTCGCAGGATTCGGCCTGGGGTTCGTTTATCGTGTCGCTCAACCAGTATCTCGGGCACGGTAAACCGACCTATATGATCCTCTATGCCTTGGGCATCATGTTCTTCGCGTTCTTCTATACTGCGGTGGTGTTCAATCCTGAGGAAACCTCGGAAAACCTGAAGCGCAACGGCGGGTTCATTCCCGGCATACGCCCAGGAAAGAGCACCGCGACCTATCTGGATTATGTGCTGACCCGGATTACCGTGGTTGGGGCGCTTTACCTGACTTTCGTCTGTGTTGTGCCCGAATACGTTATCGCGCAAACCGGGGTCGGGGCATTGTTCCTTGGCGGCACCAGTTTGCTGATCGTGGTCAATGTCACCGTCGATACGATCACGCAGATTCAATCGCACCTGCTGGCGCACCAGTATGGCGATTTGATCAAGAAGGCGAAACTGAAGGGCCGGATGCGCTGATCGGGCGCGGCTCGGCGGGCAGCCTAGGCTAACAGACAATTCGGGGGAGTTGCCGTGAACATCATCCTGCTCGGACCACCGGGAGCCGGCAAGGGCACTCAGGCTCAGCGTCTCGTCGAAAAGTTCGGAATGCGCCAGCTGTCCACCGGCGATATGCTGCGTGCGGCGGTCAAGGCCGCGACACCAGTAGGTCTGCAGGCCAAGGCCGTGATGGAGCGCGGGGAGCTGGTCTCGGATGAGATCGTTTCGGCGCTGATCGGCGAAGAGCTGGACGCGATGGGGCCATCGGTGGGCGCAATCTTCGATGGCTATCCGCGCACCGCAGCGCAAGCTGAGTCGCTTGACAAGCTGCTGACCGAGCGGGGCCGGCACCTTGATCGGGTGATCGAACTTGAAGTCGATGAAGATGCGTTGGTTGAGCGCATTTGCGGCCGTTTTACCTGCGCTAATTGCGGCAAGGGCTATCACGACAAGTTTGAGCAGCCCAAGCTTCCCGGCACTTGCGACAAGTGCGGGTCGACTGAATTCAAGCGCCGCCCGGATGATAATGAGGAAACTGTGCGCACCCGGATGGGCGAGTATCGCGCAAAGACAGCGCCGATCCTGCCGATTTATGACGAACGCGGGATTGTTTCGCGGGTCAACGGCATGGCGGAAATCGATCATGTGACAGCCGCGATCGAACGGATTATGGCTGCCTAGCACGGCACGGCGGGATTCTCTCCCCTCGGCCAACCGAGGGGGAGAGATAGAAGTGATCAAAGCCAGGCTAGCTGCAGTCGCGTTGATGGCGCTTGTCGCCGCTCCCGTGTCGATGGCGCAGGCCGAAGTGGTGACGCAGTCGCCTGCCGGTTTCGTGATCAAGCTGTCCGCCGATACAACCGCAACCCAGAATGATGCCTGGAAGGCTCTGATCACCCCCAACAAGTGGTGGTCAGGCGAACACACCTATACCGGCGATGCGAGCAACCTTTGGCTCGACGCGCAAGCCACCGGCTGTTTTTGCGAGAAGCTACCGAAGCCCACTGATGCGCCTGCTGAGCAACGGATGGGAAGCGTTGAACACATGCACGTGGTCTATGCCGATCCACAGCGCGGGGTGCTGCGGATGGTCGGCGGGCTGGGACCGTTGCAGGGTGAAGCCTTGCATGGCACGCTGACGATCACACTCAAACCGATCGAGGTTGGAACCCGGATCGAGTGGGACTATGTGGTCGGCGGCTATATGAGGATGGACCCTGAACAGATTGCGCCGCTCGTTGACAAGGTCATGGGTGAACAACTGACACGGCTTGTGGGATGGCTAGCCCCAATCGAGGTGGATTCGAAGCCGCCACGCATTTGAACCCCGCTTGCAGTATTCCGCACCGTCAGGCCGTTGACATGGCAAGCGAATCGCCCTAAGCG
>Ga0075163_10002274_pt1 | contig 25922 bp, 34 predicted proteins | sample JI1023141ADNA_FD_71478 | JGI IMG/M metagenome (GOLD analysis project Ga0075163, IMG submission 71478) | Wastewater effluent complex algal communities from Wisconsin, to seasonally profile nutrient transformation and Carbon sequestration -... | ecosystem: Engineered > WWTP > Effluent > Algae...
TCGATCGAGGCGATCGGCACAACCCGGCGCGGCATCGGACCGGCGTACGCCGACAAGATCCAGCGTTCTAATGCGATTCGAGTCGGTGACTTGCTGAAGCCCGAACTGCTGCGGGAGCGGCTGAACCTCGCCTGCGTGGCCAAGGGACCCATGCTCGGCGCGATGACTGGGCAGCCGCACACGCTCGATGCCAAAGCACTGTTCGAGCACGCCACTCGGGTCGGCGAGCGTCTGCGCCCGATGATCCGCGACACGACACACCTGCTCCACGAACTGTTGGAGAGCGGCAAGAAGATCCTGTTCGAAGGCGCCAACGGCACGCTCCTCGATGTCGATCATGGGACATATCCATTCGTCACCAGTTCCAGCACGGGCACCGCGGGCATTGGCGTTGGGGCAGGCGTGCCGCTGACGAAGGTGTCGACCATCATCGGCGTCATGAAGGCGTATTCGACCCGCGTCGGCTCTGGGCCGATGCCTACCGAACTGCACGATGCGACGGCGGACCGCATCCGGACGCGCGGGCGCGAGTTTGGCACGACCACGGGCCGCCCGCGCCGGGTCGGGTGGCTGGACCTGGTGGCAGTGCGCTACGCCGTGCGGATCAACGGGTTGACGACGGTTGCGATGACCCTCTTCGATGTGCTGTCGGGGTTCGATGAGGTCAAGGTGTGCACCGCGTATCGGACGAAGAGCGGGACCAGCGACGTGTTTACTCCAGATGCTGACGACCTGTCGAAGGTCGAGCCGGTCTGGACCGCGCTGCCCGGCTTTGCGGAAGACATCTCGAAGGCCAAGCGCCTTTCGGACCTGCCCGCGAACGCACGCAAGTACGTGGATTTCGTGCAGGAGCGCATCGGCGTGCCGGTCGGAATCGTGAGTGTGGGTCCGGACCGCGAACAAACCATCCGGGTTGGTGCGTAAGCACCCCGCCGCGATCTGCGTGCCTCGTGGGAGATCTGGACAAATGAGCGAGACAGTGCGCGACTTCAGGAGTGACCCGTCGGCGATCGCCGCCGAAGCGAAGTTGCGCCAACGAATCGCCACTGCTCGCCCGCTCGAACTGATCCCCGACGTGCACCCGGAGCGCATCCCGCGACACGTCGCGGTCATCATGGATGGAAACGGGCGATGGGCGCAGCAACGGGGTTTTCCTCGCGTGTTCGGGCATCGCAACGGCGCGATGGCCGCCCGCGAGGTTGTCGTCCAGGCGGGAAATCTCGGCATCGAGTGCCTCACGCTCTATTCGTTCTCGCTCGAGAACTGGAAACGCCCCAAGGACGAAGTTGACGCGCTGATGGACTTGTGCGCGATGTACCTCGAGGGGGAGCGAGAGCATCTGAAGCGTGAGCAAGTTCGATTCAAGATCGTCGGCCGCCGCGCGGGTCTGCCCTCGCATGTTGTCGATGCGATGGACAAGATCGAAGAAACAACCAAGGACTGCACCGGATGCACCCTGTGCCTCGCATTCAACTATGGCTCCCGCGCCGAAATCACCGACGCGACTCGAGCGATCGCGGAAAAGGTCAAGCGGGGCGAACTCTCTCCTGATGAGATCGATGAAGACATGTTCGAGCAGCACCTGTACACCAGGGGATTACCCGATCCCGACCTGCTCATCCGCACCGCGGGCGAACGGCGCGTGAGCAACTACTTGTTGTGGCAGATCAGTTACGCTGAGATTCACGTGACCGATGCGCTGTGGCCCGATTTCGGGGCCAAGGACCTGCACGACGCGGTGCGAGACTTCGCGTCGCGCGATCGGCGTTTCGGCGGGGTCCGCCGCGAAGCACTCGCCACGAGCACGGAGGCCTGAGCCCTTTATGTGGAAACGCCTGACCTTCGGCCCGCTCATGATCGCCGCCCTCATCGGGCTGGTGTGGCTCGATTCATACCTCGCAGGCAAGGCGCTCCCGACACCCGTGCTTGGGATGGGCAACGTGCCTCCCGGGTCGATGGTGTTCCTCATTTGCCTCGCTCTGGGTCCACTTGGTGCCAAGGAACTCGCTGCGGTGATTGTCGCCAAGGGTGCCAAGGCCTCAACCGTGCTCTTGACGTTTGCGTCCTGGGCCGGCCTCTGTGTGTCGTTTCTGGTTCCCGACGCACGTCACGCGATCGATGCTGTGGCGATCGTGGGTTCTGCGGCCGTCCTGGTGCTGTTCGCGTCGTTGCTGGTGTACTCGAAAGGGCAGAACACCAAGGGCGTGGTTCTCGCGGCGGGAGCGTCGCTATTGGCCTTTGTGTATCTCGGCATCATGCTTGGCTTTGTGCTTGCGATACGCCGCGAGCACTCCGTTTGGATACTTCTGTGGATCCTGCTCGTCGTGAAAGCGTGCGACACGGGCGCGTATTTCACGGGCAGGGCAATCGGCAAGCACAAACTCATCCTGTGGCTCAGCCCCGGCAAGACCTGGGAGGGGCTTTTCGGCGGGATCGCCCTGTCGTGTGCGGCTTCGGTCGGCGGGGCGCGCCTGCTCACCATGTGGGCCGGCGAATCAATGCCCGGCACGCTGCCCCTCATTGTCGCGGGGGTGGTCTTCGCGGTGGTGGGGCAGGCTGGGGACCTGGTGATGAGTTTGTTCAAGCGTGACGCCGGATTGAAGGACTCGGGTTCGAGCATTCCGGGCTTTGGTGGGGTGCTGGACGTGCTTGATTCCCCACTTTTGGTCACCCCTTTGGCCTTCTGGTGGTTGAAATGGGCCCTGCCCGGCGCCTAGGAGCACGCTAGAATGAGGTGCGTTGCAATCGTCGGAGCCTTCGGCCGGAGTGTTCGATGACCGTCACGGAGAATCTCGTCAAGGTCTTTTTGGTGGACAAGCAGTTGCGGGGGCTCCAGTCCCGCCTGAAGGGAGCCGAGAGTTTCTTGGCCGATCAGGTCAAGCAACTTGGCTCTCTGGAGGGTCAGCAGAAGACCCTCGAGCAGTCGTACAAGACGACGATGGCGAAGGCCGCCGAAGCGGATGGAGAGACCAAGCGTCTTGACGCTCGCATGGCGACCCTCAAGACGCAGATGGACAGTGCTCAGACCAACAAGGAATACAAGGCGTTCCTCACTGAGATCAACACGATCAAGGCGGACCGCGATCGCGCCGAAGCGTCTGCCATCGAACTGATGCAGAAGGCCGACGAGTTCAAGAAGCAGATCGAATCGCTGGGCGGTCAGCGCGGCGAGCGTGAGAGCGTGAAGAAGGTCGCCGAAGGCGATCGCGAGAAACGCTTCACCGAGATCAAGGACCGCGTGGCGGAACTCGAAGCGCAGCGTGCGACGCTCGCCGAGGCGTTGACGTCTGATGTTGTGTCACTCTACAGCCGCCTGCTCCAGCAGCGGGGCGACGAGGCGATGGCCGCCGTTGAGATCAGCGACTTCAAGCGTGGCGAGTTCCACTGCGGGTCGTGCATGATCGCCCTGCCGGTCGATCACGTTGCTGGCCTGCTTTCCAGTGGCAAACTTACTCGGTGCGTGTCGTGCCAGTGCATCCTGTACCTTGACGAGGCGGCCCGCGATGCGGCCAAGCCCCAGGCAAAGGCTCCGAAGAAGTCTGCCAAGGGTGGCAAGGCGGACAAGGGCGAGAAGGCCAACGCCTCGCTCTGAGTTAGGTCGCTGGGGTCGCTGGTTTCTGAGTTCTGGAATGAAGGTGACCAACGCCGCGCGAGCGGCGTTTTTTATCGCGTGATTATCACGCCGTCATCGCTTGCGCCCTTGTCCAACGCGTCGGGATTGAACTTGATCTTGAGGTGATCGCACGCGGCCTTGGTCAGCGCACGCCCGCGGCGCGTTCGTGCGAGGAACCCGGTCTGCAGCAAGAACGGTTCGACAACGTCTTCGAGCGTGCCCGCATCTTCGTTCATCGTGGCGGCGACTGTCTCAAGGCCGACGGGGCCGCCGCTGTAGACATTGCCGATCGTTCGGAGATAGGACCGATCGAGTTCGTCGAGTCCGAGGTGATCGACGCCTTCGAGTTTCAAGGCATCATCCACGACGGCATTCGTGCACTCGCCTTTGGCCACGACCTGCGAGTAATCTCTGACACGCCGCAGGAGGCGATTGGCGATGCGGGGCGTGCCGCGGGAGCGACGAGCGAGGGACATAAGACCCGACTCGACGACGGCTTCCATGCCAAGCAAGGACGAACTCCGCCGAAGGATCGAGAGCAACTCACCTTCGGTGTAATAGCGAAGGTGGTGGCTCAGTCCGAAACGCGAACGCAGTGGCGATGAGAGCAACCCCGCCCGCGTGGTCGCGCCGACGAGCGTGAACGGCTTGCACTTGATCTGCACCGTGCGGGCGTTGAGCCCGCTGTCCACCGTGACCTCGATGCGGAAGTCCTCCATCGCGGGATAGATGAACTCTTCGACGGCGATGGGCAAGCGGTGGATCTCATCGATGAACAGCACATCCCCGGCAGAAAGGCGTGTCAACGCGGCGACGAGGTCCGTCCCTTTCGCGAGGATCGGCCCGCTGGTAACGTGGAGTTTGCTTCCCATTTCCTGGGCGATGATGTGGGCGAGCGTGGTCTTGCCAAGCCCGGGCGGGCCATGCAGGAGGAGGTGCTCGAGCGGATCCCCTCGCTCGCGTGCGGCACGGATGGCGATGCGCAGGCGTGTGAGCAGTTCATCCTGCCCGACGTACTCGTCGATGGACAATGGGCGCAGTGCCCAGTTGGCGCGTTCTTCGACGTCGCTGGTGGTGCTGGCGGAAATGACCCGATCTGTCGCCATGAAGTCCTTCTGTGCCGATGCGTGGAGCGTGCAAGTCGCTGCGCTCGCCGAACTACTTCTTGGAACTGACAGAGCCGACGGGCAAACCCTTGCTCGTCCAGAGTTTCAGCAACTCGTCGTAGGTCGTGGGTTCCATGATCACGCCCTTCGCAGTTTCCGTGCGGATGAGTTCGCCCTGATCCGAGTAGAGCGATGTCTGACTCACGTCCTCATCGCCGAAGCGGGTTTGGATGCGCCACTGCGAGGTGCTGCCATTCGGGCGATCCAGCGTGTCGCGGCGAAGGCGGATCTTCCGCACTTCAGCGACCCACGTGTAGTATGCATAATCCGCCTGCGCCTGCGACTTGATGAGCAGTTGAGGCACGAGGAACTCCTCGACGCGTGACAGATAGGCGTCGGTCGCCTGCGGAATCGGCTGGATCGTCTCATTGCCACCCGTGGATGACGTGAAGTTGATCTGGAAGCCCATCCCCTCGCGCACGCCAACCTGGCGGAAAACTTGAGGAGTCCGCTGCGGGTCCTTGAGATCGCGCTGGGCGTGCTCGCCGATCCAGTACTCCGTTTCGCGGTCCTTTCGCAGGAAGTAACTCGCCTGAGAGTCAAAGACGTTGGTGCCGTCCAAGACGCGGGCGTCTGCGAAGACCAAGTACCCTGACTCTCGATCCGTCGCCATCCATGCGCTCTTGGCTTTGGATCGATCGACTTCGCCGCGTTGGCCCGCGCGGAACTGGTATCGCACGTAACCGACTTCCGTGTCGTCCACGGTTCGCCCCGAAGCGGACGGCTTGAACATGCGGAACCAACGCTCGGGCTTCGCGGCGATGATCGCCTGGATATCCGCATCCTCAATGCTCTTCTTGAGGTTGACGCCGGCCTGCACCGCCATGTGTCGATCGGCGCCGAGGTCCTCAACCTTGCGTAGCGAGGATGCGGCGATGACCGCCTCAAAGATCTTCTTTGCTTCCTCGAACTTCGGCTCCGTCGTGGTCAGTTCGAACGTGACGAACTGGGTTTCCATGACCTTGGCCACAACGAGGCCGCGCACGACGTTCGCCATCCCCTCACCCTGCGGCACTTTCGCATACCAGCGCACGAACTCGACCTGGCGTTCCTTGCCAAAAAGCCGTTTGCGCTTGTCCTGCTCGTTGGGAACGCGGTCGATGAGCGTGAGGGCGACCGGCTTGTGGTCGCCCAGGCCCGAGCCCGAATCCACGGCGGCGAGTTTGCGTTGCAGAAGCCGGAAGGCCTCATCCGCGCTTTCCTCAGGTGTCAGATTCGGGTTGTTGACGCGAGGCGCACGGATGCTGATCGACCACGACTCGCTCATGTCGGCGGGAAGAATCTTGAGGGCCGTTTGCGTCGAGGTTTGACCGCCTTTGACGTAGAGCACCGGTTCTGACAACTTCATTCCTCCACAGTCGGCCGGGACTGGGACGGAAAGCCCGATGTCGGGGATGCGCAGGATTTCCTGGGAGAACTCGACGCGCAGGTCGTTGGGATCCACTTTGGCGGGAGTGGGGGTGCTATCTGGTGCCGGCCGCGCGGCCGGGGCAGCCGGACGCCCCGCAGGAACCTTGACAGGCTGATTCTGCGCAGTCGCCGGTTGCGATGCCAACGACAGCAGCAAAGCGGCCAAGGGCAACGAAAGAGTGACTCGATTTGTTCGTGCCATCGTGCAGACTCCGTTCGAAGATGGGCACCCCCTCCCATGGGGTGACCGGGAAGCATAGGGGGTTCCAGCGCGGGGACGGCTAATGGAATCCTACCGTGCCGACTCTTCCATTGATCGGTCCGCGGCCCTTCCTGGCTTGGAAGTCGGTTCGTGCTCATCCCAAATGCGAAGACGTGCGAGGCAGTAATCTTCACGGGTTGACAACTTGTTCGGGACGCGTAGAGTTGCCCCCTTGCGGACGGAGGAGTGCGCTCCTTTGGTTCGCGACTGGGCGGTGGGTCGCTCAGTTCGGTCGTTCGGTGGGCTCGAGTTCGAGACGCTGATAACGGCAAGGACGCTGGCGAATCGGGTGCGTTGCCCGATGGCTGGTAGTGTCGCCTCGGTGGAAGGCCACTTGGGACGACGAATCGAAGTGTGAAGGGCTGGATCCGATGACCGGCGGCAAGATTCGAATTCGGATGGAAGCGTACGACCACCTCGCTCTTGATGCGTCGGCGAAGGAAATCGTCGATCACGCGAAGCGGACGAACGCCAAGGTCGCTGGACCGATCCCGCTCCCCACGCGAGTTGAGCGCTACACGGTGCTCCGCTCGCCCTTCATTGACAAGAAGAGCCGTGAACAGTTTGAGATCCGCACCCACAAGCGCATCATCGACATCATCGAGCCCAACGCCCGCACGGTGGAGGCGCTCAATCGCCTCGTCGTTCCGGCCGGTGTGTTCGTCAAGATCAAGGCTTAAGAGATTCTCAATCGGACGATCAGGCAACGCCGGATTCCGCGAAAGGTCAGACTGAAATGGCAACTCACCTGCTTGGCAAGAAAATCGGCATGACTCGCGTGTACGCGGGCGGCAAGGCGGTTCCGGTGACGGTGATCGCGACCGGCCCTTGCGTGGTCACGCAGATTCGCACGCCGGAGAAGGACAAGTATTCCGCGGTGCAGATCGGCTTTGGCGATGTCAAGGCTCGCCGCTCCACGATGCCGATGATTGGGCACGACGCGAAGGCCGGCACCGAGCCCAAGCGCTTCCACCGCGAGTTCCGCGTTGATGAGAAGGACGCGGGAAACTACACGCTCGGCCAGACGCTGACCGTGAAGGACCTCGAAGGCACCATGTTCGTCGACGTTGTCGGCCGCAGCAAGGGCAAGGGCTTCGCGGGCGTCATGAAGCGGCACCACTTCAAGGGCCTTTTCGCGTCGCACGGCACCGAACGTAAGCACCGCTCTCCTGGTTCAATCGGTTCGCTCTGTTCCAACCGCGGTTACGGCGGCGGCCTCAAGAAGGGCAAGCGCATGGCCGGCCACATGGGCGATGAGCGTTGCACGGTTCGCAGCATCGATCTGGTGAAGATTGACGCCGAGAACAATCTCCTCCTCGTCAAGGGCCCGGTTCCTGGTGCGAATGGCGGCCTTCTCGAGATTCGTCCCGCCGTCCGTCTCTATCGCGGCAAGGCGAAACTGGTCGCTGGTAAGAAGTAATCAAAGCCCGTGAGGTCAACGCCTCGCGGGCTTCTTGTTTGGGTTTGAAGTTTGGATTTGACAAGATTCCGGAGCGCAAGCCGAGGATGACTGAGAAGGCAACGGATCGTCGGCCGCAGCAAAGTGCGACCGGCGAGCCCGCAAGGTCTCGCAAGAGAAACCAGTGGGCAACGACAGCACACACGCCATCGGGAACGGTTCCCGGTGGTCAGGCCGAGTCGATTCCGATCCGCACCGCCGCACTCCTTCGGGAGGCGGTCTCCCGGAGCATCCGAGACCGAAAGTCTCGAACCGCTGGGAACTGGATGCGAGACGGATAGGCGAATGAGTGTCTGAGCACGCGAAACGATCGCGGGTTTCAGACGAGGAATGGCAAGTGACGGGTTCGCCAGTCGCTTGCAGGCAAAGGACAGGAACGACAAATGGATGTCGCCGTCTACAACATGCAGGGCCAATCAGTTGGCACCTTGAAGATTGACGAGAAGACCCTTGGTGGAGAGGTGAATGCCGCTCTGATCAAGCAGGCGTACGTGCGTTATCACTCGCACATGCGTCAGGGCTCGTCGCGCACGAAGAACCGCCACCAGGTCGAAGGTTCGACCCGCAAGTTGTACAAGCAGAAGGGCACGGGCAACGCCCGCCACGGCGATAAGAAGTCCAACCTCTTCAAGGGCGGTGGCCATGGCCACAGCAAGAAGATGACGCGTGAGGATTTCCGCAAGGACATGCCCAAGAAGATGCGCCGCAAGGCCAATCGCAATGCTCTGCTTGCGAAACTCGTGGACAACGAAGTTCGCGTGATCGATGGCATTTCCTTCAACGAGCCCAAGACCAAAGCGTTCGAGTCTTTCCTTGCCGCTGTCAAGGCCGGCGACAAGACCACGCTCGTCGCGCTCCCCATGGACGCGGCGAAGAGTGAGAATGCGATCAAGAGCGGCCGCAACGTGAACGACGTGACGCTCGTCCGTGTTGATCAACTCAACTGCTTCAACCTGCTCAACCACCGCTACCTGGTGATCGGCAAGGCCGACCTCGAGGCGTGGCTGTCGGGCGCTGGCTCGCAGACCGGCAAGATCGCGAAGGTCTCGCCCATCGGTCGCGGCAAGAGCGGTGAGCAGAAGCCCGCCCGTCCCGCACCGGCCCGCGGCGGCAAGAAGAAGCAGGAGACCAAGTAATGTCGGCCAACATCGACTTCCACCAGATCATCAAGAAGCCGCTCGTCTCCGAGAAGAGCACGTGGGGCATGAACGAGCAGAAGCGGTACGCCTTCGAGGTCGATCCTCGCGCGAGCAAGGACGAGATCAAGGTCGCCGTGCAGAACATCTACAAGGTTCGCGTCGTCGGCGTGAACACTGTGGTGAGCAAGCAGAAGAAGCGTCGCATCAAGACGGGCGTCGTTCAGGACGCAGCGACCAAAAAGGCCGTCGTTCGCCTCCACGCGGACGACAACATCGATCTGTTCTAAGACAAGGCACTAGGGACTAGGCGTTCGACTGCCATTGGGCACTAGAGAAGAAGAACGAGGCGAACATGCCGATTCGGGTTTACAAGAAGACTTCAGCAGGGCGCCGGTTCGCGTCCGTGAATATGCACGCCGAGGTGACCAAGAAGTCCCCGGAGAAGAGCCTCCTCGCTCCTCTCCCCAAGACCGGCGGTCGTAACCATCAGGGCAAGATCACGTCCCGCGGCATTGGCGGCGGCGTGAAGAAGATGTATCGTCTCATCGATTTCAAGCGGCGCGACCGCCACGGTATCGAGGGCGTCGTCTCGGGCATCGAGTACGATCCCAATCGCTCGTGCCACATCGCCCTCATCAAGTATTCCGACGGCGAGCGTCGCTACATCATCGCTCCCGCTGGCCTCAAGGATGGCCAGAAGATCATGTGCTCCGCGACCGAGGCGATCGAGCCGAGTGTTGGCAACTCGATGAAGTTGCGCTTCATCCCGACCGGCCTCGACGTTCACTGCGTCGAACTGTTCCCGGGCAAGGGCGCTCAGGTTTGCCGCTCGGCTGGCACTTACTGCAAGTTGACCAACAAGGAAGGCGAGTTCGCCACCTTGACGTTCCCCAGCGGCGAAATCCGTCGCGTGTCGCTCGACTGCCGCGTGACCGTGGGCCAGGTCGGCAATCCCGACCACCGTCTGCGTCGCCTGGGCAAGGCCGGCCTGACGCGTCTCATGGGTCGTCGCCCGATCACCCGCGGCATGGCGAAGAGCCACCACGCCCACCCGTTGGGCGGCGGTTCGGGCCGAAGCAAGGGCAACCGTCCTCCGTGCGGACCGACGGGCGTCCTGGCCAAGGGTGGCGATACGCGTGACCGCAAGAAGGCATCGACGAAGATGATCCTTCGTCGCCGCGTGAGCAAGCGTTACGGCGTGAAGAGCCTGTAAGAGTTGGTTTTCAAGACTGGGTTTTCGGGACTGAGTTGAAACGTGAGGCCGCAACGAGACCGGGCACCACGAAGGAAGAGATGAACCAATGAGCCGAAGCCTGAAGAAGGGACCGTATGTTGATGAGAAACTCTACCGCAAGGTTGAGAAACTCAATCAGACACGGAAGAAGGATGCGATCAAGACCTGGGCGCGCCGTTGCACGATCGTGCCGGAGTTCGTGGGTCACACGTTCAAGGTGCACAACGGGCGCGTCTTCAACGACGTGTTCGTGACCGAGGACATGGTGGGGCACAAGTTGGGAGAGTTTTCCAACAGCCGCACCTTCCGCGGGCACACGAACAAGAAGGAAGGCATCGACGGCGGCGACAAGCCGACAGCAGGCTAAAGAAGACCAACGTTTCCTCTATCGTCACCGCCGGATAGCGGTGGGGGCGAAAGAGAACTGGAGCAGGACCGTGAGGATTAGCAGCAAGAAACTCGGATCGGCGATCAAGAAGAGCAAGGTGGAAACGCCGCGCCTCGTTGAAGCCGTCGTTGGTGCCGGGCTCTCGAACAAGAGCGCGGAGACCGCGATCCGCAACTGGCTCGATGGTCGCGACCATCCCAAGTGCAAGCCCGCCTACATCCGCGCTCTCGCGAGCGCGTGTGGCGTCGAGGCGAAGGACGTCGCCTCTTTCACCAGCACCGTCAAGTACCACCGTGGCAGCCCCCGCAAGGCCCGTCTCCTCGCCGACCTCATCCGCGGCAAGTCGTACGACAAGGCTCGCGACCTGCTCACCTTCACGCCCAAGCGTGCAGCGCTGAACATCAAGAAGGCCCTCGACTCCGCGCTCGCTCAGGCGGAACTCGCCGAGGCCGACACGACCCGACTCATGGTCGTCGTCAGCCGCGTCGACGAAGGCCCGCGCATCAAGCGTTTCCAGCCCAAGGATCGCGGCCGCGCTCACCCGATCATCAAGCAAATGAGCCACATCACCATCGCGCTCGAAGAGAAGAGCGGAGGGAAGGCGTAAATGGGACAGAAGACTCATCCATTCGGTTTGCGGCTTGGCATCACCGAGGCTCACAAGAGCCGCTGGTATGCACCCAAGGCACTCTTCGGTGAACTCCTCGTCGAGGACGAGAAGATCCGCCGCTACCTGGACAAGCGCCTCAATCGTCGCCCACCGGCGGCGGCTGTGTCGGACATCCACATCGAGCGCACCCGCGAGGAACTCAAGGTCATCATCAAGACCGCCCGTCCCGGGCTGGTCATCGGCCCCAAGGGTGCCGAGATCGAGCGCATGACCGAGGAACTCCAGTACATGACCGGCCGCAAGGTCGCGATCAGCGTCGTCGAAGTCCGCAACCCCGATCTCGATGCGCAGTTGGGCGCCGAAGCGGTGTGCGAGCAGTTGATGAAGCGTGCCGCGTTCCGCCGTGCGGTCAAGATGCGTTGCGAAGCCGCGATGCAAGCCGGTGCGAAGGGCGTGAAGGTCCAGGTCTCGGGCCGCCTGGGCGGCGCCGAAATGAGCCGCGTGCTCGCGGTGAAGTTGGGTTCCTTGCCCCTCTCCACGCTGCAGGCGAACATCCAGTACGGCTTCGCGGAAGCGAAGACCCCCTACGGGATCATCGGTTGCAAGGTGTGGGTCTACAAGGGTCTGTACACGTCGGCCGAGGATGAAATGACGTCGACCGCGGCGGGTGGCCGGGCTCGTGCACGTGGGCGTCGTTGAGATTGGATTGCGGATTGGTTTGGTAGAGGAGTATTCCGATGGCGCTGATGCCAAAGCGGGTCAAGTTCAGGAAAGAGATGCGCCGGGTCCGTCCGCGCAAGGCGACGAAGGGCAACTACGTCGCGTACGGCGATTTCGGTCTCCAGTCGCTCGAGAGCAAGTGGCTCAAGGGCACGGTGATCGAGGCTGGTCGTATCGCGGCGCAGCACTACCTCAAGCGCGAGGGCAAGTTGATCATCCGCGTCTTCCCGGACAAGCCCATCTCCAAGAAGCCCCTCGAAACTCGAATGGGTACGGGCAAGGCGGACGTGGACTACTGGGCGGCTCGCGTGAAGCCCGGCACCATGCTCTTCGAGATTGCTGGCGTGCCCGAGGCGACGGCGAAGATGGCGCTGGTCCGCGTCGCTCAGAAGATGCCCGTGCAGACCCGGTTCGTCGGTCGTCGCGTCCGCGTGTAAGTCGAAGTTGATTGGATCGAGTCGAAGTTTGAGTGAGGTTGAGCCATGATCGGCGAAGAAGTACGAAAGTTGAAGAGCGAAGAGATCCAGGTGGAGTTGAGCAAACTCCGCATGTCCCTCTTTGATCTTCGCAGCCAGCGCGTGACCGACAAGGTCGGGGATACCTCGCAGTTCCGCAAGATCCGCAAGGACATCGCTCGCCTCCTCACCGAGCGCCGGGCGCGTCAGATCGCCAAGGGTGCAGGGGCGGGCGCAAAGGCCGTCGCAGTGGCAAAGGCACCGGCGAAGAAGACCGCACCAGCGAAGGTCGTCAGCGGCAAGGGCAAGAAGTAATCACGCGGCTGCCGCCCGTTGGGGCGTGCACCGCTCGGAAGGTCACCAATGTCGAAGAAGATCGTCAAGAGCATGGCCGGTAACGTGAAGTCCTCGAGCAAGACCTCGATCTCGCCCCTCAAGAAGGGCGAGGACCTCAAGGGCACGCGAACGGGCGTCGTTGAGTCTGACAAGCGCGCCAAGACCCGCACTGTGGTCGTCGCGTTCCAGACCATGCACCCCAAGTACGGCAAGTACCTCAAGAACCGCACCGTTCTCCACGTCCATGACGAGAAGAACGAGTCCCACACCGGTGACGTGGTGGAAGTGGCCCAGTGCCGCCCCATCAGCAAGTCCAAGCAGTGGCGCCTGGTGCGAATCGTTGAGCACCGTGCGGAACTTGCGGCGGCGATCGCGAGCGTCAAGGAAGTTCAGTAAGTCGTACGAGCCCACCGAAGGGGCATGAGCAGGCGAGTTGAACGTCGGAAAGGCCTTGTGCCGAGCCCGGCGATGAGAAGGAAGGCGTAGAGGTCATGCTGCAACAAGAAACACGATGCGAAGTCGCGGACAACAGCGGGGCGAAGATCGCCTACGTGATCCGCGTCTACGGCGGTTCGACGGGCACCGGTAAGTTCACCCGGCGCATCGCGGGCGTGGGCGATCGGGTCTTCGTCTCCGTCAAGAAGGCGCTCGCAGGCGGCGATGTGAAGCCCGGCGACAAGTCCAAGGCCGTCGTCGTCCGCACGACCAAGCCGACCCGTCGCGAGGACGGTTCTTACGTGAAGTTTGATAGCAACGCCGTTGTGTTGATCCAGGACGATGGCAACCCCAAGGGCACGCGCATCTTCGGGCCAGTCGCCCGCGAACTGCGCGAGAAGAACTACATGAAGATCGTTTCCCTGGCCTCCGAAGTGGTGTGAGAACAAGCGCGAAGCGGGATCATCCGTCAGCGAAGTTGAAGTACGAAGTCGAGTAGCGAGAACAGCAAATGCCAAGGCACGTTAAAAGAGGCGATACGGTGATGGTGATCAGCGGAGACCACAAGGGTTCCGTCGGCGAGATCATCCGCGTTGACACGAAGCACGGCCGCGTGTTCGTGAAGGGCGTCAACCTCGTCACCAAGCACATCAAGGCCTCGCGGGTCAATCCGCAGGGCTCGGTCATCACTAAGGAAGCCCCGCTCTACGCGAGCAAGGTGCAGCCCGTGGTCGATGGCAAGCCAACCCGCGTTCGTTTCACGACCAAGAAGGACGGCTCCAAGGTCCGCGTCGCCGTCAAGGGTGGCAAGGAACTCGGCGTCGTCAGCCGTCCGACCGACAAGCGGTAATCCAGCATTAGACCAAGATCACACGCAACAGGCCTTGTTGACCGGTAACAAGGCGTAACGAAAGAGCAAGTCATGGCGAAGGACAACGACAACAAACCCCAGGCAGCCGGCGAGGCCAAACCCGCGGGCAAGCCCGAATACAAGGGCCCCAAGGGCAAGCCGGGCAAAGACGGCCCCAAGAAGGGCGGCGGCAAGGGTTACTCTGCCGACGTAATCGCGGCGGCCGAGAAGCCCCAGAGCGAGCCCCAGCGCCTGCAGGTGATGTTCGACAAGCAGGTCCGCGCCAAGGTCGCCGAGAAGTTCGGTCTCAAGAACCCGATGGCCATGCCTCGGATCGACAAGATCGTCATCAACGTGAACATGGGTCGCCACTTGGAAGGCACCAAGATTCCGCCGGACAAGAAGCAGACCATCATCGACACGGTGACCAAGATCAGCGGGCAGAAGCCCGTCGTGATCAAGGCCCGCAAGAGCGTGTCGAACTTCAAACTCCGCGCCGGGTTTGAGAACAGCGTGATGGTGACGATGCGTCGCGATCGCATGTGGAACTTCCTCGACCGCGTGATCAACCTCGCGGCCCCGCGAATCAAGGACTTCCGCGGCCTCTCGGTCAAGGCCTTTGACCCCCGTGGCAACTACTCCTTCGGGTTCACCGAACAGGGCGTGTTCCCCGAGATCAACATGGCCGAGGTGACGTTCACCCACGGCATGCACGTGAACGTTGTCTTCCGCAACAGCACCCCGGACAAGAGCCGGTTCGTGTTGGAGCAGTTGGGCATGCCGTTCGCCAAGCCGGAGCAGAAGTAAGAGATTGAACTGAGGGCGAGGAACTCGCCACGGAGAAAGCCATGACGACCAAGGCCCAGTATGCCAAGTCCCAGAGGAAGCCGAAGTTCAGCACCCGCATCGTGCGGCGTTGCGAACTTTCAGGCCGGGCTCGCGGCGTGTACCGCAAGTTCCGCATCAGCCGCATCATGCTCAGGAAACTCGCCCTCGAAGGCAAGATCCCGGGCATGCGCAAGGCGAGTTGGTAATCCCTCAGATCGAGTTGAACGCGTAACGACGGCAGTAGAAAGCACCAGAGAAGAACTATGTCCATCAGCGACCCCATCGCCGACATGCTTACCCGGATTCGCAACGCCACGCGGATCAAGTCCAAGACCTGCACCTGCATCAGCAGCAAGGTCTGCCGCGGCATCGCCGAGGTCCTCAAGTCCGAGGGCTACATCGACGGCTTCGACCTCGTCGAAGACGGCCGCCAGGGCTTGATCAAGTTGCGCCTCAAGTACGGCCCGGCTGGTGAGCACATCATCAACAAGGTCCAGCGCATGAGTTCGCCCGGCTGCCGCGTGTACCGCGGCACCGACAACCTGCCCAAGCCCCTCCAGGGTCTGGGTATCGCGATCGTCAGCACGTCGCGTGGCGTGCTCTCGGACCGCAAGGCCCGCGAGCAGCGCGTCGGTGGCGAACTGCTCTGCGTCGTCGAGTAAGCCTCAAGAGTCTCAGTGGTTTTCAACGACGCCTGGCGTCGAGTCAGCAAGTAGACGCGGAAGCCCGGAGCACAACCCGGCGAGCCAGACGCGAAGGAGAAACGAAGCATGTCCCGTATCGGCAAGAAAGCAATCCCGGTTCCCGCAGGCGTCAAGGTCGCCGTCGCCAATGGCGTCGTCAACGTTGAAGGCCCCAAGGGCAAACTGTCCCTGAAACTCCGCCCTGAGATCAGCGCCGCGTTCGACGCGAATGCGAAGACGGTCTCGGTGACCGCGAGCAAGGAAGCCGACGATGTCGGCAAGTACTGGGGCACTTCCCGTGCGCTCATCAACAACATGATCGAAGGCGTGAACAAGGGCTACGAGAAGAGCCTCGAAGTCGTCGGCGTGGGCTGGACGGCCGCGATGGCGGGCAAGAAGTTGAAGTTGGTCGTGGGCTTCGCGAATCCGATCGAGGTCGACATCCCGACGGGCATTAACGTCGTCGTCGACAAGCAGATCATCCGCGTCTCCGGCCCGGACAAGCAGGCCGTCGGACAGTTCGCCTCGGTCGTGCGCAGCAAGCGCAAGCCCGAGCCCTACAACGGCAAGGGCGTCAAGTACACGACCGAAACGATCCGCCGCAAGCAGGGCAAGCAGTTCGGCGCCTAATCAAGGGCAGTTTTCCAGAGACCGCAACGAACGAAGTAGATTCAAGACTCACGCGAGGTTTGGCAAATGGACAAGGCAGCAAACAAGAACAAGCGTCGGGCACGTCGGCGCATCGGCATCCGCAAGGTCATCGGCGGCACCCCGTCGCGCCCGCGCCTCAGCATCTACAAGTCCCTCAACCACATGCACGCCCAGATCATCGACGACCTCGCCGGTCGCACGCTGGTCGCGGCGAGCACCACCGAGGCCGACGTCAAAGTCGACAAGACCGGCAACAGCAAGGCCGCCGCCGCCGTCGGCACGCGCCTCGCCGAGAAGGCCAAGGCCGCGGGTATTTCGGACGTCGTGTTCGATCGTGGCGGCTTCCGCTTCCACGGCCGCGTCAAGGCCCTCGCCGACGCTGCCCGCAAGGCCGGTTTGAAGTTCTAATCAGGGATCCAGTCAGCACCACGGGACGAGACGCAGTCCCGAAGCACAGCAAGGCACACCACTCGGCACCGAATCGTGTGCCACGCCGAGCAAGAAGTATTGGGGCAAGTCATGGCAGAAATGTTGGACGAATCATCTCAAATCGAATCCACAACGCTCGCCGTGGACCGCACGAGCACCACCGTCAAGGGTGGCCGCCGGTTCTCCTTTGGCGCGCTCGTGGTCGTTGGCGATCGCAAGGGCAAGGTTGGCTTCGGCTATGGCAAGAGCAACGAAGTGCCCCAGGCCGTCGAGAAGGCGCAGAAGTACGCCCGCAAGGAACTCTTCCCCGTCCCGATGGTTGGCCACACCATCCCGCACGAGGTTGAAGGCAAGTTCGCTTCCGCGAAGGTTCGCCTTATCCCCGCTTCGCCGGGCACGGGCGTCGTCGCCGGTGGTACTGTCCGCGCCATCCTGGAGATCGCGGGCATCACCGACTGCCTCACCAAGTGCTACGGCTCCACCAACAAGCGCAACGTCGTGAAGGCCGTCTTCGACGGCATCGATAAGTTGCGTCAGCGTGGCGCGATCGCCGGCATCCGCGGCGTCGAGATCACCGGCACCGAGATTGAGACCAAGATCGAACGCGGGATGCGATTCATGCCCCAGAACCCCAAGCGCGAGAAGGCTCGCGGTCCCGTCAACTCCATCCAGGCCGAACGCCGCGGTGGCAAGGGTGGCGGTCAGCGCCGCCGTCGTGACGCGGGTGCGGCTGGCGGCGGTGGCGATGGTGGTGCGCCTGGTGCGGCACCTGCGGCAGGTGGCGAAACCAAGGCCTAATCGGGGCCCGATAGAGTTCGAGAGTGACGTTGACAAGCGGCTCGACTTTGAGCCGACGACAGTTTCAGATAGAGGTATTGTCCCATGATGATCCATGACATCACCGCCCTTGCAGGCCCCAAGAAGTACCGCAAGCGCGTCGGTCGAGGCGAAGGCTCCGGACACGGCAAGACGTCCGGCCGCGGTGCCAAGGGCGCGAAGTCCCGCTCCGGTTACGCTCGCAAGTTGACCTTCGAGGGTGGCCAGATGCCATACTTCCGCCGTTTGGCGAAGTTCGGCTTCACCAACGCCCAGTTCAAGACGCAGTTCTGGATCGTCAACCTTGGCGACCTCCTCAACCATCCCAACTTCGCCAAGGGTGGCAAGGTCAATGCCGAGAGCCTGATCAAGGCTGGCCTCGTCCGCGACACGTCGCGTGACCTCAAGATCCTGGGCGACATGCGCCAGATCAAGGGCCTCAAGATCAAGTTGGACGTCGAAGCCGCCCGCGTCACCGCCGGCGCTCGCAAGTTGATCGTCGATGCCGGCGGGACTGTCAAAGAGACAGGCACGCGTCGTGACATGGTCCGTGGCGTCGACCTCACCAGTGCCGACCGCAAGCCCACCAAACTCACCAAGAAGTTGAAGCGTGGGTCCAAGAGCAAGGCCAAGCCCGCTGCCGCCGCAGAAACCGCTCCGAGCAAGGCAGAGTGATCAACGTTCGTGTCCAGCATCTTCTACCGCGTCGCCCGTGCGACGCGGTTTTTCGTTCGGTGAATGTTCTTTCGCTCCGGCCTATCGTTTGCAGGACATGACGACTCGCACCCTGGTGCGGCGTGACCCATGCCTGTTTTCGGCCTCGGCAGATAGTCTGCAAGGCCCTCTCGTCCCAAGGGAGTCTCGATGCTTCAGACGATGCTCAACGTCTTCAAGATCAAGGAACTTCGCCAGAAGATCCTGTTCACCCTCGCCATGCTCGCGGTCTACCGCATTGGGCACTGGATCCCGTTGCCCGGCGCCAACCATGAACGCCTCAGCGAGATCATGAACACTCAATCCGACAGCAGCAACGCGCTGTCCAAGGCTGCCAACTTCGTCACGATGTTCTCGGGTGGCGATCTTGCCAAGGCCACGATTTTCGGCCTTGGCATCATGCCATACATCACCGCGGGCATCATCTTCCAACTTCTCGCGACCGCGCTCCCCGCGCTGAAGCGTCTTCAGGAAGAAGGACCGACCGGTCGCCAGAAGATCCAGGAATGGACGCGCTACGCCACGGTGGCACTCTCGATCGTCCAGGGCTTCGTCTGGATCACGATCATCCGCGGCCAGGGCTTGCTGTATCCGAGCGTTCTGGCGAGCCCGCTTTGGTGGGTGACCGCGGTCGCCGCACTCGTCGCCGGCACCGTCTTCCTCATGTGGATCGGCGAGCAGATCGACAAGCACGGCATCGGCAACGGCGTCTCCATGATCATCATGGCTGGCATCCTTTCCTCCATGCCCACCGCCTTCAAGTCCATCATGCGCAACTGGGATCCGGGCGACCCCACCAAGATCGGCTGGCTGGGATTGTCCATGCTCGTCGTGGGTTTCGTGGTCGTGGTCGCGGGTGCGGTGCTTATGACCGTCGCGCAGCGGCGTATTCCGATCCAGCAGGCCAAGCACACGCGAGGCCGTCGTGTTTTCGGCGGGCAACGCAGTTACCTCCCACTCCGCCTCAACCACGGCGGCGTGATGCCCATCATCTTCGCCAGTTCGCTCATGATCTTCCCGTCGGTGATCTTCACGCAACTGCGTGATATGGCGATCGCACCCGGCAGCGAATCTCCGGATTGGTGGAAGACAGCAGCGACCCAACTCGCCGACGCATTCTCCAACGGCGCGTATCCCTACATCGTCCTCGAAATCCTCATGATCTACTTCTTCAGTTACTTCTGGATCAACGTGCAGTTCAATCCAGAAGACATGAGCAAGCAGTTGAAAGAGCACGGCTCGTTCATCCCGGGTTTGCGCCCTGGCCCGCGCACCGCCGAGTACCTTGATACCGTGGTCACTCGTGTGACTTTCGTGGGCGCGGCGTTCCTCGCCATCGTCGCTGCGATTCCCATGGTCGTGAACCATGCGTTTCACATCGACTACGTCGTCACGCAGTTCCTGGGTGGCACAGGGTTGCTCATCGTCGTCTCCGTCGTCATCGACTTCCTGCAGCGCGTCGAGGCCAACCTTTTGATGCGCAACTACGCAGGTTTCCTGACCGGCGGCGAAGAGTCCTCCGGCGCTCGCCTCCGCGGCGCGTAAGCGCGGGCGAGGTGGGGGAGGCGTAGGGAAGTTTCATCACAGCGGCAGGGGTGCTACCCTTCTGCCACTCGGCTCTCCGCGGAATCACGTGGTTTCCAGGAGCGAACGAAGAGGATCACTGGCTCAGTATGGGTAAACAAGACGACAAGTTCACGTTCGAGGCGACGGTGCTCGAGGCATTGCCAAACGCCATGTTCAAAGTACGCCTCCCCAACGAGCAGAAAAGCGAAGTCCTCGCCTACGTCTCGGGCAAGATGCGAATGAACTACATCCGCATCCTCCCGGGCGATCGGGTCACAGTTGAGATGAGCCCCTACGACCTGTCGAAGGCCCGAATTACCTACCGATTCCCATAAATTGTGCTCCCGAACGGCCTCCTTTTCATGGGTGGCCGCTCGTCTTCACATGACATTTTCCTAGACCGTGCCTAGAGTTCAGGCCCGGCGCAGACCCCTATGGGTTCGGTCTGGCGGGTCCGCCGGGCGTTCGGCGTTGCAACAAGTCTGGATTTTGTCGGAGGTAGTCCCGTGAAGGTCAAGGCGTCAGTCAAAAAGGTCTGCGGCAGTTGCCAGATCGTTCGTCGCAAGGGCAAACTCCGCGTCATCTGCAAGGTCGAGCCCAAGCACAAGCAGGTCCAGGGCTGATCGTTCCGAACTGAATCGAGTCGAGGGCGCCAACCCGCCCCCGTGAAAGAGGAGTCCTCGCAGTGCCACGCGTCGCCGGTATCGATATTCCCGACAAGAAGAAGATCTACTTCGCCCTCCAGTATGTCCACGGCATCGGAGCGAAGTTCGCCAAGGACATCCTCGCCGAAGCCGGCGTCGATCCTGAGCAGCGCGCCAACGAGGTCGACGAGGCCAAACTCGCGCAGATCAACGCGATCATCGACAACGGCTTCCTCGTTGAGGGTGCCCTCCGTCGCCAGGTCCAGCAGAACATCCAGCGCCTCAAGGACATCCGCTCTTACCGTGGCGATCGCCACCGCAAGGGCCTCCCCGTCCGCGGCCAGCGCACGCAGTCCAACGCTCGCACCCGCAAGGGCAAGAAGAAGACCGTCGCCGGCAAGAAGGGCGTCAAGGCCAAGTAATCCGTTCCCTGTTGAGGTCGCCGACGTGGCGGCCTCTTTTCTCGCGCGGGTCGATTCACTTCGACTCGCTCGCACACTTCGGGTACGACACTTCGTGTCGGACGATCCGAGGAGATCAAAATGGCCAAGAAGGGCAAGATTCGCAAGAACGTCGTGCGTGGCATCGCTCACATCCGTGCCACGCAGAACAACACCATGGTCACCATCACCGACATGAACGGTGAGACCATCGCGTGGGACTCCGCCGGCACCATCGGTTTCAAGGGCGCCCGCAAGTCCACCCCCTTCGCCGCGACCCGCGCTGGCGAAACCTCCGGCGGCAAGGTCCGCAAGTTGGGCATGACGGAGATCGAAGTCCGCATCAAGGGCTCCGGCGCAGGCCGTGAATCCGCGGTCAACGGGCTCACCGCCTCTGGCCTTCGCGTCACCGCGATCGAAGACCACACGCCCGTACCACACAACGGTTGTCGCCCCGCGAAGCGCCGCCGCGTCTAATGCAACTTGGCGCGGGCCTCTGGTCCGTGCTCACGAACAATCGAGTTTGCTCCACATCCCACAGATGCGGAGCGACTTCTCAGGACTCTTCCGGACAGAATGGTCCTCTCCCTCCCGCAAGGGTGCCAGCAGGGCGAGGTTCCGAAGAACCGGCATGAGTCCCGTCCATGGTGATCCGGCCCACCTTCAGGCCGACCGCTGGCTTTCGAGGATTCGCATCATGATGACCCGTTTCCGTTGGCGTGGGCTCGAACTCCCCACTCGCGTTCTCAACGACCCCAAGTTCAAGAGCAACACGTATGGCCGCTTCGTGATCGAGCCCTTCGAGCGCGGCTTCGGCACGACCATCGGCAACTCCCTCCGTCGCGTGCTCCTCTCGAGCCTCGAGGGCGCGTCCGTCACCGCCATCAAGATCAAGGGCGCTCAGCACGAGATGTCCAGCCTTCCCGGCGTGATGGAAGACGTCACCGACATCGTCCTCAACGTCAAGAACCTCGTCGTCGCTCTCGAAGGTGACGAGCCCAAGACCATGCGTCTCGCGGCTCGTGGCCCCGGCGAGATCACCGCCGACATGATCCAGGCCGACACCGCCATCACCATCCTCAACAAGGAACTCGTCCTCGCCACCCTCACCGAGGCCCGCGATTTCGAGATGGAACTCCACGTCGGCAAGGGCCGCGGCTACGTCCCCGCCAGCGAGCAGTTCGACCGCGACGCAGAGCAGGAAGTCGGCCTCATCCACGTCGACGCGATCTACTCCCCCGTCCAGCGCGTCCGCTACAAGATCGAAGAGACCCGCGTCGGTCAGAAGACCAACTACGACAAGTTGACGCTCGAGATCTGGACCAACGGCACCGTCACGCCCGAGATGGGCCTCGTCGAAGCCGCCAAGATCCTCCGCAAGCACCTCAACCCCTTCGTTCAGTACTTCGAACTCGGCTCCGACCGCGTGAGCGAGGAAGCCTCCGCCGCCGCCGGCGTCGATGAGGAACTCATCCGCAAGTTGAACATGCCGATCGCAGAACTGGAACTCTCCGTCCGTGCGAGCAACTGCCTCGAGTCCGCCCGCATCGACAGCGTCGCCCAGTTGGTCCTCCTCAACGAGGCGGACCTCCTCAAACTTCGCTCCTTCGGCCGCACCAGCCTCCGCGAGGTGAAGCGCAAACTCCAGGACATCGGCCTGGACTTGGGCATCGCCCTCCCCGAAGGCATGAACGTTGAGAAGCCCGTGATCACGCAGGGCTAAAGCCCTGTTCTTGTTGGATTTTCGTTCGGGGCAGGATGGCCTGACCCCTGTTTCTGGACCTCACAGAGGCCGTTTGACACGAGAAATCGTGACCGACAGCCGCCTATACTCTCCGCCCAGCACTTCGCTGGACGGATTCTGATTGGAGCCTTGTCATGCGCCACCGTCGCGCTGGATACCGCCTCGGCCGAACGACCGCCCACCGCGCCGCAACCCTGCGCCACCTCGCGCTGGGTCTTTTCGAGCACGGGCAGATCACCACCACCATCCCCCGTGCCAAGGCCGTGCAGCCGATGATCGAAAAGATCATCACCATTGCCAAGCGCGGCCCCAAGGACCTGGCGGCCCGTCGCCTCGTCATCAGCAAGTTGGGCGGCAACCGTCGCGGCTTCGATTGGCTCTACCTCTCGAAGAACCCCGGCGACGAGGAGAAGCAGCACGTCGAGAAACTCCGCGACTTCGCGAAGCAGTTCTTCGACGTCCCGGACTCCGCACAGGTCGAGCGTAACCGCTACGGCGAGGTGCGCAAGAGCCCGTCCGTCGTCAAGCACATCTTTGACAACGTCGCGCCCCGCTTCGCCGATCGCGCCGGTGGCTACACCCGCATCGTCAAGTTGGGTCGCCACCGCATCGGTGACGCCGGCGAACTCTGCGTCATCCAACTCTGCGGCGCCGAAGAAGGCCCGGAGATCGGTGGCCGCGGCTCGACCCGTCGCAAGACGGCCGACAAGCGCACCGCCTTCGCCGCCAAGGTCCGCAAGGAAAAGGCCGCTCCCAAGGCCGAGTAAGCCAAGCATTTCGAACATGCACCAAAGGAGCCGTCCGCAAGGGCGGCTCTTTTCTTTCCACTCCCTCTCCCAGTCGTCTGGGAGAGGGTGCCGCCCTTCGCGGCGGGTGAGGGGCTACACGTCCCAACCACGAATCGCACCTGCCTCACGCCCACGATGAGTCCTCGAATCGTGGCGCTTCCCACAACGAACAACCAACCACCCCCAACCCCTACAATCACCCGCTCGTGAAACTCCTCCTCGCCAATCCCCGCGGCTTTTGTGCCGGTGTTCGTATGGCCATCGACGTCGTCGATCAGGTCGTCGACCTCTTCCCGGGCGAGGACATCTACGTCTACCACGAGATCGTGCACAACAAGCACGTCGTGGGCCGCCTGAAGGGCCGCGGCGCGATCTTTGTCGATGACCTCGACGATGTGCCCGAGGGCTCGATCGTCGTCTTCTCCGCGCATGGCGTGTCACCGGCGATCCGCGAGCACGCCGCACGCCGCCGCCTGTCCGCGATCGACGCCACCTGCCCGCTTGTGACCAAGGTCCACAGCGAAGCAATCCGCTACGCCCGCCAGGGTTTCCAGATCCTCCTCGTGGGTCATCGCAACCACCAGGAAGTCGTCGGCACCCACGGCGAGGCTCCGGACGCCACCCTCGTCGTCGAACGCCCCGAGTGCATCCCGAGCCTCGCGATCAAAGACCCCGACAAACTCGTCTATCTCACGCAGACAACCCTCTCGACCGACGACGCCGCGATCGTGATCGATGCGCTCAAGAAGGCGTTCCCCAACATCAAGGAACCGCCCAGCAGCGACATCTGCTACGCGACGACCAACCGCCAGCACGCCGTGCGCCAGATCGCGCCCGAGTGCGACGTCGTCCTCGTAGTCGGCAGCAAGAACAGCAGCAACTCGGTGCGCCTCACGGAAATCAGCAAAAATGTCGGCACGCCCGCGTACCTGATCGACGACGCGAGCGCCCTCGACCATTCATGGTTCCCCACGGGCAACGAGACCGTCCTCGTCACCGCCGGCGCGAGCGCGCCGGAAGACCTCGTCGCCGGCGTCTGCCGCGCCCTCCTCGAAAAGCACGGCGGCACGATCGAGCAACGCGATATCTCCATCGAAGATGTCGAGTTCGCCGTCCCCGGCACGCTCCGCAGGATGATGAAAACCAAGGGCATCGACCCCGAAACCAAGAAAGTCCACGTGACGGCCCCCGCGATCACGCGCGAGATGTACGGGGCGGTGCCGCTGACGGTGAGTGCGAAGCAATGAACAAACCTATGGACCACATCTTCGCCCACACTCCCGACACCCTCGCCGACTGGTGCGACCAGCATCGCATGCCGCGTTTCCGCGCCAAGCAGATCCTTGAGTGGGTCTACGAGAAGGGCATCGCCGATCCGGCGCAGATGTCCAACCTCTCGAAACTCGACCGCGAAACCCTCGCGCGCGAGATGACTTTCCTCTCAGGCGATGTCCTTGAACACCAGCGCGCCAGCGACGGCGTCCAGAAACTCCTCATCCAGTGGCACGACGATTCCGTCTCCCGATCCCCCTCCGGGCTTCCGGAGGGGGTGGACGCGTCTTCGAGGACGGGGGAGGAGTCGGCGTCCAATGATCCGGCGACCCCCAACATCTCCCCGAAAATCCGCTCCCTCCCAATCCTCTCCAACCCCGGCGCTTCGCCGGAATCAGACACGACGCGCCAGACCGAGTGCGTGATGATTCCCACCGACGACCGCAGCACCGCCTGCATCTCGTCGCAGGTCGGATGCCCCGTCGGCTGCAAGTTCTGTGCCTCGGGCCTCGGCGGGCTCGACATGAACCTCACCGCGGGTCGTATTGTCGAACAGGTCTGGCGACTCCGTGATTCGCTCATCCAGGATTTCAAGAAACTCCCGCAGGAAGAGAACAAGGCCCCGGGTTGGGCGCCGACCAAACTCCCGCGCATCACCAACGTCGTCTTCATGGGCATGGGCGAGCCCCTCTCCAACTTCAACGCCGTCACGGGGGCGATACGGATCATCTCGGCCCTCTGGGCCTTTGGCATCTCGGCCCGCAAGATCACGATCTCGACCGTGGGCCTGCCCAAGTACATCGACCGCCTCGCCAACGAGTTCGAACTCCCCGTGACGCTCGCGCTTTCGCTCCATGCGCCCACCGACGAGATTCGCCGCCAACTGATTCCGTGGTCCGAATACACGACGATTGCCGACCTACTGGTTGCGTGCCAGAAGTGGTTCGACAAGACCGGGCGCGAGATCACGCTCGAGTACACGCTCCTGCGCGATCTGAACGATCGCCCCGAGCACGCCCGAGCCCTGGCCGACCTCGCCCAGACCCTCCGGGCCAACGTCAACCTGATCCGCTACAACGAGGTTTCGGGCCTCCCCTTCAAGCGGCCAATGACCGACGACGTCCGCGCGTTCCAGGATGTCCTCCGCGCCCGCCACGTGAACGTCCACATCCGCGCCAGCCGCGGCCGCGACATCGCCGCCGCCTGCGGCCAACTCCGCCACGAGAAGGCTGGGACGCACTAACATACCCGCGTGCCGATACCGACCGCG
>Ga0075163_10002275_pt1 | contig 25921 bp, 22 predicted proteins | sample JI1023141ADNA_FD_71478 | JGI IMG/M metagenome (GOLD analysis project Ga0075163, IMG submission 71478) | Wastewater effluent complex algal communities from Wisconsin, to seasonally profile nutrient transformation and Carbon sequestration -... | ecosystem: Engineered > WWTP > Effluent > Algae...
AGCCCTTGGCCCGCCGCGCGTCGTCCACCGCACGACGCGTGGATAGGCCCTCGAGGACGCGCACCGAGCGGGGCACCGGCGTGCCGCCCTCTTCCACCAGGCGCGGCCCGAAGAGACAAGGCATGGGGGCGGCCTTGGTGCCGACCCGCACCTCGGAGCTGGCGAGGACACTGCGGCTCACTCGGGTCTCGCCTTCCGCCGAAAGCGTCACGAACGGATCGCTGCTCACCGCCAGCCACAGCACCCGATCGCCCAGCAACGACGGAGCCGGCACGCGCACGTCGCCATCACCCTCGGGCACCACCGCGAACGCGTCGAGCAGCCCGTGGGCCCCGTACACCTTCCCGTAGAGCGCCGGCCGGGGGCCCGCCGGATGAAGCACCAGCATGCTCTCCGTTTCCAGTCGTGCGCGTGTCGCGCCCGGGAGCGTGGGCAACGGTCCGAACCAATCGCCGAAGACTCCCTTCTCGGCGTGCGCGTGAACCGACACGCCGGCGATGGGAAAGCGAGGCTTCACCGGGACCCGTACGAAGCCATTGGTGCAAGTTACAAGTGTTCCCTTGGGCACCTCGACGTCTTCCGACTCGATCTCCAGCGAGGCGCTCTGCGGGGCGCCGTCCTTGGAGATGCGCACCCACAGCTCGCCGTCGGCATCCACCGGCAGCTTCCCTTCGGGCGTGAACAGCTCGATGCGCAGGGCGCCGTCACGCTTGGTGGGGCGCACGCCGTCGGCGGGCACCGGCGGAGGTACCGGCGCGGGAAATGCGATGACGCCGTCGGCCAGCGGCGAGGTTTCCTCCGGGTGACGCAAGGTGACGCGGCGCGCGCAGGCGGGGCCGTGGTCCTTCCCTTGCCAGGGGACGCGCACCAGCGCCACACCGTGGGAGTCGGTGTCGACGGTGGCGTCGGTACGGGTTCCGCACTGATCCACGGTCACTTGCAGGCCGCGCAGCACCGCGGGCTCCTTCACGCCGCGGTCGTCGGAGGAGACCAGCACCTCCAGGAAGAACGCCTCGGACTCGGGCGCCGGCGCCGACACGTACACGTCGGCGGCGCGCACCGCGCCACGCGCGCCCAGCCGCAGCCCCATCACCACGCACAGCACGGCCACGATGGGCACCAGGAGCACCAGCACCGTGCGAAGGCGCTCGCTCATGGTTCCCAGTGCGCGGGCACCGCCGGCAGCGGACCGTCGGGCACCAGATCCGGCTCCTGGCCTTCCTTGAGACCGAAGGATCCGCGCTTGAAATACAGCTCCTTCACGTTGGAGACGGCCTTGAGGCGCAGGCGCCCGGCCACGTACTCCACGTCGACCAGCGCGTCACCGGACGCCCTCTCGCGTACCAGCCGAACCCCGTAGGCGCCGGTATCGCCGGGGCGCACACTTTTGTAACTTACACGCGTTGGCCGGGCCGGAGCGCGCGCGGTCGCGGCGAGCTCCACCAGCGCCACCAGGTGCTTCTGCACCAGCGCGCCGTGGTGGCCGTACTTCGGGTCCTTGTCGAACTTCACCTTGTAGTTGCGCTCGCTCATGGCGGCGTAGAGGAGCTGGCTCTGGACGATGGGCGAGGTCTTGTCTTGCTCGCCGTGGATGAGCCACAGCGGCGTGTGCCGGGCGTTCTCGATGACGTCGATGGGATTCACCCGGTGCGCCGCCGCCTCGTCCGGGAGCAGCGAGCGCACGTAGCCCTTCACGTCGAAGCGGGCGTCGCCGAAGAAGCTGGTGATGGTGGCGAAGCGATCCGGGTGGTGAAACCCGATGGTGGTGGCGCCTTGTCCGCCCATCGAAGCGCCGAAGATGGAAACCCGCTGGCGGTCCACCGGCACCATGGTCTCGAGAGCGGCCAGGGCGCGCATGGTCTCGTCCTCGGCGGGTGCAGTATACAATGAATTCCCGAGACCACTGGGAAAGAGCAGGAGCATGTCCTTGTCCTGGGCGCCGGCCAGCAGCTCGGCGTAGGCCGCGTAGGTCCACATGCTGCCGTTCCAGGGGTGAACGCCCACCAGCACCGCGGCCGGCTTCTTGTCGTCGTGGGCGCGGGGCACGAACACCACCGCTTGACCCGGCGAGCAGCTCTTGCCCTTGCACGCGTTGCCGTTCGGGCTCTCGAACCCGAGGATGCGCAGCTCCTCGCGCGAGTCCTGGGGCAGGCCGGCGCGCGGGGCGAAGCCGCAGGCGATGCGGCGCTCGTACTCGCTCACGCGCACTTCCATCGCCACGTCGTGGGGCTTGTCGTCGGGCAGCTTGCGCACGAAAGGACCACCGTTCGGCGGATCGATCCACTTGCCGTCGATGGACACACGGCCACGCACGTTGCACGGAGGGAGCTCGAGCGACTCGCCCTGCACCGAGAACCGCACGGTATAGGTGGCCGGCTCCAGGACGCGGGTGGAGAGCGATTTGAACGGCACGCTCAGCGGAGCATCGCCCTTGGAGCTGGTGACGGTGACCGTCTCCACCGCCGCGCCGTACACGTGGAGCGCGGTGGGGAGCTCGGCCTTCGCCACCGGCACCACCGAGTCGGCCCTACCCTCGCCCGCCGCGGCGAGCGCTCCGGCGACGAGTGCGAGAGCGATGGGGTGGCGCATCCTTCGATCCTACGTTCGCAGGCACCGACCACGCAACTGCATCGCCTACCTCGCCTCCCCTTCCACCAGCGTGTCGCTGGAGCGAACCGAGACGTGGTCGCCGCTCGCCGCCACCAGACGCTCGTACAGCAGGGTGTAGCGCACGCGCGCCACCGGCGTATCGGCCTCCAGCGGGATGGTGGCCTGCCAGGTGCCGCGAATGCGCGTGTCGGAGAGCTGCGTGCGGGCGCCGGCGTCCGGACCTTGCGCGATGGCGCCCCAGGTGCGACCGAAGACGCGCTCCGCGTCGGCGACGATCTGCCCGTCCTCGCGCTCGGCGAATACGAGGAGCCGTGCTCTTCGAAACATGTCGCCGGTGGGAAAGTCGTGGCCCGCGTCCACGCGGATGGCCACCTGAACGGCGTTGCCGGCGCGGGAGGCGGACACGTGCACGGCCTCGCGAAAGGCCGCGGGCTGGTGACCGGCGACGAAGCGATGATCGCGATGCCCGGCGCGCTGCGGCATGTGGCAGGCGACGCAGGCGGTTCCCGCGAACGCCGAGGCGCGGTGCTCGAGCAGGGTCTTCTGCACCAGCTCGGTGCGCCCCTCGAACGTGAACTCGTGACAGGGCGCGCAGCTCGCCGTGGCGGCGGTGGCGGGCTTGCGGCGGTGCGGCTCGGCGTGGCACGAGACGCAGGCGACGCCCTCCGAAGCTACCCGTGTCGGCGCGTGGCAATTCGTGCAGAACGCACGATCCTTCGGCTCCTCCAGCGCCAGGCTCGCCTGAAAGGTCGAATCCGTGACCGCGGTCCGGTGAAACGAGGCGCGCCACTCCCCGGCGATCTCCGCGTGGCACGAAGCGCAGCCACTCTCGGACGATCGGGCGCTCGGCACGGGAACGCGCGCGCTCGGCACGGGAACGCTCCCGCAGGCGCCGCCCAGGGCCGCGACGAGCACACCGGTGAAGAGCGCGGTCGCAGTCCCGCCTCGGGCGATCGCGCGGCTCACTTGCCGACGACGTTACCGGTCGCGAGATCCAGCGGCAGCGTGCGCACGGCGGTGGGATCGCCACACACGATCTCCGGCCGCAATCGCTCGCGCTTGGCCACGAGCTCGACCAACTTCTTGGCGCCCTCGAGATCCTTGCTCTTCACGCCCACGAAGGTGCGATCGCCCGATACGAAATCGACGAGCGCCACGTCACCGAGCTCGGTGTGGCTCTTGAGCGCGCTGCGAATGCGCGGCCAGTCGTCGGGCTTGGTTCCCTTCGCCGCGTTGCTGCGGCGCGCGAGGACCGCGAACGGCGTCTTGCACTCCGCGGTGGCCATGGGCGGCCACGACTGGAACCCCTGCCCGAGGTGGGTGTTGTTGTTCTCCGGATCCGGCTCGTTGCAGCGGAGCGTTTCCTGGGTCGGCCGGGTACGAAAGAGCACCGTGTGGAGCTCCTGATCCTTCCAGAACGGCCCTTTCTCCCAGTATTTCCCGATGAAGACGACGTCGTCCTTGGCCAGCGCACGAACCCGCTTGGCCTTGAGGACGCCGCCGCTGGTGAACACCGGACTCGGGAGCGGCACCGCGGTCCACGCCTCGCCGTCCCTTCGATACAGCTTCCCGGAGCGGCCCACCGCCCATGCGCTCCCATACTGGAAGCCATCCATGGACGCGATGGGCTCCGGCGTGGCGACCGGCGTCGCACCGGCCGCGGTGATGTGCTCCAGCGCGGCGCCACTGGTCGTGACCCAGACGTCGTCGGAGCCGGCCCGGTTGAGCCGCACGATGTTCGCGCCTTTGCTGGTCTTGCCGAGCCGGCGAAAGTCCTTGCCGTCCCAGCGCAGCAGGGCGCCGCCGCGGGAGACGTACACTTCGTCGGGCGCCACTTCGTACACGTCGGGGCGCGTCTCGTCGCCCACCTGGGGCAGCAGCTTGTCCATGGCGAACTGGCGCAGCTTGCCGCCGGGTGCCCAGTGGCGTGCGATCAAGGGCCCGCCGGGACCATTGCCGTCGGGGTTGAAGCTCCCGATCACCAGCACGTCGCCGGTAGGAAATGCGGCGAGCGAGGGGAACCACATGTTTGCGGTGATGGCGGCCGGCGGCTTGGTGGTCGATCCCTCGACCCAGAGATCGCCAAACGAGGTCGCGAACCCCAACGAACCGATGACCCCGCCGTCGAGCCACGCGTGCAGGTTGGTCTGGTCGCGCCCGTAGGCCTTCCACTTGCCACCGACACGCCGGTGAATGGTGGCGCTCTCGCTGGAGCGGGAGCCGGTGCTGTCGGCGATCCAGAAGTCGTCGGCGGACGCGCCGGCCAGCCCCATGGGGGACGCGATGGGCGGAGCGCCGATGTTCTCGAGGCCGGTCTCACGGAGCGCCACGAAGGAGGCTGCTCCGAGCCGCAGACCGCCTTGGTCGGCGTACATGGGGTTGCCGCCGCCGCCGTAGTAGACGATCACGTCCTTGCCCACGCGAACCGCCTCGAGCTCCGAGCAGAGGCCATCGACCACCGGGTAGAAGCCGTGGTCCTCGGCGGGGGTGGTCCGCCATCCCTCGGGGCCCATGGCCAACCGCTGCGCAGGTGCAGTGGCTTCGGCGCCCGCGTCGCCGACCGCGACGGCCTGGGCATCGCTCGGTACCGCGGGCACGTTCGCGCCCGGAGCGGAAGCCGTCGGCGAGCTGCTCACGGCGGCCGATTTCGGCACGCATGCGGCCGGGATCACGAGGAGCAACGGCACTGCGAGGCGAATCGGAGAAGGGATCACGGGCGGAGTCTCCAGCAGCCCACAACGCCGCGCAACACAAACGGCTTCCCGCGTCGCGGGTGACGCGCGGCCTTCGGTCCGGAAAGAGTCAGCGCGTCGTCGACGCCGCACGTGTCCGCGGAACGGCTGGGCTATTTGCCGCCGTCCCGGGGGAACGCCGGTTGCGAGAGAGCGAGCATGGAGGTTCCCATGACTTATCTTCGATCGTTCGGGGCGGTGGTGATGTGTGCGGTGGTGGCGGTATCGGCTGCGTGCAGCAGCGCAGGCGGCAGCAGCAGCGGGAGCAGCGGAAGCAGCGGTGGCGGGAGCAGCGGAAGCAGCGGAAGCAGCGGCGCCGACGCGGGTGGCACCGGAACCGACGGAGGCTCGCTGGCGAGCGTCGCCCCCGTCGACGTCACCTTCGCGGGGAGCTGCCCGGCGGCGACCCCGTGCGGCGGTGCGGTGGTCGGCACCTGGGACTACACCGGCGTGTGCGTCGACGATCCGATGGCGGCTCTCAAGCAGCAGTGTCCGACCGTGGTGATCGACAGCCAGAAGGGAACGGTGAAGGGCCGCGTGGCGTTCGGCGCCACCACCGTGAAGCGCACGTCGACGTTCGCCTACACGGCGTCGATCACGCTCCCCGCGGCGTGCTCCTTCGGCCAGTGCGCGGAGCTCCAGCAAACCTTGGCGAAGACGTTCAAGACCGCGTCGTGCAAGGCCGCGAACGGCGGCTGCGCGTGCGATCTCGGGACCGGGAGCGAGAGCAACCAGGAGGACGCGTACACGGTCGACGGCAACACCATCGACATCGCCGATGGCTCCAGCTACGACTTCTGCGTGGCCGGCAGCTCGCTCTCGTACAGGCCCCGGGGCAAGGCCGACGATGCGCCCGGCGCCTACACCCTGACCAAGCGCTGATCCGCGGCGCGGGTGGCCTCGCCGTCCAAGGACCACCCGCGCTCGCTCGATACTGGCGCGCTACGTCAGTGGGGACGCGGATCGGATCTCCGCCGCGGCGCGCCTGCGGTATCGTGCGCGCGTGGCCACTGCGAAAAAGACCAAGAGCGACGCGGCATTCGATTTCACGACCCTCGAGGCGACGATCATTCGCGCTTGCCACGCCGCGTTCGAGGACGTGGCGCGCACGCACCCGAACGAGACCATTTGCGCATTCGCGCTGTACAGCGACGAGGACGCCATGACGGTGTGCCCGTCCTTCGATCTCGCTTCCCGGCGCGACGCGCGCCTCGCCAAGAAGGCGGAGAATGTCGACGACGTCGACTGCTACACGTTCGAAACCGCCGAGTGGGCCCTCGAGGCCTTCGGCGCCCGCGAGGCCTTCAAAGACATCTGCACCACGGTTCGCACCCACGTGATGCAACTGGACGACGCCGGCGCCGCCTCGTTCAAGGCGCAGCTCTTCGAGACCTGCATCCGCACCCTGGAGCGACTTCGCGCCGAGGGCGCGTTCGAGGCATACCCGGGGCTGCTCCTCAGGTTCACGGTCAGCGACACCGACGTGGAGGCAAAAGACGAGGTGGCGCTGATGGAGCGGCTCAACGGCGCTTCACCGTACGTGGAGCAGTATCGGCGCTGGATGGAGCGCTGGGCCGACGACTGACGGAGGCCGTGGTCAGCCCCCGAGGCGGTCGACCAGCGCGACGTACTTGGTCATGGCGTCGTCCTTGCTGGTGCCCTTGACCTTGGCCCAGGCGTCGAACTTGGCGCGTCCCTTCAGGTCGAACATGCCGGGCCGGCTGCCGGTGGCATCGCCGGCGGTGGCTTGCTTGTAGAATGCATAGAGCGCGAGGAGGTCGTCGGTGGACGGCGCATTGGCGAGCTTCTTCACGCGAACCTGGGCGTCTTCGAACTTGGCGGGGAGTTCCATCGGGCCGATGCTATCCCGCCCGGGACCTTGTACGATACGCGCACTTCATGACCACCCCCGAAGGCGCGTTCGAGCTTCCCCCGCCGCCCCCGGACCGGACCGCCGGGGTGCGCGTCTTCTTCCTCGTGCTCGCGCTGGTGGTGGGCGCCGGCGCGTGGGTGAGCGGCATGCCGGTGCTGCTTCTGGCCGGCATCGTCCCCATGGGCATGGTCTACCTGCTGGTGGTCTCCCGGCGCCAGGAGATCGGCGGCGCCCTGGCCATGAGCGCCCTCGATCGCGCGGCCCGCGGACGCTACGACGAAGCGCGCGCCCTCCTCGATGCGGTGCCCAGGAACGTCCTCGGTAGCTACGTGGGCATGATGGTCGACAACCAGCGGGCGGCGCTGGCGCTGTACGAGGGCAAGCTGGAGACGGCGGTGGCGGAGGCCACCAAGGGTGCGCGCATGGGTAAGACCGTGGGGGCGGTAGCCTCGATCCATCGCCAGAGCGCGCTCTCGCTGCGCGCCGTGGCGCTGGCGGGCCTGGGTCGCAAGGAGGAGGCGCTGGCCGACGTGGCGGCGGTGCGGGGCGCCGACTACCGGCAGGCCTCGTTCTTGGCACGCGCCGCGCTGGCGGAGGCCGTGCTCTTCGCGCGCGACAAGGATCTCGATGGTCTCGCGCGCCTGCTCCGGGAAGAGCGGGCGCTGCTCCTGGGTGCCACCGGCCCCCGGGAACGGATGATCGTGCGCGCGCTCTCGCGCATGGTCGCCGCCAAGAAGGTGAGCGTGTACCGAGAGCCCGCGCCCAAGGGCGAGCAAGAGATGGACGAGCACGCATCGTGGATCGCCCAGCTCGCGCCCGAGGCGGCCTCGTACGCTGCGTCACCCAAGCTCGGCGCGCGTCTCGACGCACCGGCGGCGGTGGATCCCAAGGCGGTGGCCGATGCCGCCAAGGCCACCAAGGCGAAGCGACCGTGGGGCCGCGTGGCGGCGCTTTGGGCCATCTTGATGATCATGATCTTCGTCATCTGGTCGCTCCTGCGATCCGACGACGTGCAGGTGGGGCCGCCGGTGGGGGCGCCCGTGGAAGGGCTGAACGCCGGAGGGGCGGCGTTCGCCTTCTCTTTCCTGGTGTTCGGGTTCACCGCGGCGATCATCGCGCTCCGGTTGGCCCGGGGGCGGAAGCTCACCCGCGAGCTGAGCCAGGCCTTCGAGCTGCGCATGCGCGGCAAGCACGACGAAGCGCGCGCGGCGCTCACCAAGCTGGCGGCCAGCAAGACGGTCCTGGTGAAACCGCAAGCCGAGCGGGAGCTCGCGGTCATCGCGACCTCCGCCGGCGATTTCAAGGCTGCGCGACACCATGCAGAAGCCGGAATCGCGGCCACCAGCGCGAGCCCCGCGGCTCTCACGCTCTCCCGACCGGTGCTCTTGCCCCAGCTCCACGCAGAGCTCGCCTTCGCGCTGGCGGCGGCGGGCCGCGCGCGAAAAGCAGAAGAGGCGCTGGGGCGCATCGCGACCATCTCTCCCGCTTACCCGTACCTGGCGCGCGACACGTTCCGCGTGCGCCTGGTCAGCCTGGTGAAGGCGGGCCAGCTGAACGCCGCCGCGGCGATGGCCCGGGAGCGCCCGGTGGACCTGCCCCTGACGATGCAGGAAGAGCTCCTGTGCGACGCGCTGCGGGTGTACGCCGGCGACGAGCTGCCCGAGGGCGAGCGCGTGCGGATCGAGCTCGATCTGCGGGAAGACGCGGTGTCGGCGCGCTTTCTCGACGGAGTCGCTCCGCCGCTCCGGCGCATGCTCCACCCATCGGCGGGACCGCGCATCGCGGACCCGGTCTTGGCGGCCCCTCCGATGGATCTCGACGACGACGAGGACGAACAGGAAGAGCCGAAGCGCATGCAGCACGGACGATGACCCGCGGGGCGCGCGCCGGTACTTCGAAGAAACCAAGGGTCATCCCGAGTCTTCACGCGCGAGCGCGCGCCAGTGTCTCGAAAGAACCAGCGGTCATCCCGAGTCTTCACGCGCGAGCGCGCGCCAGTATCTCGAAGAAACACGCAGTCATCCCGAGCGAAGCGAGGGACCCCCTCTGCCACTTCGTCGCAGAGTCGAGCGCCATTTGAGGTAGCGTCGGGCCGTGCTTTCGCGCGCTCGCACCTCGGTTGTTCTCGGCTTCGTCGTCACCTTGGTGGCCGCTGCGTGCGGCGGTAGGTCCACCGCGCCCGCCGCGTCGCCTCCTGCGGCGACGTCGGCCGATCTCGGAACGCTGCAATCCGGCGACCTCGTCTTTCTCGATCTCGACTGCGGCGACCTTTGCAACGCGATGGCCAGCGTGACCGAGGAGCAGTTCGGCGTCTCGGGTCCGGCGCTCTCGCACGTGGCGATCATCGAGCGGAGCGCGACCGGTCTGTCGGTGCTCGAAGCGTGGCCCGGCACCGGCGTCGCCCGGACTCCGCTCGCGCAGGTGCTCGCGCGAAAGCAGCGCGGTCCCGCGCGCTACCTGCGTCTCCGAGGCGAGCTCCGAAGCGCAGGCGAAGCGGCGACCCGCGCGGCCGCAGCGCGCATTGGCACGCCGTACGACGAGGACTTCTTGCCCGACAACGGAAAGCTCTACTGCTCCGAGCTCGTTCAGGAGGCCTACCACGACGCCTTCGCTGCGAACGGCAGCGGAACACCGAGCCCTCTCCACACCTCGCCGATGGCATTCGGCGCACCGGGCTCCGCCGCACGCGCCGTGTGGATTCACTACTACGGAGAGCGCCACATCCCGGTCCCCGACGGCGTGGCCGGCATCAGCCCGCTCGGCGTCTACCTCGCAGCGCGCTCGTTGCAGGCCACAGAACGGTGAAGTAGGTTCGGCCCATGTCGACGCCGTTCTATCTCATCGCGCACCACGCGCTGCCCACCCAGGCAGCCAGCGATCCGGCCGGACTCTGGCGTACGCTCTCGGGTCCCGACTGGTCGACCTGGCTGGCGATGATCGGCCACAAGCTCGGCGAGTCGGTACGCGGCGTGGGCGTCGAGGGCGTGGTCACCGGCAGCGCCGTGAGCACGCGCGATGGCGTGGAGATGCTCGCCATGTACTTTCCCCCGCCGGCTGGCCCCGGTGAGCCGTACTACGCGGTGCTCGCCCGACGCGCCGGCAGCACCGAGCTTCGCTCCTTCGTGTTCGAGCTGGGGGCGCCGGAGCCCGGAGGCCCGCCGCGGGTGATCATGGCCGAGTGGCGCGTCCTCGGAGACAACAGCATCGGCGACAAGGGCTCGAAGATGCGCATCCGCTTCGACGAGGAGCCCGATGCATCGCACGAGGCGTGCCTCCGCCGCACCGCGAGCATCATGAACGAGAACCCCGGCCCTCGTGCGCAGGCGCCCGCAGCTCCGTTCGCGGCCGCGCCGATGGGTCCCGCGCCGCGATCCGCAGGCCTCTCGGTGAACATCGTCGTGGGCCTCGCGGTGCTTGCGGTACTGCTGGTGGGCGCAGGGGTGCTCTACCTCCTCGTGAACATGTAAGGTGGGCACATGAAGGTTCGTGTGGCGATGGCGGTGGTGCTCCTCTGCGGCGGCTGTGGCAAGGCCGGCCCGGCTCCGACAACCGTGCAGAATACACCATCTGCGAGACCCACCCCCGTTGCCCCTCCCACCGCCGTCACCACAGTGGCGACGTCCGCGCTCCCCGACGCCGTTGCGGCGGCCCCCGGCATCGAGCTCGTGTGGCGCGTCTTCGACGACTTCCAGCAGCTCCCCAAAGGCTGGCGCAAGTATCGCATCGAGCTGGTGGTGGGCGCCGGCGGCACCACGAAGACCTACCCCTACACCACACCGCGGGTGGGGAAGTTCGCGGCCGGGATGCAGCTCGCCTGCGGCGGCGACTATCGGGTGCAGCCGGCCGACGTCGGCACGTTGGTGATGGACGGCTTCGACGAGAACCTGGGCCTCGAAGCCTGGTCGGGGCTGGTGGTCAAGCGCGGCAAGGGCGCCGAGCTCTCGCTCGTCCGGTTCACGCTCGCCAAGGGCACCTGCCAGGGCATGACCCCCACCGGCGACTGCCCTCTCGAAGAGAAAGTCGTGGCGCCCATCGCCATCGCGCCGTCGAGCGCGGACGGGAAGATCACCCAGCGCATCGTCACCGTCGACAAGGCGGGCACCGCGACGCCCCTCTCGTGCGCCCGCTGAGCGTCTAGAGCTCTTCGATCTCGACCCGGTCTCCGTGGCGCAGTGCTTCGTCGACGAGCTGCCGAAACGCGATAGATGCAACCGCGGACTTCCCGTTGTCGAGGAAGTAGAAGCCGTCCGCCTCCAACCGGTACTCGTACTCGAGCCACGACGAGCTCGGAATCGCCGGATCGGGAAGTTGCCGTAGCAACCGCTCGTGCGAGAACGCGGGGGGGACCTTGAAGCGAATCTTGTACTCGAAGCCCATCGCTCCGAAGGCTACGCCACGCGCGGCGGCGTCGGGAGGTCGATCGGCGCAAAACCAGAGTAGCGCTACGGTCTCGGCGACGGCATCGGTGGGGGGAAAGTGCCCGGTGCGTAGCATTGATACGGACCTCCGCAACGGGACTTGCCGCTGGGGTCCGCGGGGCCTGCCCCCGGGCACATGCAGTGGAAGCCCCTCGCGCAGTCGAGGTCCGTGCGACAGACGGGCTCGGGCTCGGTGGGCGCCTTCCAAGGCGTCACCACCGGCGCGCCCGCGTCCTCCGCTCTGGGCGCGGTGGGCTCCGGCGCGCCGTGAGCGGCGCACGCCGAGACGAGCGAGAGGGCCGCAAGGAGTCGCTTCATATCCCCTCAACCAAGCCGAGCAGGAGCCGAAGCGCAAGCACATCCCCCGTGAAGGCGGCACGTTCACGCAAAGTCGGGGCACCGCGCATACTTGGGAGCATGGGCGACGGAAAAGCGACCAGGCGGGTACCGGCATGGGTTGCGGACCTGCGCTCGTCGCATACAGTGCCCCACAGCGCGCCTCGCGCACCTGGGGAGTGACCTATGAGAATCTTGCGCCGTTGGACGGTATTGGCTCTGCCCCTCGTGGCATGTAGCGGTGGCAGCAGCATCGACGGCCCGGAGATCGGCGAGCAGGCGCAAGCGCTCGTCGGCCTGACGGTGCAGAGCTCCGTGAATCAGGGCGGCTACATCGGCGATCTGGTCACGTGGCGCGATCGCGCAGGGCGAAACCGCAGCGCGTTCTTGGTGAAGAACGACGCGCTCGATCCCGGCGGCACCTACGGCGGGTACATCCGCAGCTTCAGCTACGCGCCCACGGCCACGACCACGCGCACCGCCACCTCGACGCCGCTGGCGCCGGGCTTCGGCTCCGTCTCCACCCAGCGCAGCAGCGACTACCTGATCTTTTCGTCGCTCTACACACAGGGCACGCGAACGGTGCGCACCAGCGGCCCCAACCACTTCGTGGTGGAGTACAGCTATCCGAACCTGAAGGCGCAGAACGGAACCGTTGCGCCGGTGCGCGCGACGGCCCAGTGGACCTTCACGGCGGGCCGCGACAACCCGGTCTACGCGGTCACCTACGACAGCTCCGCCGCCGCCGCAAACGCTCTGGACATGACCGCCAATGCGCCGTTCGGCTCCCTCGAGTTCACGGGCGCCGGTGCCGACAACGTGGATGGCGTGGGTTGGGGCGACCGCCGGAAGTTCCGCACCACGTCTGCCGGTCCGGTGAGCTTCAACTCCGCATGGGACTACACGCAGACGAACCTCGTTCCCTACGTGCACGAGTGGAACGACGCCAAGAACGCCGAGATGGGCGTGGTGCAGACCCAACGCACCACGGTGCACGACGCGGGCTACGGGTACTTCTTCACGAACTGGGGACGTACATCGGCGAACCGCATCATCGACGGCGGCACGCCGGCCTCCCAGCTCATGCCCGCGAACTGGAACTGGACCTATACGCTGAATCAATGGAGCCTTCCGGCGAACCCGGCAGCCAAGACGCTCGGCTGGGGCTCCAACTACGGTGGCGTAGGCAAGACAGCGGCGGCAGCCTACGGCGGCGGTACCTACAGCGGGTATCCGTACCAGAGCTATAGCGTGCACGTGGTCCTCGGGGCCAAGGGCGCGGTCGACAACCAGGCCACCGAGGTGGAGCGCTTCACGGCCGCGACCCTGGTGGCGACCAAGGGAACGGTCGCGGCGAGCGGCCCCGGCGGAGCGGGTCGCACCGACACCGTGGCCTACGCGCCGGCGGGCTACAATCACGTGGTGGGGACCTGGGACTTGGTCGCCGAGGCCGGCACCGGCGCCGTGGCCGCCACCTTCGACCCCAAGGGGGTCGCCATCACGAATCCCACCTTCCGGGTTCTCGGCTTCGCAGCCGGCTTGCCCACGCCGACCACCCTGCTCATCGGCGGTGTGACGGGCCAGGACGGCACCGACTTCGATCTCTCGCGCGACGGCACCACCCTCTGGATCACCCTGCGCCGGACGCTCTCCGCCGCGACGACGCTCTCTCTCAACGCCGCGCCGCCGCCCCCTCCACCGACCTGGGCGCCCATCGCGGTCGACAATGCGACCTCCGTCGGTGGCTACGTGAGCGATGTTTATCGCTGGCGCGACAGCGGCAACAAGGAGCGCACGACTGCGCTCGTCCACAACGACGTCGCAGACCCCGCGGGCCTCTTCGGCGGCTACGTGCGCCGCTTCAGCTACGCGAAGGGCGACGGCAGCACCCGGACCGCGCTCGGCGGACACACCGTGGGCCACCCCGGCTGGGGCTACACGGTGCACCACCAGGCGAGCGGTCTCGACCGCGAGACGCTCTCGAGCCGTCGCGCGCCGGGCACCTACCGGCGGATCATCGCCGGCCCGCACCACACGATCCACGAGTTCTCCTGGAACGTGCTGCGCACCCAGGGCGAGCCACCCGCGTTCCCCCAGGTGGATAAGAACATCAAGGTGACGATCCAGTATCTCTTCGTCACCGGCCGCGACAACCCGCTGTGGACCGCGACCATCGATACCTCCGCCTACGCGGCCAACGCCTTCAGCAGCGACGACCGTGGGCCCTATGGCGAGCTTGCCTTCGACGGCAGCGACGGCGTCGTCTCCGGCGCCTTCTGGGGCGATCGGTACAAGTTCCGAACCACCTCCGCGCCACTCTCCATGAGCTCGGCCTGGGACTACTCGCAGACGAACCGTGTACCTTACACTGGATTGTGGAGCGATCCCGAGAACGCCGAAATGGGCGCGGTGCAGACGGTCGATTGGCAGCGCAAGGACGCCGGGACCGGGTGGCTCTACCCCAACTGGGGTCGCAGCAGCGCAAACAAGGTCATCACCGCGGGGACGCCCGCGAGCCCGGTGATGCCCCTCGAGTGGAACTGGACCTACCAGCTCAACCAGTGGCAGCTGCCCTTCGACCCCAATGCCAAGTTCATCGCCTGGGGAACGAACCAAGGCGCCGTCGGGCGGGCGAGCTACCCGGCCTACGGAGACGATCGGAACCTCAGCGGCTACCCGTACACCACGCGCAGCGTGTACATGGTGCTCGGCGCCAAAGGCGCTGCCGCGGTCCAAACCAGCCAAGTCGAGCGCCACCTCGACGCCGTCCTCACCGCCTACGAAGGCACCCTCGCCACGAGTGGTCCCAAGGGGGTCGGTACCGCCACGGCCGTCAGCGAGCCGTTCCCCACGCCCGGCTACAATCCGGTTTACGGGGTCTTCGAGGCCAGCGCCGTTGCCAACAAGCTGCGGGTGAACGTCGACCCGCGGGGCGGCGCGCTCGCGAACCCCACGTTCCGCATTCGCAACTACACGGTGGCCGCACCGGTCACCATTCGTTTCGGCGCAGCCACGTTGACGGAGAATACCGACTATGTTTCCTCCCGCGTCAACGGCCTCACCGGCAACGAAGAGCTCTGGCTGACCTTCCTTTCGCCCATCACGACCGCTGCAGAGCTCGCCATCAACACGGTGCCCGCAGGGCCAGGGTCGAGCTACCAGCACTTCGATATCAACCATGTTCTCTCGACCGGCCAGAGCAACGCGGCCTCCGCCGGCACCCCGCCCCTCACGTCCACCCAACCGTACGGGAATCGGATGTTCAATCCCGGTGTGTTCACTTCCGTGAGCTGCAGTGGAGAGGGTTGCACCGGCTACGTCACCCCCTCGAGCTTGATTCCCCTGGTGGAGTCCGACGGCATGCTGGGCGCCCCCGCCGAGACCATCGCCAGCGGTCTCGCCAACGAGGCCACCAAGCTGGGCCGCGAGATCTATCTCCTGGGGCGTCCGGCTCCGCAGAACGACCACATCGTGCTGGCGAGCGCACATCCGCGGAGCGGCAACGGCTACGAATGCCTGCGGAAGGGCGGATGTTCGTATCAGAACGCGTCTTGGCTCCGCGCCTTCACCGAAGGCATGAACCAGGTGACCGACGGAAAGCGCCTCGCGACGGCCGCGGGGCTCTCCTACGTGGTGCGCGGCGTCACCGTGATTCACGGGGAGTCCAACCACTACTGGCAAGAATTCCCCATCAGCGGCAGCGACGGAACGCCCAACAAGATTCAGAACTACGCCGACGCACTGGTGGAATGGCAGGCGGACTACGAGAGCTCCATCAAGGCTATTACCGGCCAGACCATCGCGGTGCCGCTCTTCGTCTCCCAGATGAGCAACTGGAGCGGAAGCCCGCAGACCTACAGTCCCATTCCCATCAACCAACTGGCGGCACACACCCGCGCGCCGGGCAAAGTGGTGGTGGTAACGCCGAGCTACATCTTCCCCTACAAGACCGACGGCTTGCACTTCACCAACGCGGGTCAGCGCCGCCTGGGCGAGTACTTCGGCAAGGCCTATGCGAAGATGGTGTTCACGGGGCAGCCGTGGGAGCCGGTGCGGCCCAGCGTGGTGACCCGAAGCGGCAACGTGATCACGGCGAAGTTCGTGGTGCCGGTTCCGCCGCTCGCGCTCGACACCGCCCAGGTGCTCAACCCGGGCAACTTCGGCTTCGAGTACACCGACGCCAGCGGCGCGGCGCCTGCCATCACCGGCGTCGCGGTGAGCGGTCCCGACACCGTGACGATCACGCTCGCCTCGGCCCCAACCGGCAGCAACAAGCGCCTGCGCTACGCCTACACCAGTGTGCCGGGAACGCCGGCCGGCCCCACTGCCGGGCCCCGCGGAAACCTGCGCGACTCCGACGCCACGCCATCGCAGTATGGATACCCGCTCCAGAACTGGAGCGTGCACTTCGATACAGCGGTCCCGTAGCCGCGGTCGCAAGCTATCCAGAAGCGCGGACCTTGTGCTCGAAGCCCATCGGGCCGAAGTCCACGTCCCTCAGTGGAGGAAGGCGACTGCCCCGAAGCGCAAGCCCGCCACGACGAGCGCCAGCGCGCAGAGCACGAGCAGCCCGATCACCAGCGCCACGCCACCCCAGCGCGGCGCGCGGTCCGCTCCCACGGTAGATGACGGGACGGGCGGCGCAGCGGAGCCGGGAGATTCGCGCGCCAGGACCACGCACGAGCTCGGCGCGACGGGAGCCTCTGCCACTCGAATCGCGCCGAGCCGGAGCGTTCGCGCTTGTTCCGTCAGCGGCCACCCAGCCTCGGGCAGCGCGAAGGAAACGGCGAGCGGGTTCTCGTCAGGGGGAAGTCGGAGCGTTTCGCCAGCGTGGGGCTGCGACGGCCGGATCACGACGGGCGGATCGTCGGTGGCGGAGAAGGCCGCGTGCGCGAACCCGGCGGGCCCAACGCGGGTGGGGGTGTCATCCAGCAGATCGTCCCAGCTCGACTGTGGCCTATGGATCGCGCGCTCGCCGCTCGCTTCATCGTTGCCGCCGGAACGCACTTCATTCTGGAGCTCACGCATCCGCACTCTCTACGAAGAAGATGTGCCTTCGCCAAGTTGCCGAACGCGCCATTCCGAATGGACGCCGTGGATCGCACCTCGAGACGCGCCAGCTTCGGAAGAGTCGCGCAGCGCGAAGCCACTCCCGCCGTGGCCCGCCGTGGAGAGGAGCTCCGCCTGTTCGCCGTGCATTCGCCAGTGACGGGCGCACTGTCGTCGGGCTGCCCCTAGCCCGGATTATTCATGGTGGCACGAGGCGCGGGAAAGGCGGGCGCACGCCGGATCGCAGACCCGCGGGCGACGCTGCGAAGTCCCCGAAGGGGGGCGGACTGTTGTTCCTTCGCAGGGTCAGCAGCCGCCGTACGCCCGAGATTTCCCGATGCATCGTGACATGCAGCCCCGGAACCATGAATCATCCGGGCTACGTCGGAAACGACGGATACTCCTGGGCCGCGCTCAGGTCATGGTCCCAGGAGGCGCGGCTCGCCGTGAAGATGTTGCCGTCGGGAACGTTGCGGACCTCGGTGTCCAGGCTACCCGCCGGCACGACGACCATGGCGCCTTGGCTCACCGGCACCGCCGACCCGCAGGTCGCGCAGAAGCTGCGAACATGGCGGGTGCCGGGAAGGTTGTAGGTGGTGATGGCGTCTCGACCGGAGCGCCACGTGAGCGTCGCGGTCGACGCGAACAGATTGGCAGCGTGCGCCGACCCCGTGTCTTTTCGACAGTGAGAACAGTGGCAAAGATAGAACCGGTCGAACGAGCCCTCGACCGAATAACGAACTTCACCACACAAGCATGATCCATCGTGCGACCCCATCGATGCTCCTTTTGATCCCGCGTTGGCGCGGCAACCTACCGGCGCACGTCGCCGACGGCAAGAACGAGACGCGAGCCGCTACCAGGAGCGCGCGACCGTGAGGGTCACGGGCCTTCGGCGCGAGATATGTCGAGCTCGACGGTGTCGCGCCAGCCCACGGGCGAATACTCGATGCTGTAGCCACGCCACGTAAACGTTTCACCACCCGCGATGGATACCGTTTCGCGCGCAGTGCCTTCGCTGAGCGTGAGCTTGACACGCATGGAGGTGCCGCCGGTGTTCATGTACTTCTCGACGACTTCTTCCACGGCGATGGTGAGGCCATCGACGACGCCGGAGCTAGTGGGACTGCCCTTGCGGGCGCCGAGAGAGACGTGGTGTTTCCCGGAACCGGGAGCCGGCGCTGGCCCGGCGTCGAGCGGGAGTACCGCGTTGGATGGCGTGGTCGGGGGAGGCCCCTCGTTGCAGGCGACGAAGAGGAGCGGAGACCCCACCGCGAGCCCCGTCCTACGAATGAAGCGCAGCATGGCGGGTCCATAGCACCTCGCCGCGGCAAGTGGAGCGCTCAGAACGGCAGGAACTTCAGCCCCACTGCGCGCTCGACGACCCACACCGCGCCCACCAGCGCCACCGCGGCGGAGCCGGCCTGCAGCACCACGCGGCGGTAGGCTTGCGTGTTGCGGGCGAGGAAGGCCAGCGGCAGGAACAGCGCCACCAGCGAGAGCTGCCCCACCTCGACGCCGACGTTGAACGAAACCAGCGTCGCCAGGAGCGTATCGCGCGAAGCCCCGAGATCGGCCAGCGCCGACGAGAAGCCGAAGCCGTGCACCAGCCCGAGAATGAAGGCCACGCCCCAGCGCTGCTCGCGAAAGAGGGGCCGCAGGTTGTTCACGGCGGCGAGCACCACCGAGGCGGCGATGGTCGCCTCCACCAGCCGCGACGGGAGCGACACGTAGCCGAAGGACGCGAGGCCCAGGGTGATCGAGTGCGCCACGGTGAAGGCCGACACGATGCGCAGGACGTCCACCGCGGCGTCGCGGAGCCGCGGCACCGGCGCCCACTTGCCGTCCGGCTGGCGGCGGAACACCGCCGGGAAGAGCAGCGCGAAGAGGAACGCCAGGTGATCGATGCCGCTCCAGATGTGCAAGGTGCCCTCGCGCACGAAGTGCAGCGGCGAAGCCTTGGCGACGCCCTCGAAGGTGTGCTCGCGGGCCGAGTCCTGGAGCACGAAGATGGTGTCGTCCGCGCCGCCCTTCACCCGCACCACGCCCCGGTGCAGCCGGTCGACGTCGAAGAGAAGCGTGTATTTTACCCCCAACCGGGTGGCGTCACCGGGGCAGCTGGCCCGCGCCAGGAGCGTGGCGTAGGCGCCGTCGCTGTGGCTGGTGGTGCCGAGCTCGGCGTCGCCGCTGAGCACCTTGCACGCGCCGGCGTCCACCGAGAGCGCGAGCCCCGCGAAGGCCCACTCGGTGAGCATGGCGCGGGCGGCCTGGAGCTCGCCCCAGGTGATGTGACCGTCGCGGCTCTCGTCGAGCCCCAGCGCGGCGTCCATGTCGCGCAGGGCGATGTCCCAGCGCACTTCCACCATCTCGCCGTGGGGCGTGAGCGTGAGGTAGCTGTCGGAGGCCTTGTGCGCGTTAGCCAGGCGCGGCGCGAAGAACGCGAGGGCAGCGAGGAGCAGCGCGACGACGTGGAGAGTGCGCTTCATGGGGTGCTCCGGGCGAGAGCCAGCAGGGTCGGATCTTCCAGGTGCGTCTCGGCGAGGAGCGCACGCACCGGCGTCGCCGCCGCGAGATCACCCTTGGCGCGGGCAGCTTCGAGAAATACCCGGGCGTCCGCCGGCTCCCGCTGCACGGACCAGTTCTCCTGGGCCAGCGTCAGCGCGCGGGCGGCATCGCCGACGATCTCGCGCTCGTACCACGACTCCTCGCGCAGGTGCGCGCGGTCGCCCCGGAGGCGCACGGCGGCGAAGCGCTCGGCCAGGTCCCGGGCCACCGTCACCGCGCCGGTCTGGCCCAGACGCTTCTTGGCCACCACCACCCGAAGGAGCAGCGCGTCCTGTTCCGTGTAGGGTGCAAGGAGCGGAAGCACCTCGGCGGGTCGCCCGAGGTCGAGCAAGAGGTCGGCATAGGCCCGCAGCACGTACGGATCCGACGGAGACACCTGCAGCGCCTTCCGGTAGTAGGCCTCGGCGCGATCGCGGGCGCCTTGCCGCTCCGCGTACTCGCCCAAGGAAGAGATGGCCCAGACGATCTCGGCGCGGGTGCGGGGCGCGCCGCCCTGGCCCAGCGTACCGAGCGCTTCGCCCACCTTCACTTCGGCCGCGGCGCTGCGGCCGGTGAGGCTCCAAGCGTTGCCCAGGCACACCGCGGCGGAGAGCGCGTCGCCCAGCTTGGGGCACTCGGTCTCGGCATACTTGTAATCTGCACGCACGGTGCGAATCGTCGCCAGCGTGAGCCGCGCCTGATCATTCTCCGGAGAGCGCGAAAGAAGCCCGGTGAGCTCGGCGTCGGCGCGTGCGAACTCGTGGAGGCTCTGGAGAATGGTGGCGCGGAGCAGCACCACCGAGGCGGGCGCTGCAGGATCGTCCCAGTGCGCGCCGAGCGCGGCCTTGGCGCGGCCCAGGGCGCGGGGATCACCGGAGGCGCGGCCGGCGTCGATCTCCGCTTGGGCCAGGCTCACCGCTTCGTCCACCGTAGGCGCGGCTGCGCGGCCCTTGCGCCGGGCGGGCTGCCCCTGGCTCTTCTCCAGGATCTCGTTCGGATCGGTGGGCACACGCACATCGACGTTGGCAGCGTTCACGGCCGCAGGCTTGGCCACGACGATCACCGTGGTGATCAGCGTGGCGAAGACGGCGAATGCGGCGATGCGGCGACGGGACATGGGGCTTCCTCCGAGGGTGGGGATGCGACGCGGAGCGCTGGGGAAGGCTCCGCGTCGCGCGGGGTTCACTTGAAGAACGCGGGCTCGAAGACGTCCTTCGGCTCGGTGTCCTTCGCGGGAGCGGTCGCGAGATCGACCGGCTTGTTGTTGTCCTTGGTCTCGTTCACGATGAGGTCCTTCACGAACTGGGCGAACTCCTTGTCGCCCCCGCCATCGGGGTTCGGATTGACCACGTCGCCGTTGTTGCCGCCATCGTTGGGAACGTTGGCCACTGCGTCGTCACCGTCGCAGGCGGCCGCCGCGAGCGAGGCGAGGAGGATCCCCACCGCGCTCAGGCACCACGTGCGCGACTTCACGAGCCACCCGCGCCCGGGTTCGGGACATTGAGGTAGGGGAACTCGTTGAGAAACTGCGTGTCCTGCTGGGGCACGAAGTCACCGAGCGGAAGGTCGGCGTTGGGCGCGGTGGTCGAGGTGCCGATGCCGGAGCCGAGGAGGTAGCCCATGGCCACGCGAAGCGCGATGTCCACGGTGTCGTCGCCGGGGCGGCGACCGTTGGGGAAGCCGGCCGGATCGCAACCCGGGTTGGCGGTGTCGAGGACCTTGGGGTCGTTCGGCGTGGCGCCGGCCTTGAAGCAGAGGGCCGCGCCGAGGCGCTGCTGGCTGCCGCGAGCCGTGGTGGGGAGCGCGGTGTTGAGGCGGAGCATCTCGCCCACCACCGGGGTTCCCTTGAACTTGTTCACGCCGGTGACGCCGGTGGCGAACGCGGTGACGAGGTCGGTGCGGGGAAACACCGTGGGCGCCTTCACGTTGGCCGCACCGAAGAGACCTTCGAGCACCGCCGGGAGCGTGGGGTTGGTGATGTAGTCGGCGAAGTTCTTGAGGTCGTCGGCGGGGACGCTGGAGTTGAACTTGTCCTTGTCCTTGATGCCGATGACCACTTCGTTTACGAGCGGGCTACCGAGACGCGACACCTGGGCCCAGGCGCCACCTTCGCGGGAGGGCTTGCCGTAGGTGGCGTCGGGGTTGATGGCGCGGGCCTGGCGCACGCTGGCGCTGGACCAGCCGCCGATGACGTCGTCACCCGCCGACTTGAGGCAAGCGATGGGCACCTCGAGGGCGATGGTGGTGACGTTCTTGTTGCCGATGGGGTTCCCGAGGGAGCCGCCGTTGGCGTCGGTGAGCTGCGCCGCGGAGGCGTTCACCAAGTCGAAGATGTTGCCGAGGAGGACCGCGAAGCCTTCCTGGCGCTGTCCCACGAACACCTTGATGTCGGCGCCGGCAGTGCAGGCGTTGGCGCCGGCGGGAATCTTCGCCGGGAAGATGTGGGCCTTCGAGTACGTGTCGTAGGCTCCCACACTTCCGAAGGACTTGGTGCCCACGAAGTCGAGCGGCTTCACGAACGAGTTGCCGCCGGCGGAGTTGGCCACGTCGGCCGCTTGACCGGTGCGGCGATCACCGCGCACCACCTTGACGGTGTAGGCTTCCTTCACGTTGCGGAAGCTTCCTTCGTTGGCCGCCGTGAGCGGGTTGCCGGGCGCGCCCGGGAGGTTGGCGTTCACGAAGGGAATCGACACCTTCTTCTGCGAACCGGCGGGGCCGATGTCGAGGGTGATGCCGGTCTGGCCGCCGCTGGTGTCGTTGAGCGGGTTCTGGAAGCGGAACTGGAAGGTCAGGTCTTCCTTCGCGTCCCCGGTGTTGTCGATGTGGATCTCGTAGAGAGCATCCGGGTCCATGGTGAAGTAGTTGGGACCACCGTAAGCGTCCTGCAGCGGCTGGAAGTTCGCGATGATGGTGACGAAGCCATCGCGCCCCGGCTCGTAGCTGCGGAACATGTAGAAGTCCGTGTTGTCCACCTTGGGCATCCGTGAAATGAACGGAGCTTCTCGGTGGCTCGAAGCCTGCGCGAGCTGCGGAAGCAGCATGGCCGCGCAGGCCGCGAGAGCGGGAATGAGTTGTCGAGCTCGCATGGGTATCCTCTGAGGTTCGAAGAAAAGAGGCGCGCACGTCCGCATTGACGAGCACGCACAGACCTCCCGAGAGACCACCGTGTTCGTGACACGATTTTGATAATTCGTGGCACCGACGGGTCGATCGAACCCGAGCGCACCGCCGGCGAGGGTCTGCACGGTACTATCGCCGGGGCCGACGAAAGGTTTCGCGACGGCGCGCAGAAACTTCCGGCGAGGTCCGGCGTAAGCCTTCGCATGCGACACTCCCTGCGCCTTCTCCTTCTCGTGGGACTCGTGGCTGGCTGCGCGAAGAGCGAGCCTTCGAGCACCACCGGCGTCGCGACCGCGGCACCCAAGCCCAGCGTGCCCGAGGTGACCGCCGACATCCTCAAGGGCGCAAGTCCGGCGACGCCGCCCCCCGGCAACCTCATGAGCATTCCCCAGCGCTTCGAGTCGGAGGCGCAGCACCGTCCGGCGCACGCCGTGCGCAGCGAAGCGGTGGTGGGCGCGCTGAAGAAGGCCGGGCTCCCGGTGACCAAGCAGTCGCAGCACCTGGCCGGCCCGTTCCTCGCCGCCTATTGCCTGGGGATCAAGGTGGGCGAGAGCGACATGAGCGTGTGCGAGTACAACGACGCCGACACCGCCACCAAGGGGCGCGAGGCTTCGCTCAAGTCCTTCGGCGCCAACGGGCGCGAGATTTTCCGCAACGGGCAGACCACCCTCACGGTGCGCTCCCCGCTGAACGACGACGGCGCCCGCACCCGCCAGACCGCCGTGAACGCCTTCATGGCCCTCAAGGCAGAGTAAGGGCGATCGCGTTCCCGCCTCGGGCGATCGGCGCGGAAAACCGCAAGACTCTTGTCTTCGGGCCCTCGTGGCCGTAGACAACGGGTGCCATGTCTGCAGCCTCCACGACGCCCGCCGAAAGCGGAAACTTTCTCCGCTCCCGCCTCGGCTCCCTGCTGGCGATCATGCCGCTCGGGGTCTGGACCCTCGTGCACCTCTGGAACAACCTCTCGGCCTTCCAGGGCGCGTCGGCGTGGCAATCGGCGGTCACCGAGCACGCGCACCCGCTGGCGCAGCTCATCACGTCGATCCTGGTGCTGCTGCCCCTGGCGCTCCACACCATCTGGGGCCTCAGCCGCATTTTCACGGCCCGCGCCAACGTCCAGCGCTACACGTTCTTCGCGAACCTGAAGTACATCATCCAGCGCCTCAGCGCGATTGGCATCGTGCTCTTCTTGGGCGCGCACATCTGGCTGGCGATGCTGCACCCGCGGCTGGTGGAGCACCACGCGGAAGCGTTCGGCGACATCGCCGGGCAGATGCACCACCACATGCCCACGCTCATCGTTTACATCCTGGGCACCCTCGGTGTTTCGTACCACCTGGCCAACGGCGTCTCCACCTTCGCCATGGGCTGGGGCCTGGTGGGCACCCGGCGCGCGCTGAAGAAGCTCGAGCTCGCCACCTACGCGCTCTTCATCGTCCTCCTCGGCATGTCCTGGGCGACGATCTACGCGCTCTACGTCGCGGGTCGCTGATTCGCTAGGGGGCGGCGTGGGCAGCGGCTACGAGATCGAGCTCACCGATCCCGACCTCTCGCACTGCACCTGCTGCGGCGGGCTCACCGTGCGGCTCACGCGCTTCGTGAAACGGCACGGCGACGCGTTCGCGGTGTACTACGCGAACTACTCGAACAATCACCCCGATAACGAGCTGGCGATGCTCGTTTCGATCGGACCGTGGGGTGAGGGCGCCGCGCCCGAAGATCGCGCCGCGTTCTACTGCACGGTGCGCGTCACCGAGGACTCGTACCAAGTGATGCTCGGCGATGCTGCGACCTCCGGCTGGAGCGGCGCGACCCTCATGGGCACCCTGCTCTCCCGCGATGCCGCGCGGGCGCATCCCTGGAAGGCCACGGCCTTCGAAGTGCTCGACCACGGCTTCGCGCGTGATCCGGGTCTCATCGGGTTCCTGCAACGCGTGCGCTGCGGTGACGCCGGAGTCCCGCTCGAGCAGAGCTACGGCGCACCCGACGACGTGTTCGCGCTCGGCGATGCGAAGGAAGGACGCGCCGAGCTCCACCGAAACTTCGCGTCCCTCGACGGTACGCGCTTCTTCGTCCGCTGCTTGCTCCCGATCCCGGTGGCGAGCTACCGCGCGTGGTGCGTCGGCGTCTGGGTCGAGGTCGCAAAGGCAGACTACGATCGGGCGCGTGACGCGTGGGACGACGCGGAGCGATATGCGCTGCTGCGCTTCTCCGGCACCCTGGCCAACACGTGCGACGCGAAGCTGGCGCTGCCCATCGTCGCGGGCACGCCGGTGCACGTGGGCGTGCCGGATCCGGAGTCCGTCCTCACCATCGTCGGTTCGTCCGACGCGAAGGTCGAGGAGGCGCTCGACACCGAGTGGTCCAAGGAGCGCTTCGAGACCTACGCCGTCACGCACGGCTATCTCTGAGCTTCGCTCGCGGCGCACGATCTGCGCCGCGCCGTCCGTCGTTGACCGCGCTCCATGGGCCGAGTATCCGAACGCGCAGAGGTAGCCCATCGTGTCCGCACTTCTCGTCGCTCTCGGTCCGATCATCGGCCTCATCGTGGGGTTCGCCGCGCTGCAGTGGGTGCTCCGGGGTCACCGGAAGGAACGCGGCCCTTGGCTCGGGATGCTCGAGGTGCGCGCGGCGGATGCCGCGAACGCAGGCGGCGGCGTGGGAGCGCTCGAAGGCCTCGTCACCGATCACGGGAGCATCGCACCCATCGTCGCTCCGTTCACGGGGCGCCATTGCTTGGCCTTTCACGTCGAGATCGTCACCCGCGAGATGTTCGGGAATCAAACCACCTGGGAACGTCTCTTCGACCACGGAGATGGCCGTTTCGGGCTCGCCGGGCCCGACGGGCAGGTACGAGGCGAGGTGGACTTTCAAGGAGCGCAGGTCTTCTTCCCGACGCCTCTCACCGCCTACAACAAGCTGTCGGGGGCGCTGCCCGAGACGGTATTCCAGGGCCCGCCCGATCAAGTCCCGGCGCACATGGTGGCGTTCGTTCGAGAGCTGACCCCCGAGCTCCAGCGCCGCATCGCCAGTCCCGGCACGCAGCTGCTCGGCGGCAAGCGTCTCTTCTTCAACGAACGGCTGATTGTACCCGGCCAACCGGTCGTCGCGACCGGCTGGTGCGACCCCGATCCGTTGGGCGTGCGCGTCGTCGCCACCGACCAGCTGCCCGTCTCCTTCGCGTTCGGGACCATCGCGACGCAACGCGCGGCGCTCACCAAGCTTCCCATCGGCGACAT
>Ga0075163_10002276_pt1 | contig 25918 bp, 30 predicted proteins | sample JI1023141ADNA_FD_71478 | JGI IMG/M metagenome (GOLD analysis project Ga0075163, IMG submission 71478) | Wastewater effluent complex algal communities from Wisconsin, to seasonally profile nutrient transformation and Carbon sequestration -... | ecosystem: Engineered > WWTP > Effluent > Algae...
AAATGTCATACAAAAGTTGACTCCAGCTATTGCCTGACACAGCAAGAACGGACGAAAATATGGACTGACGCTCACCATAAAACCGTGCAAGAATTAACCAACCGTGGGCTATGGCCTGCATAGGAAGACCATGAAACTACTCGCTATCCTCATTTTGCTATTCGCCACCCAAGCGCAAGCCACCCGACAGCACTGCGAACCACGAGTGCCGACACCACGCGAACCCGTCAGCAAACCAGAGCCGAAAGCAGAACCAAGGGCGGCACGAACGCCAAGCGACCATGACCGGCCATGTGACCGCACTATCGGAGCGCCTGTGTGGTGTAGGGTGCTGAAATGAACGGGCTAGGCGCTGCAATAGCTTCGGCACTGGCAACGGCTTTTCTAGCGGTTATCGTTATTACAGCAGCCGTAACCGCTGGACTCATATACGGCATACCGTGGCTATGGGCGCTTATCAAGCCTTGGCTGCATTCAATTACGGGGTAAGTGATGACAGACCGCGAACTACTTGCGGCTGCGGCTAAGGCTGCTGGATTTGGTGACCCACAAGAGATGAAAACGTGTTGGACAGAATCCGAGTACCCGCGAAATTCTGGAAGGCATGGGGCTTTGTGGAACTATGTTGGGCACATGGACACAGCGGAACTGTGGAACCCACTAACAGACGACGGCGACGCATTTCGGTTGATGTGCATATTGAACATCAATATTTCTTACCGTAAAAATATAAATGGCGCGTGGGTTTTGTCAGAGCGCGAGGGTATTAATTTTTGCCCCGAATCACTAGGCGACGAGTGGGGAACTGAAGAAACCCGCCGCGCAATCGTCCGCGCTGCTGCTGAAATAGGAAAGGGTAAGTGATGCTGACTGCTGACGAGCAAAAGCAAGTCATGGCGCTGGTAAACACGCTGGTAACGATGGTTGTGGCTGATACGCAGGACGAGTTCCTGATTCAGCCAAAGCTCACCGACTGGCAACGCAAAAGGCGGGTTTACAACGCAAAGCAGGAGATTAAAGAAGTCTTGAAGGAAATCGGGTGATTGTTGCCTAACACATTACGCAAACCTGAGTAACCATGCAAAACCCTGACGAGCTAACGGACTACGAGCGCAGCCAGCTTGGGGTTGTGTATCACGCATACATCTCCGCAAAAGAAGCGAAGGACTACGCAACGTCCGACAAGCTACGCTCAGAACTGGAAGATTGGGGCGCAATGGGTGATTACACAAAGTGGCACCCCGTATTTGAATCGCCAGCACATCGACGCAAACGACTTGAGGCACGCCTATTACCAACGACACACAGCTACTGCTAAACGACGCCCTAATCGCCTGGCACTGCTGGAGCAAGGGATATAAGTGGGTAATGGGCTACAAGTCCACAGCAGCAGGGTTTGGCGACGTTACCAGCTCACGTCAATGGGACAGCACGCACGAGGTACTGGACCGCGATGTAGATAGCACACGGCTGAAAACGATAGACTTCTACATCAGTGAGATGATTCCAGACTACCGCACGAGCTTGCAGATACAAGCAAGAAACCTCGCAACAGGCGCTAACGTGTGGACCAGCGCAAGGCTACCCAAGGACGATCTGGCACGCATCGAGCTATTGTGTAAGGCTAGGGCGCTGCTGATCGAGAAGATGAATCTGTAAGGAGTGAATGATGGATAAAAAGAGACAAGCAGCAGGTACAAAGCTGTTGAAGGCGGCGCAAGAATTTTGGAACGCTTGCCGGGAAGAGGGGCAGTATGGCGCCGTGCAGTGGTTGGAAGGCTCTGGCGGCGAGCTGCTTGTTTACACGCGAGGGGAGTACCGGCAGCAGTTGATGATGAACATCCATGGTATGTCTAGCGAAAAGGTACATTTCTTCCACGGCGAAGTGATACCTAGTGAAGACAATGCGGCGTAACTTTCCGACGAACGGTAGCCAAAACACTTGCAATATCTAATTGTTGATATACACTAAAGGCATCAACAAAAGGATTTGAAAATGATTACCAAAAGCAAACAAGCATGGGCAGTAGGAGAAATGGTGAAAGTCGGCTTCATGTCCCTCCGAGTGATGGCTGCACAAGCAACCCCCGGCGACTACAAGCCAGACGCCTACATCTTGGCAAATGCCAAGGCTGATAAGTTCTACCGCTTTGTTCCACACAACGGACTTGAAGGCGGATTCAAAACCATGAAAGAAGCTTTTGATGCTGTCAATTCCTTCTAAACGTAAACCCGGACGCCCTAAATCAAAGCCAACAAAGCCGGTTATGCTTCGCCTGACAGAATCGCAAAGGATGAAGTATTTGGAACTAGGTGGCGCACGTTGGATAAAGCGATTGATTGAACAATCCGACGAACGGTAGAAATAATGCTTGACAGTGCGTAAAAACAACGATAGTATGGCACTCGGGCGGGTAAATACGTCCAAATAAGCCCCCCGTAGCAACTAGACTGGGCTTTTTCTTTGTGCGGATGAATATGCAGCTTTGTCCTGCCGCACATCTTATCGAGTGACAAGCGTGGCGTGGCGAACCTTTAGCGATCAATCCAGCCTTATGCAACATCTACAATTTGGCCCATAGTGGGCACGCGGGTGTAATACCGCCGGATTGCGTAACCGGCACTCATTCTGCCTCTCCTAGACGACCCCATCGAACACAGCTACACGCTCCGAGGTTCTGCTCTAGCGAGAGGCGATCTATTCCAAATCCAGTCCGCATAGTCGAAAGACAGCACACAGCAATTCCCCTCCGCTGACTGTGCAAGAGGACTGGCCGCGCCTGCTCGGTAAAGCTGGATAAACCGACGACAAAACGCCTCAAGGCCGCTTTCCTCCGAGCACCTTGGGGCGTGTCGGCAAACCAATCACTCCTTGGTCAGTAATGACCTTTGCGCCTTCGGGCGCTTTTTTATTTCTGCGAACAATCCGCAAGGAACTCGAATCATGGCGACTACATCAACTGCCTTTAAGAAAGGTGAGAAAAGGCCCAATCAGGGTAAGCGCGGACCGAATAAGGTCACAGCAGACATAAAGAACATGGTTCTGGTTGCGCTTAGTAACGCTGGTGGTGCTGATTACCTTGAGGCACGTGCAAACGACCCTAGAACGGCTGCTGCCTTCTTGGGACTGGTTGGCAAGGTGTTGCCCATGACGATAGCTGGTGACTCTGAGAACCCGCACAAAGTCGTTTTCGAGTGGAAACAAAGCGCATCGTAATCGACTATCAGCCGCGTGATTGCTTCAAACCCTATCACGAGTCTGATAAGCGGTTTAGTCTGACAGTAGCTCACCGACGAGCAGGCAAGACAGTAGCTCGCATCAATAAGCTGATCAAGTCTGCTGCAAGTGCTGGCATTGAAAACCCTCGGTTTGGCTACCTCGCTCCGTATTACATACAGGCCAAAGACATAGCCTGGAACTACCTGAAGCAGTACAGCAGGCCAATCCTAGAGATGGGCGGCAAAGTCAACGAGTCGGAGCTATCAGTCACATTCGCGCACAACAACGCGCAGATCAGGCTGTATGGCGCTGAGAACGCTGAACGACTTCGGGGGTTGTACTTCGATGGCATCGTAGGCGATGAGGCGCAAGACATAGCTCCTAGCGCACTGACGCAGGTCATCATGCCTGCTCTGGCTGACCGTAAGGGATGGCTTGACCTGTCTGGAACGCCTAAAGGGTGGGGAAACCTGCTCGGGCAGACCTACAAGCAAGCGCAGGATAACCCTGATTGGTACTGCCAAGTGTTGAAGGCTAGCGAGACTGGCCTGATCGACATAGAAGAATTGCAGCGGCTCAAAAGCATGATGCCGATGAACGAGTACATGCAGGAGTTTGAGTGCAGCTTTGATGCTGCTATCACCGGCAGCTACTACGCGGCAGAGATACAGAAAGCGCAGGACGAGGGGCGCATTACCCGCGTGCCGTATGACTTGGCGCTGAAGGTTAACACCGCTTGGGACTTGGGCATCTCGGACAGCACAGCGATCTGGTTCTATAGCCAAGTCGGGCGCGAGATACGCATTCTGGACTACTACGAGGCATCTGGCTACGGGCTGGACCATTACGCCAAGCTGCTAGACCAAAAGGGCTATCTGTACGGCAAGCACTACGCGCCACACGACATTCAGGTGCGTGAGCTTGGTACGGGCAAGAGTCGATACGACATAGCCAAGAACCTCGGGATAACTTTCCAGACACTGCCAGCCGATAGCGTCAAAGACGGGATTGATCTAGCCCGAATGATGATTTCCCGCATGTGGTTTGACGAAAAGAAATGTGCTATTGGCATCGATGCGCTGCGTCAGTACCGGGAAAAGCGGGACGAGAAGCGCGGCATTGATCTAGGACCGCTACACGATTGGACAAGCCACTCAGCAGACGCCTTCAGGTATCTCTGCGCTGGCTACACCGAAACACAACCAACCAGGCGCAACACGTTTGAGCCTGTTTCATGGATGAGCTAATGGAAAAAGATGTACTAGCCGACGCTAAGGAGGCTTTCCAGCAAGTCTCTGATGCTGAGGGTGATCAGCGTCTGGCCATGCTCGATGACCTGAAGTTTGCGAAGCTCGGTGAGCAGTGGGACGATGCTGCTGTACAGCAACGCAAGCGCGAAGGGCGTCCATGCCTGACCATTAACCGTTTTCCTGCCTTCATTAAGCAGGTAACGAACGACGCACGCCAGAACCGTCCGGCTATTGTTTGCCATCCTATTGGTGACAAGTCAGACCGCGAGACTGCTGAGATTCTCAATGGGCTGATACGCAACATCGAGTATTCGAGTAATGCGGACATTGCCTACGATACCGCACTCGATTTCTCTGTTACCTGTGGTCTAGGGTACTTTGTCATTCGTACTGATTACGCTAATGACGACTCATTCGATATGGACATTTGCATAGAGCGAGTGGCTAACCCATTCACGATCTACGGGGATCCGCGATCAACTGAGGCTGATTCGAGCGACTGGAACAGCGCATTCATCACGGACATGATGAGTGACAAGGCTTTTAAGGCCAAGTATCCAGATGCTGAGACAGCAGACTTTGAGGGCGCTAAGGACTTGAAAGACCTGATGTGGTTTCAGGATGACTCCATCCGAATAGCTGAGTATTGGACACGCGACAAGGTGCCGACCACGCTTCTTAAGCTGTCAGACGGTGCGCTGATGATGGAAGACGAGTTCCTGAAGCTAAAGGACATTCTGACCATTCAGGGCGTCAAGGTTAGCGGGACTCGTGAGACACAGACCTACAAGGTAACCCAACGCATCATTACCGGCGCTCAGGTGCTGGAAACGAATAAGTGGGAAGGTAAATATATCCCAATCGTTCCCGTCTACGGGGATGAGATCAACATTGAGGGTAAACGTTCTTGGACTAGCCTGATTCGCCCATCAAAGGACGCACAGCGCAACTTCAACTACTGGCGCAGCGCAGCTACTGAGTTGGTCGCACTGGCCCCTAAGATGCCGTTTATCGGTCCTGCTGGTGCGTTTACCACGGACTCCAGTAAGTGGGCATCAGCTAACACGACAAGCCACGCTTACATTGAATATGACGGCGCTGTACCTCCGCAGCGTCAGGGCTTTGCTGGTGTTCCCGCTGGTGCTCTGCAAGAAGCATTAAACGCCTCTGACGATATGAAGTCGATCATGGGCATCTATGACGCATCGCTAGGTGCAAAGAGCAACGAGACTTCAGGCCGCGCAATCATGGCTAGGCAGCGTGAAGGCGACGTATCGACGTTCAACTTCATCGACAACCTTTCACGCGGCATTCGTCACGGTGGGCGGATCCTGGTCGACCTGATTCCAAAGGTCTACAACGTCCCGCGCATCATTCGTGCGATCAAGGAAGATGGCACTAACTACAGTGTGCCTATCAATCAGCCAATCATGGAAAAGCCGGGTGAACAAGGGCAACCGCCTACGTTCCAACAGCTTCCACAAGGCTATCAGGATGAGGTTAACGGCCTAACCAAAGTATTCGACCTAGCCGCAGGTAAATATGACGTTACTTGTGAGGCTGGACCATCGTTTACCTCGCGTCGTGAAGAAGCCGCAGGGCAGATGATGGAGTTCATTCGGGTGTTCCCGCAGGCTGCGCCATTTGTTGGTGACCTGCTGGCTAAAAACCTCGATTGGCCCGGTTCTGATGACATTGCCAAACGTCTGCAAGCAATGCTACCGCCACAAGCGCAGGGCGACAAGCCTCCGCAACTGATGCAGGCAGAGCAAGCCATCCAGCAGCTACAGCAGCAGATGCAGATGATGAGCAAAGAGCTTGAGGACAAGCGCGGAGAGCTAGAGATCAAGAAGTTTGAAGCTGAAACCAAGCGCCTAGCCATTGTCAAACCTGAAACACCAGTACAGCAGGCAGACCCTGAACAAGCGGCAGAGATTGAAGTCCGTAAAGCGCTGATCTTGGAGAAAGCCAAACAAGAAGGCGCTGAGAAGCTCAAGAAGATGGACGTTCACGGCCAATTGCTGTTAGCCAAGGTCAACTCAGCCACAGCAGGCGCAGAGGCAGATTGGGAGTCTCCAGAGGATGAGATTGGAGAACTCGGGATGCCACAGCCTAGCAAGGTAGACAACATGGCGAATCTACAGATGGAGATGCTCAATCAGATGAAAGAGCTAACCCACACGATTGCCAATCCACCCCCAAAAGTCATCATTCGCGGCCCAGATGGTCGTGCAGTAGGAGTGCAATAAATGGAAGTGCAAATCTGGACAAGTCGCGGCCTTATGCCCGAGTCAGAACTGGTCTATTCACATGAGTGGGAGATCAATCCAGAGTACATCAAGTTTCGTGAGTTTTACACGGCGTCCGATGGCGAGATTGTCAAGGACTCGACACATGCTTACGTGCCAACCGGCATCGCAGGCGCTACATCAATCGGACAGTTCTAAGGACTAATCATGGCAGCCGCGGTTTATCTCGTAACAAACCGCGCAAATGGTATGCGGTATGTCGGGATTACATCGTTTACTGTTGAAAAGAGATGGAAAGAGCACATTGCTAAATCAGCATGGCGTCCCAAAAGCTGGCTACATCGTGCTATTGCGAAGTATGGCGCTAGTGAGTTTGACGTTCAACAGGTTGCATCATGCCTAAGCGTTGAATCTGCTAGAGATGTTGAGAGAGATGTGATCGCATCTTTCAAGCCCGAATACAACCAAACAGCAGGCGGCGAATTTACTGTCGGCAGGCGCATATCTCCTGAGGTTGTCGCAAAGATTTCCGCGAGTAATCGTGGCAAAAAGAGAACGGCAGAGCAAAACAAGGCCAACAGCGAAAGAAAGATCGCTCTATACGCCAATGCCGATTTTCGTGAGGCATCAATAAATCGACTTAAGGCAGCGGCTCTTCTGGTTAACCAAGAAAAGCGCATCGCTGCCGTTAGTTTGGCCTGCTCTTCGAGAGTTTGGACGGATGAAAGCCGTGCCAAGTTAAGCGCATCTCTCACTGGCCGAAAGCAAAGCGAAAAGACTATTCAAAAAATTAGCTTGACCAAAAACAAGCCTGTGGAGTGCATAAATTTGAATGCAACCTTTGACTCAGTAAGCGACGCTGCGGAGTCAACAGGGTTGAGCATTTCAGGAGTTAGTGCCGTTTGTATCGGAAGGCGAACATCCGCAAACGGTCTTTATTTTAGATTCGCGTAGGAGATATATCATCGCAAACACTTCCGCTATGACCACCAGTTTCAAAGGTGAGCTTCTCGTCGGTCATCACAACTTTGGCGTAGGCGTCGTTCGCGGTGCAACTACCGCTGACACGTTCAAGGCTGCTCTGTATCTCGCATCAGCGACCTACAACGCCTCAACGACTGCTTACTCGACCACTGGCGAGGTAACGGGCACCAACTACACGGCAGGCGGCGTGACGGTGACCAATGCAACGCCTCCAAGCACATCGGGCACGACTGCTATTTGGACGCCTTCAGCATCTTTTGCCTGGACGACTGTAACGCTGTCCACAGCTTTTGATGCTGCGCTGATCTACAACAGCACGCAATCGAACAAAGCGGTAAGTGTGCATAACTTCGGCTCACAGACCGTAACGGCAGGCAACTTTACGCTGACCATGCCGACCAACGACGCATCTAACGCGCTGATTCGCATCGCCTGATGAAGTTCTGGCGGCTCACTGGTAGCACGGCTGGCGTCGTCGGTGGAAACATCAGCGCAGCCCTGACTGGTGTTCAATCCAGTGGTGCCGTTGGTAGCTTGGGTGGCACTGCAATCCTGCCTAGCGTAGAAGTACGGCGCGTTACCGGACCTGCTCCGCTGTTAGTTCACTTTGATGCATCTGGCACCACATCAGCACTCACGAGTTCGCCTTACTTCGAGCTTGATTACACATGGGACTTTGATGATGTTGGCTCTGGTGACTGGACATACGGAGCATATGCGGCGCTAGGTCAAACGTGGTCAAAGAACATGGACAAGGGGCCGATTGCGGCTCACGTGTACGAGACACCTGGCACTTACAGCCCGTCCTGCACGATGCGGTACGACACAACAACGAACACGTATTACACGACTGAGATTGTTGTCACCGACCCTGACACGGTTTATGCCGGAACACTGACAGTTTGCATCAGCACAAGCGGCAACTTTACGGGCGCTCCGAGTGGCTGCACGCAAGTAACCAGTTCAGACGCAGACGCGGCCCTAGCAGCGAACATTGGTAACGGTAAGCGAATCCTGTTCTGCCGTGGCGAGACTTTCGCAGTATCAACATCAATGCTCATTCGCAATGATGACGTATTCATCGGCGCATATGGGACGGGTGCAAAGCCTTACTTCCAGATCGGCGGCAACTTCGCTGGTATCAGTTTGGGTGGTGGTAGCTTCACGACATACAACCGTCTGGTGACGATGGACCTTGCACTTGACGCAACGGGCTACACGGGTGATTCACAAGGCTTCGGTGCTACAGGTGGTTTTGATGACTGGCTGTGTTATCGCTGTGATGTAAGTCACGTCAAATTCGGCTGGAAGATTGATCACGGCGCATTGGTTGGATACAACTCCGGCATCAATCCAGCAACTGACCCCCCAATAGTTCACCTGTTTCGCGGTCACGGTGTTGTCGATTGCTACTTCAATGAGTCGGTTGGTAACGACAACGGTGCAAACGGATTCTACATGGGCGGGGAGTCGATGGCGATCATCGGCAACAACGTAGACCCCAACTATCTCGGAGAGCACGGGATACGCTGCCCAACAATTCAATATTCTGTTGTTGCTCACAACCGCATTGCACGTATTGATGATGGACGCGCCTTTATATCCATGAGGGCTACAGACCAAGGCTCACTCTTATATCCTGAGTTTGTCTATGGTCCATACGTTTACTCCGAGAGCGTTGTCGCATCGGACAACTTCGCTGATGGTGAGGGCTCGCCAAGAAACAATCTTGCAAGTATCGGTATCGGTCCTGTAAATAACGCAGCTAATGGTCGGGTAAGGAACTGCCTATTTGAGCGCAACTTCCTACAGGGAGTAGAGGCAAACATCACGCCTATGGGTGTGAGTATGCACATGCGCCTGAATATGTTCAAGGTTGATCGGCTCTCGGTATTCTTTACAAGCCACATTGGTCTGGATGCGACCCACGTTGAGCCAGAGGCAAATGATATTCACTGGTATCACAACAGTGTCTATGGCAACACGACCAATGAAGTTAACTTCTTCAACCCGAACGAGGGTGACATTACGGGAAGTCCGACCTATGCGATCAAGAACAACCTGCTTTACAACCCTGGCGGCTCGGCTAGTTACCTGATTAACCCGTCGCTGGCAAACATCGCTGTTGACGCTACAAACAACACCACAACGTCGCAAGACCAGACAAACGCCTACGCAGCTACTACACCGCCAACCACTGCGCTGCATTGGAAGCCAGCAGGTGGCAGCTACGCAATTGACGCGGGTGTTGATCTGCCGGTGTGGTCCGACTTCCTTAACGTCGCCATGTATTCCGCAGGAACGCGGGATATGGGCGCGATACAGAGTTAATCATGGCTTACAAAATCATCGTAGCATTTCGGGCCACATCAGGGTATGTAACTGACCCAACAGACGGCACGTATTGTCTTGGCGAGGCATACCCGACTGCCCGCACCACGACAGGCACAGGCCTGGGCTTGAATCTGGGATGGGACATAGACCTGACCACTTATGCCCGTGACCGGGACAGCGGGGTAGCTTATGCGCCATTAGCTGGTATCAATCAACAGGTGCCAGCGGACTCGCGGACGTTCAGGATGACCGTTCCTGAGGCCGGTCTAGTGGCAGTCAGGGTAGCTGCAGGTGACGCTACTAATGCAAATCACGCCTATTGGGACATATTGGACAGCGACGGTACAACTGTTCTCTTATCACAGACCGATCAAGCGGCAGGTGCTGGAGAGTTTTACGACGCTAGCGGAGTCCTGAGAACAAGCGTTGCCGATTGGGTGTCGAACAACGTCCCCGTGAATATTACGCTGTCAGGGACCGACTTCTATTTCCGCAAGAACATTTCTGACCCAAACTTTAATGTCATCTCAATGATTGAGCTGAACAGAACAGCAAGTGGCGCAACAACTCAAGGCGCTGGCGTGATTCGTCAACAAAACAACCGCCGTATTTTCGGCATTCGGAGATAACATGGCTACATCATTCAAACCTGTAAAAGGTAAGGCGTACAGCTTCTACATCGGTCTGGTTCAACAGGCTGATACCAAGCTGCTGCAAGCTAACCCTACTCTTGCTTCTGGTGACTTCCAGATCAGCAAAGACGGCGGCGCATTTGCCAACCTTGCCACACTGCCAACCGTAGGCCCTGCCTCTGGTCGCGCTGTGCTGGTTACGCTGTCAACCACTGAAATGACGGCTGACAACATCGTTATTACTTGCGTTGATGCCTCTGGTGCGCAATGGTGTGATCAGTTCATCAGCTTCGAGACACGCGAACAAGCTGCATCGTACTTTCACTTCATCATGGTTGATACGGCTGGCGATCCTGCTACAGGTAAGACTGTTACGGTTCAAGCTGTGAAGGACAACGGCTCATTCGCTACTGTTGCCGGTACGGTTGTTGAGATTGCCAACGGCGTCTATTACATACCGCTGACGCTGACCGAACTCAACGCGCTTGATTGCACGACCCTGAGAGCTACGGCTACAGGTTGCCGTCCTACGCTGATCACGCTGACCACGGTTTACTGATATGTTGCTGTTAACGTCAACGAGCGACCTTATCCAGGTTGTTACCGGGTCGGCGGCGCAGATCGAGGTTCATTCTTCGTATGTTGACATAAGCGGGTCAACGATCACTCCGGGGCGCACTAATACGCCACACATCACAACCGCAACGACTACTACCGTTGTAGGCTCTCCAGCCGCTTCAACGCAGCGCAACGTCAAGCACATCAATATCACCAACGACCACGCCTCGCAAAGCTGCGTCGTAACGGTAGAGCATACTGATGGTACGACAGCAATCGAGCTGATTTCGTTCACCTTGCTACCGGGTGAAAACATGCTTTTCAATGAAGAAGGGCGATGGAATCACCGCGATGCTAGCGGCGCTGAATATCCCCCTGCTGGACTTGGAGCGTATAACGGTCGCTCAGTCTCGTTCATGAAAACTGGTACGGCTGCGGACACGGCAGGTTACTGGTACTCAACCTACAAAGACGCAGGATTTCCCGGCGCATGGGCACCCGGCACTCCCGGTGTGAACGGGCGAGTAACGGACGGCACAACGACAACTGATAACGGATGCATTCCTATTGCCAATCCGTCAGTTGGTGCGAACTACCTGACAGAGCTACAAATGGCATCGTCGGTCAATCATTCGCACTTCTTCTACGATGTGTTATGGGTCAATTCTGGCCTATCCGTAACCACTACGTCAACAGTGCAGACTATTGCATCTCCCACGCTACCGGCCCGTGACATTAACGGCACGACCGATGGCGAAGGCTGTGTGATTGGGCTGTATTTCCATGCGGCATCTACTTTGGCAGCGGTTAACGCGCTTTCGCAGGTCACTTACACCAATAGCGGCGGAACGGGTAGTCGCATTGCAACATTGCTTGGCATTGCTGGTTCTCAGGCTCCTGCAACCCCTGTAATCGGGACGGTGCTTTGGTACAACCTAGCCGCTGGTGACAAGGGCGTGCGAAGCATTCAGGGCTTCAACATCGGTGCCACATCATGGCTTACCGGCACGATCAGCCTGTTTATCGCTCGGGACGTTGCCACTGTTGGGACAACTATCGCCAACGTAACGGCACAGAAGTATCTCAGTGCTCCGGGCGTGCGACTGTATAACGGCACCTGCCTGCATCATGCAATCTTGGCTAGTGCTACCACGGCTACCTTCTTTGCGGGTGAGCTAGTCATCTCAGAAAAATAAGGGGTCGTCATGACCAAAGGGCTGTTTGACCCGAGCGCAGTCCCTGAAGGTTGGTTTAGCAACGAATCACAGGCTGCGGGGTGGTTTGATGAAACGTATATTGACGACGCGGCACTCCCAACGCCTAGCGCGGGTATCAATGCCAGCTACTCAAGACGAGGCACTGCTTACGCTGTCAATCGCACCAATCAAGAGCAGCCAAACCCCAACGTAACCACTGCGCTATCTGGCGTTTCTGGGTCGGGTTCGGTTGGTGCGTTTACCGTATCGTTTGACAAGTCGCTTACTGGTCAGTCTGCTGCTGGCGCTGTCGGCTCACTGTCGATTCTGACAAGCGGTATCCGTGCGACATATTCGCGGCGAGGTTCTCAACAGATACTTAGCTGGACGAACCAAGATCAGCCGGTAACGGGTGTATCGGTAGGCTTAACTGGCGTATCTGGTAGCGGTTCTATCGGGACGTTCTCGATTGACCACGTACAAGCCCTTGCTGGTGTTTCTGGTACTGGCGCAGCGGGAACGCTTGTTGGTAGCCTTGCAGCCTCGTTAAGTGGCGTTGCTGGCACTGGTGGCGTTGGTTCTCTGTCGTCAGGTGTTGCAGCGGTTCACGGCGTATCGGTAAGCTACTCTCGACGCGGTTCGATCAGCGCAGAGACTTGGACGAACCAAGAGCCTGGCACAACAGCTGCGGCGCTCACTGGTGTTTCCGGGACTGGCTCGGTAGGTACGTTTGGCGTAGTCCGCACGATTGCACTGACAGGTGTTTCCGGTACGGGTTCTGTCGGCACGATAACGGCAAGCACAGCAGCTAACGTCACAGTCGGCCTAACTGGCGTATCTGGAACTGGCGCAATCGGTACGGTTTCCGTGCTCGGTGCTGTTCACGGCGTCAATTACGACTACTCACGGCGTGGCAGTATCTCCGCTGTAACGTGGACTAATCAAGAACCTCAGTCTGTTAACCAGTCGGCTGCTCTAACGGGGTTATCCGGTTCTGGTGCTGTTGGCTCATTTGCTGTAACGCATACCAACGCTCTGACAGGCGTAGCGGGAACCGGCTCTGTCGGTACGCTCACCCCTGTTGTCAGCGGCATACCAGTAACGGTAGGGCTGACAGGCGTTTCCGGCCTTGGCGAGATAGGGACTATTTATGTAGTCGGCGCTCCTCACGGGGTGAAAGTCGATTACGTCAGACGCGGGTCAATCTCTGCGGTCACATGGACCAATCAGGAACCAGCAACCGCTGACGTACAGGCAAGCCTGACGGGTGTTTCATCATCTGGCGCTGTCGGTTCGCTCGGGAATGAGCGCACTGTCGGCCTGACGGGTGTAGCTGCGACGACTGCTGTCGGTTCGCTGATAGCTTCGAGCGGACCTGCTTTCGGTGTGCCTCTAACCGGCGTATCGGCTACGGGTTCGGTCGGTACGCTCGGTGTAAATATCGTTGGTCCTGGCGTCAGTGCGCCATTGACTGGCGTTTCCGCTACAGGCGCTGTAGGAACGCTGACAGCATCGGTAATCGCTCCGGGCGTCACTGTTGGGTTGACAGGTGTTTCGGCATCTGGCGAGGTAGGCAGGCTCACTCAGGTGGGTGGCACTCCGGTTGTCGTTGATACCAATAGCGGCGGGTATGAGTACCTAGGACACCATCAGACACCGAAACAGCGCAAGCGTGAACGCCAGCGGCTCGGCATTGAGCCACAAGACATTGCGAAGGCGGTCCACAAGGTCGCTCGGGTAGTTGTTGCGGATTCGGGCGAATCAGACCCGATAAAGCAGGTTCAAGTAGATCAGGCGTATTACGCGCAACTGCTGATGGACGAGCTTCGCGGCTACTGGTCGCAAGCGGTTCAAGACGCATTGACTCAGCAAATCAGGATTGCTCTGGCTGTTCAAGCGCAAGAGCAAGACGACGAGGACGTGTTATTGCTCCTCTTATAGACAAAGAACCGCAACGGACGGCGGGTTTGTAGGCACCTTCGGGTGCTTTTTTTTCGTCCAAATTCAAGTGAAAAAACATGGAACAACCAGAAATGGATTCCGTAGAGCCAGAGGTTATTGATACCACTGCGCCTTCGGTAGACGAATCAACCGAAACAAATGAAGTTGACGAGACTACGGCACCGCCGGAAATCGTTGATGACAGCGAGGAAGTTGACTACGAGGGCGAGAAGTTCAAAGTCCCGGCGAAGCTCAAAGATGCCCTGATGCGGCAAGCGGACTACACACGCAAGACGCAAGAGGTGGCAGAGGCACGCAAGGCAATCGAGCAGCACGCACAAGAGGTGCAGCAACGTGCTCAGTTCAACCAAGAGTATGTGTCGGAAGTAGCGAAGGTGATGAGCATTGACGAGAGGCTGAAGGAATATCAGTCACTCGACTGGAACGCAATCACTGACTCTGACCCGGTGCAGGCGATGAAGTTGGACAGACAGATGCGCGAGCTTCAGTCCGAAAAGGACAGGGCCGTGCAGAGTATCTCCGAAAAGCAACAGCGCACAGCGTTGGAGAGGTCACAGGCAACTGCAAGACAACTTCAAGAGGCGGCGGCGGTGGTGGCACGCGAGATCAAAGGATGGTCGCCAGAGGTAGCTAAGAAGCTGCAAGAGACTGGCAGGAGCATGGATTACAAGCCGGAGGAACTCAGTCAAGTTACTGACCCCCGTTTCGTGAAACTGCTTCACAAGTCGTACCTCTATGACCAGCTTGTGAAAGAGCGAACAGCCGTTCCCCCATCGGAACCAGCTAAGCCAGTCACGCGGATTACAGCAGTTAAGACCACTGCGGTAACAAACCCGGACGACCTTACGCCTGAACAGTGGGTGAGTTGGCGAAACAAACAAATCCGTAAGAACGGATAACACCTCCCCCAACGGGCCGCAATACGCGGCTTTTTCTTTTTGAAAGTGAATCATGGCAAACTCAATCCTGACCCCCGTAGCGGTCACACGCGAAGCTCTGCGCATTCTGCATCAGAAGCTCAATTTCGTCGGCAATGTAAACCGTCAGTATGACTCGTCTTTCGCCAAATCCGGCGCAAAGATTGGTGACTCGCTGAAGGTCCGTCTGCCTAACCAGTACACCGTGCGAAGCGGCGCTACTCTGTCCACTCAAGACACCGTGGAGCAAAGCACAACCCTGCAAGTCGCTACTCAAAAGGGCGTGGACGTTACGTTCTCCTCTACTGAGTTGACCTTGAGCCTTGACGACTTCAGCAAGCGCATTTTGCAGCCTGCAATGTCTGTGCTGGCCGCTAACGTTGAAGCCGACGCTCTGAGCATGGCTCTGGACGTTTACAACAGCGTGAACAACATCGGCTCCGCTCTGACGTTCAACAAGCTGCTCGGTGGCCGCAAGGTTCTGGCCGACAACTTGACTCCTGCTGATAGCCGCGTTGCCATCCTGAACACTCAGGACAACCTTGACTTGGTTGATGCCCTCAAAGGCTTGTTCCAAGACAGCACCGCTATCAAAGAGCAGTACAAAGAAGGCTCGATGGGCCGTACTGGTGGTTTCGACTTCTATGAAAACACCTTGCTGGCTTCGCAGACCACTGGCACTGCAGCCGCTGTGACGACCTACCTGATGAACGGCGCAACCGCTACCGGCGCTTCTTCTATCGTGGTTGACACTGGTGTTACGACCTTCAAGAAGGGCGACATTATCACGATTGCTAACGTGAACCGTTGCCATCCTGAAACCAAGGCCGACACTGGCGCTTTGCAACAGTTCGTTGTTACTGCTGACTACGCAGGCGGCGGCGGCTCTATTGGCATTTCGCCTCCAATCTACGGTCCTACCTCGTTGGGTCTGCAGAACATCGTCACTTTGCCAGCCGATAACGCTGCTGTGTCGAAAATTGGCGGCGCTTCTGCTGTGTACAAGCCTTCTCTGGTTTTCCACCCTGACGCATTCTGCTTTGCAACTGCTGACTTGGTGAAGCCTGAGGGCGTTGACTTCTGCGCCCGTGAAACCCTCGACGGTGTTTCTATGCGCGTGGTTCGTCAGTACGCAATCTCCAGCGACACGTTCCCTTGCCGTCTCGATATTCTTTATGGATACAAGACCCTGCGCGCACAAATGGCAGCACGTCTGCTCTCTAACTAAACCTTGACGTTTAGCCTGGCTCTGCTCACGCGGGGCCAGTTATCAGCGAAAGGCTCTCATGGCAATTTCAACTTACAGTGATCTGAAGGCGTCCGTGGCCGCGTGGCTGCATCGGACTGACCTTACCGGCATCATTCCCGACTTCATCACAATGGCAGAGGCACGTCTTAACCGTGCGCTCAATGTCAGCGCAATGGAGCAGGAAGACACGCTAACCGCCACTATCGGTAGTCCACTGATTGCACTCCCGTCATCGCACAACAACGCACAGGGGCTATGGGTAACGACCTATAACCCGCGTGACGAGTTGATCTATGTGATGCCACAGGATTTACTCCAGTCCACGGTAAACGGATACCCAAATTGCTGGACGATTGACGGGGCTTTCATCCGTCTGGATAAGCCTGCTGATATTGCCTATTCACTGTCCTATCGCTACACGCAGACCTTTGCTCTGTCTGATTCGGTCACGACTAACTGGCTGCTGACAAAACACCCCGACCTGTACCTATTTGCTGCGCTGCAAGAGTCGGCTCCATACCTTGCTAACGATGCCCGTTTACCCATGTGGCAGAGCAAATACGCGCAGTCTCTGGCTGAAGTGCTGAATGATGACCATGCAAACAAATCACTGGCAACGCTGACCACAGATCACTGGTCGGCACAGCGTTCACGGTTTGACATTAATCGCGGCTACTAATGGACAAGCTCTTAGGGTTCTCTCCTGACGCTGACCCTGTAACGCCGGGCGTCATCGTTGAATGCTCGAACTTCATCCCGTATGAAAACGGCATGAGGGCTGCTCCTACAGGTGCAACGCCTTCAGGTGTGCCTGCTCTGGCTGCTGGTTGCCGTGGCGCTGCGGTTATCACAAAGCTGGACGATACCCGCCGAATCATCGCAGGTACGACCACGAAGCTGTATGAGCTATCAGGCGGCGCATGGTCTGACGTTTCACGCTCTTCTGGTGGCGCTTATACAGGTGGAACGGATACCCGCTGGTCAATCGCTCAGTTCGGTGACGCTACCTTAGCCGCTAACCTGACAGACACCATACAACGCTCTAACGGTTCGGGATTGTTTGCCGATATATCAGGCGCTCCGAAAGCAAAGATTATCTTCAGCGTGGGCGCGTTCGTGATGGCGCTCAATACGGTGGATGGGACATATGGAACAAGTCAGGATCGTTGGTGGTGCTGCGCTTCGTTTGACGATACAGATTGGACTCCTGACGTATCTACGCTTTCTGCAACAGGCAGGCTTGTATCAACCCCTGGCCAGATTACTGCTGGAGCGCGACTAGGCGAGTACGCTGTTTGCTACAAAGAGAAAGCTGTCTACGTTGGTCAGTTCGTAGGCTCTCCATCTGTGTGGGATTGGGTACAAGTTCCTGGTGGTGAGGCTGGCTGTGTAGGACAGGATGCCTTGTGCGATGTGAACGGCTCGCACTTCTTCGTCGGTCAGGACAATATCTGGCTGTTTGATGGTTCACGGCCTACGCCATTGGCTACTGGTCAGATTCGGCAATGGTTCTACACCAATTCTAATCCATCGTATCGCTACAAAACACAGTGCGTATTTGATAAACATAATAACGTTGTCTGGACCTTCTACTGCTCTAACTCGTCAACGACACCAGACCAAGCCCTTGTCTATCACCTAGCCTCAAAGCAATGGGGCAAAGTGACTATCGGCATTGAAGCGGTGTTGAACTACATCTCAGCAGGCGTGACGATTGACGGGCTGACTTCATTCTCAGCAACGATTGACGGGCTTTCGAGCTACTCGTTTGATTCTCAGTTCTGGCTAACAGGTGGTCGGGCGCTGTCCGTGTTTAACACATCTCATCAGCTTCAGTTGCTTACCGGCGTGGCTGGTACTTCGTCGTTTACCACTGGAGACGCTGGCGATGACGATATGGTAAGTCTTCTCTCAAAGATAAGACTACGCTTTGCACCGGGCTACAAACCCACGACAGCAAGCGTTGAAACATTCTCCAAGATGACCGAAGGCGATGCCGTTGCCTCTCGCGCAATGGGTTCTATCGAAGACGGAAAGTTTGATGTGCTCCAGTCTGGCCGCTTTCACCGGGCCGCGTTCACCTTCACAGGTGATTGCAAAGTGCTCGGGATAGGCGCAGTTCTCACGGCTGAAGGGAACCAATAATGGGCTTACTAGGCGAAATCTACAGCGCCAGCGACTCGTTCAAACGAAAGCTAGGCGGCTTACTGAGCGACCCTGTTGAAACCATCTCGCAAGGCATCCGTAACTTTGGCGAAGACCAGAACAAGCTGTTAGGTCTGTTAGACCAAGCCTACCCAATGGCGGGTGATAAATCGGTGCTCGTATCTGACAAGCAGAAAGCAACGGCACGCGCACTACTGGCTGACTATGGCGCTCAGGTCGGGCTAGCTGGTGTTGTTGATGTTGGTAAAGCTAAATCTCTAAACACGAAACTCAATTTGCCAAATGATCCTTTGTTCTCGCAGGCGGTTGCAAATACTCCCGGCGCTCAAGTTGGTGATGATGGCTTAAGAATGTTTGTGCAGAGAAATCAAGCGCCAGATCAAGCAATGGCTCCTAGCGTCCGTGGTGGTGTTTTCTATCTTCCTGAAGGCGCAGCTCAGGCAAAACACTACAGCACTGGAAAAAATGGATATGGTGGAGCTGAAAAAATAACGGGCGAAACACTCTTACAAAACCCATTGTTTGTAAAGGGTGCAACTGGCGGCAAAGCTCCTCAAGCTGCGATAGACCAAATATTGGGTAAGGGCACCTATGAATCAATCAGAAGCGAGGCTCTAAAAACGTTTGGTTATGGCGTTCCGTATGGAGAAAAGGTATCTAGAGTTAGATCATTCTTGGATAAATATGCCCCAGAGTTGGCAGATGATGCGGAACATATTGTCATGAACTCAAGCAAGGGTAATCAATTGCCCTATGCGTTACAAGAAGCTGCTGTGGGTTCCGCAGTTAGAAAAGCAGGGCACGACGGCGTGTTGGGTTATAGCAAGGGTAAAAGCGGACCGTTTCTATCTGAGTTATTTGATGTACGCGAGTCTCACTATCCAAATAAATTTGGAGACTCTGAAGTTTGGGATAACTTCTACTCTGGCAACGGGGTGAAGCCTTGAAGCTAAACAAGACGCCTCGGGTAAACGTAGACGCTGACACAGCCCGTTGGTACAGAGACATAGCCACACAGGTAAACGGCCTGTCTGAAGGCTCTATGGCGGCCTTCTACACGGCATCGACAGCGGCACCGACAACAGGCACTTGGGCTGAAGGCGACTTCGTGTTGAACAGCGCACCAACAGAGCTTGGCAGCGCATCAAGCAAATACATCATTCACGGCTGGCGGTATGTCTCTGGCGCTTTTCTCCAGTGCAGATTTTTGACAGGAAACTAACATGGCAGACTTCAATTTAGGTATGAGTTCTAACCCGTTCTTGGGTAAAGAGAATCCCTATCTGCAACAAAACATTGATTCGACGTTGGGCGACATTACGCGCAATTACAACCTTGCCGTAAAGCCCAATACTGAAGGCTCGATGGTCAAAAGCGGCTCATTCGGCAACAGCGGCTTACAGCAGCTTCAAGGCGAACAGCAGCGGCAACTTGCTGACACGTTGGGCAAGACTTCATCGAACATGCGGATGCAGGACTACGGCAATCAACAAGCCATGTACCAGTGGGACCAAGGCTTCAACAACAACGTATTCCAGCAAGGCGTGCAGAACAACCAGCAGAACCTGAGCAACTACATGGGCCTGTTGAATCAAGGCAACCAGTTCAACCAGCAGGACATTAGCAACAGCACGAATATGTATAACACGCCGCTGAACTATCAGAGTCAGTTCTCAGGCATGGCTAACTCGGCTGGTGGTTTGGGCGGTTCTACATCACAGACAAACCCCGGTTCTCCGTTAATGGGTGCGATTGGCGGCTGGCAGCTAGGCAACGCATTCAACAACCCCGCTTCATTCTTCAAATAAGGAAACCATCATGAGTTTATGGAATATTGCGGGTGCCCTTGCAGGCGGCTTGTTCGGTGGCGATGACACTGAGACTAGCAAACAGCAATCGCCTTGGGGACCGGCACAGCCTTGGATTCAATCCAATATCGGCTCTGGTCAGACCCTGCAAAACTACTATCAGCAAAACCCTTTCAGCCAGTCTCAGTTGAACGCCTACGGCAACAGCGCAGCGTTAACGGACAACTTCCGCAATACGAGTGCTTCGCTGATCGACCAAATGAACGGCATGAAGCAGTTCGACAGATCGAACCCTGAAGCGAAACCGACACAGTTCAACTTCAGCACGCCTTCAACTGGTGGAACTGGCACAGGTAGCGGTTCGCTCGGATTCTCTAACCCGTTCGGCATGAATCAGCAGCAACAAAAGCAGATGCAAAGCCTACTACAGCCACAACAAGGCGGCGACTCGGCTGCTGCTCCTTACTCTGGTGGCGGCAACGTAAACGATATGTTCCACAGCTTGCAGGGGCTGATCAACTCGCCTATGGGTGGGCAGATCGCCTCAATGCTTGGTAACACCGGACTGCTCGGCAATATGTCACAGAACGGCGCAAACGTGCCAGTCGGCTACGCAGATTCAGGCGGCGGCGGTAGCTACAACAGCGGCTATGGCTCAAATAGTCAGGGTGGTTCACCGGATGGATATTGGTAAGGAGTCATCATGGGTCTATTAGACGTATTGAACAGCGAACAGGGCCGCTTAGGGCTTGGCTTACTTGCTGCGGCTGGTGGTCGCTCCGATGGCGCAGGCTTCGGTCAGCGCATGGCAGAGGGCATCGGCTCTGTTGACCAATGGAAGAAACAGCAAGCGCAGGCCAAGTTTCAGCAGATGCAGGCTGACGAGATGCAGGCGCAGGTAGAGGCGCGTAAGGCCAAGGCGGTAGAGGAAGCGCGAATCAAGGCGCTGATTCAGGGACTTGGACAACCTAAGCCCGGAATGGGTGCGGGTCTACCGGCAGGCACGCTGCCTGGTGCTTTCGACATTGGCTCACAGGTTCCCGCGTTGGAGCAATCCGGCAAGATCGACTTTCAGGCGCTGATGCGTCAGGGTGTGCCGTTCGAGATTCTCAAGAACTTGGCAGAGTCTGCGAACCTTGGCAAACAAAAGGTAGCCCGTACAGCAGAGATTGAAGGCGCTAACGGTCAGAAAATCGTGCAAGGCTTTGATGATTACGGTCAGCGAGTCGGGCAAGGTGAAAACGGCTACATCGCTCCCGTCATGGTTGATCAGGGTGGCACTAAAGGCTTTCAAAAGCCCGTTGCAGGCGCTTCATTCCCTGTTGGCATGTCGCCTAGTGAGCGTGATTCGTCGGCGCGTGGGTGGGCTTCTAATGCGCTGGCAAAAGAGAAGTTCGCTTACGACAAAACGCAGGACGCTGTAAAGGCTCCATCTGCGGCAAAAGAAACGCCAGCCGATACGCGAACCCGCGAAGCTGATGATGCTCTGGCGACTATCGCGCAGGCTGAAAAGCTGATTGACAGTTCAACAAATAGCTATCTTGGTGCAGGTATGGACCAAGCCGCACGAGTGTTTGGCGTATCTACAACCGGCGCTCAGTCGGCTGCAAAGCTGAAAGCACTTGAGGGCGCGTTGATCTCCAAGATGCCGAAAATGTCTGGTCCTCAGTCTGATAAAGACGTGCTGCTTTACAAGCAAATGGCAGGCCAGATCGGTGATTCAACCATCCCCGGAGAAACCAAAAAGGCCGCCATTCAGACCATCAAGGAGATTCAAAAGCGGTATGCAAGCCCTGATGCTATCGCCGCTGCTGACGCTCCTAGTAAACCATCACGCGCACCAATGAAGGGGCAAACCGTTGATGGCTACAAATTCAAAGGCGGTGACCCGTCTAATCCTGCAAATTGGGAGAAACAATAATGGCTGGACCTTGGGAGAAATATCAGTCTTCCAACGAGGGTCCGTGGTCTAAATACGCGGCACCTGAAAAGATTGATGCCACTGAAGGCATGTCCACAACTGACAAGGTTCTCGCTGGCGTCGGTAGCGGCATGAGTTCTGCTATCCGTGCTGTGGGTGGCGGTAATTTGTTGTCAAAGATCGGACTTCCTGGCACCAAGGAAGAAGCTGACGCACTAAACGCCGACCTGATGAACACCACAAGCGGTAAGGTCGGCTCTGCGGTTGGTCTAGGCGCTGTGGCTGCTCCTGTAGCACTTGTGCCGGGTGCCAATACCTATCTAGGCGCAACCCTGCTCGGTGGCGTGACTGGTGGCGCATTGACTGAAGGCGGCGCGGCTGAACGAATCAAAGGCGCTGGTGCTGGCGCTGCTGGTGGCTTTGTTGGTAAGGGTTTGGGTGATTTGGTTGGATACGGCGCTAGTAAGCTCATGTCTGGTCGTGCTGCGTCAATGGCTGCAAAAGAGACTGCCAACGCACAGCGGGACGCGGCTGTAACTACGGCAAAGAACGCTGGTTATGTTATCCCCCCTGCTGATGTGAAATCCAGCATGACCAACGAACTGCTAAACGGCATTTCAGGCAAGATCAAAACCGCACAGGTGGCAAGCGCACGCAATCAGACGGTGACAAACTCACTAGCCAAAAAAGCGCTTGGCATTGCTGACGATACGCCACTGAACGCTCAAACCCTGAATGCTGTACGCGCAGAGGCTGGCAAGGCATACCAAGCGGTTGACAATGTTGGAACGATCACGCCGGGCAAGGCTTATTCTGACGCGCTGGATAAGATCGTTGACCCATACGTTCGAGCCTCAAAATCATTCCCAAGTGCAAAACCTAATCCTGTCATTGATGAGATCAATACGCTTCGCAGTGCTTCGTTCGACGCTGGTGATGCTGTTGCCAAAATACGCACGTTACGCGCCGATGCTGACGCTGCTTTTGCTGGTGGAAATAAAGAGGTTGGCAAATCGCTAAAGGCTGGTGCAGACGCACTGGAGCAGGCAATTGATGACCACATCGCGGCGGGTGGACCTAGCGCAATACTGAAGGACTTCAGAGAGGCTAGAAAGCTGATTGCCAAGACCTACACGGTACAAAAAGGCCTGAACGACACCACGGGCGACGTATCGGCGCAGATGCTGGCAAAGCAACTGGAAAAAGGCAAGCCATTATCTGGCGACCTGAAGACCATCGCGCAAATAAGCGCAGCATTCCCCAAGGCTACGCAGCTACTCAAGGAAACTCCAAAATCAATCAGTCCGCTTGATTGGGCAATGGGCGCGGTAACGGGTGCATCTACGGGTAATCCGGCTCTGGTCGGGATGATGGCGGCTCGTCCTGCTGCTCGGTACCTGATCTTGTCAAAGCCATATCAATCGCTGATGACAAATAACAGCTACGGGCCGGGATTGCTGGACACGATGGCACTTCCCGCACTGCAAAGCGAAATTGCAAAGCGCCTGGCTATCACGTCCGGCATGACTGGCGGGCTACTAGCGCCAGCTAATCAGTAAGAAGCGTTTCAGCTTCGAGTCCTTCATGCGCTGAACGCGGCGCTTGATCGGGAGTGCCAGCAACAGGCATCCCAAGGCAATAAATGGTTTGAAAACCATTGCAAGAAACATCGTCATTTTCCCATTTTAGGCCCTTCGTGGGCCTTTTTCAATTCTGGAGCATTTATGCCAACTCCAACGGCCATAACGGACCTGTCAACTACCGCTGCGTCTAACTATCCCGCAGGCTCAGATTCGCCTAACGTACTTGATGACGTTCAGCGTGCCCATGCTGCGTTTATCGCTCAGTTACGCGATGACCCTACGGCGAACATATTGGCGCCTATCCCTATTGCTGAGGGTGGCACTGGTGCTGCAACGGCTGGCGCTGCGTTAACGGCTCTTGGCGCTGCTCCGCTCGCATCGCCTACGTTTACGGGTGTTCCTGCGGCTCCTACGGCTGCGGCTGCAACATCTACGACGCAACTAGCGACAACCGCATTTGTTCAGCAGGAAGTCCCCGCAGCCAGCACGACAGCGGCAGGTAAGGTCGAATTAGCTACATCAGCAGAGGCGCAAGCTGGCACCGACACAACGCGAGCCATTACCGCTACAGCAATGAAGGCGGCGCAAATACAGCCACAAACGGCTGTGACTTTAACCACACAAACGGCGGTAGATTTCACATCAATCCCTTCTTGGGTAAACCGCATATCTCTGCATTTTTCTGGCGTATCAACCAACGGCACGAGCGTTCCCATTGTCCAGCTTGGCGATTCTGGTGGCTTTGAAACGTCAGGTTATACCGGAAACGTTTCCCTTGGCTCAAATGGCGTGGCATGGACTGTTGGGGCTACTCCAGCGGCTGGCTTCGGTATGTCAACAAGTACGGCGGCAGGTAGCGTTTACACCGGGAAGATTGTTCTTAGCCGCATCAATGGAAACGAATGGATTGCATTGGGTAATTGGGCGCAGACCACGGCAACCATCAGCACGCACTTGCTGACGGGCGCGAAAACGCTATCGGCTACCCTGACACAAATCAGGCTGACCACAGTGGGCGGCTCCGATCAGTTCGATGCTGGTACGGTCAATGTCAGCTACGAGTAAGCCATGATTTACCTATTCGCCTTTCTTGTCCTGCCCACAATCATCCTGATAGCCACGTTTGAGCGTGCGCTATTAGGTAATAGCAAGCCCCTGCTTTTAGTGGCTTTCGTGGCTGATGTGATGGCGAATTACGGCGGGCTGGCCCTGCTGTTTTGGGACTGGCCGCAGTACGGTGAATACACGTTCTCCAAACGACTGCCGAGACTGTGCAACCTTTCGGGATGGCGTGGCCGGTTCGCACGGCGCTGCAAGATTTACATTAACAAACGAGTACCGGGACACATATGAGTGATATTGATTTGATCGAATATGGCGAAATGCGGGCGGCAGTGCAGCAATTAACCCGCACCGTGGCTACGCTGGAAATGACCGTATCCAACATGAACAACATCATGCAGCAAGCCTCGGGCGGGTGGAAAACCATCATCACTGTGGGCAGTGTCGGAGGGATTGTCGGATCATTCGGGACGTGGATTGCAACCTACGTAAAGCCATGACACTTGAAGAACTACTCCGACAAGGCAAGTCTTTCGGGCAAGGCGCCTCGAATGCTGCCGCCTCGACTGTTACCGGGCCGGTTGATATGCTGGCCTGGCTGCTCCGTAAAGGCGGCGTGAACGTGGGCGATGCTCCCGTAGGAAGCGAAGAGTGGATGCGTAGGCATGGCTTCATGGTAACGCCTGAGAACAGGCTAGCTGGACTGTTAGGTGAAGGAGCGGGCCTAGCGGCTCCAATCGTTGCAGCGGCAAAAGCGCCTGAGATTGCGGGCGGGCTACTACAGATGGGGCGGAACCTTGCAGCGCCGACACCGCTGAATAAGCAGG
>Ga0075163_10002277_pt1 | contig 25911 bp, 24 predicted proteins | sample JI1023141ADNA_FD_71478 | JGI IMG/M metagenome (GOLD analysis project Ga0075163, IMG submission 71478) | Wastewater effluent complex algal communities from Wisconsin, to seasonally profile nutrient transformation and Carbon sequestration -... | ecosystem: Engineered > WWTP > Effluent > Algae...
TGTCGTGATCCATGAAGTAGGTCACAATTTTTTCCCCATGATCATCAACAGCGATGAACGTCAATGGACATGGATGGACGAAGGACTGAACACTTTCGTGCAATACCTAACCGAAAAGGAATACGACCGCAACTATCCGGCACGACGAGGCGCTGCGCGATATATCGTGGATTACATGAAGGGCGATAAAAGCAAAATGTGCCCAATCATGACCAATAGTGAAAGCATCTATCAATTCGGCAACAATGCTTATGGTAAGCCTGCGACTGGGTTGAATATTCTTCGCGAAACCATTATGGGACGTGAGCTTTTCGATTATGCTTTTAAGGAATACTGTCGTCGTTGGGCCTTCAAACACCCAACTCCTGATGATTTTTTCCGCACTATGGAAGATGCTAGCGGTGTTGATCTCGATTGGTTCTGGCGCGGTTGGTTTTACGGAACCGACCACTGTGATATGACCATGAAAGATGTCAAAATCTTCAGACTAAATACACACGACCCTGTTGTAGAAAAAGAACTAGACAAAGCGCAGAAAAAAGCCGCGCCAACCGACATTTCTCTTGATCGTGACGCCAAAGAAGGACTTCCTACTGTGGTTGAAAATGATCCTGATATGCGCGACTTTTATACCAACTATGATCCATATCGTGTAAGTGTGATCGACAAGGTAGAATACGATGAGTATGCAGCTAAACTAAGTAAAGAAGAGAAAGAACTTCTTGCCAAAAAAATGCTCTATTATCAGGTAACAATTCAAAACAAAGGCGGACTGATCATGCCATTGATCTTTGAATTGGAGTTCAAAGACGGATCGAAGAAGGAAGTCAGAATTCCCGCAGAGATATGGAAACGCAATGAGCCGGAGGTGACCAAGGTATTTGCCTGCGAACAAGAAGTTGTGTCAATCACCTTGGATCCTTTTTTAGAAACTGCAGATATCGATGTGACCAACAACTACTGGCCACCGCGTGTTGTGCCTACCCGATTTGAAATGTTCAAAGAAAACAAGTCATATCCGCGCGAAAACCCAATGCAGCGCGCCAAAAAAGAGGCCGATTTCAAAAAATAAAATTCCAGAGGCTATCCAAAATGATAGCCTCTTTTTTTGACTACTATTTTGGAAAGAACCTAAATAAGGTCGAGGAATTCCATATCTGCTAATTTTATTGAGTTGTAAGAGTACATTCGCGGCCAATTATAAATCATATTCCTTTGTCAATCTCTTCTTCACTTGAACAACGTAATCAAGGCCTTTGCGAGCTTTGTAACGGCGAAAACGCTGTACACGAATACACGGTAAGCCCAAAAGATGATTCAGTAATAGACCATCAAGTGGCTCTTTGCGAAACGTGTTTCTCAAAACTCGAAGCCACCGATGCTGGCTTCCATTGGAGGTGTCTTGAAGGGAGCATCTGGAGTCCTGAAGCCAGCGTGCAAGCGTTGAGCTATCGCCTTCTCCAGAACTACAAATCTGAAGATTGGGCCAATAACCTGATCAACTCTGTAGATCTAGATGAAAACATAGTGACATGGGCTTTGAGCGCATTCGATGTGGCTGATGTGCACAAGGACGCATTCGGAAATATTCTGGAAAATGGGGACAATGTTGTACTCACTCAAGCACTGAATGTGAAAGGCACCAATTTCACTGCTTCCAAAGGAACTGTCGTAAAACGCATTAAGCTCGTTCACGACAATCCCGAACATATCGAAGGGAAGGTCAACGAACAAAGCATCGTGATCCTCACCAAATACGTAAAAAAAGGGTAATCTTTAGAATTCTCCATGACTGGCTGCATAAAGCGGCCTTGTCCGCGTTTGTCTATAGCCGCGCGGAACAATAATTCTCAAGCGCATTCAATATGGCTATCTTTCGACTATTCTTTGAGTCGAAAACCTCAAACTGATTTCTCTCATTTGAATGTCTGACGGGCGTCAGCAAAATGCCGGAAATGGACGGTCACTTTTGTTCTACAAATCTCAATTAAATATTATCACCATGTCACAACATGTTTTATCCCACATTTCACACGTAAGCGCAGAACACAGTTCATGGCTTCGTGGTATCGAATTCTACAACGATGAAATTCGCATCATGAAACATCGATTGGAAGAAGTATCAGTAAAAAACACCGGATTAGAAGTTAAGATTGATGTCGAGCACTATCAAAATCAATTCATGCTTCAAGAGACCAATCTCAATCATTTGAAGCACGACATTAATAACCATTTTAAACACATGGAAAATGATGTTGAAGTGCACGCACAGCACCTTGCCAACAGCACCATTGCAGAGCACGATGCCATGCGCGATAAGTACATGACACTTGAGAAAATTATCAACGAACTAAGACACGAGTTCAATCGCTTTTTGAGCAAAAACATGTAAATGTTTTTAGCTTAATCATTAGCCTAATATTATATTGAAATGAAAACGAAGTACAACGAAGCGTTTTACCAAAAGCTAGGCTACCTTTTTTATTCGGTTGCCGCTGCAGATGGTGTCATCGTGAAGGAAGAGGTGGAAGCGCTCCATCAAATGGTTATTGAAGACTGGCTTCACCTGGACGATAGCAAAGACAATTTCGGAAGCGATCAAGCTTATCAAATCGAAGTCCTATTCGACTTCTTGCTCGAAAAGGAGTTTCCCGGGGAAAGAGCGTTTCATGTATTCGAACATTTTTTCAAGAGCAATCTCGAAATGTTTAATGATGATGTACTTGAACGCATTTATCACACATCAAATAAGATTGCTGATAGTTTTCATTCCAGAAACAAAGCGGAATTAACAGCCTTGACACGCATTCATCTTTTATTAGGCAGAGAACGTCATATACTATAATACTATGTTTACACAACAGCTCTATACCAATTGTCTAGCTCAAGGTGCTTACTACATTGAAAGCAACGGAGAGGGTGCAGTGATTGACCCCATGCGCGAAGTGCAGCAGTATATCGATCTTGCGACATCGCGTGGAGCAAAAATCAAATATGTATTCGAGACGCATTTCCATGCTGATTTTGTGTCGGGACATGTGGACTTGGCCAAACGCACTGGTGCGGCCATTGTTTACGGCCCTACGTCGATGCAAACCGGATTTGAAATGATTACAGGTGCTGACGGACAAGAGTTTCCACTGGGAGCATGCAAAGTGCGCCTCATACATACACCTGGGCATACCATGGAGAGCAGTTGTTTTTTGTTGATTGATGAAAATGGTAAAGAGACATCTTTGTTCACCGGAGACACTTTGTTTATTGGTGATGTGGGTCGTCCGGATCTTGCGCAAAAAGTGCTTGCAGAACTCACACAGGAGAAACTTGCAGCGCATTTATTCGATTCATTGCGCAACAAGATAATGCCTTTGAACGACGATATCATTGTGTATCCCGGACATGGCGCTGGCAGCGCCTGTGGCAAAAAGTTGAGTGATGAAACACAAGATACCTTAGGCCATCAGAAGCACACGAATTATGCGTTAGATCCCAAATTGAGCAAAGAAGATTTTATGAAAGAAGTGCTCACCGGACTTACACCTCCTCCAGGATATTTCCCGCAGAATGTACTTCTCAACATACAAGGTTATGACGACATTGAAAATGTGATGAAGCGCAGTGCCGTTGGTCTTACTGCAAACGCTTTCCAACTCACTGCAGAAGGTGAAAATGCCTTTATCCTCGATACCCGCAGCGCATCTGACTTTGCGAAGGTCTTTATACCGGGAAGCGTAAACATCGGACTGAATGGCAGCTTTGCAACATGGATAGGTACAGTTATACCCGACGTTAGACAGAAGATCATGCTCGTTTGTGAGCCTGGTAAGGAAGAGGAGGCAATCAGACGGATGGCCCGTGTGGGATTCGATCAATGCCTTGGATATCTTGACGGAGGTATCGACACTTGGGTTGCGGCAGGAAAACCAACAGACAGCATTGAGAGCATCACTGCAGATGAGTTTTATAGTCATTACGAAAATGGAGAAGGCCGACTTCTCGATGTACGCAAAGCGAGTGAATTTCGCACAGAGCACATACTCGGGGCGCAACATGTTCCGCTTGATTATGTTCGCGACCGAATTGCAGAAGTGAATGCCACAGAAAAAACATGGGTACATTGCGCAGCAGGCTATCGCAGTATGATTTTCATCTCACTGCTTCGCAAGTCAGGATACACCAATTTGATTGACATCCATGGCGGCTTCAACGCATTAAAATCATTGCATAAGCTACCGATGTCTGAATACACGGAGCAAACAACGGAACTCTAAATAGCGGGTTGATTGTTTTTGAAGAATTGAATTCGGCACAAAAAAAATTAGCTTGAGAAAAAACTAAGTAGATTATTCAAAAAATCATTTAATAGAAATCCATTGCTCGCCATTATTCTGCGACACTCGCCAAAGTCCCGGCGGGGCGACCTTTTGATACCATTGAATATTAGGCATGCAACAAAGTCCCTACGGAGCATGGATTAGGCCTAGTTGTGCTCTTCCACCATCATATTATTAGCGTATGACTTTTCGAAGGTAATTTTATTTGTTATTCAAAAGAGCAAAGCGTTGCTAAAAAGAAAATCTTCAACTCGGGCATAAAATCTCCAGCTTCGCAATTTCTTGGTTCACTATTTGTAACTTTTCTGGAGCCCCTATCGTCTTATTGAGAATTGAAATCATTTTCACTGACGAAAAATTTTAACCCGTTTATTCATTTAACTCAAACACACATGAAAAACCTCAATGCTATCACCCTTGCCATTGCTGTTGTGGCTATTGCCGCAGTAATGTTCGCTTTCACCTCTTCAAAAGCTCCTGCTGCCCAGTATGAATTTACTTCTTTTACCGTTGTTGAATCGATCATTCCTAACGGTCTTGGCCGCTCGCGAATCATCAATGCACTTGAAACCCGCGACTACAAAGCTTTCACCTCTGTGAGATCGGAAGAAGACAACGAACGCAATAAATCAGACCGCGATGAAATCCGTGTGAAAAATTTCGAAGAAACAAAAATCCTCAACTTCTTCAATATCGGTGGTATCCGATTCCAAAATATTGCTGCCAACGACGCTGTGATCAACAGCAAGGTAAATGATATGATGTCTCAAGGCTGGGAAGTCGTGTCGATCACCTCCGGCGTAGAGTCGGTGGGCAGCAAAGACGATAGCGACGGTATTTATATCACACGTTTCTATTTCCAGCGCTTGAAACAATAATCTGAATTGCTGCAAAGAATAATTAAAGGTTATTCTTTACAAGTCTGATTTTCAAAAATCAGTTTAGAACAACATATTTATGGGCACTTCCAATAACCTGTTTTATGAAGCGCGATAGTTGATTTTGCCGAAGACGAGGAAAATCGAAGTTGCATAGCCTAAGCTATGGAACTGTCTCGGCTCAGCCGAGAGACGAAGTATTCGGCAAAAGCAACATCGATTTAGTTTCAAACATTTCAGCCAAAAGTTCTTTTCGTCGATTCATGAAAGAGGTTTTTGGAAGTACCCATTTGTCCCGCTTGGTCAACTTTCGACTAAACGGGACATTTTTTTTGCTCAAAACGGAAACTCCATGAAACTGAATGGGTTCCGAAATTCAGCACTAGTTTTCAACACCATTTTGCACCTGTGATATTTTAGTTGATGTTGATAACCTCGCCTTTTTTCCTCAATTCATCAACAATGCTTGTAAGCCCGAAACATTGAAAATACTTTTGGCAGTTAGCCATCAGCCGGAGATGTTTTGCTGAGTGGCGAGACCAAATCTGGGCGACGTATAGCCAGCGCTTTACGATTCCCTAACCTACAACAAATATGATTACCAGAATTATCGGTATTAACACAGCGACCTATGTCAACGCGGAAATGCGTCTTGACGACTGCGACTCATTGCAGCTAGTAGGTCCTAACAACGTCGGAAAATCAACCCTGATCTACACCCTGAACTTCCTGTTCGTGGTGGATGGCTCTAAAATGAGCTTCTCGGGGCAACGTCGCGGCGACAAGGAAACAATTCACCACTACTTCCCTACTCACAACCAAAGTTATATCGTGTTTGAGGTGCACAAGGGCAATCCTTATTGTATCCTGGTAAAGCGCGATAGCGAAGGTGAACTTGAATACTACCGCATAGCCGGCGAATACAACCACGAACATTTCTTCAAAAGAGATGGTCAACAACAGCGCATTCGCCGCTGGGATGAAGTTCAGGATAATTTCACCACTGAAGGTGTCGAGCTATACTTATATAAGAGCAAAAGCGAAGTATTCAACGCTGTTTACCAACGCGGTAGAAAAAACGACGCTGTGGTATGGCTGGAAGAAAGCGTTCGTACTGACGGATTGAGCAACAACTTCTCTAAAGTTTATCGCTATCTGATCAACTCCAAGTTGATTACCAACAAAACATTGAAGGAGTCATTGATTATCGCCGACAACCGCGAAAATGAAGGTATCAATTTCTCTCAGAAGAACAAAAAAGACATCACAGATCTTCTTCGTATCAACGACGAGATCCGTATCATAAAAAACATCCAGAAAGACTTCGAGGAATTCCGCGAAGTTGTGAATCTATACAGAGCTAAATCTCGCATTGTAAGTGATTTGGTTTATGCATTCGACAAACAATACAACGGCACAATACAAGAGCTTGATTCAGCTCGCCTGGAAAAGGAAAAAACCTATCAGAGCACACTTGTGATTGTGAATGAAAAGCTGAAGCCACGTCAGGAAGACCTTAACCGTGAAATTGGTAAAAAGGAAACCGAAGTTGAAATGCGTGAGAAGGAGTTTATCTCGTTGCAAACGCAGCTCGACCTTATTGCATCTTATGAGGATAAAAAATTCCTTGACGAATCTCTCATCAACCTCGACCAAAAACGTCGCGAAATTGAAGTGAGAATCACCATGGTTGAGAATCAAAAGCTCGATTCTAAACACATCGAAGCAAAACTTTCAAAGTTTGATTCAGAGTGCGCACGCCTTGAGGGTCAAATCAAAAACTACGACAATCAACTCATTCAGAAAATTGCGGATAATGAAGACACCCGCAAGATTCTGAATACAATATTCTCCGCTGAGTTCGCAGCTATGCCTGACAAACTCGTGAAGAAAAAGGTGACCAAGGGCGGTACTACAATGAAAATTTTCGATGGCGAAATTGAATTGCCAAAGAAGATGGAACTGCGCGACATTCCTTCGGTGAAGATGCTGAAAGAAGAGTTGAAAGAAGTTCAAAAAGAAAAAGCAGAGCTAGAAAAACTTTGGGCTGTTGCGCTTCATATCGACAAAACACGCAAAGACCTTGAAAAGGTATTGGGCGAAATCGAAGCAGTGAAAGCCAAATTGCGCGCTATTGCTGAAAAACCAAAGCTCGAAAAGATCAGCGGTGAACTCGGTACTGAATTGCGCAACATAAAAGGAGAAAAAGAAAAACTCGAGGATGAGCTTTCAAAACTGAAAAAAGAAATTACAGAAAAGTCGTTGTTGCTTGACACATTGCGCGAAGACACCCGTAAATCTGAAGACAGGTTGATCCAGCTCCGCTCGCGCAAACAAGAAATTGAGTCATTTGGAGTTACTCCAACAGAATTCGATACAACCGAAACACTCGACGAAATATTTGATAAAATCCATCACTCGAATGCCGATCGCGAAGTATTGAAAGTGAAGAAAGACAGGGCATTCGATCAGCTGAGATTCAAGACCAGCAGCGCTATAGCTGATGAGTCTGAATTCATCAAATACGTTGAAGATGAAATCGCATGTATAACAGATAAAGAAAAGTCAATCGATGGACTTTTGGGAAGTATCTCTACACAATTCGCAAACCCTGCCTACAACCTGAGAAAACGTTACGAAGAATTCAAAACCTTCGTATACAATAGATTTAATGAGAGCCTTGCCAAAACACACATCTCCAATATTGAGTCGTTGAAGATTGAATTGGTCGACAACAAAAAGGTTCTATATGAATTGGAAAGAATTGCTTCGATTGAAAACCTCAATGCGCAATTGAGTTTTGAATTCGAAAATGCAGAAGACCTCAAAATCCTGAACCACTATCTCGATACTGGTAAATCGGTTGATTTCGAAGATCTTTTTGATATTGAGTTGGTGCTCGATGTGAAAGGCGTGATGAAACGCGTTGACTTGAAAGAACAGGTTGAATCGGATGGTACTGACAGAATGATCCGACTTGTGATCGTTATGGCAATCATCAATCGACTTGCAATTTCGAGTGAAGACAACAAGATTGCACTCTTTATCGATGAGATCGGAACCATCGACGAGCACAACAGACCGCAGTTGGTTCAGTTCTGTAAAGAGCACAACTTCATTCCAATTTTTGCTGCACCGCAGCCTTACGATGGATTCTCGAAGTACTACTTCATTTTCCGTTCGAAAGGCAAGATCAACCTTAACGACAAACAGCACGCTGTGCGTCGTGAAGAGCTGAAAATCGGCAAGCAAGATGAAACACCGGTGAAAGACTAAGACCGGCAGATTTTTTTAACCTAGATTAAAGAGTTTATACATGTTTGAAAATAATGAGATGATGTGGGAAGAAGAGATACAGTTGCAAAACAGTGTACCTTCTCACTTCCAAGAAATAGAAGAGGTGAAACTTAAGTTTAACCTCATTGAAGAAACCGAAGAAGAAATGGTTTCTGAAGAGATACAAAACTGAATCAACGGGCAACTATGATAAAAGCAGAACCGAGGACCATCCTGAATTTCCTGCACACGCATTTCGACGTGATACGCGACTTGTTTAATTACCAAACAACCGACGGTATCATTACGAAAGAAGTGTACGATATGCTCATTCAGAAGCATGGTCACACCATGAATATAAGATTGCGCGAATTCCGCGTGATCCGCACCATGGGCAGTGACTATGAGATGCGCGATGTTTACTTCAAGCTCATGGAATTCCTGCTTTTCGAATTCAAACCACTCCTACCGGAGACCATCGAAAAGTACAAGAGCAGTATTACGGAGCTTTATATGAAGATCCGTAAATACGAAAATCAGGACCGCGACATCCTTCAGGAACGTATCAAGAACTTGTCGCACCAGGTTCGAGAGTTCGTTGATCTTGTTGAAAGAAATACCTTCCGACTACTCGCAGAAACACGCGACCTGAAGTCGAACATCGAGCGTATCGATTACCGTGAGAAAGTTCACAAGGCCTCATTTTGGATTGAATATTATATTCTACCATTGAACAGAATCCTCGATGTGAAACACTCGGAATCTGTTACCAGCGCCATCGTTGATGTAAGTGAGTACGCCAATCGTCGCCGACTCGACTTCGGAGATGAGACAATACGCATTGAATTCGAAAAGCTTTATACCCAACTTATTCAAACCAATACCGATTTGCTGCGTCAGTCGAAGGTATTGGTGAATGAATTGTTGCCGCTTCTTGAGCGCATACGTACTGAATCTCTCATCCTCACCGGATGGATTGAATTCTTGCGCAATCCATACAAGATGGATACACCACCGTTGCTCAAAGGCTCGAGAACCATGGTTTATGCTAAAGACATGCTTTACAAAACACGTGAGTTCTTTGAGCAATTCAGTGTCAATGATTATGTGACATTGGAAGACGGCGTTGTGGATTTTGATAAATGGATTTTCGACAGAGATCATTTCAAAGGAAATCTCACGAAGAATTTGCCCGTAAACGATTTTTTCTCGTGGTGTTATAAAGAGCTCCAAAAAGATTTTACAGAAATTGAAACAGATAAGTTCTTTGCCTTGTGCGGATTACTTTTCGACAGCGATCTTCAGATAGAATTCCCGAAGAAGTCGGAAAGAGTGACATTGAAGACCACCACGTCGAGCATTTCACTTCCAAAAATTAAAGTAGAACCAGCGCTGAAGATTAAATAGAACCAGCTTTAAGCAACAATAACCTAGACAATCAATCCCATGGTATACCCAAGTAATCACCGTCAGATCGTAGAAGAATTAATGGGCGGAAAATTCATTCTCAGCAATGAAACACACTTCAACTCATTAAAAGAGAACGAGACATTTTACACTGAGTTTTTTAAAATCTCTTTTGACCTTGCGCTTAATCTTAAGACCGAATATGCATTTTTGTTGAGCAAAGACACACAAGAGAATTTTTCCAGGGATGTCAGCATATTCATTGCAATACTTAGCTATGAGCTTGACAAAGATGGTCGCAACTTCATGGAGGCGCTTGAATTCAATGAATTTACATTCGAAGAAGTAGATCGCTATTTCGACAATTCCTCATTCATTGACCTCATTGAGTCGAACAAGTCGCTTCGCGAGCCGGATGCACGTCGCACGCTGATCAACGGTATGCATCGTCGCAATATCGTCAACAAAAATTTTGATGACCGATTCTCATTTACCCAAGCATATAAAGTGTTTGTTGATTTTGCGAAGGAGCTTGCGTTGAAGAGGATGGCAGTAGAGCAGAATTGATTTCTTAATAAACACTCGAGACTGCTCACCTGATAAGGGTAACTCCACCCTATTTTCGCGCGCATCAAACCATTCAATGACAATGGCCGAAAATCTGGAATTTAACAAGAACGAAGACAAAATGATGCAGCTTGTGGGTGCTTTGCAACGCAAGCTGGATAAAGTCTATGAAGGTGGCGGGAAAAGCAGAATCGCCAAAGAACACGAAAAAGGTAAGCTCACTGCGCGCGAGAGAATTGATTATCTTCTCGACAAAGACATGCCCCGCATAGAGATTGGTGCATTCGCCGCAGATGAGATGTACAAGGAACACGGAGGCTGTCCAGCTGCCGGTGTCGTTGTAGTCATCGGTTATGTGAAGAAAAAACAATGTATGGTAGTGGCAAACGATGCCACAGTGAAAGCCGGTGCATGGTTTCCGATGACAGGCAAGAAGAACCTGCGAGCGCAGGAAATTGCCATGGAAAACAGATTGCCGATAATTTATCTTGTGGACAGTGCAGGCGTTTACCTTCCGATGCAAGATGAAATTTTCCCTGATAAAGAACATTTTGGGCGAATATTCCGCAACAATGCAATTATGAGTTCACGCGGCATTCCGCAGATAGCAGCCATCATGGGCAGTTGCGTTGCAGGAGGCGCCTATCTGCCTATCATGAGCGATGAGGCAATGATTGTGGACAAAACCGGAACCATTTTCCTTGCGGGATCATATCTCGTAAAAGCTGCGATTGGCGAAGACATCGACAACGAGACCCTTGGCGGTGCGACAACACATTGCGAAATTTCTGGCGTTACAGACTATAAAGCCAAAGATGATAAAGATGCACTCGATCGCATCAAGAGTATCATGGACAAAATGGGAACGCTTGGACAAAAAGCAGGATTTGATCGCATCAAAAGCGAACCTCCGAAGTTTCCAGCCAAAGACCTTTATGGTCTCATGCCCGACGACCGCGTGAAACCTTACAATACCATGGACATCATCCACCGACTTGTGGATGGCAGCGAAGTAGATGAATACAAGCCAGATTACGGTAAGACAATCATCTGCTGCAACGCACGCATTGATGGATGGAGCGTTGGTATCGTGGCCAATCAAAGGTTGATGGTAAAAAGCAAAAAAGATGGAATGCAAATCGGTGGCGTTATATATAACGACAGTGCCGATAAAGCAGCTCGTTTTATCATGAACTGCAATCAAAAAAACATACCATTAGTTTTTCTTCAGGATGTAACCGGATTTATGGTAGGCTCACGTAGTGAACAAGCGGGCATAATCAAAGACGGTGCGAAGATGGTGAATGCGCAAAGCAATAGTGTTGTTCCGAAATTCACCATTATCATGGGCAATAGCTATGGCGCTGGCAATTATGCTATGTGTGGCAAAGCTTATGATCCGCGCCTAATCGTTGGCTGGCCTACAGCACAAGTGGCAGTGATGGGTGGTGCTCAGGCAGCCAAAGTTTTGTTGCAGATCGAAGTTTCTTCAATGAAAGCAAAAGGAGAAGAAATCACCAAGGAACGTGAAGAAGAACTTTACAATAAAATCAAAGACCGTTACGATTCTCAGATTTCTCCATTTTATGCAGCTTCAAGACTATGGCTCGATGCGATTATTGATCCTGTGGATACACGCAAATGGATCAGTATGGGCATCGAAGCTGCCAACAATTCGCCTGCTGAAAGACCTTACAACGTTGGAGTGATACAAACGTAATCGCTTCTGTGTGACATTAAATTCAATTGACTGTAATAAAGATCAAGTGTAAAATAGACTAAAAGGACTACAAGATTTTTTTTAAAAAATGAAAATTACTTTTTCAAAATCAATACTCAGCAGCTTGACCATAGCTGCTATACTTTCGTCATGTACCAATAGCGTAACTGTGTTTCCTGCTCGTCAAGCGGAAGTTCAAACATCAAAGATCATAACGCCTATTAAAATTGTTGACTATGATGCAGACCTCAATAAAAAAGTTGAAGGAACAGCTGAAGGATATCTCACCAAAGGATCAAATCTCGAATATTATAAAGAGCAAGCCATCATCAATGCATGCTCGGCAGTAACAGCAGACTTTCTGATCAATCCGACATTTACAGTAAGCACCAACGCAAATAAGGTAACAGTAAAAGTAAACGGTTATCCCGCGAAGTATACTGAAGTTCGCAACGCTGAACCTGCGGATAGCATTCATCTGAAATACTCAGGAGGATATAATTATGTGGCTCCACCAAGTGGAAGAAGCAGGCTTAAAATGATTTATTGAGATGAGAGCATTACTTCTGCTTTTGCTTTGCTCATCGGCAATCCAAGTCTTTGCGCAGAGATCCGGCTTTCCTAAGAATTACGTAGGAGCCTTTTATACAAGCGGATATTATACCGATTATATAGAAGTGCTTGGTCAGACCACTTATGGGGGTATTGACCTCCATTCTGTTGGTATCAACTTGGCCAGAAGACTTACAAAAAACATCTATGTGCAAAGTCATGCATTTCCTGCGGGTGGTGGATATTTTTTTATTGATGCAGGCATAAAATTGAATGCTCTGGTTTATCACAAACTTCAGCCGACAGGCGGTTTAAGTTTGGGTTCACGCCTAGGATATAACGACGCATCAAATCTATATTATAGCTTTGGGCTTGACTGGCACTGCTTTGACAAAGTCGTTGTACAAGCAAATATCTTCAGTGATTACACAGTGAATACACAAGGGCTAAGAATTGGTGCGATGTATAAGTTTTAAGCTCATCAACGCATTGCATTATCAATTCTTACCGAAAGAGATCACTAGTCTTCGAATTCAACTTTTGGCGCTTACGTTCGTGTTTTCTTTTCTTCTGATCAAAGGATTGCCATTCAGCGCTTGAATCAATACAGAAGCCGCCAGCAGACAATAAAGTACGGCCACAATTATTGTGGCTGTTTTGTTTTTTAGTACATAAAAGGAAAACAAAGGCAAGATCTGCAAAGCATGCATGCCAATAAAATGGGCGATTCTAGGGTCACCGAATCTTGTACTCCAATTCAACATAGGCAATCCCGGGCCACCATCTGCTCCACCAATAGTGTGCGAAAGCCGAGACCCCATCACAAAACCTTCGAATGAAAAAACAACAAAAATGAAAATACCCAAACGTATCGACCACAGGTAATAATCAGGAAGATCCGGGAATTTCTGGGTAAAAAACAGAACACCAACGTAGGCTGTGTAAAGCGTGACAACTGATGCAGCCATGGCCATCATGCCATAAAGAAAAGAATAGAACGGGGTGCTTAGATTAAAGTGCGACAATTGTCCGCGATATGCCTGTATGGCGATGTATACAATTTCAAAACCAAGTAAAATAATAACAGACCAATTAAAAATTTGAATATTAAAAGACTTCAGATAAGAACAAAACCATGCAATAGCCCACGCATAAAGCCAAGTAGAAAAAGCGAATTTGAAAGGTTTGAACCATGCATTTACATTATTGACTTGCGTGTTGGAAACAACAGTCAAGGCTAAAAACATCAATGCTAGCAAGAGACAAATCAGTCCAAAATAAAACAGTTGGTCATTCTTCTCTTTTAGTTGTTGTATAAATTGAATCATTTTATTTTCTCTTCTGATTTGCGTTTTAGTTCAATAAGCCAAACATCGTGAAGGCGTTTAAGTTTATTCTTCTGAAAAATCTTCTCGAAGAATGTCAGCCATCCATTTTGAGATTCTTCTGTTATAACCTTACAACCATTCTGAGTTCGAACAATCAACCACACATGATAGCCTTGAATACTTCTTTTTCTCGATTCCCAAGCAAGGATGCGATATGGCTCATACTGTTTGATGGCAGATCGAAACTTGAGCCCCATTGTTTCCCAAAAGAAGGTCGTGCCAGAGTTGATCAATGAATCACTTGCTTTTTCGAAAGCAACACTCTTGGCGCCGATATACCATGACTCCCAGCTCAATGCGTCGATCAAAATACTCCAAACCACCTCCGGCGGATCCTCAATGATTATTTCATTGTGCACAAAAAACTTGCTTTTCGCTGGATCGTATCCCTCCGGCCATATGATTTTTTCTACAACAGGGACATGTGATGTGTCAACTGGTGCCAGAGCTTCGATACAATTGGATGCGGTTGTCATGACCAATACATTTAACAAAAGTAAAAGTGCCTTTGATTTCATAATACATAGGTCAACATCTTTACTAGTATCGAACGATAACAAATGTTTACGTTTCTCCTAGCGAAATATTCGGCAACCTGCTAACTGATGCTGCGTTTTATTCTGCTGAGATGCACAGGAGTGATGCCAAGGTAGGAGGCGATCATATGTTGAGGTACACGATTATGAATATTGGGAAACACCTTTGAAATACTATCATACCGTTCCTTGGGCGTTCTTGAATATGAATTCTTAATCCTGTCGTCTTGGTAGATAAAATAGAACTCAGCAATCAATCGACCCATCTTCTGCCCTTCCTTCAAGTGTTTATAGCCCCAGTCAATGCCATGTCGCGGCAAAATGACCACTTCTGTTTCTTCTATTGTTTGAAGCGAATACATAGAACTTTTGCGCTGAATAAAATTGGAATAGTCGGCAATGAATTGATTCTCCAACGCGAAGTGAATCGTGTGTTCTGTTCCTTCGTTATCGATGATGATTACCCTGATTATTCCTTTGTTGATGAAAAATATTTCGTTGGGAATTTGATTTGGGCCGCTGATTATTTGCTGACGGGCATATCTTTTTATCGTTGCAAAAGAAAGGAATTCGTCGAGCTCTGAATCCGAAACATGGATCATGTTTTTCATAACTGCTCGTATTTGTTCCATTCCGCTCATGTTCCGATAAAATTTCTACCCTGACAAATGTATTCTAAGTTACAAATGCGCGAGTTCGAAAGCAAAATCAAATTTTCATTGTGTAAAAGACGCCGCGATGTACATTTGATAACATAAACCTTATCAATGAAATATTATCTCTTAATTGTATTTGCATTATGCATATCACTTTTATCATGTGATCCTTCGCAGCGTGCTCTGTTGAACAACCTTAAAGACACCGATCAGGATGGTTGGTATGATTTAGATCGAAATGAAAATTTAGATGTCTTTGTCGACATAGTTCGAATTGATAGAAACAATGTTCTTTTTGATGACCCATTCTCGATGGCCATTGATGATCATTTAATCGTTGACAACAGCACGCAAAGTGCGTCTGAGATAGTTGCAACTGATAGAGCATTGGGTACTTGGAAACTTGATGCTCCGGAGATGCGCAACTGGTTTCGTTCAGAGTTAGAGTTTTTTAGTCCAGCAACACGATTCAGCCGTGATAATCCGCTTATCACTTCTTTTGAATGGAATAGTTTGGATAGCACAAAACAATTAATTGTCCGAGCAGAAGAAATGACCTTTTTCTTGGAACTTCGAATTGTTAAGACTTTTTTTCCTGACAGAAACAGCCAATTAGCTGAAGGCGATCCTGACCGTGATGCAATTACTGACAGAGAAGAAGCATATTTGGCAAAGCAAGGAAAAAGATGCGGCCACCCTAATCGAAAGGATATTGTTTTGCTTGCCGCACACACACATCCTGATTGGAAGATCACACAAAATAGCCGATACATACTCACAAAAAGATTCCGAGAAAATGGATACAACCTTTTTATCGTGCACAAGCAAGGACAACTCAGTGGCATTGGTCCAAAAGAATTGTTACCAGCGCCTGGAATCGAATTGTCATTTGGGGCGCGAGCATTTCATCCTGACAGCGCGCTTACAAAACTTGCCATTAAACAATGGATAACAGATACAACGATCATGTCTTTTGTTCATACTTGCCTGCTGGCGCAGGATATAACAGGAGGTGGGAATTTTGGCCGTGCCGATAACGTTGGTGGAAGAGATTGCTGGGTCGAAAGTCATGCACCTATTGTAGGTCCGGACTTCAAAAACTTTCAGGCTGGCCTCATTATGCATGAAGTGGGTCATACTCTAGGACTTTGTCATCCTGTATCGGGTGCTTTTCATCCCGCTTGTCCAGATCTTCCTGATGAAGAAGATACGAATGAAGCATCAGTCATGGGCACCCCGGTAGATTCAGATGGTCCGATAGAAGTGATTTTTGAAACATTGGATCGGCCAATTAATTATTCTCCTAACCAATGGACTCAACTCGATTTGCGTGCAGTGCTTCTCATGCCTTTTTGATTCGTGAAGACATCAACATTTTATTTCAAGTTGAATTGATTATTTCGCAGAAACTTTCAATTTTATTTCTGCTTCCTCCGTAACAATGATTTCAGCTTCTGGGCCGTCAGCGCCATAATTGCCTGGATATCCATCATTGCCATTGCCGTTACGTGGTGGAAATAACACTTCAAAAAATGAGGACTGTCCAGCATCTCCCATTTTGCCACCACGGCCGCCTTTGCCGCCGATGCCACCCACTCCACCGCTATTATTAATGCTCAACTGTGGCAGATAAACTTCCGCTTCCTTTTCTACAAATATTCTGATTTTACCACCTTTGCCACCATCACCTCCGTTGCCGCCATCGCCTCCACGTCCGCCGCTTTGATTTGTGCCATCTTCACCATCACCACCTGGACCGCCTTCTCCTCCATCCCCGCCGTCACCACCTTTCAATATTATTTCCAATTTGCCAGCACCCGGTTTGAATGAGTAATCATTTTGCATTTCGTCATACACCGTGTGAATTTTCAACTGTAAAGAATCATTGTCGAACCACATGTATATATCCAACAACAAAGCATCTTTACCCGTTAAACCCGCCTGCCCCTGCTGACCATCTTGATTGACACCTCCAACACTGCCTGGCACTCCTGCCGACGCTTTGAGTTCGCTGAAATACAAAGTTTCCGTATAATCAAATTCAATGGTCAGCTCCTGCATGTCGAAGAGTTCAGGATTTTTGTTCCAAACCACAGACAACATTGGACGCAATCCTTTGGACAACACATCATTCGGAATCATAACGATACCATCAGGAACAGTATCACGATCCATGTATAGGGTGATCTCATTCGGTTTGATCAGCGATGATTTAGACCAAGGTTCACACAAATACTTAATGCCATTTTTGAATTGGAAGAAGACAACAGGTTGGAATGACTTTCCGGGAATGATTTCCGTGTCTTCAGGTATTATGAGTTTAATGGTTTGGAGTTCAGGTATCACAAGGTCGAGGTGCGCAGTTTTGGTGGGATCATTATCCCATACTGCATCAATGGTAAGTGTGTTGTTGTTTGCTTTCACCTTATTCAGATCGACTTTGATCACTCCCCGACTCACTGTTCCTTGGGCGCATGTAATCTGTATTTTTCTCCAACCAAGGTCGCCATTGAGATATCCAGTAGTGCGACGTTTTAGACCTTTATTGTAGAATACCTCAACCCCTACCTCTAGTTTGCCATTCAGAAACCAAGCACTTCCTTTGTCGGCAACGATATTGAGGCTCTTCACAACACGCGCTTCTGCAAGTAGCGTTGTGAATGCGAACACCAGCGTTAGCGCTGTATTCAACACTAATATCCTCTTTTGGTGAATCAAATCTTTGAATCTCATGTGACCTTCTCCCGAATATTGCTTTCTTTATGCGCTCAAATCTACACCTATGAAATTGATTTCTTTCAATGTGAACGGAATTCGTGCGACAGTAAAAAAAGGACTTTTTGATTCCATATCAAAAATGGGTCCTGATATTCTCTGTTTGCAAGAAACCAAAGCAAACGACGAACAAGTGAAGGAAGCCCTCAGCGGTTTGCAGGGCTATGAAGTATATTCATCTAGCGCTGAAAAGGCCGGCTACAGTGGCACAGCAATTCTCACAAAAAAAAAACCAATCAGTGTAAGTTATGGTCTTGGCATCAAGGAACACGACACCCAGGGAAGAACGATCACCGCAGAGTTTGAAGATTTTTACTTGGTGAATACTTATGTTCCGAATAGCGGTCAGGAACTTGTGAAGCTCGATTACCGCGTTGAATGGGACAAAGCCTTGCTAAATTTCCTCAAAGAACTGGAAAAGAAAAAACCTGTTATCTGGTGTGGAGATATGAATGTAGCCCATCAGGCCATTGACCTTGCCAATCCGAAATCGAACTACAACAAGTCGGCGGGTTATACGCAGAAAGAAATAGATGGATTGACCAATTATCTCAATGCAGGATTCGTTGATACGTTTCGTCATTTTTATCCTGATACTGTGAAGTACAGCTGGTGGAGCGCTCGCTTTAATTCAAGGACAAAAAATGTTGGTTGGAGAATCGATTACTTTATCGTATCGAAATCACTTATGCCGAAAGTGAAGGATGCATTTATTTTGAATGAAATTGAAGGAAGTGATCATTGTCCTGTTGGAGTTGATTTGAATTAATTGCATTTAGAAGAACATGAGAAAAGTTGAACTGATGCTAGTGTTGCTCGGCGTGCTCGCCTTGATGATGCGCTATTCATCCGTGCCGGGTGCTCGCATGGTAATCACATTTGCGGTTTGTTCACTGATCTTGTTTTATTTGATCACGGGTATTGGCATCACTCGGAAAACATTTTTTATCACCGCCGTCACCTTTGCACCTCATGGCTCTAGGACGTTGATATACTCAAAAGCTCTTGCAGGCTTCACATTCGCGTTTTCGTTCTTCACATTTTATGCGCATGAATTTTTTTGGAGATATCGCGAATTATTCGGCATTCTCAATGCATTGCTGCTTACACTCGTAATGTTCATTTCATTGGCTATGGTCGATACAAGAGACCCAAGGTCTAACAGATCAATCATGTTCAGATCAGCCATTGCTTCTGCGATCCTAATTTTTTACACTGTTGTTCCACTTAAATCCCGATTGGAATGGCAATTCGACGATCAATATTATCGAGAGATCCTCGAATACTCAATCACCAACCCGGACGATGAAGACGCGCGGAAAGAAGTGCGCAACTATGAAAGAAGAAAAGAAGGACTACCAGCACTCGATGACGATGATCAGGGCGTAGAAGAAACCCAGTGATAACCATCCGAATAAACTTCTTTTTTCCAGATCGGAACAGTTTCCTTTAGCCTATTCATCAAGTATTGACAGGCTTCAAAAGCTTCCTTGCGATGGGCGGCAGAAACTCCTGCGATGACGGCCATTTCGGAAACTTTCACTTTCCCCAATCTATGGTGAAGTATAATATTCATTACAGGCCATTGCGCTTGCATCTCCGCAGCAATTTTTTGCAACTCCAACATTGCCATTGGTTCATACGACTCGAACTCCAAACAATTCACTTCCTTGCCTTTTGAATGATTGCGCACTGAACCGAGGAAAAGCACATGACCGCCAGCAGCATCATTATTCAATGAAGCTTCCACAGCCGATGTCTCCAATTTATCGTATGTTAGTTTAAACTGAACCATGATTATCCTCCGCTCACAGGCGGTATAATAGCCACTTCATCACCTTCTAAAATTGCTGCACCTGCAACAGCGTAGCAGAGATTCACAGCCAAAGCGTAAGATGCTATTCTACCGAGCTCAGGATATTTTTCATTTAGAAAAATCCGCAGTTGGTCTGTGTTCGTCAGTTCAGGAAAATCAAGAATTGATTCACTAGAGCCGATGATATCCCGCGCAACGCCAAATGCAAGCACTTTTATCTTCATAGATTTTTTGCAAGTATGCGCAAAGATGCGAAGATGATGATGAATATTGTGAGATATTTAACTGTATTCTGACTCAGTACGCTACTTCCCATTCTCGAACCTGCAAAGCCTCCGATCAACACAGCGACCAACAGCATGATCATATCTTCATGCGGTTCAATGCCGTGAACTAGAACATGTGTTATAATGCCAGCCAAAGAATTTACTAGAATAAAAACGGAAGAAGCCGCCGCGATTTTTTTGGAACTTCCCCACCCTGTAAGATACAAAAGCGGCGATAGATAAACCCCACCTCCAATGCCGGTTAGCCCTGACACAAAACCTATCAGCGCTCCCACAGGATAAAGCCACAAAGGGTTTTTTGCATTGATGTCATCCGTTGTTTCTTTTTTACGGAATATCATTCCGACACCCGCTAGCAGCAGACAAAACCCTAAAACAATGAAGTAAGTTTTTTCCTCAACATGAAGTGATGCCGCCAAAACACAAGTGGGCACACTGCAAAACAATATGGGTAACAATTGACGCCATGATATCCATCCTGCGCGTGAAAAGTTGAAGCTTCCTTGGGCTGTCACGACTGCGTTGCAAGCAAGTCCCGTGAATCTGACCATTGAAGCCGTAAGACCAAATTGCGACAAAAGCGCGAGATACATGCTACCACCACCAAAACCAGCAGTGCTATAAATAAATGCAATCAACAAGAATAAAAAAGCATTGACCATTATTAATGGATTAATCGCAGAATATCGCAGAAATTTGTGGGGAAATTAGAGGATAAGGTCTCTCGGATAACATTCAAAAACAAAGACCATGGACAGAAAAAAATTCTTGACGAAAGCACTTGCGGGTGCCGGAGTATTGGCAGCAGGCGGAGCTGTTGCTGCTGTAATAACTAACAATATCGACGAATTGCAGCCAGTTGATCCGAATAAACAGGTTGGCTTCAACCACAATCCAAACCCGGAAACTAAAATGACAAACAACACAATATTGCACAAAGCCGATACCAGAGGCAATGCAGACCTCGGTTGGCTCAAATCAAAACATTCATTTTCATTTGCCAATTATTATAATCCAGAGCGAATGAACTTCGGTGTATTACGCGTACTAAATGACGACTACGTGTCGCCTGGGATGGGCTTCGGCACGCATCCGCACGACAATATGGAAATCATCACTATTCCACTTGACGGTGTGATAGAACATAAGGATAGCATGGGTAACAGCGGCACCATCACTGCAGGTGAAATACAGGTGATGAGCGCCGGCACGGGCATTTATCACAGTGAATACAATCATCAAAAAGACAAAGACTTGCGCTTTTTTCAGATTTGGGTATTTCCAAACAAAGCCAATGTGACCCCGCGCTATGATCAATTGCAGCTTCCTGAAGAAGGCACAAACAAATTGAATCAGATACTTTCACCGAACGCTGATGATGCAGGTGTTTGGATACATCAGGATGCGTGGTTTCACATCGGATCCTTCACGAAAGGTTTTGAACTCAGCTATGATCTCAAAAAACCTAAGGCCAATGGCGTTTATGCCTTCGTGGTGGAAGGCGATATGACGGTGAATGGACAAGCGCTGAACAAACGTGATGGTTTCGGTATTTGGGAAGTGGATCAACTTCAAATCAAAGCTGATACAGACTGCAGGATATTATTGATGGAAGTACCTATGAAGTTGCAATAGTTGATGCATTTGAAACGTCTTCACACCATTATTATCATAATGTAAGGTGTTTAATATTTACTTCCTTTTAATCCTCACTTCCGTAGCACCATAGCCGTATTCATTATAAGGCCCGTCCATAAATTCACAGTTGGGATAATACTGTTGAAGCATCTTCCGAATTTCAGCTCGCAACACGCCTTGCCCCACACCATGAATGTAGATGACACGCGCAATCTTTTTGTTTTCAGCTATACGCAAAGTGCGTTCGAAATGCTCTAGCTGCACTGCAATGATTTCGCTGTTCGACATCTTCTCATGTTTGTCGAGCAACTCATGAATATGAAGGTCGACTTCCATCGACTCACCTTTTTTCTTGATGTTGTTGGCGTCTTTGTTTTTGTATAAAAGTTTGAACTGATCGTTCGCCTTTTTCGCGACATTTTTATCCAAATTCCTTTCTACAACATCCATGATATCGGGTTGGGAAGTTTCATACTTATCATACTCCTTGTTCCAATTCCCAACATACACCAACTCTGAAACAGGGTGTTCGTAGGCAAAGCCATCCTTGTCCTCCACCATCACAAAGCCCGGACTGGTGAATGATTTCACAGTACCCTCTCCGGAATCATTGAGAAATTTTACCCTATCGCCGATTTTGAATTCCATGCCGCGAAGATAATTTCAATTTCTTTTTAAATGATACTGATTGGAACGGCATAACCACATTATAAAAAAAGAAAAAGGGAAGCTTTGAAGGCTTCCCTTTTTCTATGCTAGAAATACTGATTGCTTATTTATTCGCAACGATGATTTTTTGATTTACAAATCCATCTTCAGTTCTTCCCTGAATAAAATAAAGTCCGGTAGGCAGGTCTGTGAATTCTACAGTATATCCATTTTCATTGTTAAGTGAAAACGCGTTGATTACTTGTCCGATGTTATTTACCAAAACAAAAGTTCCAGTTTCCTCAGCTTTTACGAAGAATCGTCCGTCGTTCGGATTAGGATAAACACTTAATGTAACTACTTTCTTCAACAGCCCTGTTGGAACTTCACTGTTTTCATTCGCGCCTTCCAAACATGCCACCACAGCGACTGCGATTGTTCTATTTGGTGAGTTTCCGCAAGAGTTTCCTGCTTTCACAGAGACGTTGCCGTTAGCACTGCCCCAATTCACGGTGGCATTGGTAGTGCCTTGGCCAGCAGTGATGCTGCATGTTGCTGGTACAGTCCAAGTGTAGGTAAAAGCACCTGCATTTGGCGTTGAATAAGATATGCCCGTTTGATTCGGACAAACTGATGTTGACCCAGTAATAGATGCCGGTGTATTCGGACGACCATAAATCGCGCGACAAGTGCTGATAGAACCACCGCAGCCATTAACTGCCGTAACACAAACATTTCCGCTTGTGAAGCCAGCAGGTACATTGATTGTTACAGAATTTCCATTGTTCACTACCATAGTGCAACCAGCTGGCAAGGTCCAGTTGTATGCTGTAGCTCCTGCTACAACAGGTATCGCATAAGTGAAGTTACCGCCAGCACATAAATCATATTGAGTTCCCGTCATCGGTGATGATATGACTGGATTCAAATAAACGTTTTTCAACCTTGGCGAGCTTGATCCGCATGAGCTAACTGCTGAAACACCAATTTGACCACTGTAATAACCTACAGGGAATGTCACACTAATTGATGTTGTGCCCTGACCAGTATTGATCACTGCACCAGCAGGAACAGTCCAGTTATAACTTGATGCACCTGCAACGGCAGCAATTGAAAATGTCTGTGTACTGCCACCACAAATATTATTGGATGGTCCAGTTATATTTCCAGGCATAGCCGGAATGTTATAGATAGTCAATGTTCTGTTTCCGCTATTTCCAAAACAGTTTACAGACCTTACAACCAAGACTCCACTGGCTCCAAAATTGGCCGCGAATTGTACCGTTACCGTTGTAGTTCCCTGACCTGAAATGATTGAAGCATTTGTTGGGGCAGTCCAAACATAACTTTCTGCGCTCGTTACTGGTGCAATGCTATATGTCTGTGTAGTACCGGCACATACATTTAAGTTAACTCCAGAAATAACACCCGGAGTTGATGGATTCGATGCGAATTTAGTTACCGCTTTGCATGTTTGTGCACTCTGTCCGCAAGCATTCACCGCTCTCACACATATATTAGATGTACCGAAAGTGCTTCCAATATTCACCAATATAGTATTCGTTGTAGAAGTTCCTGTCATTCCATTTGGCAAAATCCAAACGTAAGACGTAGCACCTGCAACTGGTGCCACGCTGAATTGCACACCTGTTTGATTTACACAAACTCCATAAGGACCCGTGATAGCACCAGGTGCAGAAGGACCACTGAGATTGTTATTGCCAACTATTGCACTCGTACTCGCAGTGCAGCCATTTACATCGGTAACAGTAACGCTGTATGTTCCTGGCGCCACTGCTGAAAGATCTTCAGTGCTTGCTGCGTTGCTCCAAGCATAGATTAGTGGCAATGTTCCACCACTCACTGTAAGGTTTACTGTACCATTTGCTGCCGCCGCACATGATGAATTAGTTGCAGTTGCTGAAGCCGTCATGGCACAGCATCCTTCATTTATAAAGGTGTCGCAATCTTCATCTACGCCATTACCGCAAATCTCTGAAGCACCCGGATTGATAGAGCCATTGCTATCGTTACAATCTGAACTGTTACCTACATAACCCAATGGCGCTGTGCATCCACTTGCGGTGATGTTTGGATTTCCATAACCATCGTTGTCGGTGTCAGCATACCATGTAGATGAAGTACTTACTACGATGTTAATCGCATTTGAGTTGGCAACGTTTGATGTTGTGCAAATCTCATTTGATGTCATGATACAAGTAACTACTTGTCCATTGGTCAAACTGCTTGTTGTGTAAGTAGCGCTGTTGGTGCCAACATTTGAGCCATTCACTTGCCATTGATAAACCGGCGCTATGCCACCGAATGTAGGTGCAGCCGTGAACGTCAGTGAACTTCCCGCACATGTAGGATTGCTGCCTGATGTCAACGATATTGATACCTCAGGTGTAACATTCGTGATTACAGTGATCGCGATGCTGTTTGAGTTGGCCTTCACTGGATTAGCGCAAGGTGCATTTGATGTCAACTCACATGATACAGCTTGACCATTGGTCAACGTAAATGTTGAAAATGTTGGTGAGTTGTTTCCTATAGGATTGCCATCGATGAACCATACATATGATGGTGTTGTGCCTCCATTCACAGGCGTTGCTGTGAAAACAAGTGCCTCGCCTTGACATGTTGGATTCGATCCTAAGGTCAAAGCAATGCTCACTGAAGGAACTACACCTGCAACTGTTAATTGTGCCGGATTAGATGTAACTGATCCACATGCTCCTGAAACAACACAACGATAAGTGAATGTGTTCATGAATGTCGTTGCACCAGAGATGTTCAAAGTTGGTGACTGAGTGTTCGTGTATGGCAAAGAAGCAGGAACTGGATTCCAGCTGATACCATTTGTAGTAAACTCCCATTGATAAGCTAGTGATGTTCCTGCAGCACTCACGGTGAAGCTGGCATTGCCACCATCACAAGTCGAAGAAGCTATTGGCTGACCAGTTATCGAAGTATTGCTATTTGTCGAATACGTTATGCTGTTTGAAGTTGCGTTCAATGGAGACGCACAAGCTGAATTCGATGTCATGATACAAGTAACGAACTGACCGTTGGTCAAACCACTTGTTGTATATGTTGGGCTGTTGGTGCCGACGTTGGATCCATTTACTTGCCATTGATATGATGGTGTTGTGCCGCCATTAGTTGGTGTTGCTGTGAAGGTAAGCGTTGCACCAGTGCATGATGGTATTGTACCTGTGGTCAAGGCAACGGACACTGATGGTGCTACAGTTGCACTAACTGTTACAGTAATACCATTCGATGTCGCAGCCGATGGCGATGCACAAGCTGTATTTGATGTCATGATACAAGTAACTACTTGGCCATTGGTCAAACTGCTTGATGTGTATGTCGCGCTGTTTGTGCCAACGTTAGAGCCATTCACCTGCCACTGATATGCTGGTGTTGTGCC
>Ga0075163_10002278_pt1 | contig 25884 bp, 15 predicted proteins | sample JI1023141ADNA_FD_71478 | JGI IMG/M metagenome (GOLD analysis project Ga0075163, IMG submission 71478) | Wastewater effluent complex algal communities from Wisconsin, to seasonally profile nutrient transformation and Carbon sequestration -... | ecosystem: Engineered > WWTP > Effluent > Algae...
GATACGCTACTCGACGTTTCCCTCCGGCCAGATTGCTTACCTGCCCCCTCATCCACTGCTCGCGGCAGATACTAGCCCACCCGAATCAAGCGCGTTGCGCCGGCATGATCGGTACCTCATCGCTTGGCAACACCGTCGAGACGATGTTCAGTAAGGCATCATCGCACAAAGTACGACAGCACGTATAGGGAGTCCCATGGACTGCGGTTCATCGAACTCAGTAGCGGTGCCGAAGAGTCTGGTGGTAGCTGCCCGATGTGGTCGGTTCGGCAGGGAGAGTCCAGGCGATCAGTTTCCGGACCGTGGCACCAAAACAGCTTTAATGCTCCTCTGCGGAACATGAAACACGATCACGATCGGCAGTATCCCGCCGAGCCATTCCAGCGCCCCGGATTCCCAAGACTCGCGGTGATTCTGATAGATGCAGGCTACCAGACACCCAAAGGAAATGAGCACTGGTGGCCCGCCCAGGTGCGGCAGCTTCTGGAAGGTCAGTACGATCACTACTACGAGCAGTCGAGCCAGGCCCCAGGGTTGCGGGACTGATTCAGTCCAGATCGCAGGGCACTGAATCTGGTGATCGATCGTGAATCCTAGATGGTCCCCAACCAGATTCTCCCGGCGGAATGATGGTCTGGCCGTGCAGTCGTTACTGAGGGGCGTTAGAATACGTAGACCGCGCCGCTATTAGCTGTACTTACGTGGCGTTCAGCTTGGTTGCCGTTGACCCCTTTTGCGGTGCTATCCTCTCCACATGCCCCAATCGCGATGGTGTCGCCGGACAAGGCCACGCTGACTCCGAACCGGTCGCCTGCATCCGTGTTCGATGCTTTGAGGTAGGCTTGCTGGGTCCAGTTCCCTCCGGAGCGAACAAACACGTAGACCGCGCCACTCCCAACTGCATCTTTGTTGGCTTGGTCTCCGTTGACCCCTTTTGCGATGCTGTCCTCCCCGGGTGCCCCCACCGCGAGGGTGTCGCCGGACAATGACACGCTATCGCCGAAATAGTCGCCTGCATCGGTGTTGGACGCTTTGATGTAAGCTTGTTGGGTCCAGACCCCTCCTGACCGAACGAACACGTAGACTGCGCCACTATTAGCTGTACTTGAGTGGCGTTCAGCTTGGTTGCCGTTGACCCCTTTTGCGGTGCTGCCCTCCCCATATGCCCCCACTGCGAGGGTGTCGCCGGACAAGGCCACTCTGGCTCCAAACCAGTCGCCTGCATCCGTGTTCGATGCTTTGAGATAGGCCTGTTGGGTCCAGACCCCTCCTGACCGAACGAACACGTAGACTGCGCCACTATTAGCTGTACTTGAGTGGCGTCCAGCCTGGTTGCCGTTGACCCCTTTTGCGGTGCTGTCCTCCCCAAATGCCCCCACTGCGAGGGTGTCGCCGGACAAGGCCACGCTGACTCCGAAGAAGTCGCCTGCATCCGTGTTCGATGCTTTGAGATAGGCCTGTTGGGTCCAGACCCCTCCTGACCGAACGAACACGTAGACTGCGCCGCTGGCAAACGCCGAGTTGTTCGATTGGTCTCCATTGACCCCTCTCGCGCTGCTGTCCTCCTCCATTGCTCCAACCGCAAGAGTGTCTCCGGATAAAGCCACCGTCGTACCGAAGAAGTCGGGTAAATCGGTGTTGGAGGCTTTGAGGTAGGCTTGCTGGGTCCAGACCCCTCCCGAACGAACAAACACGTAGACCGCACCGCTATTAGGCGCGAAGTTGTTAGATTGGTCTCCGTTGACCCCTTTTGCGTTACTGCCCTCGAAAAGCGCCCCAACCGCCAACGTGTCACCGGACAATGACACGCTATAGCCGAACGAGTCACTTGCCCTGGTGTTGGAGGCTTTGAGGTAGGCTTGTTGGGTCCAGACCCCTCCGGAGCGAACAAACACGTAGACCGCGCCACTCCCAACTGCATCTTTGTTGGCCTGGTCCCCGTCGACTCCTGTGGCATCACTGGACTCGTACGGCGCCCCAACCGCCAGCGTGTCCCCGGACGAAGACATGCTGCTGCCAAAGGCGGCGTTTCTGTCTGTGTTAGAAGCCTTAAGGTAGTCGGAGCCGCTTCGGATCACGGCGATGCCATAAACACGGTCGGTGGTTCCTGGGGCGCGCACCGCAACGGAGATCATGGTTACCCCCGTGCCAAGAGGGATGGGACCGGAGGTCACTCCAGATGGGATGTCCGTGCCGTTTAACTGAATTGTGGCATTAGGGGACGTCGCGGTCAGTTGGATAGAACCGGTCCATTTGGGAACGGCTAGTGTGTAGGCTTCCGTAGTGGGCGAGAAAACCGGGTTTAGGTGCCCCGTAGATACCGCAATGGCAGTGAGAACCGGCGGTGGTGGTTTTCGTTCGACTTTTCGCCATTCCCTTCCGTTCGACAGGATCGTGGTTTTGTCTGCTCCCGATACGATGATGTTGTCTGGGTCACTGCCATGGATGTGCTTCAGATCCCTCGTGGTTCCGATGTCAGGGACGGCCGTGCAGCCGGACTCCATGCAAGTCAGGAGTGTGCCTTTGTCGCCCACCACTACTGCGGTGTCGATATCGCTGCCCCACACGTCCGCAAGGTTATTCTCGGTCGGTGTGTCTATTTTTTTGCAGCTCGGAATTTTATTGTCATCGCTGCACTTCAAGACGAGCCCTACATCACCAACGATCCAGTAGAGGCTCGGGTCGTTTCCAAAAATGGCGCGCAGAGTGACATCAAAGCCCACATGGAATGAAAAGCACTGCGTATCTTCGCAGCGAAGCAAGGTTCCACGGTCACCGACTGCGCGCAGGACTCCTACACTGGAAAACATCGTCCCGTGTAGGTTCTCCTTCGTCTTTGAGTCCATCAACGTGCAGCCTCCCTTTGCGCAGTTGACGATGGTCCCTTTTTCACCCACTGCCCTGAGAACGCGATCATCGGCGCTCCTAGCCCGAACGCTACGCAGCACCTTGTTGGTCGGGCTGGATAAGTGGCTGCACTGGTTTCCGATGCACTCGATCAAGGTTCCGTTGTCCCCCGCCGCAACAGCATAGTTGGCCCCAAGACTATCGAGGGCTCTCAAGCTCAGGCTGTTGTCTGTGTGGTCCTCCCAGACATTCCAACGCTTTGTATCCAAAGTGCGGCTCAGCGTGTGACTGCGAAGCTCCCAATACGCGCCATCCTCTGCGGTATGAATGAGCGGGCTGTCACACTCTGCGATCCCAGACTCGATCGGGTCTGGGCACGCATACTCGTCTGCTGGCTGGGAGCGTCTGGCATCAACAAGCTCGACAGAGATGGTGGAAGAGTCTGTTCCAGCTTCCAAATCAAACTGCGCATACCCGTGAGACTTCAGCTCGCTGTCGGCTTCCATACCAAGAACAGCCAGCTCGATCCGCTTCGTAAACTCATTGATGGGAACACGGATCTTGAAGCTCGCTTGCTCCGGCTTGATGTCCTGGGGTGCTTCGTTGGAGCGGCGACGATCTCGCCAGATGTAGACCTCAAGTTTCTCGATGGTCGGCCCGATGCCCAAGATGGTCACCTCTGCGGTGAAGTCCTGTTGGCAACCAGCCAAGATTGTGAGGAAGAGCGCAATCAGTCGGATAGGTATCTGGAGGCGAGACATGTGATGGCTCCTTTCGCTAGTAGGTGAAGCAGATTTCTCCGGCTCTGCATCCGGTCAGTCCAACCCCAAGCCCGATGGCCACGGCGGCAGCGGTTGCAAGGGCCGCGCTGACGCCCACCCAGATCCAGGGGGAGCGCACGGACTGGGCCGATTTGTTCAAGACACGTCGGGGAGCGCTGTCTGAGTCCTTTTCGGCCTGACGGGTCAGCGTGGGCACAGGTTGCAAAGCCATCGGTGCTGGCGATCCCAGACTCTTGTTGTGCGGTTGGGTTTCCACGATCCATTCGGGAACCTTGCGGCGGAGTTCCTCGTCATCGGGTAGCGGTGGTTGGCTGAGAAATAGCCGATACGTCGCAAGCGCCTGTTCATCCCGCCCAAGGCGCTGCTGCATTCGACCGATGTTGGGCAGCAGCCCTGGGTCGGCAACGCGGGCGTAGGCTTGTTCATACAGGCGGAGTGCATCCTCGAACTGCTGTTTCTCCGAGAAGACTTTCGCCTGATGCACCAAAGTCAGACAGCCAGGATCGTGAACACAGCAGGCGGCTTCAGCCCGTACGTCTGCCATGTCGACCAGGCAGAGTAGCCCCGCAAGCAGGCTACTCCTCAAGCGGAGGGAGTACGTACTTCGGAGACATCGGTTGAACATGAGCCGGTTCCTTCTTCGTGATGTGGATTGGCCTGCGAATTGGCGCGGGTTGGACGGCTTTGCTCGACGGCATCGGTCTGTCGGCAGGTGATGGAGCAAGTGGAGTTGCGGCCTGCGTGAACGGTGGACTTGTTGCGATGGGGACTGGCTGTCCGGGGATTGTCCCGGACCTGGGTGTCTCAGTCGGTGTTCCAAAAGATGCTGTCTTGCGTGAGTCAGCGGGACTCCTCCGATTCCAGTGGGAGTCCACGACCTGACCGAGACCCAGAACCAAGACAGAAGGAACCAAGAGACCAACACCCCATCGGGCCGAGCGAGCCCACGTTCGCGTCTCCGGTGAGCCAGGGATGGCGGGCGAGAGAACAGCACCCGATTCCCTTGCGCTGATGGGTGTCGGTTCTAGGGACAACACCTCGGGGGCAAACCATGCCAACTTGGCGGCTACATCTTCTGTGGAGGCGTACTGGAGAAGAAGGTTTAGCTTCGCCTGTCGATCCATGCCCTGGCTGAACCGCTGATGAACAGATGCGAAGAAGTCCAGGCAGAACGCATCCAGGTCCGAATCGCCCGGCAGTGCTCGAAGGAGCGCTTGTCTCAGCGAGGCCCGATGGGGAGCAGTCGAGTCATTAGGCATGATGTTACCAGGATCTTAGATTACAGAAAAATCGTGTATTTATCTTCCCATCCTTCGCTGCGCCATGCAAGCACATTTGTTGCGGTTACGCAGATTCACTGACGGATAGAACGCAACGCTGCGCAGCGGCTACCAGCTAGCAGCACTTGCGACATAGTTTCTGATCCGGGTCTTTGGTTACTTCTGTAATCGAAAACACAAAATCAGAGCACCAAACGAGTACCATCAGCGCCGTTCCTCATCCTGTGCAAGCAGGCGGAGAGGCCCATGAATTCGCGGGCATGTGCGGTCGGTGGTCCTTCTGTTGGTCCGGATGGAGGCACGAAGTGGGGGTCATCGAAAAAGGCGTACTGAAGCGTCACTGCATTGCCGGGCCCAAGGGAGTCTGTGCATGCTCTCAAAACTTCAGCGATGTCGGCCCATGGGGGCCCATGGGCATGTTTGGTGTGGAGCAGTGATGGACGTGCTTGGCTAGGCTGCCCGGCACTACCTAGCGTTCCTTCTCGGTGCCGCTTACTTGCAGATGAAGGAGTCCTTCCAGCGGAGCCAAGGTGATCCCATGTTTGCGATAACGCGCGCAGTTTTCCATTGGGCGGAGGGGCCGGGGCCTTTGACCTCCGCCAAGAGGTTCTGGTAGGACTCGAGCTCCTTTTCTTGCTCGGCCACCGAAAGATCGAGCGATTTCTTGTCGCTTACACGTAGGTTTGCGACGTCGGCGATGTCCTTGATCAGGACTGGCTGCGGGTTTTGGGGATCACCCGTTTCAAACCCAACCCAAGCGACGTGGTTCTCTGCGCAAGCAGTGATCTTCCCATCCCCATCTACATCGCGAATGGGAATCAGGCGCTTGGGCACCCGTGAGCTGGAATTGTCCAGTCCCTCCGGCCAGCAGGCTCCATAGTAGCTGTACTGGTTCGGCTCGGAGCCCCACATCACTTGATAGGAGTAGGACTCCCTGTTGTCGCGTCGGTCGGCCCCCACCATCACCCAGTAATTCTGCCGCTCGGGATCGTGACAGTCATCAGGGACCATGCGATTGCAGGACTTGGGCAGCGGGCCTGTATACGAGAAGATGTTGAGGGTTGCCTCACCCATCCCACTCTCAGCGGGACATCCAAGCGGCGTTGAACGCGCGGTGAGATCGCCCTGGGCCGCCTGGGTCTTGGCAACGATCCCAACGTACTGCAAAAGGAGCTTGGCACACTCCGAGGGCACGAGGTCGCGGTCGATGTATCCATCGCAGTTGTCATCGACCCCGTTGCAGGTTTCATGCTGGGCATGTTTCTTCGATCCTGGTCCGCAGCTATCTGCAGACACTGGGACCGATTCGTTGCTGGGTCCGTCTGGCGCAGCTGGGTCGGATCCAGTCATGGCCTCCGCGCTACATCCGGGCATCGTTCCAGTGATTGTGAAGGACAGAAGGAGTGTGGTCGTGGTGCGAAGAAAGAACGAGTACGATGACATATTGGTTTCCCTCCACGGTTACCAAGACGCAAGAGGCATGCCATCCAGTCCTGACCACCAAAGCCTCGGCGAGGAGACTCCGTACCACCGGGTCAATCGCTGGTTGCCACTTCCCAAGCGACCACGGAGTCACAGCGCGGCATTGCCAACTCGTATTCTTCACGCGCCGTCGTTTCGCTAGACAATCCGCCTCGCCCCAGTGAGTATCTGTCGAGCGATAGACCCCGGACGATGAGACCGACCGATTGGCTAAAACGACTCGACGAGCTGGGCCCGCGTGTGGCGGTGGCGCTGGGTTGTGGGGTGGGACTTGGGTTTGTGCTGCTGCCGGGGACGGTGTTTGGGGCGGCGCTCGGACTACTTGGGATGGGCGGACTGTTTGTGCTGGGGATGTCGGGACGGATGCTGCTGGTGTCTACTCCCCGGCAGGAGCCAGCCCAGATTCAGAGGCCTGCCCAGATTCAGGATCAGGCAGAGGTGGACCTTCATCCTTCACCGCCGGTTCTACCTGCGCCGTCGTCATCATCCGCAGTGCCGTGGCGAATCATCAATAGCGCCAAACGACTGATGCGACCCATTCCCGGAGGCGAGTTCTGGATGGGCAGTGGCGATGAAGACGAACAGGGTTATGGATCTGAAAAGCCACGACATCGGGTGACAGTTTCGCCGTTTTTGATGATGTCGGTTGGCGTGACGCAGCGGCTCTACCGAGCGGTGACGAAGCAAGAACCACCCGCCGCTGAGGAAGCGGAGCTGCCCATGGTGAGCGTGAGCTGGTTCGATGCGGTGACGTTCTGCAATGCGCTGTCGGAGCAGCTCGAGCTGCGTCCGTGCTATCGGCAGACCCCGGATGGCTGGGAGTGGGATCGCCAAGCCGATGGCTTTCGACTACCGACCGAAGCCGAGCGGGAATACGCCACGCGAGCGGGGTCCGAGTCACGCTACTCCTTCGGAGAGGACGAAACGAACCTGGGCGACTATGCGTGGTTCGCGGGCAACTCGGATCGAGCGCCTCATTCGGTCGGCCAAAAACGAGCCAACGACTGGGGTCTGCACGATCTGCATGGCAACGTCTGGGAGTGGTGCTGGGACTTTTATGGGCCGTATTCTGCTGATTCGGTCAGCGATCCGATCGGCCCAAGCAGTAGACCTGAGCGCATGCTTCGCGGGGGCTCCTTTTTGGATGGGCCCGGGGGCCTGCGCTCGGCGAGCCGGCTCAAGTTCATGCCCGCGAACCAGAACTGGGACGTCGGGTTTCGGTGTGTGCGTTCGGTGTCGCAGAAGCCTTGAACGGCGTTCTCTCGATGCCGGAACGGCATTCCGCAGCGGAAGTAGCGCTGCGGCGAGACTCTGACGGGTCTTTCAAATGGAAAGACCGATCCGGCGGCTCCGGTTCGCGTTTTACAAAGAGAAAGACCGATCCGGCGGCTCCGGTTCGCGTTCTACAAATGAAAAGACCGATCCGGCGGCTCCGGTTCGCGTTTTACAAATGAAAAGACCGATCCGGCGGCTCCAGGAGCGGTGTCTCCACTGCACAGATCCGATCCGGGGTCATGGGAACGGCTTTTTCAACTGAGGACACCCGATCAAGGCTGGCGCGACACCGAACGCACACACCGAAACCCGAAGAACCCGACCTGGATCTCGGGCTCGAGCCTGAGCCGGAACGCCGAGCGCAGGCGCCTGGGCACATCCAAAAAGGAGCCCCCGCGAAGCACGCGCCGTTGGCAGTCCGCACTCTCGACGCGAGGATTCACAAGCACAGACTCAGACTTCGGATACTCGGCATCACAGTCCGCCACCCATTCCCAGACATTACCCGCCTGGTGCAGCGCCCCAAACGGTCCTTTGCCCTCGGGATGCGAGGTGACGGACTCCGGTTCCTGGGGATTGTCCTTCGCATCCTTGATTGCAAAGACGGCCAGCTTCCGATTCGGAAGGTCATTGCCCCACGGATACATACGGCCATCCCGTCCCCGCGCTGCGTATTCCCACTCCGCCTCGGTCGGAAGTCGTCCACCCTGCGCTTCACAGAACGCTTTGGCCTGATTCCAATCCACTGCATTTACAGGCTGATCATCGCGGTCATGGACGCTCTTATGACTGGCAGCGATCCGATGGTACTCGGCGTTCGAGACCTCATATTTTCCAATCAGGAACTCGTCCAGCTTCACGCGGTGGGCGGGTTTCTCGTCCTTGTACGCTTCTTGGTCTTCCTCCGCCGAGCCCATCAGGAACTCGCCAGCACAGACGCGGACGTAGACGATGCCCTGATGCGTCTCCTCTTGGTACGGGCACCAGTCGGCGATAGTGGTTTGCTGCGTTTGCTTCTCCTCGATCCAGCGGATGAGGACACGGCTGCGGGGGGGCGCGTCGATCTGGCCTTTGCTGTCCCCAAGCTCGGCGATGACTCGATAGCGGTCGCCGATGGCTTCGGTGCGCCACGTGGGCTCAGCCTGGCTGCTGGGCGGAGGGGCCTGTTGCGTGACCTGCGGGGGCCCGAGTTCTTTGGCTGGCTTTGCGGCATGGAACACCGCAGCCAGTGCGGCAGTACCGAGCGCAGCGAGCGCCATCGCGTAGCGAGCGGGACGACGCAGGCCGAGGTGCTCCTCGGTCAGTCCACCAAGTCCCAGTCGCGACAGCAGCAGCCGGGCTTCCGCACTCAGTCCGGGCCAGCGCCACGGCAGCGCAATCAGTGGTGGCGACGCGCCACGAGGGCCATAGTCGCCCAGTAGTCTTCGCAGCTCGTCGCCAAGACCGGCCCCGCTCAAGCGATGCAGGTCGATGGCGGCTTGCTCCGGCTGGTCCCACAGATCGAGCAGCGCTCGATCGAGCTGTAGGCGTCGCTGGGCGGGCGTGTCGTAAAAGGGCTGCGTCGCGTGGGACTTTTCGCGCTGTCGCTCGGTGTCGGTGAGCACATCCCGCCACAGCGTGAGCGCTCGCGCATACAGCGAGCTGCTGCCGATTCCCTCGGCCTCTAGCAAGAAGTGGAGCAGGGACGATCGCAGCTTGGCAGCAAATGCAAACCGTACACCTTGCTGCTGCGCCAGCTTGCGCACCTCTTCAAGCCGCCAGGCAGACACCTGGAGTCCGAGCGTGGTGCGTGCCGTGTGGGCCAGCTCGTCATCGACCGGAAACGGAGCCAGCGCCAGTGCCGCCGCCCACGCGCGCAAGTCTCCATCGAGCGCGCCCGATGGCACCATGACCACCTCGCGCCCCGGAGCCTGACTCTGCCCCGCCAAGAAAGACGGCAAAGCGGGCGGACGCAGCACCAGCAGATCGTACGGTGTCAAAAGCGGCTCGAGCGCTCCAGACCCGCCATCGACAAAAGCGAGGTGTGGCCAGTGCGACAGGCTGCGCAGAAGGGCCGCCGTCGCAAGGTAGGTGTCGGCTTGCTCCATCCGGTGTCCGAGCAAGCGACCATCGGTGAGGATGCAGACCAGGGCAGCGGCACGTCGATCCTCAACTTCGGCGGGACAGAACACGCTGCCTTCGCCCGGTCCTTGGCGTTCCAGGTGGTCGGGCAGACCGGAAAACAGCGCCACTTCGACATGGAGTCCGCCGCGCCGCAGGGCCACTGACAGCTCTTGTGCCAGGCGTCGCAAGGGACTGTCATCGGCCAGCGAGTCATCGAGCCAGAACCAGACCTCGCGGGTATGGCGGGCGGCATGAAACCGAAGCTGGGGCAGGCCACCGGCGCGGACCGTTGCGCGGACGGAACACGGCACATCCAGGGTCTGGGTGCGATCCTCCGAGACAAAACGACCGATGCCCCAGACCACCGCCTCGGCCTCTTGCCGGTCGAGCAGGCGTGGCACCGCAGTGGAGCCGGATTCAGACACGCTCGGAAGGATGCGCGGTGGGCTCTTGCCGAGCGGAGCCTTGAATACCTCGGGCAACGCCAAGTCGTTTCGCCGCAGCCGATACAGCGCAAGGGCAGAGGCCAGACCGAACGGCAGAAGCACAAGCCACAGCCAGCCCGCGAGCGGATGTGGCGGCGGCGATACCTCAAACACAGGCCGATAGGTCAGATACATCGTCGGCCCGGTCGTTCCGGTTGGCTTTTTTTCCTCGATCGGCGGTTTCGGCTTCTCCGGTTGGACTTTGGGCCGGTTGAAGTAGCGCCACCCGGCATAGGTGATGCCCCCCATGCCAGCGGACAGCACAAGCCCGACCACCACCCAACGAAGCGTCCGCCGCCAGCGTGAGGGTCGCTGGGCTTTCTGAATTCCAACGGACTGCGGGATGGGACGATCCCCAATCGGTGCGAAGCCTGGGTCGACTGCTTTTGGTGCGGCCTCGGTGGCCCAGCTCTCGCAGACTTCGCGGACGGTGGCCCGCTCGCGCTCGGACTTGGCCAAGACGGCGGTCAGCGTGTGCGGTAGGTCCGCCCCAATATCCGGCTGCGAAGAGAGCAGGAAGTGAACCCGGACCTCTTCCGCTACGCCCACGCGCAGTCCGGCTGCACGCAGCTTGGCGAGCAGCAAGTCGATCCGGGGGTCACAGGTCAGCTCGGGCATCAGCTTGATCAGCGAAGCTGCGTCAGATCGTCGCGGTCTTTGACCAGCACGGATAACTCGGGCAGCGCGTCGAGTGTTCCGCCGAGCCGCTCGGAGATGTGGGCGGCAGCCTGGGGGCTACCTTGCTGGGCCGCCAGCACGATGAGCCACGCAATCAGCTCGGCGGTGGCGGGTTTTTTGCGCAGGCTGCGGGTGCGGATCTCGAAGAATCGATCGATGGCCAGCGTCACCTGGGTTTCCGATAGAGCAGCGAACTCCTTGCGGTGGGCACCTACGGCATCGCGGACCAGCTCGGGGGTGAACTCAATGTGGTGGAACACGCAGCGGCGCAGAAAAGCCTCGGGTAGGCGGCGCTCGCTGTTGCTGGTGATGATCACGATCGGCGGCGGTGTGCCCGGCTTGCGCTCGACCGTCTTTCCCTCGACCGTCTGGCCATCTGGGCCGGGTTCATCCCACTCCGGCACGGCGAAGCGGCTCTGATCGAGCGCGGTTAGGATGTCGTTTGGAAAGTCACGCTGCGCTTTGTCGATTTCATCGAGCAGCACAATGGCGGGCTTGCCTTCGTTCACTGCATCAATCGCTCGCCACAGCGGCCCGCGCCGGATGTGCTTGTGACGAAAGCAGCGCTCGCCCGGCTTCTGCGGAGTGTTCGCTTCACGGAAGTAGGCCACGGCGTCAAACTCGTACAGCAGATCTGCCGCTGTCGTCGTTGAGCGAACATCGAGGGAGAAGACCGGAACGTCCCAGTACCAGGCCAGGTGATAGGCGACCTGGGTCTTGCCGGTGCCAGGCTCTCCGGTCAAAAGCAGTGGCGCGCACAAGTGCAGCGCGGCATTGACCGCCGAAGTCAGCTCCGCGCTCGCGACATAGGAAGGAGCCGCTTCACGATGGCTGGTGAGGCTCGGCGGTGCGGTTCGCTGGGCGAGCAGGGCCCGCCGGTCCGCCGCCCCGAAAGCCTGAGGAGTCTGAGGTGCGCGAGCAAGTGCCGCAGGATCAAAGAGTCGAAAGGGCATGGCTTAATACGTCTCGTCGTCGTGAGAAGGGGAAGACAAAAGGCCGTGACGGCGCGAAAGCTCGGTGAGCAGAGAGCCCCAGCCCGAGCACTCGGCGGTTTCGATGTGCTTCACCGTCTTGTCATAGATGCCATCGGTATCACGATAAATCAGGCTGGCGATTTGCGTCGCCAGACTGGGCGGACAGGTGGTGTTGTCGGGCTCGGTCAGAAACTCGACCAGCTCGCTGTGATCGACTCGCGGTAGCGCTGGCAGCAGGAATGCGCGGAACTGGTCGCTGATGAGGGTCTGCTTGACCTGTTCCAGGTCGTCGCGTAGACGCTTTTGGTTCTTCTCCTCCACATGCATCGCCAGATAGGAAACGATCCGCACATCGTGGGGACACGCGCGGACCAGGGTGTCGAAACAGAAGCGCAGCCAGGAATCCAGTTCGTGCTTCTTGAGCGGCGGCTGTCCTTCCGGTCCACCGAACAGCTTCCAGTCGATCCACAGCACCCGCGCCGGGGCCTGTCCTCGTGTACGTGGGGCGTGCTGAAGCAGGACCGCTGCGAGCGACTTCCCAATCCCGTCACCCCCAAGGAAAAGCAGGAGCTGCTGCTCCAAGCTTCGATGCAGATCGCTGCGCTCGCTCGGAAAGTCGAGCTGCACTCGCTTGATCGGAGCCAGTCCGTTCCGCTCGATGTGATCGACCGCTTGCTCGGCAAAGTGCGACAGCAGGTTTCCGACATCGGCGTGGGCAATCAGGGCCTCGACCCGCCGAGGCTTGCTGCGCACGAGGCGAGTGACCTGTTCGATAACCACAGCGCGGGCCAAGGTTCGGTCGAGGCGGAGGTGCGACCTGGGACTCTTGCGCTGCGGGAGAAGGGGGCGAACCTCGAAGCTGTCATAGGCGGTGTAGGCGATTAAAGCCGAGCGTGCCACCGATTCAGGAATCTCTAGCGGTGACTCAAGCTGACTGAGCGCCAGCGCGGGATCTTGCCTGTCGCCCAAAAACTGCGTCAGGAATCGAATCGCCAGAGCCGGTGCGAAGCGCTGGTACGGACCGCCTCGTCCGACCACCACAACCGGAATCTCCGGCAGCAGGCTCCGTGGTGCCGACAGCCATACTGGGTCCATCGCAGCCGGACCCCCCAGCAGAAACAGGACTTGCGGAAAGTGTCCTCGCAGCGCTTGTCGCAGGTCATCAAGACCTAGCTGTTCTGCTCCCTCCAGTGTAAGTGAGACCCGGCCCTTTTGCACCTGTCCGGTTCCCAAGAAGTAGACCACATCGGCGGGAAACGACGGCGTCAAGCCCGCCAGTTCGCGACGGGACTTCACCACCTGGAAAAACTCTGGCTCGGGATGACCAAGCAGCGTCTTCAGGTCGGTCAGGTGATTGTCGCGCTCTTCCGCTGCCTGTGTATCAGGGGCAATCACGAGGACACGAACCGGCGACTGAAGCACGGCTCGCTTCTCGGGAAGATCCTGAGTCACCAGCTCGAAGCTCCAACCCGATTCCCCGAGCGGTCGATGGTCCCACGAAGTCAGCGCCCAAGGCAGCGCCGAAAGCTCGGGATCAGTCGTCAAGATGCGGACCCGTAGCCGGTCGCGACTGGGACTCGGATGCGGCTTCCGAAACAGTCGAACGAGGAGTTGGTCTTGGACTTCACGAACCGGAAACAGGATCTGGAACAGCGTGTCGCCAATGCTTGGTAGCCACGACCACAGCTCGGGCTCTTTCGCGTTCGTCAGCGCGTAGCGAAGTGCCGGAAGTCCCTTCCTTCCAGCCAGCGTCGTCTTGGACCAAAGCGATTCCCAATCAATCGGGCCGACTTGCACCGCTTGGTTATCATCCACCAAGGAGTAACGAACCGTCAGCTGGCCTGCAGCGTCCTTATCGAGCAGGACCGTAACCGTGGCTCGCTCCAATGCGACCCCCTGAGTCATCTGCCATGGCTGAAGAATCCCGTGCACGACTGGGACTACCTGCGCCTTCGCTGCAATGGACTGGAGCACTTCTGGAGGGAGCAGGTGCCGATGCTTCTCGAACGCCTCGGCATAGTCGGCACGCAGGCACGCCAGGACTTCGTCAGGATCCGCAAGGGAAAGCAGCAGGTTGGCCCGCTCGGTGCGCTCCATCTTCTCGGCAAAGCGCCTGTGGAGCGCAGGAAAGTGACTGATGCAGAACGCGTCGACATCCGCAGACAGGATGAGAATCTTATCGACGAGCTTTCGCAACGGCGCATTGAGTGGAGATGTAGCCATCGGACGGCCCTATCCTGCCTGATTGTCGCCACGTTTGCGCAATTTCCGATAAGCTTCGCATCACCTATGGACCCCAAAGCCGACGTTTTGATTGTCACCGTCACCAAGGGCGAGTCGCTGGCCGTGCTTTCGGCATTCGAGAAGGAAACCAAGCAGAAGGCCTCCACAGTGCCGATAGGAGACCGCGCCTACCGGGACTTGGGCATGCTGGGCGGAGCGCGGATCTTCCTGACCCGTTCTGAGATGGGAGCGGTCGGAATCGGAGCGTCTCTGCAATCGGTTCAGAAGGGTATCGCGGCGCTCTCACCGTCGGCTGTCATCATGGTAGGAATCGCCTTTGGAGCGAACGATACCAAGCAGAAGATCGGAGATGTGCTGGTGTCGCGACAGCTCATGCTCTACGACGTGCAGCGGATTGGGACTACCGAAGGAGGCAGTGCACGCATTGTGCCGCGAGGCGACCGTCCGCATGCATCTGGCCGACTCATCAGCTACTTGCAGAATGCAGAGCTAGATTGGGACAGCGCACAGGTTCACTTCGGACTGGTCCTGACCGGAGAAAAACTCGTCGACAATGTCGACTTTCGGGATCAGCTACGACAACTTGAGTCTGAAGCCGTCGGGGGTGAAATGGAAGGCGCAGGGCTCTACGTCGCGTGCCAGGATGCCAAGGTCGATTGGGTGCTGGTCAAGGCGATCTGCGACTGGTCTGATGGCAACAAGTCACAAGATAAGGAAGCGCGCCAGAGGCTCGCCGCAGAGAACGCCGTGTCCTTCCTGCTGCATGCGCTGAAGCAGACCCCGATTGTGAACGCACCCAAGCATCCAGAAATGAAGGACGCAGGAAGTTCGGGAACAACAGGGGCACAGCAGAGCCAACAGTTTGGGAACATCTCGGTGACTGGGAGTGGGAACAGCGTCACCATTCAGCAGCATTCCGATGGAAGCACGACCACTCCGCAGACTCCCTTCAGTGCGGCTCAATCCACTGTGTCTGGTTCTCCCAAACCGACTCCGTTCTCGCTCCGCAAGCTCATGGAAGCCATCCTCCGCACCAGCGGAGATCTGGACGCGTTCTGTATCGATCACTTCCCGGATGTGGCACGCCGGTTCAGCGGAGGAATGGCCCGTCCCGCCCGCGAAGATCTGCTGCTGCAGATCGTGGATGCCGACGAGATTCTCGCTGCGCTCAAGCTGCACGATCCGTCGAAGCTGGAAAAGCACAGAGGGCTGTTGACGTTCAAATAGGACCAGTTGAGGCAAGAGCTCCCCATGGCCGAGAGCCGCCAGGCGCAGACGTTTAGAGACATTCGACTTGATGGCGAGGGAAACACCCTTACCATCAATCAGGTCATTCATATTGCCAAAGACGAGGTGACAACCGGAACGCTGGTTCCCAGCTCACCTTACCTGGGTTTGCGCCGCTTCGAAGAGCGGAACAAAGATCTCTTTTTTGGTCGCGATCGACTGGTGGCAGATCTGTTGAAGCTGGTAGTCCAGCGCAACCTGGTCTTGGTCGCGGGAGCCTCGGGCAGCGGCAAATCATCAGTTGTCCGCGCAGGCCTATTGCCTCAGCTTACAGCGCGACTTCCACCTGGCCGCTTCGTCCCGCTGGTGATGACCCCAGGGAGTGATCCGTTTCGGTCGCTAGCGGGAACTTTACGCGGCATTGACTGTCCGGAAGCTGCGCTGGTGCCACTAGAAGAGAAGTCGGCGTCCGAGATGGTCAACGTCCTCACTGAGCAACGGTCTGCCGACGCGCAGTGGCTCTTGTTTGTCGACCAGTTTGAGGAAATCTTTACGCTCTGCCCTGCTAACTGGCGCGAGTCCTTTCTCGATGGACTCACCGTACTCGCACAGACAGATCAGCAGGACATCAAAATCGCGCTCGCGATGCGGGCCGACTTTCTGGATCGACTTGGACCACATCCGACATTCGGAGCGCTAGCGCAGGACGGTATCCAGTTTGTCCTCGATATGCAGCCAGGCGATCTACGCGCAGCCATTGAGCAGCCAGCACGAAAGCACGGAGTGGTTCTTGAGGACGGTCTGGCTGATGAGATCATACGAGATCTCAAAGGTTCCCCAGGAACACTGCCACTACTTCAGTACACACTTGACCTTCTGTGGACGACGGACAATCCGGCAGATGCTCGGACGCTCAACAAATCAAGCTATGCCAAGATCGAACGCATCAACGGCGCGCTGCGGCAGCGAGCGGACGCACTGTATCAGTACTGCGATGTCCGGCGGAAGTTGGTGCGTCCCCCAGAGCAGCAGGAACGGCTGCGGCGGATCTTCCTGCGGCTGGTGGACCTAACCAGTTCCGGGCCAGAGGCGCGGGCGATATCACGACGCACTCCGCTCACAGGCTTCTCAGAAACAGTCGATGCGCAACTGGTGAAAGAGCTGGTCGATGAAAAGCTGCTGGTGTCTGATTTTCCACAAGGTGACGGAGCCGGAGTCACCACCGGCGGCACTCTCGAAATTGCGCATGAGGCGCTTCTCTCTGCCTGGCCAAGGCTGAAGGATTGGGTGGAGGAAGCGAAAGAGGTTCTCTACGTCCAAAATCGACTAAAAACAGATGCAGACCACTTCGCCCACGTAAGCAAGTCCCATCCCGAACGAGCCGCCCATGAACTGTGGCGTGGTTCACGTCTGGAGCAAGCCATCGAGCTGCGCAAACGGAACGAGTTCACCAACCTCGGTGGGCTGCCCTCAGAGGCGGACAAGTTCTTGACCGCTAGTGCCGCCCAACTCGACAAGGAGCAGCGAGCAGAGGCGGCACGCCAACAGGCGCTGGTGGATGCAAACGACCGACTCTCAGCAGAGAGCGAACGATACCGCCAACAGCTCCTGTCCACGTATGTGGAGAAGGGCCGGCAACTCTGGGTCAACGAAAGGAACCTCGTTGAGGCACTTCCCTGGCTTCATAAGGCACAGCGCTTGGGGTCAACCGATCCTATGCTTCCGTTTCTACTCGGTGACACGATGCGCGCAGCAAGCCGAGTCAAGATGGTCTTGGTCGGACACACAAGTCTGCTCCGCAGCGCAGCCTTCAACGCAAATGGAAGCGAGATCGTTACCGCAAGCGATGATTGCACCGCCCGTGTCTGGGACGCGCTGACCGGTAAAATGCTCACGGTGCTTCGTGGGCATCTTGCTGCCGTCAAAAGTGCGACGTTCAGTCCGGATGGCCAGTCTGTTTTGACTGCTAGTTTCGATAAGACCGCCCGTGTCTGGGACCGCAGAACCGGCGTAGTTACGGCGGTTCTCTCTGGACACCTCAACGAGGTTCTAAGCGCAAAGTATAGCCCGAGTGGCCAATTCGTCGTGACTGCCAGTCGGGACCGCACTGCACGGATTTGGGATCCGCTGAGTGGGAAGGAACTGCATCGACTGGTCGGACATTCTGGCTTCGTCGAAAGCGCAGAATTTAATCCCTCCGGGGAGGGCATCACCACTGCAAGCCAGGACAACACAGCAAGGATTTGGAACGCTCAAACCGGCGAATGCGAAGCCAAGTTGCAAGGTCATACCGGTAACGTGTGGTGCGCGAAGTTCAGTCCGAACGGGCGGTTCATCGTCACTGCAAGCCGAGATCACACAGCTCGTCTGTGGGACACGGGGACGGGCCAGTCCCTGTTTCAGCTCACAGGACACAAGGACAACGTTTGGCACGCAGAGTTCAGTCCAGATGACCGATTTGTGGTCACTGCGAGCCAGGACAAGACAGCTCGTCTGTGGGACACAACAACTGGTCAACCAATCGTTGAGCTATATGGGCACAGCGAGGGCATTTTGAACGCAAGCTTCAGCCCAGATAGTCAATATATTCTCACGTCAAGCCATGACAGAACAGCCTGGCTATGGGATACAATTTTGGGAAAACCAATCACTCAGTTCATGGGTCATTCAGACCTTGTGATGAGTGCTGTGTTCAGTCCCGATGGGAAAACAATTGTTACATCCAGCCAGGACTCCACCGTAAGACTTTGGAGTACAGATTCAATTGAGAGCATGGAGCTCGTTGGTCACCTTGGCTGCGTCTGGAGCGCGAGATTCAGCCCCGATGGCAAGTCTATTGTCACAGCAAGCGATGACACTACTGCTCGGATTTGGGATTCCGGCTCAGCAAGTACGAGAAGACAGCTGGTCGGGCATGGCTATCCAGTTCTTTGTGCCGATTTTAGCCAGGATGGTAAGTATATCGTTACTGCCAGCTATGACCAAACTGCACGATTATGGGACATGTCGACTGGAAGTATGATTTACGCAATGGAGCATGCATGGGAGGTGTCCAGTGCAGACTTCAGTCCAGACAGCCAGCACATTATCACGGCTAGTCAGGACGGGAAAGCATATCTCTGGCATGTGTTAGACTCTAGCACGCCTATACAGCCGATCGGACAGTTCGCAGGCCATCAAGCTGGCGTCAACAGCGCATCCTTTTGTCAAAAAGGGTCATACGTTGTTACCGCAAGCGAAGACAAGTGCGTGAGAATTTTTGATGGAACAACAGGCGCAATGCTCACAAAGCTTGAGGGACACATTAGACCCGTCTACACCGCACGCTTCAGCGATGATGGATGCCTTGTCGTCACGGCTAGCGATGACAGTACGGCGAGAATTTGGGATGTCCGGAATCGCAGGACGGTTGCCGTTCTCCAAGGACACAGAGCTGCGGTAAAATGGGCATCTTTCAGTCCCAATGGTGATCTTATCGTCACAGCTAGCAATGATGACACGGCCCGATTGTGGGACACAAAGACCGGCCATCCGCTTGGAATTTTGAAGGGGCATACACACGGCGTGAACAGCGCGTGTTTCAGTCCGGATGGCCAGGCAATTGTTACGGCAAGTGGCGATCATTCTGCCCGGATCTGGAACGTGTCATCGAACACACGAACTCCGGAGGATATCGCGAAGTTTCTTCACTGCTTCTGGGGCATGCGTTTTGAGCAAGAGGACGACTTATTCCTCACCCGAAGCGTGCCAGCCACAGGTGGGTGATCGGACTCTGCCGGGTCGAGTTCCAAGTAGCCCTGGGTCCCCGGCCTTGATGACACTGCCTGACCAGTTCAATCACTGCTGCGCAGACCATGTGCCCTAATGAGGTCCTCTTTAGGGGCACTCTGTCCGTGACCCGCGGTGGCCAGTGTTGATACGATGCGCCATCATGTCCCCACCAATCAGAATCCTCTTTCTTACCGCCAATCCATCGGACACCGCCGCGCTTCAGCTCGACGAGGAAATCCGTCTGATCAGCCAGCGGATTCGACGTGGAGAGTACCGGAAGCTGTTCGAGATTCGCTCTGCTCCAGCGATTCGTGCGACGGATCTACCGTACGAATTGATGGACCAGACCCCGGACATTGTTCACTTCAGCGGTCATGGAACGAAGGCCGGGGAACTGTGCTTTGTCAGCGATGGCGACCACCGGACCATGCTGATTCCGGCCCAGACGCTGGCACGCGTGTTCAAGCAGTTCCGCGATCGCGTGAAATGCGTGGTGCTCAACGCCTGCTATTCCGCCATCCAAGCAGCGGCGATCGCGGAGTCGATTCCCTGCGTCGTGGGAATGTCCCGAGCTGTTCCTGATTCAACAGCAATTGCGTTCGCCGCAGGGTTCTACGAGGCCCTCGCGTTTGGCAAGACCATCGCCGAAGCCTTTGAGCTAGGCCAGACACAAGTCGAGCTAACCTCCCCACACCTGATCGCCAGCGCAGACATTCCCCAACTCATCGCGCGCAGCGGTGAGGACCCCTGCAAACTTCGACTGATCCACCTGCCTCAACCAGAGGAGTCCGCGTCCGCTCATGTCGGCAGTGCTGCAGCCGGAACGCTAGCGCCGACCCAGAACCAGCGAATCAAGAACATCCGCGTCGGCGGCATCAAAAATGACGTGGTCATCGGTCAATATGGGAATGCCACAGGAAATAAGTCCCAAGAGCTACATGATGTAAGCGCTGACGGAGAAGGGAATCGCGTGGTAGTGGAACAGCAGGACAGCTGAACTGCTCGCTGCCTGCGAACCCAGCGCAGTAGTGCTTTCAGGAAATGGTGTCGAGTCCGCCTGAGACACGCCCATCGACAACACCGTTCGTTGAGCAGCGCGCTCAGCACCAGTTGGTGAATCACGCTTTCAATACAGGGAGCAAAATCGGAACCGCATAGAACGGAACCGGATGCAGTCCTTCGAGTACGCGCTCGAAGTCTCTCATCGATGGGAATCGGTCTGCCTTATCACGCGACATCGCGTGACAGATCGCCGCCACGGTGCAGGGCGGCAGGTTGGGCGTGTGCGTCTCGATGGGAATCGGTCGTCACCCAAGAATTCTACGGATGAAACCGTCCACAACATCATCGACCGGTGAGAATGGGAGAACGCCCGTCAGCATCCGATAGAGGACGACTCCGACAGCCCATTGATCGGTGTGGCAGTCCTCTCCATCAGACCCTTCTTGGAGCGATTCAGGTGCAACAAAGTGGGGCGCACGAACGAACGCTGGCACTGGAATCTGAGCCCGTTGCGCAATGTCCACAAGCAGACCAACGTCCATCGGATTCACGTGCTCACTGCGCGCTGTCACCGTTCGGCAGTGTCAAGAACTTGGGGTAGCATCGCACCCGGGAGTTGTGCCAGAGACGGACGGACGGTACGCAACGCCGTGTCCCAGAAATCGAGGCAAGTGCGATGGAAACAAAGTTCGAGTTACTCTCGTGGCAGCAAATGTCGATGGTCATGAACGCCAAGTTCCAAGCGGATGCCACGATGCTCCAGATGTCGAGAGCTGAGCTTCTCGAGCAGATGCAGGCCGAGCTCAAGGAGAACCCGCTTCTCGAGGACGCAGGCGATAGCGATACCGAACACCTGCGCGATGAGCCCACCGATCACGAGGAGTCGGTCGGAGAAACCGAGCAGCCCGTTGCTCAGCCGCTTGCCAAAGAGCAGTCGGAGGCGGGCAAGGAACTGCCGGTGGATGGTCAACCGACGAGCGAGGTCGACTGGACGACATTCCTGGAAAACTCGGCGACGGTCCCGAGTCTGCCCGCGATGGAGCGACCGGACGGAGATGAGATGCCGACCGCAGGCCAGATGATGCGGAGCAGTCGCTCGCTCGAAGATCATCTGATGGAACAGCTGCGGATGGCCCGTCTGTCCAAAGAGGAAGAGGTGATCGCGCAGTACATCATTGGCAGCCTCAACCCCGACGGCTATTTCACCGATCCGCCGCTGGCCGAAGTCGCCGAGGAGTGCGAGGTCAGCCTCGAAATTGCCGAGCGGGCACTCAAGCGCTTGCAGCGGTTTGATCCCTGGGGCTGTGGGGCGCGAAATCTCCAGGAGTGTCTGCTGGTGCAGGCCGAGATGCAGGGGATCGACGACGAGATGCTGGTCAAGATCCTCACCGAGCACCTGTCGGATCTGGAAAAGAAGAACTGGGACAAGATCGCCAAGAAGCTCAAGGTCGATGTCGAGGACGTCTACGAGGCCGCCAAAGACATCCAGAGCCTCGATCCTCGTCCCGGTCGCGAGTTTAGTACCGAGCAGCCGCAGTACATCACGCCCGATGTCTACATCCACAAGGTCGGCGACAAGTACTTCGTGGCCGTCAACGACGACGGCATGCCGAAGCTACGAATCAGTCGCTACTACCTCGAGACGATGAAGGACAAAGACAAGGACAACAAGGCGGCGCGCGAATACGTGCAGGAGCGGCTCCGCTCGGCCAAGTGGCTGATCGACAGCATCCAGCAGCGGCAACGCACGATCATCAAAGTCACCGAGTCGATCCTGAAGTTTCAGCGCGACTTCTTTGAAAAGGGCGCTGGCTGTTTGAAACCGCTGATCCTGCGCGACGTCGCCAACGACATTGGGATGCACGAATCGACAATCAGCCGCGCCACCGCCAACAAGTACGTCCACACGCCGCAGGGGCTGTTCGAGCTGAAGTATTTCTTCAACATCGGCATCAACCGCGAGGGTGGGCAAGACGACATCGCCTCGGAGTCGGTCAAGGGCTTCATCAAGACGCTGGTCGGCGCTGAAAACAGCAAGAACCCGTACTCGGATCAGAAAATCGTCGAGCTGCTGCGACAAAAGCACCAGATCGAGATCGCCCGTCGCACAGTCGCAAAATATCGCGAACAGCTCGGGATTTTGCCGTCGGGACAGCGCAAGCAGTCGGATTGCGAATTGCAGTCTTTCGAGACCACCATTGAACGGCGATCCTGCCTTTCCTTCGTAGTGACGCTAGAGGGCACGGTAGCGCTATCTGATGATTTCAGCAAACGAGTGCGTGCGATCTTAGCAACCAGCGCGAAAGACCAGAACCTCCGCATCAAGAACATACGCGCCGGTAGCATCATCATCGAGGTGGAAGGAAGCGAAGAAGGCTACAATCGCATCCTTGAAGCAATCCAATCGACAGTCTTTCAAGAGATCTTGGGTCATCGAATCCAGAGCATCAAGATTGTGCGAGACACGAATGGCGCGGGGCATACCGCGCAGCCCCAGCAAGTCAGTCAATCTGTGGCGAACCAGGGAGACTCCATCTTCTCTTGTGCCCAGTTGCGCAAGATAATCTCGGGTATTCTTGTGACTGACTCGATGCTCGATGCATTTGCCCTAGACCACTTTGGTCCCGTGAAGAAGCAGTTCACAAACGGCATGGAGCGACTTCAGAAGGAGACGCTGCTACTGGAGCTTGCAGACTACCGTGAGATCGTGGCAACCCTGAAGCGGGAGTACCCCTATGAATGGTCGCGGGTGGCCCGAAGGGAACTCCATTCCGACTAGGAGACGCTAACTAATCGGGCATCTCCTCCGTGTAGATCGTATCACCAAGTCCCCCAACTCACGCCGCCGTAAATTCCGACTCCATCTGCCTCATCAAATGTCGGAAATTACGCCACCTGCCGTCGGTCTTGCGCCAGCTTGGCCAGTTCCTTCTGAGCCTTCCCGGTCAGTTTCGTTTGAGACAAAGAGGGACGGGAGTGGCCACTCCGCAGGCAATCCTGACAGCTTAGATGGTACCGGAACAGAGTGCTCCGAGCTGCGTCGCTCGCGATTTCTAGCAAGCGCTTCACATCCTGCGGTCTGATGGGCTTGGGGAGAGTAAGCAGGCTGTCTCGTGAGCTCTGGCAGAGTTTCTCAAACTCCTTACAAGCCAGGTTTGACGCTTCGCGGACGCTTTTCTTGAATCAGCTTGCGAATTCTGTTTCGATCGTCGGGCGACAGACTCAAGAGCGGCTCTGTAGGGAGTTTCTCAGTGCGCTTTGATGCATCTGTCCTCTGTTTCTCATAGTCTAGCTGAAGGAGTCGATCGTCATTCGTGATGATCGAAACAATCAGAAATCCTTCCTGATCGCTCAGCGTGAACTTCTTCATGAATTCCCAGTACATGGGAACAACGGAAGGCACAGATGCAGTGACTTCTGGTTGCTCTCCTTTCTGGGCCTCCTGTTCACGCAGAGCCGAAAGCCTCTCGTACTTTCGCACCACGTACTCCTCGAGCTTCGCACGATTCTTTCCGGGCTTCCGTTTCTCATAGAACACAATTGCAAAGGTCCGTGCCTTAAGCATAAGTACGATCTGCTCAACGATATCCCTCTCTCGTCTGGTGGGAGTCGGTCATTGTCTTCTAATAGGGGGACACCTGGCTCGAACTCAGGATCTGAGCGTGTGATCTCCGCAATTACTGCAGACAGACACGCTGGTCGGTGCAGCCAGCAGTACAAGTTGACAAGCCCCCCTGCGGGTGAGCGGTGTCTTCCCATTCTCTCGCCAGTTTCGAGGGAGTTCGGAGGGCTGAAAGTAATCGAAATGGAAGTGCTGCGGCGAGTCTTTCTCGGGATCGAATAGAGAACGAAGAACGGAAGTCGTACGCGGTGTCTTCACCTCTCCGTTAAAATGAGCTGGCGTTGGTCTTTGGATCAACGCTACTGGCATTTTCAGCTCGTTGCTGCGGGGACATGGGCTGGTTCTCTTCATCTTCGCCCTCCTTTTGCTCCACCACAGGCTGAGTTGGTCCTTCGGGCGGTGGTTGGCTCGCTGTTTCAACGATCCCTTTTTCAGCAGGCATTACGATATGATTATGATTTTATCGATGGGGAGCGAGTTCGACATGGACCGATTCCACTGTCAACAGCTCACTGGGCTCTATTCCTCAGCATTGAACAGTGTCGGTCGCTAGTTGATCGAATCAGGAATGACCGCTGTGCCTTCGTTGGAGAGACTGCTGTGCCACAAGCCGCCGTTTGCAGAGGACACAATTCAGGCGCAGAACTGCCGGTGAGGGCGGGTCAAACGTGGTTCATGGTCTGTCTCCCGATGAACGCTCCCGATGACCGATGCAGAATGAACAAAGCCGTAGGTACACCAAGAACATCCGACCGCCGCCATTGATGGAGAGCTATCCTCAGTGACTCCCGAGCGCGGTTACGTGGCAGCACAACTCCTGACGCCTCTTGCCGCAGTAGCACCTGTGGGTGCGAGCCGATTCTGGCTTTGAGATTCCGTTCGCGACCGATTTCCAGCAGGTCTCTGTGCAGTGCTGCGGTGGCGGTCGCCTCCTAAGCGGCTGCCAGAGGTACTACAAGAAACCATTCGGACGCACATGCAAGGCATCCCAGGATGCGCTTCGTGGCGGCGCTCTGGGGGGATGACTCATTGCCGAACCGATGGGTAGGCCGTGGTCACTTCCGTTATCGTTCGTAGCGGACTTGAAAGTCCGAACGAGGAACGGGAACGCATCCCGCCTGCTCACCCATCGAACCGTTGCGTTCGCGGTGAATGGGCTGTGAGTCACTCCCAGAGCAGCATCGCCGAACGGTACGATAGGCCCGATCTCCTTTCATCGAGCGGTCAAACAGACCGGCACTCCCTGAGTTCCTGCCGCCGTTTTCCGGTCAGACAGACCACGCGGTGCGAGCCGTCAATTGATCAGCAAATCAAACTCTCTACGAACTCGACGGGAAAGTGCTCGATTTGACGTCTAATTGATGGCTATTTGACGACTTGTTAACGGCTGGTTGCTGACTAATTGACGACTCTTTTAACGACTGATTGATGACCATGTTGATGACTGCGTTAACGACTAGTTGATGTCTGGTGGGAAACGGGCCGGTGGGGAGCACATGGTTGTCGGTCCTCGCGTAGGAGCCAATCCGATCGAATGAGCGTTCCGGTGGCGGCTGCGAGCTCCGAACGCTCCGCTTCTGTGAACGAGAACGGAACCACGACCACACCTCCCTTGCGTTTGCGTTGGAGGCTTGCACAAGCGATTCCGTTCGCGGTACGATGGGCCCGATGGAATGTATTTTTTGCGGTAAGGCGTTGCCCCAAGGGAGCAGTTCCCGAAAGCAGTTCTGCGATGATTCGCACCGTGCAAGCTATTGGCGAGAGCACTCCGCGTTGAGCCCCAAAGGCAAGCGAGGGAAGAATCCGAACGGAGCGAAGGCGCAAGTAGGTGCGCGTAGGAAGAAGAAGCCAGCCGGTCGAACGCCGCAGACCCCGCGAGTGCGTCAGCACACAAGCGCGCACACCGCTTCGCGCGTCCCGATGGCAGAGCAGCTTAGGGGCCTGGCACCGGAAGGCGCAGTGGGCTATCGACTGGTGTTACAGACACGCACACTCGATGAGGTACCTCGCCTGTCTCCGCCGCTTGATGCCACCGGCTATCAGGGCCACTATTCCCTCAGTCCGTTTCAGGCTCCTTACGACATTCGCTTGATGGACGGACAGACGTATCGC
>Ga0075163_10002279_pt1 | contig 25873 bp, 26 predicted proteins | sample JI1023141ADNA_FD_71478 | JGI IMG/M metagenome (GOLD analysis project Ga0075163, IMG submission 71478) | Wastewater effluent complex algal communities from Wisconsin, to seasonally profile nutrient transformation and Carbon sequestration -... | ecosystem: Engineered > WWTP > Effluent > Algae...
TTTCCGACGATGATTGAGGGCGGCACAGCAAACACGCGGTTTGAATCACACATCAAAGTGAATACAGGCGAGCAGCCATGCACAGGCTTGCAGTTTCACTATGCAGCGATGCGCAGCCGTGATGCTGAAGACAGTGTTTTGTCTATATCCGATTTTAGTTTGCAAGCAGCTTTGGTGTGGAATAGCCAGTTTTTCCCAATGAGCGTAGGCGGCACAACGACTACAAGCGTCAATCCTGCCGCACTGCCCGTAACCAATCCTGCTGGTGTGTATCTGCCTGCAAACGCAGAAATCACCATCAAGACCGGTGCAATCGTTGCGATGGTTGGTTATATCCCCGGGGGACTCACTCAGACCGTCCGCACCAAAAAGGTTGGGTCAATCGACACGGCAAGCCAAATCTTTAGCCGATTCGACATCAACAACAATACTGGACGTGTGGACACCACACTTGGGTTGTTCCCTGTGATGGTCACGGGTATTCCTGCAAAACGGCATGTAGCAATCGCTGGTTGGGGCGATAGCTTGATGGCTGGCGTTGGCGATGTGACCAACAACAGCAATGGTTGCATGGGCTGGTTTGAGCACGCTTGTCATGCTGTCGATGGCGCATCGCGCAATATCCCATTTACCAACCTATCCAAGTCTGGCGACATGACCAGCACATACAGCGTAGATGAAGCACAGGCGCGGTTTGCCTGCCTTGAGTACGCCACACATGCGATCTTTGGCATGGGCAATAACGACATTATGTCGGGTCGCACACTCGCACAGATGCAAGAGTCGCATCTCGAAGCATGGGCACATGCCAAGCTGTTTGGCTGCAAAGTCGGCGCGGTCACGCTCACACCGCGCACCACGTCAACCGACAGTTGGGCAACAGTTGCCAATCAAACGCCCATGTCTGGCTACACGACGGCTGGCATTCGTGGACAGTTTAATGCTTGGTTGTTTGAGCAAAAGTTGCTCGGAAATCTCGACTTTATTGTCGATGTGAATAGCGTTGTTGCTGACACGACCAATCCTGATGTGTTCAAAGCTGGCTTTTCGTATGACGGCACGCATTGGGGGGCGGCAAGTACGCTGACTGTTGCTGCATACGCCAAAACGCAACTGCTCAAACTAAAATCTTAAATCAACCCCTTTCCAAAACCCGCTTCGGCGGGTCTTTTTTTGCCCAAGTGGAGGTATTGGAACTGTCCAAAATTCAGCATTTTCAGGCGTTCAAGCTAGTCACATCGTAACAGCCAATCGGCAAAAGGTGATTAGCAATGCCACTATCCGCAGCAAATGAAAAACACTATGCGTCGCAACGAGCAGCAGTAGTTCAGACCGCACTCATGCTTCGTAACGATCACGTCAATAAGTTTGACAGCATTGATCCTGACAGCGATGACGGCGTACAACTGCCGGATTGCTTGCGTCCAATGTTCGACAGCATTACCGATCCTGCCGGTCGCGCAATGGTCATGGCGGGTATTCGCCAAGGCATTGACGGCTACAAGGCGCGTAATGGCGGTGAAGAACCATCAGCCCGTCAAGTTGCATTCGGCCTTGCTGCCGGTGCGTCGCTGTTTTGCAAAGATGAGCAAACCGGCAAAAACGTCTTTGAACAAAACGGCTTCGACGACATCAATGCAATGAGCCACGACGGTGTAAGCGTTGTGCCTGCAATGACCGTTGTTACCATCGCAACTGCAATTGCCAGTAGCCTGAATATCATCGCAATGCTGCCCAATGCTATCGGCTCAAATGAAGTGCCGCTGGTGTATGGCCGCATGACTGCTGATCGCAAATACGGCGGCCTTGAAACAGATGACTATCTCGACGGCGAAAAAGCGTCCCACACCTACTTTGAAAACCGCCATCGTTTTGCGATGCCAAACACCAGCGGCAACGTGTATCAGATTACCCCGCGTGTGGCTTACTTAGACTACGAAGCAAAAACTCCTGACACTTCGACCATTGCAGCACCATTCATGGGTGGTCGTGTACGGATTTTCGTAAATGGCGTTGAAGTTGCCAATGACCGCCATCGCACAAACTCCAAGCAGTCCGGCACACATTCGCTGACCGCCATTCCTGACATTACGATTGCAAATACAGCCATTTCTGTCAGTGCTGGTACGGTGAACCTCGATAACCACTCAATCAGTGTCACTTTTGCCGCGCCGTTGCCAGTTGGTGCTGTGGTGCATGCCGACGTGGTGTTCGATTTTGAGCGCAACGATGCGGCCACTGGTCAGCCAATCATCCAAGTACCGGGTGTTGATATTGTCACTGAGCATGACGTGGTTTTGGCTTCGCCAAGCCGTTTCCGTATCAAAGCATCCCTTGACTCCATCACTCAGATGTCAAATGAGCTGAATATCGGTTTCATGGGTGCGGCGTTGTCGATTGCTCAAAACAAGTTCTACCTTGAGCAAACAGTGCGTCTGTTGCGTGAAGGCAAAGAACGTGCCCAATACAATCAGCGCGTACATCAATTTGATGCAAGCCGTGGCGTCACTGGCAATCTTGCAGCAGCCTACAACACCTCTGGCGACCTCATCGGTGAAATTCGCCGTATCCTTGGTTTTGCCAAGCTGGGCATTACTCAGGCCGTTGGTCAGTCGGTCAGTTCGTTTGACTTGTTCGTTGGTGATCGTGGTGCTATTTGGTTCCAGACGTTGCGCGATGATGTCATCACCTTGACGAATGCGCCTATGGCAACCCATACCCAGATCGTGCGTATTGGCACACTGAAAGACGGTACCAACGTCTATCAAGTGCCTACGTCGAGCGGTCTGCTTACCGAAACCACAACCACCGCACAAGCACTGTTGGTTGCACGTTCGTCCGAAGCCGCCAAGTCGCCGTTCGTTGGCTTTATGGCCGTGCCGCCGATGATCCGCACTGCGAATCCATCTGAGTTCACTGAGCAGGTTGGTGGCTATTCACGCACCGCTGCTGAGTTGAACCCGCTTGAGCGTTACGGTGATCAGATTGCCGTGATCAGCATGGTCAACCTACCGGCAGTAAGCTAATCATGACGCAGCGCAGAGGTCGGCCACCTAAAGCCACCCCTGCGCCTGTTTCGACTGATCCACAGCCGGAGCAGGTGCAAGCCGATCAGGTTGTGCTTGAAAAAGCCGACATTGATACACCGCAACCGCCTGAAAGCCAAAATGATCAGGCCGATCCGTTATTGATCCGTGTGAGTAGCAAACTGGTTTATGACGTGTATGAGCCAGCCAGTCGTGTAATGCTCAAGGCGTCTGCTGTGACTGAAATCACATGCGAGAACAAGCGACACAAGGCGCGGATCATCTCGAATCTCAACCAACTGTGCCACGGTAAAAACACGCTGGAGGTGCTAGATGCCTACCTTTGATGGCACAAACCCCATTACTGATATTTTGGGCGATGAGCCGACTGAGCATGAACCGACTTTTGAAAATCAATCGGTTCAGAATTTTATTGAGCCGCTGACCAATACGGCCATTCCAGCCGGTCAAACAGTGGAGATGACAGTGATTGGTGATGCCGCTTTTGACACCATCGAAAGCAATATCGCACAGATCAATGCACTGGCAGGCTTTGAAGCAATCACCCTGACGGTTGAGGAGAAGTAACGCACCCATCTTGAAGGCCCCTCACTGTAGGGGCTTTTTCGTATCGGAACGAACCAAAAACCAGCGTTTTGCGTATGACACCCTGACAGCATCAAAAACGGTATTGAGCGTCTCAATATGGAAACAACTCCAATTATCGGTAGTGCCGTCGGTATTCAATACCAAGGCATTACTGATCGGTCTGGTTCGGCAAGTGCCGCAGGATTGACCAACGGCTTAATTGTCGGTGATTTTTCGCGTGGTCGAGTCGATCAGCCGATGCTGATTACCAAAGACACACTGGTGCAGTTGGGCGATACAACCAAGCCTGCCTATCAAACTGTGGCTGATTGTCTGGATACGGGTGTACCTGCGGTTTTGGTCATGCGCGTTTCTCAAAGTTAAGGAGCATAACCCATGCAAATTGTTCTAAGTTCTGCTGGTGTTGTGTCTCTAACACCTGCTGCTGGTGACTTGATCACCATTGATTATGAGCTGCACAGTTATCTTGGTGATGGCGTTGCGGTCGAAGTTGCGTTATCGCTGGCCACGGGTGCGACTGCACCAACACCGGCCAATACGATTGCTCAATTGACGTGGCGCGATACCGTGACCGATAAAATTATCTATCGTGTATCCGGTATCGTTGGCCTGCCGATTGATAACCCGAAATCGCTACTTTCTGTCGCTGATGCGACCGATCAATTCAGTTCAATCGAAGTCACCACGGTTTCGACTGGTTTTGCTGCTGCCGTGACTGGCAGTAATGCGTATAACGCGCCAAATTCACTGGGGCGTAATAAGGTATCGCTGACACTGCCAGACGATCAGCCACCTGCATTCAATGCAGATGCGCTGTACGATGCAATCACGCTGATGGAGCCTAAGCCAAGCTATTTGGTGCTACCTGATGCAGATGACTTGGTGGTGATGGAAACCATGCAGCGGGTCATGCAGACGTTAAACGTGCCATTGCTGGTTGAGCTTGATCCGACCTTGACGATTGATCAAGCAGCAAGTCAAATCACCGCGATTGATGCGCAAGATCATCGCGTTGTCGCCATTTGGAATCCAACACTATCACGTCCGGCTACAGCCACGTCGCTGCGTGGTGCTAAAAAGACGCGGCGTGCTGTGGGTCAACTGGTCGGCAAGATGCTGCTGCGTAATGCGCGGGTCAATTCACAAGGTATCCCGCCAATTGACACACCTGTTGCTGGACACGACTTTCCGTTTACGTTTAATTCAATGGAAATGCGGCCAGACGTGGTGCTGAATAACTCGGCACTGGAAAAACTGGCAACGGCAAAAATCAACGTGTTGCGCCGTCTCAAGTTCGACACGGGCGTTCGATTTGTCTTGAGTGATGTTCTGACTCAGTACCAAAGCGAAAACAGCGCATTGCGGCTGATCAACTCGATGGAAATCATCTGCTACACCACAAACATCGTGCTGGAAATTCTGAAACGTCACATGCTCAAAAAGACCACGGGGTTCTTGGTTGATGCTGACCGTGACATCGGTAATTTCTTGAGTGCATGCGCTGCGGCTGGACTGTTGCAACCAGCAGATGACTTGGGTGGACAGCCGTTCACCTACGCCTTGACTGCTGATCCAACTGCACCGTTTGAGCGGGTACGCTTGGTCATGCAGCGTCGGCCAGAAGGTGCTGTACGTTCGGTCATTTTCGATGAGGATGTTGTTGTTAAGTAAAAAATAATCGTCGAATTTAAAAGCCCCTCGCTGTAGGGGCTTTTTGCTGTCTGGCAGTGTCGGAACTAGAAAAAAAGTACGGTTTTATTCTCTCTAGCCTTGTGTCTAACCGCTTGCCGATTGGCAGGTATTTAACACAAGGGGTTCGAGATGTTCGATACATTTGGTTTGGGTGCATACCAGCGTCCAATGTATGACAGTGCGGCGGGTAATGCCGCTGAACAACTGGCAGAAAAGGTCAGTCCGATCAGTGAACGGGCAGTGTTGGCAGCAATGCAGTCTATCCGTAGCAATGCACTGTCGATTGTACTGCTGCTGACTGACGCGGTGGTTGATAATAGCCTAGAAGAAGGCTCAATCCCTTCTGAGTATCTGGATACGCTGATTTTGGCGGCAATGGACTCAGACGATGATACTGAGCTTGACCCGATGATGGCGCAACTGATGTGGGCCAACATTTCGGACGCGATGGCAAGTCTGGGCGTTGAAGAATCGCTGATCGAAGATATTGGCTCAGATGACGTCGAAGCTGCTGACGCGGCAATCGAAGCGGCGGCTGAAATTATTACCGCCAATCTGCCTGACGATGGTGAACCGCTTGATGGGTTTTATGAGCAGTTTGTCTACGGCTTTGATGCAAATGATATGTTTGCCGAAGAAAAGGCTGAAAATGGCTTTGATGCGATGAAAAAACCGCGTGTTGGGGCAAATGCCACTAAAACCGATGCCAGTGGTCGCAAGATTCGCTACAAGGGCGTGAAGAAAATCCGCGACGGCAAGGTGACGGTGGTCAATGAGCGTTTGGCTGGTCAGAAGGTGATGAAGTCTGCGGCGCAAAAAATGGCTTTGAATAAGTTGCACTCAAAGCCACATACCTCGGCCATGACCAAAAAGGCGTTGCGCTCAATCAACAAGGGTAAAGCCGCAAATCTTTACTAAGCAAGCGTACAAAAAACCGTCCTTAGTGGGCGGTTTTTTTATGGTTGGAACCTGTCGAATCTGGGTGGTTGTGATCCACCAAAATAGCTGTAATTCCACATGCGGTACAAGGCTATGTCCGATTTAAAGATTGAAGATTTAAGCGATCAGTCGCCTACAGTCAAAACACTACAAGCAGCACTGGAGAAGGCTACCGGCCAACAAGTGCCAATCGTCAATGTGCTTAAACCCACTCGCAAGTCTGGTGTAAGCGTGCGCCCGATTGAACTGGTCTTGGCGGGTGGTCAGGCTGTCATGTTCTTAGTGCGCCAAGGTGGTGACGTGTATCGGGTGCAGATCAATGGCAAAGACTTTCCGTACAACGGCGATTTAAGCCTTGGATCGGCAACCGATAAAGCAGCACCGAAAAGCCCGAAAAGCACTGCTATTCGACAAGGCGGCGCGGGTTTTGTTGAAGCCAAGACCTTTCAGGAGGTTATGGCGCAAATTGCAACCGCTATCCGCACAGGACAGGCCGCTTTCGACAAAAAGAAAACCACGGCCAAGGTGGTCATCCCTCCAGCCAAGGATGACAAAGGCCGCACCATCCCCAAAAACACCACGCAGATGCTTAAACAGGTCATGGCCGAAGAAGCTGAAATTGATGCCGTGATTACTCAAAAGACTGAGCAGCGCGACACGATGAAGTTGCAGCTTGAGCAAAAACAGGCACAAGCCCCATTGCCAGCTCCAGCAATGTGAGACGGGCATGAATGCACTGCTTTTGACTGATTTGCTGCTGTTTTTGTTGCTGCTGCTACACGCCTACATGCACTGGAAAAACGCCGGTAAGCGATTGCCGCTGTTTGAGTCAGTGCTTGGGCAGACACAGCGTAACGTCGTGATACAGACAGCCATGCGGTCGGTGGTATCCATCGTCACGCTATGGCTGGTGCTGTATGGCGTGCTGATCTGGCGCACCTATCACCTACTCTATGCGCTTGGCGCATGGGGTCAAGGCGGCGCGGTGTTGTTGGCTTATGTCTCAATATTTGCCATTTATCAAACGATCAAGGCCGTGCTTTTTCAATCGGTGATTGGTCAGGCTAAAAAGATGGGTTTAAGCACATGACGATCAAGACGCAAGACATCCTGCCGATGATTGAGCATTGGCTCAAAACGCCGGTAAATGGCTACTACGGTTCAGGCTATGGTGCTGATCTTGCGTCACTGTTATTGCGCCCATTGTCGGCACCAATTGCAGATGAGTTTTTGGCAAAACTCAAGCGCGATATACCTATTTTGGCAAGGCTTTCAGCTGATCAGTTGTCGCTTGTGTCTGAAAACATCGGTTTTGAGCAAAAGCAGATTTATCTACAGCTTGGACAAGTCGCCATCAATTTAAACAACATCGCTGATCAACAGCGTGCCACTGGAGAAACATTCGATGTTGAAGCAGGCTGATTTTGTTAATCGGTTGGTCAGTACGCTAGACGATGCTGAGATTGCCGAACGCTATCAGGCCGGTGATCCGCTGGTCGTCCAGCAGATTCAGGGCTATGCAGCGTATTTGGCACTACTGGCGCAAGAAATTGACGTAGCCACGATTGAACCGTTTATCAAAACCCGTGATCGGTCGATTTTGGCCGATGCAACCAATAAAGGCATTTTGCCAGTCGCTACACCATGCCAGCACACCCTAGAAGTGATCAACAACGCCGCCAACAGTATCACGCTGTCACAAGGGCGTGTCATCGAGGATAGTCAAGGTGGCCGACCGTGGCGACTTATGACCTCTGTCACAGTGGCAGCGGGGCAAACAGGCGATGTGCTGGTAGAACAAAGTGAATTGCGTGAAGTCACCTACTCGGTACCGCTATCCGAACCGTTTCATCGCACCCCTGTACTGCTATCAGAGGGGCTGTTTTTGGCGGGTTTGAATGTCCGTGATACTGAGTCAACACCCAACACCTATCGGCATGCCCCACGTTGGATGAATGCCGCACCATTGGAATATGCCGTCACCATTACCACCGATAGTTTGCGCCGCGTGATTGTCGAGTTTGGCGATGATGCACGGGTAGGGCGGACGGTACAAACCGCTCAGAATTTTGTTTTTCAGTTGATCGAGTGCTACGGGGCTGTCGATACACCAAGGCTCAAGGATGCCGCCTTGGTGGATGTTTTGACCATTGATGAACAACGGGTGCGGGTGCGCTTTAAACAAGGCGGCTTGGTGCGGGCGGGTGCTGATCCGCTGTCTGTGGCTCAGTTGCGCTTATTGGCCAGTTATCCGGCTTTGTACGATGAAAACGCGGTATTTTTGGGTAATTTTGACTATTTGGCACGTCAAAAATTCATGACGCGCACTGATTATTTGGCCGTCTGGAATGAAACCGTTCAAGAGCGGGCGTATGGCGTCGATATATCGGACATTAACCGCTTGCACCTTGCCACAGTTGCCAAAAATCCGGCAGAACAGGCCACGATTCAAACTGACATTCAGCAACTGATCAGCCGTGCTGATTCGCTGTACGACGGGCGAGTTAAGGTTCGCGCTGTGGTCGAACGTCCGTACCAGTTAATCGTCACAGGGCGACTGGCAGCGGTACACGATATTGATACGGTGGCTGCGCAGATTCGCGGGCTTTTAACGGGCAAATATGGCAAAGGCACGATTGCAGCGAGTCGATGGATGCCAGATGGGATCAACTCTCAGGAAATCAGCACACTGTTGCGCACCAGTATTCAGGCGTTTCAGGATCGGATCAGTGATTTTGTGGTGAGCTCAGAAAACCTAGCCTTGAATCCCGTTAAGCCGCATGAATGGCTGTACTTGACCAATGGCAGTATCAGCGTGGTGCTGACCCGCACAGCGGACACAGGCGGTTCGCTATGGACGCTATAAACTTCACGCTACCGATTGACCGTCAACATGCCCATGACGGCCTAGAACGTGCCTTATCGCGTGCCGTGACACAAGTCATGGCCGATGAGCTACAGGCCAGCTTGCAGGACTTGGTGGACTATGGCGCACCCCATCTGGGCAGTCGTACTGTAGTCGAGCGATTCACCAAACTGGATGGACTGGCAGTGCTACGCCGCCCAGTCACCGCCGACGTGTTAATGCGCGTGATCTATGCGAATTGGGCAAGTCTTGCGAGTGAACGCGGGTTAGGTTTTTTACAGTTTGTTTTACAAATGCTTTGGCCTGATCAATGGCAAGTCGTGCGGCTGTGGCATTCCATCCCATTTGCCAGCCAGTACCCGCGTTTTTTAAATGAGACTGAGACAGAAACACGGTTTTTAACCAGTCGGATTCGCATTCGATTGGATGCCGCTGTAGATCGGTTTGAGCTATCAGAGCTTGCACCAGTGCTGCGCCGCCTTGTACCCGCCAATATCGTGCCGCAAGTTGTCTTAGATGTGCCTACAGTCGATATGCAGCTTGGTGCTGCTGTGGTCATGCAAAGCTATCAAGTGGCTGATTTAACGCCTTTCTAGCGGTGTTGGAACTTCAAAAAAAGCGACCTTTCTAGCTCACCAAAATGGACTCAAGTTTTAACACGAGTCCATTCTCATGCGTCAGCTCAATCCCGTTCTGATGAACCAGCTTAAAGCTGATCATCAGTCAGCCAAACAGCTTGGTTCGCCGCTATTGCAGTGCCAAGGCATGCTGGTTCCCCGTGATCCGGTATTTCAGGCAACCCGCTTACTGATCCAGTCTTGCCCACGTCCGATGGTGGCCAACAACGATCCGGCTGAAGTTGCGTATGCCGGTGGTTTGGATGCGTTTGTACCGGGTGTGCCAAAAACCAAGTACGAAGGCAGCATTACGGTTATCGAAACCGAAAAAGGCCAAGCCGCCTTGTTTGCTGAATATATTCTGGCAAATGGCGGCAACATCCCCTGCGATTATTACGATGGCCGTCCGGGTTACTACACCCGCGTATATGCGCTTGATGATTGTGCAATTCGACTTGAGCCGACCGATACAACTGCTGATGGCCGCAGTCAAATTACACTGGCGTCTGGCAGCATCACCTATATGTATTTTGGTCTTTTTGCCAAAGTCGGTGCAAGCGGTTCAGCGTTGCCAGGTGATCGTGGCCTAGACGGTGTTGAAGGCTTTATTGATCGGGTGCAAGGCGTGCTTAACGTCGCGCAAACTGGCGTCAATGCCTTGGGTGCCGTTGCTCAGTTTGGGCGTGGTCTGCAAGGCTTATTGGGGTAATTCAGTATGCCTACGCTGCACCCACACGTCACAGAAAACCCACGACTCACCGTGGGTACGATAGCCGAACTGTCTACCACCCTGCATGCTGAATTGCAGATGTCCGGCTATTCTCTGTTGCTTGAGGATGTTCGGGATGTTGTTTTGCTTGAAGCAGCAAACTACGCAGCGTGGGCAAGTTTTGAGCAACAACGATTTATAAATACCCCTATCCAGCTTGATAGTACCTTGCCAATTGATGCCTACGAATGGTCAATGATTGAGCAGGTATGCCGCGCTCATTGTGATCTGTTGCAAGCAATTCGCATGGAGGGGTCACGCAGTCTAGGCACGGAAAACTTCGGCCTTGCTGTCAGTGAGGCACGGCAAATCTATCAGGAACAACGGGATTTATTGCCCAAAAATGCGTTTATTGAACCGCCTTACACCCTTGTCATGGATGATGACTGATGCAGGTCGTCATCGCAGCAACTGGCCAGATCATTTCAGGCGCGAATCTGCTATCGGCAACCTTGCGCCTTGATTGCGTGCCAGTACCCGCGACACTTGAGATGACGGCACAGAGTACGCCAGAGCTGGATGCGGCACTTGTGGTCGGTGCTGAGCTACTGGTGAGTGATCCGCCGATCTCTATCACATTGGTCAAGGTGCAACCAGTCAAAACGCAGACGATCAAAGACGGTGCGCGGATTGGCGGTATCGCCTGTTTGGGCGTCTTGAGTGGTTGTCAGCGGCTAATCGAACCCGCAAGCAAGGCCATTATTCTGAATGACACGTCGTTGATCAGCGCGATGCGGGCTTGTGGTGCGCGGATGCGATCTGGTGCTGACATTGCTATTCCTAAGTTTGTCTGTCTGAAAGGCCAAATACCAACTGTTGAAATTGCCAAGCGGCTACAGCAGGAAGCGGCAGTTATCACGATGCAGGGCAACCAGCTTGCAGCAGTCAAGATTGACGCCTTGCTCAAAGCCGATCCGGTGGCCAAGTACGATCCTAGCGCGGTTGCGTGGCTGGATAGTGTGGCTCTACAGCGATTAAATAAGCGGTCTTTTGTGTCGATAGCGGCGGATGGTTCGACCATCGAGAACGAGGAAAATCAAACAGGTTTGGCGGTGTCTTATATGCCGCAAATGGATACCCGCCAACTGAAAAACTTGGAAAAGGTGTTGATCCATCGGGGAACGATGATGCGACCACTCCAGATGAGTTTGAGTTGTGGCGATACCCTGCGAGTTGGTGATCAGGTGTTTGTTGTACTGACAGCCGCTCACCGCACGGATACAGGCGCGTTGGGTGGTAGTAGCGTGGCAGCTACCAAAATATGGCTGTCTAACTTAGGAGTGCAATAGGTGAGCTTGTTGAATGCAATTGACAGTGCAGTCGGTATCCAGTACCAAGGTGTTACTGATCAGTCTGGTTCTGCGCCTGCGGGACGGCTGGTAAATGGCTTGATAGTTGGTGATTTTGGGCGAGGTCGAGTCAATCAGCCGATGTTTATTACTAAAGATGCGTTGGCTCAGTTGGGCGATGAGTCAAAACCAGCGTATCAGACTGTAGCCGATTGCTTGGATACTGGTGTGCCGGGTGTTTGGGTTATGCGTGTTATGCGTGTTGCACCACCTGCGATACCTGCATGGCTATGGGATGACAATCAACCAGTTCTGTGGGATGACAATCAATCATTGGAGTTACAAACATGAGTTTGCAGATAAGTGGTGCTGATTTGCTGCCAAGCATTTCAGGAAATGAAAAGATCCCAACAGGCGGGCGTGGAAACCTTGTGACAACGCCTGATCAGTTGGCTGATTATATCCGTTTCCAGCGGCAAGAAATCTCGGTGTCGCTTGGCACAATTAGCAATAACCAGACAGCAATAGGCAGTTTTGAAATGCCTGCTGGATTTACCATCCGCACGATTGAAACCAGCGCAAGTATGCGTGTGCGGTTGTATCAGTCTGCCGCTGCGCGTGATGCAGATTTGAACCGACCACAGGGTACAGACAGACCGCAAGGCGTCGCGCTTTTTTTAGAGTTTTATAGTGTTATTGGATTGCTTGGCGCGGTCTTATCGCCCGTCGTTGATGGGTTTACGACCCAAGGTGAATTGTATTACAGCGTACAGAACAAATCACTTGTCGATCAAGCAATGACTATGACGTTCACCTATTTACCAACGGAGATTTAAGCATGGCTACAAGTATTTTTGGTGCGTTAATGAGCAATGCGAACGATGCAACTTTTCGAGCGTGGGGCAGCATTTTATCTGCACAAATCGGATCAATCCTGACGCGGGTTGTGCAGACAGGGGACATCAACTGGGCAACGGCCATAGTTCCTTCGACTTCTGCTTACGCTGGGTCAGAAGTGTTTCGTTTTAATGATGCACTACAAGCAACTGCGCCGATTTTTATCAAAGTTGAGTACGGCACAGGCAGTGGCGCAACAGCCTCTAGCCTGCGTATCACGGTCGGCAAGTCAGCAGACGGCGCGGGCAATATTGGCGGCGTTCTTTTGGCTCAAACTGCTGTGATTAGCTTTAGTAGTGCGTCAACAGCACTCAGCAACTGCTATATCAGTGGTGGCAGCAGTTGGTTTGCGCTCTCACTCGATCCGATTAGTCCTTCGACAACTACAGGCGGGCTGTTTTATATCGAGCGGTCAGTTAATAACGGCGGTGTGCCAACAGGCGATGCGTTGCTGGTCGGCTGGCAAACAAACCAGAGTAGCGGTCAAAATCACAGATTTATAGACTATCCAAATGCAACAGCGGAATCTATAACCGGCGGGATTATCGCTATGCCACTTGTGCTATCTACTGACCGCAGCATTGCAAACGGCACAACGGCTCCAATTTTTCCTGCGGCGTGTATCAGTCCGTCTGGTGTATTTTGGCGACCACGAGTCATCTTAGGCACAGCGCGGCAAAACGCAGGGCTAGGGGAAATCATCAACGGGTTGCTGGACGGCAATAGCTATCTAAGTTTGGGTGTTGGTGCGCAGCGTTCAGATCAGCGTGGCGGTAGTTTTGCGACTACCCTGATTCGGTGGGACTAAGTTATGGACTATAGCTATTTCGATTTATACGATCTTGACCCGTTCGCATACACCTACGCATACAGTATGTTTGATGACATCGTGTCAGTAGCAAATAACGTTCCGCCATTCGGTCAGATCTGGCCGCGCTGATGCTTAATCTCATCCCCGCCAAAATCCTGAGCTATGACGCTGCAACGCGCACAGCTCAAGTGCAAATCGACGGCCTGACAGATGGTGCTGAGGACGGCCTAACCGCCACGTTTGCATATCCAGTTGGCCATGATGACCGCGACACTGAAATTCAGGTGTTGGTGGGGGCTGAGGTTTATGTGTTTTTTGCCGGTGGGCAACTGGACTCGCCTGTGATTGCGTTTTATCGCAGTCACGGTGAAGGTGCAGTAGTCGATACACGGCGGATCAGGCAAAAGAACATCAAGATACTGGCCAGTAATAGCATCTCAATTGAGGCCATCGCAACAAAAGTAAGGGGCGTGATGAGTGTCACAAGCAATCTGTCGGTTGGCACTGGAGCAACAGGGTCATTCGTTAGTGTGTCTGGGGAAATTGTCACGGTTGTAGACGGTATTATCACCAACATTTATTGAGGTTCGTATGAACAATCCTGTAAATCTTGAATTTATTCAGGGCATAAAAGCTGAGATTGAAGGCGCGGCTGATTGCGATGCGCTGCAAGAGGCGGCGGCAAAGGCGATTGCCCTGATTCAGTCTCAGATTGATGATGCAACGGACAAGCTGGCGGAATTTAGTCCGTATCTTGAACTGCTGACACTGCCAACTGATCCGCTAAAAGTGCTGGAGTACCTTGAAAAGTTAGTGGATACGCTGATCGAACCGATCATTAAACCTGTTTTGGGCTATCAGTTGCAGATTGCCGCCTATGTCACGGCATTAACAGACATTGTTGCTGCAATTGAAGAAAAGGCGTCTTCATTTTCGTCATGTGCGGTGCCGACACCTGTTATTCCGCCTATTGTTCCACCTGTTGAGCCGCCTATCTAGGCAACGGAACCACGGCGTTTGACCGCCAATTGAGCCGACACAATAGGCCAGACTCGCATAGTTCTGGCCTTTTTTATGTTCAAAAATCTCGGTGATCGTTTAGCATCAATCATGCTGTCAGATCGCGCACATGCGCAGGCCAACAACGCGGCCAGTATCAATGACGTCAACCCTATTTATGAGTCATTAGAGCCGTTTGCCCTTGGCACATACGAAACCAAAGAAACTAAGCGGCGACATCGCAAAGATATTTACACACAATGGCAACGTATGGGGACTGATCCATCGGTTGCTGAGGCGTTATCGCTGCATGTGACGGCAGCACTGGGTGGACACGAATCACGCGGCGACGTGGTGTTTATGACGCCTGTTGAACGGATCAGGGGCAAAGGTAAGCGGGCAGAGGAATTACGCGCCAAGGTCAACCGACGCAGTAAGTTTTTAGAGCCGATCATTAACCAAATCGTTTTTAAGCTGGCACGCGATGCCGTGACCTATGGTGATGCGTATGTGCGGGTGTATGGCCAGGATAAAGTCGGGATTGTCGATGCAATCTGCAATGAGTACACGTTCCCGCCACTGATTCAGGCGTTTGAGCAAGGCGGGCGCACAATTGGCTACCATGCGCTTGAGGCGAAGGACTGGGAACGGGTTGTCACCAAGTTAAACCGGATTCAGCTTTTGCGCATGAAGATGCCGCGTGTTACCCATGTGCCACAACTGGAAACTGTGGCCGGTCTGGTCAGAGCGCGGGTGTTGCACGAAGATATTCAGAGTAATTTGCCGATTGTGCCGTCACCAGTGGGCGGGTCATTTCTATTTGAAATCGAAGAACCTTGGAAAAATGTTCACTTGACACTGGCAGGGCTGAACAGTCAGCAGATTGCTGATGCTGTGAAGCAGATGTTTTTGTCTGTCGATATGTCTGGTATGCCGCCGGATGCCCGTAGAAAGTATAAGCAAGGTCTACAGTCGGTCATCAAAAGCCATGAGGATTATGTGCGCAAGGCGTTAAGTGGTGGTGATCCAGTTTGGGCGACCAACTGGCATGTGTTGCCGTCATGGGGTGAGAAGCAGGTTTTAAATCCGGTCGGTGACATTGCTGGACAACGTACTGCACCGATCAACACCGAATACTTGATGCTGAATATTCGCCGGATGATGGGTGGCCTTGGGTCTGATCCCTCGATGGTCGGTTGGGCTGATATGTTGGCCGGTGGGCTGGGTGATGGTGCGGCGTTTCATACGTCGGCGCAGATCATGCGTCGGTCGATTATGATCAGGCAGTCCCTGTCGCAGGTGCTGAATCAATTGGCGGATTTGGATTGGGGGTATGCTTATGGCGAGACCTTTAGCCCGGCAGATCGGCCTTGGCATTTTGAGTTTTATAGTGATCAATCGGCGGCAGCATCTGAGGTTATTACCAATAAGCAGAACCGCATGAATAGCTTGGCACTTACCGCGCAAGCGATTGCGACCGTCAAAGAGTTGAATTTGGACAAAGAAGTTAATCAGATGTTGCTTGAGGATATTGGCGGGTTCGATGTCGAGAAGGCGGAGAAAATCGCTATTGCGCTGGAAAACGCCCCGCCGCCTGATGGTAGTGGTCAAGGCTTGCCAGATGAAGCGCAAGTGCCAGAATTGCCAGAAGCCGGTGATGATGAGGATGATGTGTGATGGCTGAAACACAGCGACTATCAAAAATCACGATCAAAGCCAGCGACTCTGCTGGTTATTGGGCGGGCATGACGGCTCAGAACCTAAAAAACCTGTATCGGCAGCTTTACTCACTTGGCACACTTTCGCAGGCTCATTATATCGTTGAGTTAAACCCATACGATCCGACTGGGCCATTATCTAAGGTTGAATTATTTGACAGGGTTCCTTTGCGTAGAGATGATCTTGATTTGGTTGGCGTGCTGCTTCCGTGGCTTGCTACAAGCTGTAGCTTGAGTGTATTGGATGCACAATCTGATAGCGTGCAGGCGGGTCACTATCAGCAAAATTTTATTACTGGCAATAGCTCAAATGAGGTTCAAGTCACGTTTTTGGAAACCAAGGGGGCGGCTATTCTAAACGCGGCTAGGCAGATTAAGGAGATTATGTTTGCGCCGGACGGTACGCAAGGACTACCTGCCGAATATATGATGCGCTTGAAAATTTCTCTTTTTCCGCGTCACAGTCGCAGTAGTCGAGTGTTTTCTGAGGAATGGCTTGTTGCGCTGCAAGCAGCCAGTGTGGACTTGGCCGCTCAGAACAAAGACGCACTTGAGGTGCCTTTGACGTTTCTGAAAATGTATCCAATGCTTTGAGACAGCACCACCGGAACCGCTCATAAAACCCAACTCAAACCAGCCCACACTATCCCCATAAATTCGCACACTGGGGAAAATCCGTGTCTAGCAAGAGCATTTTTCAGCAAACCCATGCACCACGAACCAGCCGCCTTGTGCCAATGTTCGATGGTGCAACGACCTCGGTACACTCAAACCTCGCAATCGGGCGTGTATGCGGTGATCATCGTGAAATCATGGCCGTGGTATCGCCCACAGCTACAGACGATGACGTGTGGCGCGTGGTGAATCTTAAATCGAAGGGTAGTGATACCGATCAATTCGACTCTATCGCGGTACTGGGTGCGATTGATGACGATCAGGCGGTAGAGTGGGCATTCAATCAGCGCGGACGGTTTTTGCTGGACAGTATCGTGCTATCAGTTGGTGAGACCAACACACCCGGCTTAAAGCGTTATCTCGACTCTGAGCGACTGAATTATCGTGCAAACAGCCAAATCCATTTAAACCAGTTGTCGAAGTTGCAGGATATGACCACTGGCCAACCTGTAATGTGGGATGGGATCAACCTCAAGTCACACAGCAGCAGTACAGCGGTGCTATTGGTCGATCTGGTTAAGCACGATGACAACAGCCAGTTGTTTGATGCAATCAAAGCCGATGACATGCCCGCCTTGCTTGGGCTGCTGGGTGCTGAGGCGATGGGTTACGATGCCCTGATTGTCGAAAGCCGCAAGCTAGACACGCTGATGCAGCGGTTAGGCACTGCAATGTCAAAGGCTACGCAGTCAGGCGTTACTGTGACGAATGTACGGCAATCTGAGCCATTCAAGCGCAACAAGGTCACGCAGGTGGCGGCGATTTTTGAAATGTCTGATGGTCAGTCAGTGTCTATCGTTTTCCATAATCCAGACAGCACGCCATCTAAGCTGTTGCCACAAGACACGCTGATCAGTTGGAAGTTTTTGTTAAATTCACGCGATATTTCGGCGGCGGTGCAACCCAATCAAGGTGAAGATGTTCAGTTGCCTGTATTGGCTACCCGCGTCATGAAACTGGTCAACCAGAACAGCGCACGTTTTGCGCGTACCAATGCGAAAAAGGCCGAAAACGTGGCGGCGTTGGATGAGGCCAAGGCACGGATCGAAACCAAGTCACAAACTGTGGCGGCGTTGGATGTTGAAATCGCGCAGTTGCAGGCTGAATTGGATAAGCCAGTCCCTGTTGATCCTGAGCCCGCCCCACAGCAGAGCAAGTCGTATCGCTATCGAGTAAACAAGTTTGCGCTTGGTGGTGGAAAATTCTCTATCGGAGCTGCAACTGTTTTCCCCAGAGTCGGAGAAACCTTTGACGAGCAAACACTGTCCAGCATGGAGTCTGAATTAAATGCTGACAAACGTATTGGCCGTGTCGAGCGGTATAAAAGCGGATTAAAAGTCACATCAGACAATCCAAGTCAATACGCACACTCATTGGTAGCTGAAATTTTGGAGCAGGAGATTGGTGAGGCTGCTTTAAAAAAGACAGTCGATAGCATGAAAGCCGAACAGCAGAAAGAAAGCGACCGGCAGCAGCTTGCGGACTATTCTGATGCCAATTCGATTGCTACGTCATGGATAGACAGTATTGGACTTGATTTGAATGTCGCAAACAAAGCGAATTTGATTCGATTTGTGGTTGGCGAATCAGAGAGATATGAAGGTATTGTTAATTGGACGTGGACTGATCCACTGAAAAAGATCAATGCTGTTTCTGATGATCTTAAAGAGATCTACTGGGACAAAGTGCGCCAATCCTATCAGGACTTTGCAAAATCCGAGCGGCCAGAAGCTATTGCGCCAACCACGCCAGAGCCTGAAATTAAGCCCAAGAACAGTAGCACTGCTATTCCTGTCAAAGATGCCAAGGAGCGGTTAATTAAAGACTTCTTTGGAGCCAAGGAGGTTTTGCTTGTTGCAAGCAATGCAGACAATGGGGACTACTTGGGGTATGCCACGTCAACAGCCAGTGCGAAGGCTCAAGATACGGCAAACCAGCAGCTTCTGGCGAAATTTGGTGATATTCGCTCAAAAGACACGCAGTTCTTTTACAAGAACAACATTTCTGACAACGGAGTGGCTTCTGAGATATTGGAAATGTTGGGTGTTGCCGTTGACTACGCCGATCCCGAAGGCTTTGTTCCTGATGACTTAAAAGTTGGCGACTTGTACGCACTGGTTCGCAGTCATGGCGGCAAAACATGGAAAAGCTACTATGAAGTCAGAGAGATTTCTGGGCTTTTATCAGGGCGTAATGAGCCTATTGTCAACTTATTGCATGTTGATAAGCATACGTCACAATCCTATTCTCTGACTGATTTTCAGCAAGCGGTGGCTTCCGGTGTCTTGGTTAAAGAAACCAGCAGAACGCTTGATCAATTACAGAAGAAAGAGGTCTTTATTGCTTCCTACGGCCTGCGAAACAAGGAGCAGTTCGTTGTAACTCGCATAACCGATCCAGATGGCGGTGATAGTTTTGAAGTGAAATCGACCGATGGTAGTGGTTCTAGCAGCTACAAAACCCTCGAAGCGGCAGGGCTTAAAATTGCTGAGGAAAAACTTAGCAGCCCCGCCTTAAAACTAATGAGAGGAGAGGATGTTATGCCCCAAAAAGCCCCTGTCGTGCCGCCAACGTCAACAGCCAATCCCGATGCTGAATATCTACAGTCGATTGTTGACGGTACAGCCGATCTTTCAATCGCTGGTGATGAGCTTGAGCGTATTGGCGATAACTTGCCGCCAGAGCTTGAAGCGTTATTTGAAGAAGCAGCAGAGGCTTATGCCCAATACGCAATTGGACTGGAGGTTTAAGCCATGAAAGCAATGGAAAAAATCAAGCTGTCAAAAGAGCGCGTGAATCTGATTGCCGACCTAAAAAGCGGCAATCTAAAAGGCGTGGCAAAGATCAGAGCCTCTAAGCGCGTTGTAGAGATTGTTGTGCTATTGGGGGGAAGTGGTACAAGTGCTTTTGGCAAAGCATTTGTCGAATTTGAACCTGATGGCAAGCTAGAAGCAAATATACTGCCTGACGAAAAAGAGCGATTGGCTGCAAAATATCCAATTCTGACTGAATTTATTTCAGAGATGAAAAAACAGGATTTTATTCTCAATGCGTCTATTGGCTGGGGCGGCGCGAGTGCTGTGTTTGATAATGCGGTCGGCGAAAGAGTCGAAATAAGCCTGAATGTTGTGAAAAGTCGATCTGACACCAGTACAGCGGGAAAAATTGCGATTCAGCAATACAAGTCGTCTGGTTACGAATACTACGGCATTTTTGAAGTCAGCACTTCCGGCATTCAAGATGCAATTAAAGCGGCGCGGGCTATGTTGCAACCAGCAACCAATCCCATCTACCAATCCGTTTTAGACGGTGCGGCGGTCACGATTGATCTGGCTAAGCAGGTACGCGCCGAAGGCCAAAAAGACCCTGATCATCCGCAATTACGCCCCGCCGTGCGTGTAATTCATAGCGCAACCAAGGCAATGGCTGCATAACGGAACCTGACCAAAAAAGCCGTCTTATATCCAACAAAATAGCCCCAATCGTGGGCTATTTTGGTTTTTGGTGATGGATATTCAGGCGGTAACAGATGCAGACATTCAGGCTGACCCGTTGGCGGTGCTGGATTTGTGTGTTGGGGTGTTGGAGGGTGCAACCGACGCAATCACGCCCACAGGCCGCGCAAACCCTGTCAAAACCGTTACATCTAACAATGACAACAGTGAAATGGCCGAAATTCGGAAAAAATATGAAGGCACTGATAAATGGATGGTTGCACCCAACGGGCAACCAACACGTCTAAACGAAAGCCAATGGTTACAAGTCAGAACCAGTAGTTTTAAAAGCTGGTTTGGTGACTGGGAAGGCGGCGGCAATTCGTCAAAGGCGATTGATGCAAACGGCGAGCCACTGGTTTTGTATCATGGCACTCATCAGGCAGAAATTAAAAGTTTCAATCGAAGATTTAAAGTCGATCATCTGCGGGACAAGGACGGTGTGGACTCTATCGGCTCATGGTTTAGTGACAACAAAGAAAAAGCTGTCCTGCTGTACGGCAAAACTGTATACGAGGTTTTCGTTTCTCTAAAAAATCCTATTATCTATAACGACTGGGATGAGCTCATGGAAGATTGGGTTGATGCACATTCCGGCAGAGAAGCAAGAAAAAAAGCCAACAAGGATGCTATGGCGCGATTTAATAAAAACAATCATTGGGGTGGATCAGATTTATATCGAGAGTGGAATTTTGGTGGTGCTCACGATGGTTTTATTTTAAAGGCCAATGGTCGAAAAGACTCTGAATGGGAAGATCAGACTGCATACGTCGTTGCGGAGCCAAATCAGGTTAAATCAGCAGTTGGCAATACCGGCAGTTTTAATGCTGATTCGCCAATAATTTATGACGACATTTCTGGTTTATGTGACTTAATGTTTGACTCTATCGGCAGCGAACTTGACGCTATCACCGACCAAGATATTGATTCCGACCCGTTGGCGGTGCTGGATTTGTGTGTTGGGGTGTTGGATGGATATATAGTATTTTTTGATAAAAGAGAAAAAGCTATAAAAGATATTAATTCTGACTGGCGCGAAAGTCCAATTTTCGTCAGGAAATATGCAAATCAGTTGGTAGATGCTGGTGTAGTATCTCGCGAATATTTAAAGCCTTTTTGGTCAAACAAGGCTGACTTAATTAATGCGATAGAAAGAAAAATTGGCATAAATGTGACAAATATGAATGCTGGCTTGGTGATGCAAGACGGTTTGCCAAATGATCAAATTTTACCAAATGACTTGAATGGGAAGTCTGAAATTCTAGAGCAATACGGATTCATTACAGAGATACATGGTCGATGGAAGTATGCTACAGAAAATGGCCGTTACCCCAGTTTTTTTGCTGACTCAAAAGAGTCTGCTGTAAATTCTGCTTGGCCTTGGCTTTTAAAATCCAAAAAATCTGAATTAAAAACAAAAGATGAAAAATATGAACTATCAGTCGTAGATTTTAACGCTCGTATGGATCAAAAGTACGGCCATCTTTCTAATATGGAGATTCAAAAGGAAATTGACCGACTCGATACATTGAATAGATCCTTAAAAAATGCTGGGCAGCGTGAATTTAATGGTGGTGGACGACGCACAGCAGCAGCTGTATCAAATGAGGGTGCGCGTCATACTGCTGAAGAATCCCGAAATTTGAAATTGTATTTTCAATCAAGAAGTGGCTTCGACTCTATCGGCAGCGAACTTGACGCTATCACCGACCAAGATATTGATTCCGACCCGTTGGCGGTGCTGGACTTGTGTATTGAAGTGTTGGAGGAATCTACGGACGCAATCACGCCCACAGGCCGTACAAACCCCGTCAAAACCGCAAAAGGTACAAAGATCGGTACGCAATTTGCCGTAGTCGAAGTAGAAAAGCTGATCACCTCACATGATTCAGCAGGCAACGAAAATCCAGCCTTTCCACAAGAGCTGCAACCGCGTGACCGGAGCCGCGACGCATCGAGAGCATGGGTAGCCAAGGTCGCTAACTCACTGGACAATGACAGCCTAGGCCGCACCAGCCGCGCCGACAGTGGCGCACCGATTGTAGGACGTGACGGGATTGTAGAGTCTGGCAATGGCCGAACAATGGCTATCCGCATGGCCTATGACCAAGGCACAGCCGATGAGTACCGCCAATTTTTGATTGATGAAGCCGATTATTTTGGCATTGATCCCGATCAGGTTGAAGGCATGGAACGCCCTGTACTGGTACGGGTACGCACTACAGACATAGACCGGCGGGTATTCACAGTCGAAGCCAACCAAGACGATAAACTAGCCTTGAGTGCTACGGAACGCGCCCGTAGTGATGCCAAGCGATTGGATGATAAGTTACTGGCGATATTTGCGCCGGGTGAGGATGGCGGCCTAAATACAGCGGCAAACCAGCGATTCATTCAGGGTTTTTTGAAGTCAATTGGCGACAATGAAGCCGCTCAATACATGACTACCGATGGCAAGCCAACCAAGGGGCTGATTGATCGGATTCAAGCTGCGATATTCAGCAAGGCGTACAACGATGATCGCTTGCTTGAGATGATGGCCGACCAGACCAAAACCGAAATTAAGAACGTGATCAGTGCGCTTAATTCAGCAGCACCCAAATTTATCGAATCACAAGCCTACTCACGGCTTGGCACAGAGGCGGTATCTGAGCAGGTAGTTGACGGTATTGAGCAATCACTCGACCAGCGTGTTATTGATGCTGTCATCGAGGCGACCAATACGCTGTTGGCAGCCAAGGCGAAAAACCAAGATATTACCGAGTATGTAACGCAAGGCGGACTGTTTGAGGGCATAGACGAAGGCGTGGCAGCGTTGGCCGTGTTCTTGTCACAGAATGCCCGAAATCCAAAACGGATTGGCATTGCATTCAAAGCGATGGCTGAATTTGTCAAAACGGATGCAATTGATCAGACCAATGTTGGCCTATTTGGTGAACCCGTGCCGCCAAGTATGGTTGATGTGGTGGCAGCGGCAAACCGCGAGATTCAGCGTATTTATGGTGATGATGACGATAAAACGATTGGCTTGTTTGACTCCTACCTAGCCGATGGCCGTTACGATCATATCCACCTCGATGACCTGCAAATGCACCCCTACGCCAATGCCGCCAAGGAACGGCAACCGACCGCCAAAACGCCGCTACTGGTGCAAAAAAACCGCCGTGGTGACTTGTACCTGATTGCCGGTGTGAAGCGGTACGAAATGGCCTTAGACGACGATCTGGAATACCTGCCAGCCGTTATCCTGCCGGTAGTCGAGGGTTATGGTGATCCAATCATCAAGCGCGTGCTGAACGCCTATACAGGCTCAATCGACCCACTGGCATTGATGGCTGCTATCGAAGATGCAGTGACTGAGCGGGCGGGCAAAAAAGCGATGTTTGACGGTCTAGGTGGTGACATCAGCACCATTACTGACTTGGATATTCAAAACGACCCGCTGGGCGTTTTAGAAGCGTGCTTGGCTGCGCTTGAAAACCCGACCGGCTTTGATGTGAACAATCCGGCAACGATTTTGCGTTATGTAAACAAGATTGCTGATCAATTGGCCACCGCGTCGGATGCTCAAAAGGCCATCAGTCTCGACTATATTGATGAGCTGCGATTCTTGATGAGCAACACTGAATATGACCGCGATGAGTTCCGTAAAATTTTTAGAAAACTGCTTGATGCTGCGTCATCTGTGACCAACACCAAAAAACTTCTCATGGATGAGTACATGGAGGGTGGCGGCACGCTGGTTTACGATCTTGAACTTTATAAATCGGCAGAAACCTATCAACGAGCCATGAATGAGTCTATCTCGCACAGGAACGCCCAAATATATGAGGCTTGGGATATTCACCTGACAGAAACCAGAGAGCTATGGAAGCAACTCAATGACAAGTCAATAGACCCGATGACCAGTGATGAGCAATTGAGCGAGCTCAAAAAAGCATATGATGAAAAAAGCATGCTGAGATGGGAGGAATTTTCAGCCGCTTACGTGGACGCGTGGCGGCCTGAAAAAGACCGGATAGAGGCCGAAATGAAGGGCAAAGGACAGCAGCTCATTAACGACGTTTTAAGTGCATCAAAAGTTAGCACAGATGCAGCAACGCAATGGGCGGCGCAGCAAATCATTACCACAGCCGCTGAAAAGCAACTGGTCAAAATGGGTTATGCCGTTGATCAAGTGCGCAAAGACCTTGCTGAGTTCTACCAAGTGACCAATGGGGCAATTTCGCACATTGGTATAGATTATTCCGGCAAAAAAGACAGGGCTTACACGATTAACAGTACCAATAAGGTCGCAGACAAGTGGATGTATATTGGCAGTCGTTTTGACAAAAGAGTGCTGTTTCACGAAGCTGGACATCATATTGAGTCTGACAAAGCGGCCTTGGCTGCTTCGACGTATTTTTTGAAGTTTAAGCGTGGTAACGATGATAAGTTATATAAATTAAAAGACCTTATGCCGGGTTCAGATTACAAATCGTCAGAAGTTGCGTACAAAGGAGGGTTTTTTAGCGCCTATGTTGGAAAATACTACGAACACGGTTTAACTGAGGTTTGGAGTATGGGGGTTGAATCGCTATACGATCCTGTTGTATTGGCCGAACGTGCCGCCGTTGATCCGCAGATGTTTGCCATGATTATGGGCGGTATCAAGTTGCCTAAAAACCCTCTGGTCGAGGTGTCAGATGCGATATTTTCGGAGCAAATGAAGCAACAAGGTGCCAAAAAAGAAGATGCTGAAAAATTACGCGAAGATGCAATCAAAAAGATTGTTAGCCTAGTTACGTTCGACAAAACCCCTGTGCCAAATGTGGAGCAAGCCCTATTTGACTACAACCCAAAATATCACGCAGGCTCTACTTTTCACGGAAGGCATAATGACTGGTATGTTTTCGCGGTTCAGTCAGTAATGAACCCTAGAACAAACAGGCGCGGAAAGGGGTATGTTTGTCTGGAGTACAAAAAACGTAATGAGTATTTCGTTCCTGAAATACTTACAGTTAAAGCTGCTGGTAAATTAGACGCAGATGAGATTAAGCTGTATGTGGCGGCTTTATCTGTTTCCGAACCTATTTCAGCAAGGCAGGTGGTAATGGGGCGGCTTTCAGATGAAAGGGTGCAAGAAATTTTGTCGAAACTAACAGGTGGCAGTAATGAATGATGATGACGTATATCTTGTAATTACGCCTTTCGGCGGCGTAAAAGCATACTTCGATGAAGATAGCACTGGGGTGCGCTTAGAGGGTGCGCCTGATGGTATCGCGCACATCGAGGATGTCTTGCGTCGAGTGTCTGGCGAGGATGGCCGCACGCTATCTGTAGATTCATGTGAGCCACTGGAATTTGTGCGGTACTGTCAGCCTGACTGGAGCGCGGTTAAGATCATGCCGCCGTTTGAGATTGCACTTGAGTTGCAACGCGAGGAAATGGAGCTACAGAGCCAAACGGAACCAGCCCAAATCTGACCAATCA
>Ga0075163_10002280_pt1 | contig 25870 bp, 21 predicted proteins | sample JI1023141ADNA_FD_71478 | JGI IMG/M metagenome (GOLD analysis project Ga0075163, IMG submission 71478) | Wastewater effluent complex algal communities from Wisconsin, to seasonally profile nutrient transformation and Carbon sequestration -... | ecosystem: Engineered > WWTP > Effluent > Algae...
CGTCTTGATGACGTCGAGGTTGTGCTCGATGACCAGCACCGTATTGCCGCGGTCGACGAGCCGGTGGAGCACCTCGAGCAGCATGCGCACGTCCTCGAAGTGCAGCCCGGTCGTGGGTTCGTCGAGGATGTAGAGCGTGCGCCCGGTGTCACGCTTGGAGAGTTCGGTGGCGAGTTTCACGCGTTGCGCCTCGCCGCCGGAGAGGGTGGTGGCGCTCTGCCCCAAGTGGATATAGCCCAAGCCGACGTCGTTGAGCGTGACGAGCTTCTGGTGGATGCGCGGCTGGTTCTCGAAGAAAGCCAGCGAGTCCTCGACGGTGAGGTCGAGGATCTCGGCGACGTTGAGCCCGCGGAACCGGACTTCGAGCGTCTCGCGGTTGTAGCGCTTCCCCTTGCACACGTCGCACGGGACGTAGACATCGGGGAGGAAGTGCATCTCGATCTTCACGAGCCCGTCGCCCTGGCACGCCTCGCAGCGCCCCCCCTTCACGTTGAACGAGAAGCGCCCCGGCCCGTAGCCGCGGATCTTGGCCTCGGGCATTTCGGCGAAGAGCTCGCGCACGGGGGTGAAGACTCCCGTGTACGTGGCGGGGTTGGAGCGCGGCGTGCGGCCGATGGGCGACTGGTCGATGTCGATGACTTTGTCGATGTGCTCGAGCCCGGTGATGCGCGTGTGCTCGCCGGGGATGACGCGCGCCCGATAGAAGTGACGCGCCAGCGAGCGGTGCAGGATGTCCTCCACCAGCGTCGACTTGCCCGACCCCGAGACGCCGGTGACGGTGATGAAGGTGCCTAACGGGAAGTCGACGCTGAGGTCGCGCAGGTTGTGCTCGCGCGCGCCGACGACCCGGATGGTTCGTGCCGGATCGGCGGGGCGACGCTGCTTGGGGACCTCGATGCGCACCTCGTCCTTGAGGTAGCGCCCGGTCATCGACCCCGGAACCTTCATGATGTCGTCGACCGAACCACAGGCCACGACCTTGCCGCCGTGCTTCCCCGCCCCAGGGCCGAGGTCGATGACGTAGTCGGCCTCGCGAATGGTGTCCTCGTCGTGCTCGACGACGATGACGGTGTTCCCCAGGTCGCGGAGCTGCTTGAGCGTCCCGAGCAGTCGCGCGTTGTCGCGCTGGTGCAGCCCGATGGACGGCTCGTCGAGGATGTACAGCACGCCCACGAGACGCGAGCCGATCTGCGTCGCGAGGCGAATGCGCTGCGCCTCACCGCCCGAGAGCGATTCCGCCGAGCGCCCTAACGTGAGATAGTCGAGCCCGACGTCGTCGAGGAAGCGCAGCCGTTCACGCACCTCCTTGAGGATCGGGCCGGCGATCTCGGCGTCGAGCCCGGCCTTGCCGTTCTGCTTGACCGGAATGTCGTCGAAGAAGCGGCGTGACTCACCGATCGACATCTCGACGACGTCGCCGATGTTGCGCTGGTGCACGGTGACGGCCAGCGATTCCGGCTTGAGGCGGCGACCGCGGCACGCAGCACACGGACGAATCACCATGAAGCCGTCCAGCTCCTGGCGAATGGTGTCCGAGTCGGTCTCCTGGTAGCGGCGCGAGATGTTGGCGACGATCCCTTCCCAGGAGACGGGAGACGGGAGACGGGAGACGGGAGACTTCTTGGCGGCCGACTTGGCGGTGGCGCGCTTCTTTTTCGGCTCGTCCTCACCCTCGTCCGTGACCTTCGCTCCAACGCTCCCGTGCAGGAGCACGCGCTTCACCTTCTCGGGGAGCTTGGCCCAGGGGGTGCTCAACTCGAAGCCGATCGACTTGGCAAGACCCGGGAGGATCACGCGGCGCAGGTAGCCGTCGGGCTCACCCCACGGGAGGATCACCCCTTCGAGTATGGTGAGCGACGGATCGCCGAGGATGAGGTCCTCGCTCACCTCGCGCCGCGTGCCAAGCCCCCCGCACGACTGGCAGGCGCCGAACGGCGAGTTGAACGAGAAGTGGCGCGGTTCCATCTCCGGCATCGAGATGCCGCAGTTGGGGCAGCCGTACCGCTCGGAGAAGAGCTCGGTGGTCTTCTCCTTGGCGTGCTTCACCACCTCGACCAGTCCTTCGGCAAGCTTGAGCGCCGTCTCGACAGAGTCGGTCAGGCGCCCGCGATCGTCGGCGCGCACCACGAGGCGATCGACGACGATGGAGACGTCGTGGTTCTGGCGCCGGTTGAGCTTGGGGGGGCTGGCCAGCTCGACGAGTTCGCCGTCGACGATGGCCCTGATGAAGCCCTGCTTGCGCGCCGCCTCGAACAGTTCGCGAAACTCCCCCTTTCTCCCCCGCACCAGCGGCGCGAGGATCTCGAGGCGCGTCCCGTCGGGCCACGCGAGGATGGCATCGGTGATCTGTCCTGCCGACTGACGCTGCACGGGGCGTCCGCAGTTGGGACAGTGTGGGGTGCCGGCGCGGGCATACAGCAGTCGCAGGTAGTCGTAGATCTCCGTGACCGTACCAACCGTCGAGCGCGGGTTGTGCCCCGCCGTCTTCTGCTCGATGGAGATGGCCGGCGACAACCCTTCGATCGTGTCGACGTCGGGCTTCTCCATGAGCCCCAGGAACTGCCGCGCGTACGCCGAGAGCGATTCGACGTATCGACGCTGCCCCTCGGCGTAGATGGTGTCGAAGGCGAGTGACGACTTGCCCGACCCCGACAGCCCGGTGATGACCGTGAGCTTGTTGCGGGGGATCGTGACGTCGACGTTCTGGAGATTGTGCTCACGCGCTCCGCGAACGACGAGCGCTTCGTTGGTGGGGGCCATAGGTCCCGAAAATATGCCGAAGACTGGGATGGCAGCAAGCCGGTCGAGCCCAGAGGGCAACGATCGGCCAACTGGCGGAGTTCGCGTGACTTCCGCTAGCTCTCCGCTGTCCCTACCGGGGGCGTCTGCGCCCCGGTTTCCCGTGTCCCGGATCACCCGACTCAATGCCGCACACCGACGCCGTCGTCGTGCTCACCACCGTGGCCTCCGCCGATGAGGGGGCCGCGCTCGTGCGCGCCCTGCTCGAGCGCCGGCTGATCGCCTGCGGGACACTCCTCCCCGGCTCGCGCTCGCTGTACCGCTGGGAGGGGAAGATCGCCGATGAGTCGGAGACGGTGATCCTGATGAAGACCCGCTCGGCCGTGCTGCACGCGATCGAGAAGGCCTTTGCCGAGTTGCATCCGTACAAGGTGCCCGAGCTGCTCGCGCTGGAAGTGCAGTGGGGACTGGAGAAGTACGTCAACTGGATCAACGACGAGACGTCGATGGCGCTGCTCTCGTAGCGCGGTCATCCCCCTCATGCAGATCGCCGTCACCATCGATGACCTGGCCTTCGTGGCCGCCGACGCCGTCGCCCGCCCGGTGAATGCCGAGTTGCGCGCCGTGACGCCGGTGATCCGTCGGCTCGAGCAGGCGGCGGGCGAGGGCTTGCTCCGTCAGCTGCACGTGCAACAACCGCTTGAGGTGGGCGCGGCCGTGGTCACCGCCGCGGGGGCGGTGCAGGCCGACCTGATGATCCACGCCGTCGTCTCGACCGAGACCGAGCGCGTGACGCGCGACGGAGTGCGCCGGGCCACGACGAGCGTACTGCAGCGCGCGCACGACTTCGCGATAGACCGCCTGGCCATCGCGCCGTTTGGGCTGGGGGCCGGCAACCTCGACGTCGACGACGCCGCGCAGACCATGGTGGCGGTGCTCAAGGCGCACGCCGACACGCGCCCGCGTCCGGCGAACGTCGTGATCGTGGTGGAGAACGACCTCGAGGCCGAGGCGTTTCGCAACGTCGTGACTCGACTGTGGAGGGAGGGATGAACGCACGCGGCCTGATGGCGATCGGGATCCTGGCGGCGTGGGGGGCCGGGATCGCGGCCTTCGCACAGCGCGAGATGTCACGCTCGCCGCGGGAGAAGCTGGCCGAGATCGCCGCCCGCGTCGCGCCGGGGGCGACCTACTTCGCCGTGGAGCGCGCCGGGGCGCACGTCGGCTTCGCCTCCAACACGATCGACACGATCCCCGGCGGGTTGCAGGTGACGGACTATCTCGTCGCCGACCTGGCCGTGGGCGGGACGATGCAGCGCACGACGGCGCAGTCGGTCGTGCGCCTGTCGCGCGGGCTCGCGCTGCGCGACTTCACGCTGACCTTCGGGAGCGACGCACAGGCGGTGCGCGCCACCGGGCGCACCGTGGGCGACTCCATCCTCGAGTACGTGGTGCAGGCGCCCGGCGCGCCCGGCGACACCAGCCGGGTGCGGCTGACGGGGCCCCTCCTCCTCCCCACGCTCGTCCCGCTCGCCGTGGCGTTAGGCGAGCCCCCCGAGGTGGGGAACACCTACACCATCGAGACGTTCGACCCGACGACGATGTCGGCGCGGGCGATGCCGGTCTCGATTCGTGCCGAGTCGCTCTTCGTCCTCGTGGACAGCGCCGCCTTCGACCCCAACTCGCGACGCTGGCTCGGGGCGCACGCCGACACGGTGCGCGGGTTCCGCGTCACCGCCAGCGACGGCGGGAGCTTCGACACGTGGATCGACGAGATGGGGCGGATGATCACGATGCAGGCGCCCGCGGGGATCTCGATGCGCCGCACCGCCTACGAAGTCGCGTTCGAGAACTGGCGCACCGCCAGCCCGCTGCGCGCGCGCCGCACCGAACCCACGGAGGACCTCTGGAGCGTCACCGCCATCTCGGCGGGCGTCCTGGCCAACGTGCCGCTGCTCGACACGTTGCAGCTTCGCGTGCGCGGAGTCGACCTCGCGCGCCTTCCGGTACACGGTGGCTCCCAGACGGTGCGTGGCGACACGGTCATGATCCGGCGCGATTCGCCGCTGACGCTGCGCCCGTCGTTCCCCCTCCCGCCGAGCGCTGCCACTCGCGCGCGGTTCGCGCGCGAGTTGCGCGCCGAGCCGCTGCTGGAGGTGGAGCATCCGGCGATCGTGGCGCTGGCCAAGCGCCTCAAGGGACGCGACGCCATGGCCGACGCGGTCACGCAGCGGCTCATGACGTGGGTGCACGACTCCCTCGCGAAGGAACCGTCGGTCACGCTGCCGAGTGCGGTGGCGACGCTGCGCTCGCGGGCCGGCGACTGCAACGAACACGCGCAGCTCTTCGTCGCCCTCGCCCGCGCCGTGGGGATCCCGGCACGCACCATCAGCGGCGTCGTCGCGATCGACGGCAAGTTCTACTATCACGCGTGGGCCGAGGTGATGCTGCAGCGTTGGGTTGGAGTCGACCCGACGCTGGGGCAGTTCCCTACCGACGCGTCGCACCTCCGTCTGCTCACCGGTGGACTCGCCGCGCAAACCGAGCTCGCCCGCGTGATCGGCCGTCTCGACCTCACGGTGCTCTCCCACGCCGCCCCCCCCACGACTGGCGCCACCCCTCGATGATCGAACTCACCGGGCTCACCAAGAAGTACGGCGCCTTCACCGCCGTCGACGCCATCGACCTCTTCGTCCCGAAAGGTGAGCTGTTCGGCTTCCTGGGGCCGAACGGCGCCGGCAAGACGACCACGTTGCGCATGATCGCCGGGATCCTGCGCCCCACCGCGGGCATGGTGCGCATCGCCGGGTTGGACCTCAACGCCAATCCGATGGCGGCGAAGGCCAAGCTGGGCTTCATCCCCGACCGCCCGTTCATCTACGAGAAGCTCACCGGGATGGAGTTCCTGCGCTTCGTCGCCGGGCTCTATCGAGAGGATGGTGCCGCGGTCGAGCACCGCGCGCGCGAACTGCTGGCGCTCTTCGACCTGGAGGACTGGCGCGACGAGCTCGTGGAGTCGTACTCGCACGGCATGCGGCAGAAGCTGATCATCTCCAGCGCCTTCGTGCACCGCCCCGACGTCATCGTGGTCGACGAGCCGATGGTGGGGCTCGACCCCAAGGCGGCGAAGATCCTCAAGGACCTGTTCCGCGAGTACACGCGGCGCGGGCACACGATCATGATGTCGACGCACACCCTCGAGGTGGCGCAGACGATGTGCGACCGCATCGGGATCATCCAGAAGGGGACGATCCGCGCCTGCGGGACGATGGAGGAGCTGCGGCGTGACGCGGCTCGCGGCGACGAGGGGTTGGAGGAGATCTTCCTGCGGCTGACGGGCGAGAACGCGGCGCGCGGGCTCATGGAGGTCCTCGATGCCTAACGACCCACTGGCCCCGCTCCCCGCCGGCCCCGACCCCGGCCTGGTGGAGCGGCACCGGCGCCTGTCCGGGGCGCACGCCAGCGTCCCGCCCGATGCCGCACGCTACACGCCCGCGGGTGGGCTGCGCGTGCCGGCGCCCGCGCGGGGGGCCTCGCTCTGGCACCTCCTGTCCCCCAAGTGGCAGACCGCCCGGGCCCGATCCGCAACCGCCGAACAGGGACGCGGGGCGCGGTACGCGCTGCTCGGCGTCATCGGGCTGGGCTTCTGGGCCTTCGCCTTCGGGGCGCTGTACCGGGTGCTGGTCTACTTCAAGGGCGTCGAGGAGATCGGGGCGCTGCTCGCCGGCAAGCTGCTCGGCATCCTCCTCCTGTCGTTTGTCTCCATCCTGCTGCTCTCGAACATCATCACCGCGCTGTCGAGCTTCTTCCTCGCGCGCGACCTCGACCTGCTGGTCTCGGCCCCGGTCGATTGGCTCACGCTCTACGGCGCCAAGCTCTTCGAGACGACGCTGCATTCCAGCTGGATGGTGGTGCTGCTGGCTATCCCGATGTTGAGCGCGTATGGCTTCGCCTATGACGGCGGCGTGCTCTTCCCGTTCGTGGCGATCGCCGCCTTCATTCCGTTCCTCGTGCTGCCTTCGGTGATCGGGAGCGCGATCACGTTGCTCCTGGTGAACATCTTCCCCGCCAGGCGCACGCGCGACATCCTGTCGGTCATCACCGTCATCGCCGGCGCCGGCGTCGTGGTGCTCTTTCGCCTCATGCGCCCCGAGAAGCTCGCGAAGCCCGAGGGGTTCCGCTCCCTGGTGGAGTTCATCTCGGTGCTGCGCGGCCCCACGTCGCCTGCCCTGCCGAGCGAATGGCTGCAGCGCACGTTGATGGGGTGGCTCACCGGCGACTTCGACCTGCTCCCGCTCTACCTCCTCTGGTCGACGGCGGCGGCGTTCGTCGTGATGGGAGCGTTGCTGCATCGCGCGCTGTACCCGATCGGCTTCACCAAGGCGCAGGAGAGTGCGCAGCAGACGGTGCGCAGCACGGGCAAGCCCAGCATCCTCGCGCGCCTGCTCTCCCCGTGGGGGACGCTGCGGCGCGAGCTGATTCTCAAGGAGATCCGCGTCTTCTTTCGCGACACCACGCAGTGGTCACAGCTCATCCTGCTGGCGGTGCTGGTGGTGGTCTACGTCGTCAACATCAAGTTCCTCCCGCTCACCGGCGACGGGATCACCTTCTTCATCGTGAACCTGATTCCGTTCCTCAACCTGGGGCTCGCGGGCTTCGTGCTGGCGTCGATCGCGGCGCGCTTCCTCTTTCCGGGGGTGAGCCTCGAGGGACGCTCGTGGTGGCTGCTGCGTTCGAGCCCCCTCTCGATGCGCGAGCTGCTGTGGTCGAAGTTCTGGGTCGGGACCGTGCCACTGCTGGCGCTCGCGCTCTCGATCGTCGCGGTGACCAACTACCTGCTGCAAGTCAGCCCCTTCATGTTCGCCGTGTCGGTCGGCACGATCACCCTGATGACCTTCGCCATCGCCGGGCTGGCCGTCGGCTTCGGGACGCTCTACCCGCGCTTCGAGACCGAGAACGCCGCCCAGATCCCGACCTCGTTCGGTGGGCTGATGTTCATGATGACCGCGGTGATGGTCATCGGCGGGGTGATCTTCCTCGAGGCGCGCCCGGTGTATGGCTACCTGAGCTCACGGCTGTACGGTGCCGCCGAGTCGGTCGATCCGACGGAGATGATCATCGGCTTCGGGTTGGCGGCGCTGCTCTGCCTGTTGGCCACCTTCGTGCCGCTGCGGATGGCACAGCGGCGACTCGAAGCACTGGAGCGTTAGGCGGCCAGGGCGGGGCGTGGCGCTAGCGGACCAGCGCCGTCCCGCACTGGTCGCAGAAGCGGGCGCCGGACTGCCGGATCGCCTTGCCGCAGCTGGGACACCCGCCGATCGCGCGCCCGCACGTGGAACAGAACCGCGCGGCGGGCTCAGGCCGCGGTCCGCACGTCCCGCACTGCACCACCTGCGCTCGCTCGGCCGCAATCAGTCGCTCCGCCTCGTCGGCGAGATCGGCGGGGACGGCGGCGGCCACGGAGACAGGGGGAACGGCCGTCGGTGCCGCCGGCGACGTCGCCTGCACCGCGCCAGGCGCAGGCGGGGTCGCTCGCCGCGGAGCCGAAGCCGCAGGCGTTCCGCGCATCCGTGACTCGAGGGCGGAGCGGATGCGCTGGTAGTCGCTGTTGGAGAGCTTCCCCATCGCGCGATCGAGCTCGAGCTCCTCCAACTCCGCCGCAACGGGATCGAGCGACGCCGCGACCGGTGCGGGACGTGCGCGCCCCGCCCCGGTGTCGGGAACGCCGGGGTCCTCTTCCTTCGTGGACGGCCGGAGGAACGGATAGGCGGCGAAGGCGATTCCGCCAACGAGGAGAACGATGCCGATGACGAGCGAAGTCATGCCGTGACGGTGTGCGTGGAGGCGGGAAGTCTAGCGTATGCCGAGCGCGGACGGAGGCCGAGGAGCGCGGCCAGCGCCAGGACGATGAGGGCGAGCGGCCACGCCAGGGCCAGCGGCGCCACCGTCAGCCGCAACCGCGCCCCTTCATCGGGCCTCACGTCGTCGACCGCGATGCGGAGCTCCTCGAGGGCAAACGCCACGATGACCGGACGCGTGGTGGGCGGGCCAAGGATCTCATCCCGTCCGTCGACGTACTCGCGTCGGTCGGTGGTGACGATCGCCATGGGAGAGCCGCCACGTGACGGCTCGAGCGCCAGCGCGGCGACGTGTGCGTTGCCGATCTCGTAGCGCGAGATCCCCTGGTGCGAGAGCACGAGCGGCGGGCCGAAGTGCATCGCGACCGTCGTGCGTCCACCGCCGGTCAGCGTGACCACGGTCGTCGCCGATCGCGATTCGCCGGCGGCGGCCAACGCGGCGAGGGCGATCGCGAGCGGTCGGGCCACCGTCGTCAGCGGGGCACGCAGGGTCGCGCGCGGGACGAGCGCCGACACGGCAGCGCCAAGCGCGAGCCCGGCGACGGTGCACCACCCCATCGCAAGGAGATCGGGTGACCAGAGCGTGGCACCGAGCGCGGCGCCCGCCACCGCGAACACGGGGAGGAGCCAGCGAGCGTAGGGGGACGCCATACCGTCAGCCGCAACGGCCGCGGCGAGCCCCCCGACGAGGGACCAGGTCGCCGCACCTGCCGCCCACGACGGCGCCGCGCCCGCGATCCCGCGCGTCGCCGCGCCTCCAACCGCCAGGAGGACGATCGACAGGAGGGCGAGTAGGCGCGCCCCGCGCCCACGCGCGCAACGCACGGCGACTGCGGCACCGGATGCCGCGGCCACGAGTGAGGTGAGGGCGAACGCATCCATCGCCCACCCGCCCGCGCGCGGCACGTCTCGGCCAAGCAACACCGCGCTCAGCAGGCCGAGCGCGCCGAGGGCGGAGGCGAAGAATGCCGTCCCTCCGGTTCGCGCCGCGACCGCCGCGAAGGCCACGCTCACCAGCGCGGGCACGAGCGCCCCTCCCCAAGCCGTCGGGGGCGCGGGCGAGGGGGCGCCCCCCGTCGCGTATCCGCCGCGCGCCACCGCCCACATGACGAGCGCGACCAGCACCATCGTCATGCCGGCCATCATCGGCGCTGCGTCGAGCGAACGGTCCCCCGGAACGCGCTCGCTCGACGACGCCACCGCGGAACCCGCGGGTTCAGACAAGTGATCGGCAGCCAGTGCGACCAACGCCGTCGCCGCCGCCACCGCACACGACAGCGCCACCCGTCCCGCGACCGACATCGGGTGTTGCAGCGCCGGCGAGAGTCCCAGCCCCTCCGTCGGAGTCCACGGCAGGGTGTCGAACGGCATGGCGGCGAGCGACGCCGCCATCAGCGCCATCACGATGGCACCGACGGCGGCCACGCCGAGCGAGGAGCGCGCGTGCGCGGTGGCCAGCCCCCCGGCAAGGGCGGCCAGCGTCGCCGTGGGAAGGACGGCCCCCGCCGGCAGGTTCCACAGCGCGGCGACGCGGTAGCCGTTGGGGAGATTGGTCGCGATACTGCGTGCGACGTAGCTGATGGTGACGTCGCCCGCCAGCAGCAACTGGACGAGGGCGGCGGTCGCCACGGCAGCCGCGATCGCCGCCGCCACCAGCGCACGTTCGGCCGAGCGTCGCGCGGGATGTCCCGGCGTGGTGCCCGCGAGCCCTCCGACGAACGCCCAGGCCGCAAAGAGCGCCGCCCCCCAGCTCGCGAACAATCCTACGATCGCCATGGGAAGCGCAGGGGGATCGAGTCGCCCGTGCCGAACGAGGCGAGCAACGCCGGGATGGACAGCGGGCGCGCCGGACATGGACGCGGCAGGCATTCCGCGCCCGAGCACCGGACGCGGAAGGACACGCGATCGGTCACGCCGCTACTTCTCTCCGCGACGAACCGCTTCCTGACGCACCTGCATCATGATCCGATCGAGCTCCGCCTCGGCCTTCGCCCGCTCCTCGCTGGGCCAGGGTCCGGCATTGCGGTTGAGCTCGCGCACCTGCTCGAGCATGTCGTTGATCAGGATTCGCAGCAGGACGTTCTTCCGCTGTTCGCGCGGGACATCGTCGTCGTCGGCGGTCATGGAGTGTGGCGAAGGGCGGATGGCGCGATGATTCCCGAGACCGTGTAATGATGGCGTCGGTTGCCACTCCCGCGCCAGCCGCATCTCGTGCGCGGTCGCGCTGGGCGTCGCTAGGGGCGATCGGCCGCCCAGGCGAGCGTCGCCCGCACCGCGCGCCGCCACCCGTCGTAGTCGCGCGCCACATCGGACGCGGGCCGTTGCGGCTCGAACCGGGTGAAGCCACGCGACGCGAGGAACTCGCCGGGGGACTGCCACACGCCGGAGGCGATGCCAGCGAGCCCGGCCGCACCTAACGCGGTCGTCTCGATCATCGCCGGACGCTCCACCGTGACCTGCAGGACGTCGGACTGGAACTGCATCAACCAGTCATTGGCGGTCGCCCCTCCATCGACGCGCAGTCGGTCGAGGGCGACCCCCTGCTCGCGCACGGTGGAGACGACGTCGGCGGTCGCGTACGCCATCGACTCCAGCGCGGCGCGCACGAGGTGCGCGCGGCTGGTTCCACGGGTCAGGCCCACGATCGTGCCGCGCGCGTCCGGCGCCCAGTGCGGCGCCCCGAGTCCCACGAGCGCGGGGACGAAATACACCCCGTCGTTGGAGGTCAGCGACGCAGCCATCGCCTCGCTATCGGCCGCGCGCTCGAGGATCTGCAGCCCATCGCGAAGCCATTGGACGGCGGCTCCCGCAATGAAGATCGCCGCCTCGAGTGCGTACACCGGATTTCCCGACGCGTCGCAGGCGACGGTCGTGAGCAGTCCACCGCCCCCCTTGGGGCGGGTTGCCCCTGCATTGAACAGGAGGAAGGCGCCGGTCCCATAGGTGTTCTTCCCCTCCCCCGGCTGCCAGCATCCTTGGCCGTACAGGGCGGCCTGCTGGTCGCCGGCGACCCCACAGATCGGGATCTCGTGGCCCAGCTGCTCGCGTTGGGTGACGCCGAAGGCGCCAGCCGAATGGCGAACGTCGGGGAGCATCGAGCGCGGTACGCCGAAGAGGGCGCAGAGTTCCTCGCTCCACTGGGCGGCGTCGATGTCGTACAGCATGGTGCGCGAGGCGTTGCTGGCGTCGGTCGCGTGCACCGTGCCACCGGTCAACTGCCAGATCAGCCAGCTGTCGATGGTGCCGGCCACCAGCTCGCCCGAGCGGGCGCGCTCGGCGAGCGCCGGATCGCGGAGCAGCCACTCCAGCTTGGTCGCGGAGAAGTACGGATCGACGACGAGTCCGGTGCGGCGAGTGATCTCCTCGGCGCGCGGGGCGAGTTCGGCGCAACGCTCGGAGGTGCGCCGATCCTGCCACACGATCGCGCGGGACACCGGGCGACCGGTGGCGCGGCTCCAGACAACGATCGTTTCGCGCTGGTTGGTGATGCCGATGGCGTCGGGGATGACGCCGGCGCGGGCAATCGCCTCGCGTGCGGCGTCACGCGTGCGCTCGAAGATCTCCTCGGCGTCGTGCTCGACCCACCCCGGCTGCGGGTAGTACTGCGTGATCTCGCGGTACGCGCGCCCGGCGATCGAACCGTCCGCGCGGACGACGAGGCAGGTGGAGCCGGTCGTGCCTTGGTCGATGGCGAGGACGTGGCGCATGGCGTCAGGACGTAAAGGTGGCGAGTGCCGGTTCGAGCGCGATTGGCGAGTGCGACTGCTGGCGCGCCTGATGTGTGAACGCTGCGCGCGGTGGTGCCGCGAAAACGATGCAAGGGCGAAGGAAACGATGACGCACCATCACGAGACACAAGGCACCGTGTCTCATGGGGGGGCCCCCCGCTCCCCTATACGGAGGCCCCTCCACCCGACGCCCACTCCGCCCCGAAGGCATACGGCCCGCGGACAATCCCACGGTCCGTCACGATCCCGGTCACGAGCGCCGCCGGCGTCACGTCGAAGGCCGGGTTGCACACCGAGACGCCGACCGGTGCCGTCTCCGGCCCGAATCCGCGGATCACTTCCTCGCGCGCGCGCTGCTCGATCACGATCTCGCGCCCCGTCGGCGTCGCCGGATCGATCGTCGACGACGGCGCCGCGACATAGAACGGAATGCCATGATGGTGCGCGAGCACCGCCACGCCGTACGTCCCGATCTTGTTGGCCACGTCGCCGTTGGCCGCGATGCGATCCGCGCCAACGATGACCACGTCGATCGCCCCCATCGCCATCAACGACGCTGCCATGTTGTCGGCGATAACCGTCACCGGGATCCCGGCGCGCGACAGCTCCCACGCGGTCAACCGGCTCCCCTGCAGCAGCGGGCGCGTCTCGTCGGCATAGACGGCGACCCTCCGGCCGGCGCGGGCGGCGTGATACACCGGCGCGAGCGCCGTGCCGATGCCGCCCGTCGCAAGCGCGCCGGCGTTGCAGTGCGTGAGGACGCGGGCCCCCTCGGCCAGGAGTGTCACGCCATGTGCGCCGATCGCTTCGCACATCGCCCGATCCTCGGCGAGAATCACCGTCGCTTCCTCGCGAAGCGCCTCGAGCAGCTCGGCGTTGCTCCCGCTGACCGCGGCGGCGCGGCGCAGCATTCGGTCAATGCCCCACGCCAGGTTGACCGCCGTTGGGCGCGCCTCGCGGATGCGCCAGGCCACGGTGCGCAGCCGCTCCCGAAAGGCCACCTCGCCCTCGCCCACGTGCGGCGCGATCGTCGTCACGAGCCCCATCGCGCCGCAGATCCCGATCGCCGGCGCTCCGCGCACGGCCAGGGTCCGGATCGCGTCACACACTTCGTCTTCCGCGCGGAGATCGCGCTCGACGTACTCCGCGGGGAGCAGTCGCTGGTCGATGATGCGCACCGCGTCGCCCGAGGGCGACCAGCGCACCGCTTCAATGATCTGCATGGCGAGCTAAGCTACCCCCCCGCCCCCCGGAGCGGGAGCGCGCGGGCGGCGGTAGATTCCGCCCGTCCGTCAGGAGCCCGGGGCCATGCCGGCTTCCCCGCGCGTCACGCGAGCCCCACGTGCGCAGTGCGCCGAGTGCATCGGCGTCACGCGCCCCCCACCGACCTCACCGTCGTCCGTCCCATGTCCTACGAAAACCTCACGCTCGTCGTCTCCGACCGGGTCGCCGTCCTCACCGTCAACCGTCCCGACAAGCTCAATGCGCTCAACGATGCGACGATCGCCGAGCTCGAACGGGCCATCGACGAGGTGCGCTCGCGCGACGATATCGGCGGCGTGATTCTCACCGGTGCGGCACGGGCCTTCGTCGCCGGCGCCGACATCGCGGAGCTGCGGCGCCAGTCGCCGATGGAGGGCAAGGCACGCGCGGCATACGGACAGGCGGTCTTCGACAAGTACGAGCGCTCGCCCAAGCCGGTCATCGCCGCCATCAACGGCTTCGCCCTCGGCGGCGGATGCGAGCTGGCCATGGCCTGCCACATCCGTCTCGCATCGGAGAGCGCAAGGTTCGGCCAGCCCGAGGTCAAGCTCGGGATCACGCCCGGGTACGGTGGAACGCAGCGTCTCCCGCGCCTGGTCGGTAGAGGGCGCGCGCTGCAGTTGCTCCTGACGGGAGAGATGATCGACGCGGCCGAAGCGCTCCGCATCGGGTTGGTGAACAAGGTCGTCCCCGCCGGGGAGCTGATGGCGACCGCGGAGCAGATGATGCGGCAGATCCTGGCCAACGCCCCGCTCGCGCTCGCGCTCTGCATCGAGGCGGTCGATCGCGGCTACAACGCGACGCAGGCCGACGGCCTCAACCTCGAGGCCAACCACTTCGCCATCCTCTCGGGGACGGCGGACATGGCCGAGGGGATGGCCGCCTTCCTCGAGAAGCGCGCCGCGACGTTCACCGGCCGGTGACCTACGCGCCGGTGAGCGTCGCGCTCGTCGCGCTCTCCGTCCGCGACTTCCGCAACCTGCAGCGCGTCGAGGTCGAGGTCCCGGCGGCGGGGATGGTCGTCGTCGGTCCCAACGGGCACGGCAAGACGAACCTGCTGGAGGCGATGCACTACCTGCACACACTGCGCTCGGTGCGCGGCGCGCGCGACGTGGAGCTGGTGCGCTTCGGCGCCGAGGCCTTTCACCTGGCGGCGACGATCGCGGGGGCCGGGGTCGACGCGATGCGCGTGGGCTTTGCGCGCGTGGGCAAGCGCAAGAAGGTCGTGCTGGACGGCGCCGAGTGCAGTCGACTGGCCGACGCCTTCGGCGCGGTCCCGTCGGTGATGTTCTCGCCCCGCGACGTGGAGCTCGTGGCCGGCGCCCCGACCGAGCGCCGCCGCTTCCTCGACATCACCCTGGCGACCACGTCGCGCCGCTACCTGACCGCCCTGCAGCGCTATCGGGCGGCACTCGTCAGGCGCAACGCCTCGCTGCGGGAGGCGGTGAAGCGCGGCGACGGGGCGCAGCGCGCCTCGGTCTGGGAGCCGGCGCTGGCCGAGGCCGGGGCGACGCTCTGGTGCGAGCGCGTGCGCTGGAGCCGCTGGGCGGCCCCCAGGCTCGAGGCGCTCTGCGCCGCGATCGGCGAGCGGCAACGGGTGACGCTCGACTACCACACGACGCTCGCCATCGACGCGGGGGCGGACGAGGACGAGGCGAGCGTGCGTCTGCAGCTGGCGGCGGCGCTCGAGCGCGATCGCGGGCAGGACCTGCGGCGCACGCTCACGCACAGCGGCCCGCATCGCGACGACCTCTCCCTCAAGCTGGGCGGGCGGGCGCTCCGCACCTTCGGCTCGGCCGGGCAGCAGCGCACGGCGGCGATCGCCTTGCGGCTCCTGGAGCGCGAGACGCTGCACACGCTGGCGGGGCGCACCCCGATCGTCCTCCTCGACGACCCGTTTGCCGAGTTGGATGTCGACCGCGCCCGGCGTATCCTGCAGGTGCTCGGCGACGGCCCGCCGGGCCAGATGGTCCTGGTCGTCCCGCGGGGCGACGACGTGCCGGCGGAGTTCACCGCGCTCCCGCGTCACCACATCGTCGACGGCGTCCTCGATGCCTAACGGTCCCGACTCCCCCGAACGGCTGGCCGACCTCCTGTCGCAGTTCCTCAAGCGCACAGGCATGGACGCGCGCATCAAGCAGTCGGCCGTGCTGGAGCAATGGCCGACGCTCGTGGGACCCGAGATCGCCGGTGCCACGCAGGCGCTCTCGATCACCGACGACGGGACGCTCTTCGTCGCCGTGCGCAGTCACGCGTGGATGTCGGAGCTGACGATGATGGAGCGCGAACTGCTGGCCTCGGTGAACCGGATCACGGGGGACAAGCCGATCCTCAAGCTGCGCTGGACGCTGATGCGTTAGGCTCGCGAGAGCGGGCAAGCGGCCGGAGGGGCGCCGGCGCGTCGCGCAAGGGGGAAATCGCGGGTCGGGGGGTGCCGCTAAGCTCTTACTGAACAAATGCTTAGCGGGGAAGGCGGCGGTTGAAAACGGCCGGCCGGCGGGGTACATTTCGCGCTCCTCGCTTTCCCCGACTTTCGGCGACTCTTCGGGGCCTTTCAGCGGTCCAAGAAACGGGCAGACATGGCCAAGACCCCCTCCAACGGGAATTCGTACGAATCGAGCAACATCCAGGTCCTCAAGGGGCTGGAAGCGGTTCGGAAGCGCCCCGGGATGTACATCGGCTCAACGTCCTCGCGCGGGCTCCATCATCTCGTCTACGAGGTCGTCGACAACTCGATTGACGAAGCGCTCGCGGGGTATTGTGACACGGTAGGCGTCACGATCCACCACGACGATTCGATCACCGTCGAGGACAACGGGCGCGGCATCCCGGTGGATATGCACCCCACGGAGAAGCTCCCGGGGCTCGAGGTCGCGATGACCGTCCTGCACGCCGGCGGCAAGTTCGACAAGGACAGCTACAAGGTCTCGGGCGGCTTGCACGGCGTCGGCGTGTCCGTGGTGAACGCGCTCTCCGAGCAGTTGAAGGTGTGGGTGAAGCGCGACGCGAAGGAGTACTACATGGACTTCAAGCGCGGCACCACCACCACCCAGCTCAAGACGTTAGGCAAGGTCCGGGAAAAGGACACCGGGACCAAGGTGTACTTCAAGCCTGACGACGAGATCTTCACCGAGCTGCGCTACGACTACGCCACGCTGGCCAACCGCCTGCGCGAACTCTCGTACCTCAACAAGGGCGTGACCATCACGCTCACCGACGAGCGTGGGGACGAGCCCAAGACCGAGACGTTCTTCGCCAAGGGCGGGCTGCAGGAAATGGTGAAGTACCTCAACAGCAGCAAGAAGCCGCTGCACCCCGAGGTCCTCTACCTCGAGACCGACAAGGACGACATCGGCATCGAGATCGCGCTGCAGTACAACGACGGCTACAACGAGAACGTCTTCACCTTCGTCAACAACATCAACACGCACGAAGGTGGGACGCACCTCACCGGCTTCAAGGCCGCACTCACGCGCACCATCAACGCCTTCGCTGCCAAGGGGAACTTCCTCAAGAAGGCCGACTTCTCCCTCTCCGGCGACGACGCACGCGAGGGGCTGACGGCGGTGGTCTCGGTCAAGGTCCGCGAACCGCAGTTCGAGGGGCAGACCAAGACCAAGCTCGGGAACAGCGAAGCCGAGTCGGCGGTGAAGACGGTCGTCAACGACTGGCTCTCGGCCTACCTCGACGAGCACCCGCGCACCGCCAACATCATCATCGAGAAGGCGGTCTCCGCGGCCCGCGCCCGCGAAGCGGCGCGCAAGGCGCGCGACCTCACCCGCAAGAAGTCAGCGCTCGACGTCGGCACGCTCCCCGGCAAGCTCGCCGACTGCTCGCTCTCCGACCCCGCCATGTGCGAGATCTTCCTCGTCGAGGGCGACTCGGCCGGTGGGTCGGCCAAGCAGGGGCGCAACCGCGAGTTCCAGGCGATCCTCCCGCTGCGCGGCAAGATCATCAACGTCGAGAAGGCCCGTATCGACAAGGTCCTCTCCAACGAGGAAATCCGCACGATCATCACGGCGCTCGGCACGGGGATCAAGGAAGAGTTCGAGATCGAGAAGGCGCGCTATCACAAGGTCATCATCATGACCGACGCCGACGTCGACGGCGCGCACATCCGCACCCTGCTGCTCACGTTCTTCTTCCGGCAGATGCGCGAGCTCATCGAGGCCGGCTTCGTCTACATCGCGCAGCCCCCGCTCTATCGCGTGGCCAAGGGGAAGCAGGAGTTCTACGCCTACGACGAGAAGGAGCGCGAGTCGTACTCCGAGCGCCTGGGCGGCTCCGACCGGTCGTCGGTCAACATCCAGCGCTACAAGGGCCTCGGCGAGATGAACAAGGAACAGCTCTGGGATACCACGATGGACCCGGAGCGCCGGACCCTCATGCGCGTGGGGATGGAGGATGCGGTCCTCGCCGACCAGATCTTCCAGACGCTCATGGGCGACGATGTCGAGCCGCGAAAGGCCTTCATCGAAGCCAACGCCAAGTTCGTCAGCAACCTCGACATCTAGCGTCGAACAAGACGAGGCCAAGCGGGTAGGGATCACGGGGCGCACTGCAATCGCGGTGCGCCCCGTCCTTTTTCACTTAGGGTTGCGTCTCCCGGCGTTCGTTCCCTGATTATTGGTCAGGGCGGCGACGCACGCCTCCCATGTTCCCCTTACGGAGAACTCGACATGAAACACATGGCACTCGTCGCGGTCGCCACGACCGCCCTTCTCTCCACGCTCGCCACGCGCGCCGACGCGCAGGCCTGCCTCGGACTCGGCTCGCTCACTGCACAGCCGACCAACGCCACCTTCACCGCGCTCTTCAGCGACGGTAGCAAGGCCCTCGACGCGCGCGTCGGCTTTGGTTCGTCCATCGCCTTTGGCGGCGTGTCGGCGCAGCTGCAGGACTATGACGGCATCGACGGGACCGGCAAGTCGATCGGTGTCGACGGCGGCCTCTCGTTCATCACCGGCGCCAGCCGCAACATCACCTTCTGCCCCATCGCCTCACTCGGCTACACCTCCCTTCCCGACGGCGGGAGCTCCGCCTACAGCGCCAGCACAACCGACGGCGCCGCAGGTGTGGCGATCGGTGCCCGCGTCGGCACGACCTCCTCGGTTGCGCTCATTCCGTTCGCGTCGCTGCAGGGTGTGTACAGCCGCATTGCGATCGACGGGCCGAGCGGCGGCTCTGGATCGGACAACGACACGTACGGCCTCCTGTCGGGCGGTGTGAGCTTCGTCCTGAGCTCGAGCGTCCTGATTCGCCCAGTCATCACCCTGCCGCTCGGCCTCGAGGGGTCCGATCCGTCGTACGGAATCGGCGTGTCGTTCGGCTTCGGCAAGCGGTAAGGGCGACGCCCTTCGGATGCGCGACGCGAACGAACCGACGCTGGCCGTCTTGCTCGCGTCGCTGAGCCGCCGGGTCCCCGACTGGGGGCTGGTCGCTATGGCCGTGGGCGGTCTTGTCACGACGGCGGCGATCCTCCTGTTCGACCCGCCATGGTGGCGCATCGTGACCGTCTCCGCCCTGCTTTCTGCGTTTGGAGCGTGGGGGATCGGCGAGCGCGAACGCGGGGCCACGGGGACGCGAGGGGTGGTGTTCGCCGTCATGCGCTCGGTGGCCGCGGTCGCCAGCGCCGGCACCCTGGTGATCCTGGTGCTGCAGTTCTTCGGGACCGTGCTCGGGACCTGGATCTCGTAACGCCGACAGCTGGAACAGCATCGCGCCGCGCCCCACGAAGGGACGCGGCGCGATTCGCGTGCGGACGAATGCCCGCCGACGCGCGGTGCCGCGTGCGCGATCGCGCTACGCGTTGTCCTTCGCGTAGTTGGACAGCACGCGTGCGTACGTGACGTGCACGGCGACGATGGCCGCGATCGGGACGGCGATGCCGAGGTAGGCAATCATCGCGTGCACCCCGTCGATGCCGCCGGTTGCCGTGGGGGTGGAGACCCAAGCCAGGAGAGCGTAGAGCCCCACGCATCCGGCGGCAACCGCCAGTGCTCCGAGCGACGCGAGCTTGGCGTACTTCTTCATGTCGATATCCATGGCGTCCTCGGTAGGGTGACGACGGTGAACGTGCGGTGTGACGCCCCCGGTTCCCGGCGCGCCGTGGCGCGGAAGATGACGCCGGGGCGCCCACGAGAAAAGGGGCGCAAAGCAGCACACGGGAAGCGACGAATCACGCTCCCGCGCGACGCCGCGAGACGGTATGATTGCCGCGCCCTTCGCCCGTGGCGGCGAGGTCCCTCGTTCACCCGGAACCGCACCCATGTCTGTCTCTTCTTCTCGTCGCGCCGTGAGCCGCGGCTTTGCGCCTGGCGTCGCCGTCCTCGCGGTCGCGATGTCGGCGGTCTTCACCTCCCCGTTGGCAGCCCAGACACGACGCCCGACCGCCGCGGCGGCGCCAGTCACGCCAGCATCGGTCGCCGAATCCACCTTCACTGGCCTCGCCTTCCGCAACATCGGCCCGGCCAACATGTCGGGACGCATGGCCGACATCGAGGGGGTCGCAGGCGACCCGTCGATCCTGTACGCGGGGAGCGCGTCGGGCGGGATCTGGAAGTCGCTGAACGCCGGGACGACGTGGACGCCGATCTTCGACAAGCAGTCGGTGCAGTCGATCGGCGACCTCGCGGTGGATCCGACGAATCACGAAGTGGTGTACGTCGGGACCGGCGAGGGGAACGTCCGCAACTCGGTCTCGTTCGGCGATGGCGTGTACAAGACCACCGACGGGGGACGCACGTGGACGCATCTCGGGTTGCGCGACACGCGGCATATCCCACGCGTGGTCATCAACCCGAAGGACCCGCGCAAGGTGTACGTCGCGGCGATCGGCCACGCCTTCGGGCCTAACGAGGAGCGCGGCGTCTTCATGACCGAGGACGGCGGCGAGACCTGGAAGAAGTCGCTGTACACCGACAACCGGCACGGCGCCTCGGACCTCGACATCGACCCGCAGAACCCGAACATCCTGTACGCCGGCCTGTGGTACTTCGACCGCAAGCAGTGGACGCACCGCTCGGGCGACGAGAACGGCGGTGTGTACCGCTCCACCGACGGCGGGCGTTCGTGGCAGAAGATGACCAAGGGGCTCCCCAAGCTCATGGGGCGCATCGGCATCAAGGTGGCGCCGTCCTCGCCCAACGTGGTGTATGTGGTGGCCGAGACCCGGGAGGGCTACGTCTTTCGCTCCGACGACCACGGCGAGACCTGGCACAAGGTGAGCGACAACGCCCACACGCTCGGGCGCGGCTTCTACTACGCCGACCTGCGCGTCGATCCGCAGAATGCCGACCGCCTGTACACGTTAGGCATGTCGTACATGGTGTCGATCGATGGCGGGTCGAACTTCAAGGCGGTCACGGGCAACTTCCACGGCGACCACCAGACCATGTGGATCGACCCGCTCAATCCCAAGCGCCTCTACATGGGGGACGACGGCGGATTGAACGTCTCGTATGACCAGGGCAAGACGTGGGAGTGGTTCCAGAACCTCCCGGTGGGCCAGTTCTACCAGCTCAGCTACGACATGCGGGAGCCATTCTACCATGTCGCTGGCGGGCTGCAGGACAACGGCGTGTGGACCGGGCCGTCGCGCACGCGTGGCGCCGCGGTGATGGCGACCGACTGGCGCTTCATCCAGAACGGCGACGGCTACTATGCCGTGTCGCACCCCGATGACCCGGACCACTTCCTCTCCGACTACCAGGCCGGCGGGATCCAGGCAACGAACCTGAAGACCTACGAGCAGCGCGAGGCGTCGCCACAGGTCAAGCGCATGGACGGCTACTCGGCCGACTCCAACGCCGTGCGCTTCAACTGGAACGCGCCGATCGTCCAGTCGCCGCACGACAAGCGCGTCGTCTACTTCGCGGGTAACATCGTGTACCGTTCCACCGACTGGGGGAAGTCGTGGACCGCGCTCTCGGGCGACCTGTCGAAGAACGACAAGTCGCGCCTGGGCGACGCCGGCGGACCAATCCTCAAGGAGAACACGGTGGCCGAGTACTACGGCAACGTGTATTCGCTCGCCGAGTCGCCGGTCCAGAAGGGGGTGATCTGGGCGGGGACGGACGATGGCAACGTCCAGGTGACGCAGGACGATGGGAAGTCGTGGGTGAACGTCGCGCCTAACGTGGCAGGCATCGGCGCCGACGCCGTGGTGAGCGGGATCGAGCCGTCGCGCACGGCGGCCGGGACCGCCTACGTCGCCTTCGAGCGCCACATGATGGACGACTTCCGCCCGTACGTCTACAAGACGACCGACTTCGGGCGCACATGGAGCAACATCAGCGGCAACCTCCCGGCCGCAGCCTATGTGCAGGTGATTCGCGAGGACCCGAAGAACCCCAACCTGTTGTATGCCGGGACCGAGTTCGGACTCTACGTCTCGTGGACCGGCGGGACCTCCTGGACGCGCTTGCGCCTCAAGAACCTCCCGTCAGTCGCCATCCACGAGGTCCTCGTGCATCCGCGCGACAACGACCTGGTGCTGGCGACGCACGGACGGGCGATCTGGGTCCTCGACGACGCCACACCGGTGCAGCAGATGTCGGCGCAGGTGGCCGCCAAGGCGTCGCACCTCTTCCCGATGCGCGCCGCCGTCCGCTACAACCAGGGCGACCAGCAGTGGAACTACGGGAACAAGCAGTTCCGCGGGCAGAACGCCCCGTACGGGGCGGTCATCACGTACTGGCTGGGGACCAAGCCGGCGGCCGACTCGCTGGTGAAGGTCGAGATCCTCAAGGACGGCTCGGTGATCCGCACGCTCAAGCGCCCGACCGCCGATGCTGGCTTCAACCGCATCACGTGGGACCTGCGCATGGACGCCCCCAAGGTCCTCAGCGACATGCCGGCCGACAGCGCCGATCCCGGCGACTGGCGTTCGCGCCCGATGGGACCGCAAGTCCTCCCGGGGCAATACGCCGTACGCCTGACGGTGTCGGGGGCAGCCTCTGAGCAGCCCCTCACGGTGCGCATCGATCCGTCGTCGGGGCTCGGCGAGGCCGAGCTGCGCCAGCAGTTCGAGCAGGCGACGCGCCTGAACGCGGTAATCGCCTCGCTGATCGACACGGAGCGCAACCTGGTCGCCTTCAAGGGGCAGATCGAGGAACGTCGCGCGTCGGGGAAGGAGATGCGCGGCGATGCGGCCCGGGAGATGGCTGGCGCTGCCGGTGAGGAGATCGTGAAGCTCGACAGCGTGCGCTTGCAGCTGACGCGCCCCCGTTCGGACGTGATCCCCTTCTATTCCGAAGGGCCTCGCCCGCTCGAGCGCGCGATGTCGCTGATGGGCAGCATCGACAACGGCCTCACGCCGGTGATCGCCGCCCAGCGCGAATACATGGGCGACGTGCGCCGCGACGCACAGACCGTGATCGACATGGTGGAGAAGCAGGTGAACGCGAGCGTGAGCCGCATGAACCCGCTGCTCAAGTCGTTAGGCCTCCCGGAGCTGGCGCCGCCACCGAAGAAGGCAACGGCAATGTAAGAGGATCAGAAGACGGGAAGACGAGAAGACGAGAAGACGAGTTCGATCTAGCACGGCGCCGAGTCCCACGCCCGAAGGTCGTTATCTCGTCTTCTCGTCTTCCCGTCTTCCCGTCTTCTGTTCTTCCGCCCCTACATCACCTCGGCTCGACGAACACCGGAAACTCCGAGGTCCGCACCCATGGCTCCGCCTCGTACGGCTCGACGCCGGCCTTGGTCACGCGGTGCGAGACCAGCGGGAGTGGCGGCTCGGCTTCCTCGGCGATGACGAAGGCGTCGGTCAGCGCCGCCATGCCGGCGGCGATCCCCGCCTCGTCTCGCGAGAAGATCGTCGCCAGCGGCTCGCCCACACGCACGACGTCGCCAGGGCGGGCCCGAATGACGAAGCCCACGCTCGGGTCGATCGCGTCCTCCATCCGTGTGCGCCCCCCGCCGAGGGCGATGATCCCGCGTCCCACCGCCCGCGGTTCCACGCGCGCGATCACGCCGGCGCGTGGCGCCGTGTAGATCTCGACCTCGCGCGCCTGCGGCAGTCGCGACGGGTCCTCGACGACGTTCGCATCACCCCCCTGCGCCGCAATGATCCGCTGGAACATCTCGGCGGCGCGCCCGCTGGAGATGGCGACCTCCATCTTGCGCCGCGCCTGGTCGGTGTTGGCGGCAACGCCGCCGAGGACGAGCATCTCCGCGCCTAACGCGTAGGTGACCTGCATCAGGTCGGGCGGCCCCTCGCCGCGCAGCGCGTGGATCGCCTCCTCGACCTCGAGGGCATTCCCGCAGGCGCGGCCGAGCGGGCGGTCCATGGCGGTCATCAGCGCCACCACCGGGCAGCCATGCGCCTCGCCCAGGTCGATCATGAGCCGCGACAGCTCCACCCCGCGATCGAAGTCGGGGATGAAGCTCCCGGAACCGCGCTTGATGTCGAGCACGAGCCCCGTGAGCCCCTCCGCGAGCTTCTTGCTCATGATCGACGCCGCGATCAGCGGGATGCTCTCCACCGTGCAGGTGGCGTCGCGCAAGGCGTACAGCTTGCGGTCCATGGGCGCGATCTCCTCGCTCTGCCCGATGAGCGCGCAGCCGATGTCCTCGAGCTGCCGGCGCGCCTGCTCGAGCGAGAGTCGCGTCTGGAAGCCGCTGATGGATTCGAGCTTGTCCAGCGTCCCCCCTGTGTGCCCGAGCCCGCGCCCGGACATCATCGGGACGACCAGCCCCAGCGAGGTGACCAGGGGGGCCAGGATCAGCGAGACCTTGTCGCCCACCCCGCCGGTGGAGTGCTTGTCGATGCGCCCCGCCGCGAGATGCGAGAGATCGAGCGACTGCCCGCTATCGAGCATGGTTTGGGTCAGCGCGCCGACCTCGTCACGGTCGAGCCCGCGAATGAAGGCCGCCATCAGGAACGCGGCCATCTGGTACTCGGTCATGCTCCCCGACGTGAAGGCGTGCGCGAGCGCCTCCCACTCCGGTGCGGAGAGGCGGCCTCCATCGCGTTTCCGTTCAATCAGGCGCTGGGCAAGCATGTGCGGCTCGTTTCGGGTATGTTCACGGACCCCCACGACCTCAACCACGGCGCCTTGCCGGGCGCCTCATAGCGGAGACGTGGCGTTCCCTCATGTTGCATCTGAAAAACTTCGGGTCACTCGTTCTGGCCGGGGCGCTTCTGCTCCCGGCCCGCTCCGGCGCGCAGGGCGCCGTCGATCACGTCGCCCTCGGCGACCGTGAAGCCGCGGCGTTCAACTCCGCCGCGGCACTCACGCACTACGAAGCGGCCGTGGCCGCCTCCCCCCGCAACGGCGAGGCGCTGGGCAAGGCCTCGCGCAGCGCCGTGGACATCGGGGAGCAGACCGCCGACGGCCCCCAGCGGACCGAGTACTTCCGCAAGGGAGAGCAATACGCCCGCCGAGCCGTCGAGGCAAGCCCTAACGATCCTGAAGCGCACTTCCACCTGGCGCGCGCCCTGGGGCGCACCGCCCTCACCCTGGGCGTCCGGGACCGCGTGAAGTACGCCAACGAGATCCACGCCCAGGCACTCGAGGCGCTCCGGCTCGATCCCAACCACCCCGGTGCCCTCCACGTGATCGGCATGTGGAACGCCGAGGTGATGCGGTTGAGCGGCGTGGAACGCTTCTTCGCCAAGAACGTGTTAGGCGGGAAGGTGTTCGGCCAGGCCAGCTGGAAGGACGCCGTGGCGAGCCTTGAAAAGGCGGTAGCGGTCGATCCGGACCGGCTGACCCATCACCTCGACCTCGGAATGATCTACCTCGACGTGGGCGAGAAGGCAAAGGCGCGCGCCCAGTTCGAGTTCGTGGTCCGCGGCAAGCAGGGCGACGTGAACGATCCCGGCTACAAGCGCCAGGCCGAGGCGGCCCTGCGCAAACTCCAGCGCTAGCAAGGACGGACGCATGAGCGGCTCGCGTGATCGAACGGTCCTGATCGTCGAGGACAACGAGGACAATCGCATCGTCTACTCGACCATCCTTCGCCATCACGGCTTTCGCGTCAGCGAGGCGCTCGATGGTGAGGAGGGGATCGCGAAAGCGCGACGTGAACTCCCCGACATCATCCTGATGGACATCTCCATTCCGCTCATCGACGGATGGGAGGTCACGCAGACGCTCAAGCGCGAGGCAGCGACCAGTCACATTCCCGTCATCGCCCTCACGGCGCACGCCATGCCGGGTGATCGCGAGCGCGCGATGGAGGTGGGGTGCGACGGGTATCTCGCCAAGCCGTGCGAACCGCGCGCCGTGCTCGCGGAAGTGAATCGGTTGATCAACCAAGTCCGGAGTTGACCCC